>Ga0335078_10003599_pt1 | contig 23050 bp, 28 predicted proteins | sample Lox_Sample_32_FD_206711 | JGI IMG/M metagenome (GOLD analysis project Ga0335078, IMG submission 206711) | Soil microbial communities from Loxahatchee National Wildlife Refuge, Florida, United States - Lox_Sample_3.2 | ecosystem: Environmental > Terrestrial > Soil > Wetlands | place: USA... | reverse complement strand
CGCGGCCGTATCCCAGAACTCGCCGCCGTAGGACCCGACCTCACGGCGGCCCGTCGCGAGCAGGTCGAGCGGCGGCATCCCGTCAAGTCCGAGCCCGCCGTGCATGTGCGCGGCGAACCGGTTACGCCGCATCCCCGCATCAACCACCATCAGCCGGCGCCGTGCCCGCCCCAGCATGAGCGCGGCACTCAGGCCCGCGCTGCCCCCGCCGATCACGACCACGTCCCATCCACTTGGCGTCATTTCACCACTGTGCGTCGGCAGCCCGCAGAACCGCAAATACACTTGCGGTATCCGCAAGCAGGAGGGCTGTGCCGTGGACAATGACGATCTTGACGCGGTAACCGGTAGAGTCGGCGCCCGGCTGAAGGAGCTGCGGAACCGCCGCAGGCTCCGCCTCGCCGACCTCAGCGAGCGCACCGGGATCTCCGTCACCATCCTTTCCCGGCTGGAATCCGGGCTGCGCAGCCCCTCCCTGGACATCCTGCTCAAGATCGCGCGCGCCTACCACGTCCCCCTCGACGACCTCGTCGGCGCGCCGCCAACCGGGGACCCCAGGGTGCACCCTAAGCCAGTCCGCCGCCACGGGATGATCTACATCCCGCTCACGACGCACCCGATCGGCGTCCAGGCCTTCAAGATCATCATGCCCGGCCGCGACGCCACAGCACCCATCAAGCAGAGCGCCCACATCGGCTACGAATGGGTCTTCGTCCTCAGCGGCACGCTCCGCCTCAAGCTCGGCCGCGACCTCACCACGCTCACCGTCGGTGAGGCCGCCGAGTTCGATACCCACGCACCGCACGGAATGGCCAGCGCCACCGCGGAGCCAGCCGAGATCCTGGCACTGTTCAGCCCGCAAGGAGAACAGATCCACATACGAGACAACTGAGCGATAACGTTCGCCCAAAGTGGCGAAGTGGAATAGAAGCGACGGCACGGTCGCCGCCCCCGCGGTCATGATGGCGCGGGCCGAGCGCCGCTCATCCGTTCGGAAAATTCAAGAACTTCTACCCCGGACGGGGACGTGCTGACTCCCCGCCGTTAACCGTCTCCGTCCGCGCCACGGCAGCTTCACCCATCGGCTCACCAGGCGAGGTCACCCTCACCGGGGACCCGGCGGCGCGTTCCCCCCGCGCGCGGGAAGCCGGCTCAGGTTTCCGCGGCGTGCCGGATCGCGTCCAGCACGATGTGGGCGACGTGGTCGTCGGTGAGGGTGTACTCGATTTCGCGGGCCTGGCGGCGGGCGGTCACGATGCGGGAGCCGCGCAGCACGCGCAGGTGCTGGGAGACCAGCGGCTGGCTGACGCCGAGGGTCGCAACGAGCTCGCGCACGTGCTTGCCGCCGGACGCCAGCTCGCGCACGATGCCCAGCCGCACCGGTGAGGCCAGCGCCCTGAGCAGGTCGCTGGCCGCCTCAAGGGGCTGGCCATCAGGAGGCGCCGCTGTCATATGCAAATTCCCGGGCAGCCGGGCTGGCGGGTCCGCGGGCAGCGGGTTCTGCGGGCGGCAGGCCGGCCAGGCGGCGCCGGCCGCCGCGGGCGGGGTGTCAGTGGTCGTCCCAGTGCCCCTGATGGGCCGCGTGCCGGTGCCCGTCGTGCAGGTAGTCGGTGTGGCCCTGGTGCGGCACCGCCACGTGGCCGCACTGCGGGCCGTGCTCGTGGGCATGGCCCTCGTGCGTCACGTGCCCGGCCTCCGCGCACTCGTCGACGTGGTCGCCGTCGACGCGGTGAACGTGGCCGTCATGCGCGTAGTCGGTGTGATCCCCGTGCGGGAACGCGACGTGGCCGCAGCCCTCGCCGTGGGCGTGCTCGTGACCGGCGTGCGTGGCGTGCTGGACGGAATCTGGCATGGCAGCTCTCCTTCTGCATCCAGTACTGCTTCAGTAACTCAAGCAACGGCATTGCCTGGTCACCAAGAAGTGGACCTACCCGAACAGGACGGGACGGCCGCCGGTCAGCGCCGAGATCGCCACGCTCATCGAGCGGCTCGCCACCCAGAACGCCTCGTGGGGTAACAGCGGATCCTGTGCGGTGCCAGAACTCGGCCGTGCTCGTTGAACTGGTCTTTTGGATGACTCGTTCCGTCTGGTAATTAGGTCGCCGTGACCGCGAATGTGCTGGCGCCAGCGCGGTGTCAGCTCGAATCACGTAAAAGCCCGCTTGAATACCTTCTGCGCCAGGTCAAGACCTCGTGGCTGTCCTGGGCCGACCGGGGGGTGCTGGCTGCGCTGGCCCGGCTCCTGCCCGGCAGCCAGCTTCGTCAGCTGCGCTTGATCGTCTCCCCGCGGACCCTGCTGCGCTGGCACGCCAGCCTGGCCCGCCGGCATTGGGACCGCCGGCGAGGGCCTGGCCCCTGGGGAGCCGGGGGGCTGACGAGGCTTCCAGCGTGGGTCGGCAACGGCAGCCGGCCAGCCAACTGCCAGGGACGCGTGCCCTGGAGGATCGTGGCAGGGGCCGGGGACTGCGGCCCCTGCCACGGGATGCTGTGCTCCGGGGAAGGCCGTGCCCGGGGGGCTATGCGGTGACGGCCTGCTTGCTGTCGCTGCTGGTGACCTGGATGCTGCGGGGTTTGGCTGCCTCGTGGACTGGGATGGTCAGGGTTAGCACGCCGGCCGCGTAGTCGGCGGCGATCTTGTCGGCGTCGAGGGTCTCGCCGAGGAAGACCTGCCGGGTAAACGTGCCGTAGGGCCGCTCGGCGACGATCATCTCAGCCCCGTCGGCCTCCACCGGGGCGCGTTCGGCGTGGACGACCAGCACGTTCTGCTCGACGGTCAGGTGGATAGAACTGGCGTCGATGCCGGGCAGGTCGAAGTGGATGTAGAAGCTGTCACCCTGCCGGTAGGCGTCCATCGGCATCGCGGCCGGCCGGGCAGCGGTACCGAGCACCTGCTGGGTCAGCCGGTCCAGGTCGCGGAAAGGGTCGGTGCGCATGAGCATGATCGGGTCCCTCCTTCGCCGGTGCCGGTTGTCACATCACGCTCACGCATCTAGATAGCATGCCAGAGCGTAATCTGACAAGACTCGACTGAGATTTTCTCCTGATCCATACTGGAGCAGGCGGGTTGCTGCCGTCAGCGAAGGGATGGTGACCGATCATGGCCGCTGTGGATCCCGGCGGTCCGGGCCCGGATCTGTACCAGCTGCTGGGAGTGCCCCGCGGGGCTTCCCGGGAAGAGATCGCGCGAGAGTGGCGGCGCCGCGCCAGGGCCGAGCACCCCGATTCGCAGCCCGGCAATGCCGCGGCGGTGAGCCGGTTCCGCGCCCTGGCCGGGGCCTGGCAGGTGCTCGGTGACCCGGCCCGCCGTGCCGCCTATGACCGGGCGCTCGGACACGATCAGCCCGCGCCCGCCGGCGCAGCCCCGGCCGCCCGGGCACAGCGCCCGGCCTGGAGAGCATCCATGATGCGGGCACCCGGGCCGCAGCTGCGGGCAGGGCCGGTCCGGGTGAGCGGCTCCTATGGCCCGCAGCCTGCGAGCGGGCCGGACGAGGAGGAGGTCAGGCTGGCCATCCTGGCCGCGCTGGCCCTAGGCTATCTCGCCCGGGACTGGGGCCAGGTGTGGTGAACCCGGGGTGGGCGGACTTGGACCGGGGCCTGTTCAGCATCTCGGTGGCCGCCGAGCTGGCCGGGCTGCACCCGCAGACGCTGCGGATCTACGAACGGGAGGGGCTGCTCGACCCAGGCCGCAGCGCGGGCGGCACCCGCCGGTATTCGCGCCGCGACATTGACCGGCTGCAGGAAATCTGCGCGCTGACCGCCGACGGACTGAACCTGGCCGGCATCCGCCGGGTCCTGCAGCTGCAGGAGGAAACCCGCCAGCTGCAGGCCGAGCTGGCCCGCCTGCGGACGCTGGCCGACGACCACCCGGCCCCCGCGCCGCAGCCCGGGACACGGCGAGCCAGGACAACACGGATCCGCCCGCCCGCGGGCAGCGGGAAGGAGCCGGTGCCCCGCCCGGATTAACCTTCGTCCGGCCGGTCCTGGCCGGTGAGTCGTTCGTGCAGGCGGGCGGTCCGGGCACGCTCGGCGGCCAGGTCATCTTCCAGCGCCAGGATCCGCAGCGCGGCAGCCAGCGTGTGGCCCTCGTCGAACAGCTCCCTGATCCGCGCCGCGAAGGCCAGCTGCCGGCGGGTATAGCGGCGGCGCCCGCCCGCCGAGCGCTGAGGAGTGACCGCGCCCGCGGCGTCCAGACTGCGCAGGAACGCCTGCCGGACACCCAGCACCTCGGCAGCCCGGCCGGTGGTATAGGCCGGGTAATCCGGGTCGTCCAGGTTATCGAGCCGGGCGGTCATCGCGGACGCCTCCTGATCCCGGGCGCGAGCCGGTAATAGCTCTTGACAGCTTCATACAGTACGCGCTATATAAAAAGTGTATCGGTCATTGACCTGGTAACGCTATCGCAGGTTCCGGAGAGTGATCGGCATGGACCTGGCCACCCGTGACGCGGACACGGCATTCGCGGAACTGATCTGCGCCGACGCGCAGTGGCTGCGTGAGGAGTTCGACGCGCTGGTCGCGGCCTCCTTCAGCGAGCCTCCCGCCGCGCCGCCGCCCGCCCCGCCACGGGTCCCGCCGTCCCCCGGGCGCGCAGGCCCGCCATCCCGGCGACTGCCGCGGCCCGGACATGCAGCCGCTACCTCCCCCGTCACTGCGCCGGCCCGCCGCCGCCAGCGCTCACCTCCGGCGTGACAAGCCGCGCCCGGCAGCCAGGGCAGCGCTAGCTCACCAGCGGCAGCCATGACGCCGATCAGCGCGGCGCAGCTGCCCAGACCATCCGCGAAAGGAGACAGGACGACCTAATTGCAGGCTGAACCTGCTGTGGGCTGGGTTTCCCCGACGGGAGCCCAGCCCACAGCAACTCCGGGAACTCGTCCCCCACCGGGAGGAGTACACGGACCTGCACTGCCGTCACCCCAGCGCACGTCTTCACCATCCGCACGTACGCCAGCGCGAGCCCTGGGCCCGGATTAGTCACTATGAAGCGGCCGGCTCCTTGGTGACCGTCAGAGCCTGATCTTGGCTGATGTCGTGGGTCGCCGGAAGCTGGAAGGTGCAACTACCCAGCTGACCGGAGCCACTATGGCGGAAGGGAGCCGGCCGTCATGTCCAGTGTGACACCAGCGGCGGGGCCGATCCATCTGGGAATGGACACCTCGAAGAACACGATTGTGGTGGGCATCTTGATGCCCGGCGGCGAGGTCCCGGTCATCGACCGGATCTGGAACGAGGAAGGCTCGGTCCGGCATCTGGTCAGCCGGTTGGGTGATCCGGCGGCGCTGCGGGCCTGTTACGAGGGGCCGTGCGGGTCCGGGCTGCACCGGCTGCTGGCCTCGATGGTGTGCCGCTCGGAAATACGATTCGGTCCGGTGACCTGCGAGTTCTCGATGGGTCAGGCGGCGTGCGTGTATTCGTTGATCAGGCCGCCCAGGACGGGTCTTCGGTGGATCCGTGCGGTGTCGAGGTCGGTCACGGTGGCGCGGGGCGTGTCACGATCTGCGTCGGGGACATGCTGGGCGATGCCCTGGTGCGGCCTGGCCGTGTTGTAGTGGGTCTGATATTCCGTGAGGACTGCGCGCAGGTGCGCCTCGCCGTGGATCAGCGTCCGGTCGAGGACTTCGCGGCGCAGCGTGCCGACGAGGCGCTCGCAGATCGCGTTCATCCTGGGCGCCTGGATGGCGCCGACCAGGAGTCGCCCATGCCGGCCCGCAGCACGATGACGGTGCCGTCGGCGGCGTGCAGCAGCCGGCCCAGGTCGATTTGCTGCACGGTCGCCTGGCGATGCGGCCACAGGACCGCCCGGCGCCGCGGCGGCAGCAGGACGCCCGGTTGCGGCTCTGCCGTGTACGCCCGGGGGTACAGGTCGTCGATGATGCCGCGGCCCTGCCTGGCGATGGCCGCCAGGGTGGGCGCCAGCTGGATGGAGGCGAAGGCTTTGACCTGCAGCGTCCGGATCAGGGCGATGGCGGCGAGCAATGCCACCATCTCGACGATCGGCACGATCACCGACACCTCCTGCTGGTCGCCGATGACCAGGGCGGTGGTGACCGAGAACACGAACACCCCGACGGCAAGGGCGAAGGTCCGCCATACGATCGGGTCGTCGCGGAACAGGTTCAGCCGGGGCGACAGGCTGGTGAAGGCCCACTGCACGACCAGGAACAGCAGCGAGAAGATGATCGTCACCAGCCCCAGCACGCCGAAGCCCACCGCCACCAGCGTCTCCGTCACCCGGGTGCTGGCCACTGTGGAGTCAAGGGTGATCCGGGGCAGCAGCAGGCCGAGCCCGAGCCCGGCCAGCGCGCATAGCAGCTGGACTAGGCCGGCTCGCAGCCGGCGTCGGGGCCGGCCGAACCGCCCGAGTCGGTGGGCGGGCAGCGCCCGCATCACCGCTCCCGGACGCGGCCGGACCGCCGCCCGGCGGCGTCTTCCGCTCTTTGCCGCGTATCTGCCGGCTCGGGGGCATCTGGGCCGGCTCTCCGATGCGTCTGCGGGGTCTGCCCGGGCAGGACCTGAACTGTTGCCATGAGCGGTTTCCTTCCTCTCCAGGCCCGCCGCCGGGCGGGGAGCGGCGGGTAAGGTGTCGTGTGGGTATCTCGGCCAGCCGGACGGGACCAGCGGCGCGTGGCGCTACCCGTTTGACATAATCGGCGAGGCGAACGGCCCGCTCAGTGCCGGACGGTGCTCGGCTGATGCAGCGACGCGCAGCACGTCGCCTTGGCTGGTTGTCAAGGTCGCGACCACGGGTCCGTCGCCCAGCCGATGTAGCTTCTTCCGTTCCTCGGGTGTGGCGGTGCAGGCGCTTGCTCCGACGACGTGCACCAGGCCCTCTCTCCAGGCGGCCGGGCTCCCTCGCCAGGCGAAGACATCGGAGACCCATACGGCGTGGCCCCACGTCCACCGGGTTTTACCGGCCCGCTGCACCCGCACCGTGATGTCGCCGTGCCGCTTGCGCAGGCTGCGATTCCGGTAGAGCAAAGCCAGGATGCCGAGAGCGCACAGCCACAGCGGAACACCCACCAGGGCTAGCAGTGCCCAAATCATGGCCCACCTCCACAGATCACACCATCACCCAGCACACGGTAGGCACGGATAATTAGATGCCCGCATACTCGTGCTCGTTGACCGGCAGCCCGGCGCCGGTCCAGCCTTTGAGCCCGCCGTCGAGGATGGCCACGTCGCTGTAGCCCATCGTCTTGAGGGTCGCTGCGGCGAGCGAGGCGCGTGCCCCTGAAGCGCAGACGACGATCATCCGGCGGCCGGGGTCGAGCTGGTCCTTGTGCCGGGGGCTGGTCGGGTCGGCGAAAAACTCCAGCAACCCTCGGGGAGCAGGCACGGAGCCACTGATGTGGCCGTGCTGCCACTCCTCGGGCTCCCGCACGTCGATGAGCACGGCACCGCTGTCGAGCTCGTCCGCCGCCTCCTTGGGTGCTACCGTGCCCACCTGGGCCCGGGCCTCGCCGATCATCTGCATCGCGGTCTTGGTCATCTCACTCACCTTTTCTTTTCGTCAGGCGGCCGGCCGTTGGCCGGGCCGACCCAGCGGTGCCGCCCGGGCACTCCTGCCGCGGGCGGCCCGGCCACACCCGCTGTCTTTGCGCTGGGTGACGGCTAGATGCCGTTGCGGCGGCTACCCGAGGCGGACGACGCTGAGCTCCAGCTCGGAGGCCTCGGGCAGTTTGACGGTGGTGATCTGCTTCCACTCCTCTTCCAGCAGCTCTTCGGCGGCCTTCTCCAGGAACTGCGGCGCGGCCCATCCGTGCACGTCGAAATCGCGCTTGATGTAGCCGTGGCTGAACATGAAGTCCTTGCCGATCTCGACCGCAGCCAGGTTGCGCGGTGACAGGTTCGGCACCATGTCCACGCCCTTGATGCCCTGGTAGGTGTCCTCGGCGTCCCGGTAGAACGTCTGCCGGTTGAGGATGACCGCGGCGGCATGCTTGTGGTCGTTCGCCCACCGGCCGACCTTGATCATGGCCTTCATGTAGGCGATGACCAGCTCGGGGTGCTCGTCGGCCATGACGTCGGTGCAGGTGATGACGGCGGGGCAGTTGGCCATCTGCAGCGTCCAGTCCGGGTAGCGGGACAGGTCCTCGATGGCCTTGAACTTGCCGGTGTCTTCCTGCAGGTGCTGGAAGACCTTGCTCTGGGTGTAGATCGCGTCGACGGTGCCTTTCTCCAGCGCGGTCTCCAGCGGGCGGAACGCCAGGTCGTGCTTGTGGTCACGGCGCAGCCATAGCTCCGAGGGGTTGTTCATCGTCACCTGGAGCATCTCCGGCTTGTCGTACCAGTCATCGGGGTAGGGGAACTCGACGATCTGCACGTCGTCGCGGGTCATCCCGTTGACCCGCAGCATCAGCTCGATGCCGGCGTGCTCCTGGATCCGCCACCAGTCGTTCTTGATGGTGTTCAGGCTCTTGGTCAGCCCGATCTTCTTGCCCTTCAGGTCGGCCATCGTGACGATGGGGTCGCGGGCCCGCACCAGCATGCAGCCGCCCTCGTAGACCTGCGTCGCCCCGAGCAGCCGCGTGCGGCGGATGTCGGCGTGCACCGCGACCGGCGGGTACAGGCCCCCGAACCGGATCAGGTTGTCCAGGTTGTGGATGTAGTGCGGGTACCAGTTGTTCTCGGCCCGCGACCGGAAGTAGGCGTACTCGACGCCGATCTTCTTGAACTCCTCGCGGCACCAGCCCAGTTCCTGGTCCACGTTGTTCGCCGACACCATCGGGCAGTTGGTGAAATACACCTCATCCCAGCGCAGCGGCACCGTCGTCGACACCCGCTCGGGTGCATCGGTTGCAGTCATCGGTCTCTCCTCCCCCTCGGGGACGTGATCCGCCGCCGACCACCCAGCCGGGCCAGACACCGGCACCGGAATTCATACGCTTGTTTACATTGCATCAGGCCACGCTCACAGGCGGCTAGGGCCAAAGGTCCTGGCTGGGGCCCCTTGGGTCAGCGTGTATGAGGCTGGGGGTCGGGCGGCGAAGGCCAGGGCGTAGCGCCCAGCCGGCGCGCAGACCGGGCCAGCTCCTCCCGCAACGTCGCCAGCGGGATCGCGTCCAGGCCGCCGGCTTGCACAAGGTAATCCTCGAAGATCCGCCAGCCCAGCGCGGCCGCCACGATCTGCGCCGCCCGCAACCGGGCCGCCTCGCCGGCCAGGCCATACCCGTCCGTGAGGGTCTGGGCCATCGCCACCACCGGGTTGAAATCGGGGCGGCTTTCCAGGGAATGGCCAGAGATCGCCAGCGCGGCCGCGATCCGCACCCATTTGCCCATCACCGTGCCGGGTGAGAACCCCTGTCCCGACAACGGGTTCTCCTCCACCGCCCGGGCAAGCTGGTCAGAGACATGGCCGAACACCTCAGCCACCAGCTCTTCCCGGCGGCCGATGTACCGCCCGATCAGCGACAGATTAACGTCGGCCGCGGCCGCGATGTCACGAAGCGACACCGCGTCAACCCCGTGCACGGCAAACAGCGCCGCGGCGGCATCCAGCACCGCCCGGCGGACCTCATCCGGCCCGTTAGGCGACCCGGCCGGGCGCCGCGGGCCCGGCCGGCGGGACCTGTCAGTGCCGCTCACCGGCCCCATCATCCCCCAAGTCCCACGCGGTCACGACCGGCCAACACGCCCGCAAGCGAGAAAAGCAGGGCGAACGAGGGGCGGGCCAGCCAGGGCCAGGTCATGGTAGTCATCGGGTGCCACCTCCACGGGACGTGCATGCTGTGGCCCAGGCAGATATGTGGCGGCCACCGCCGGCCCGCCGCCCAGCGAGCACGGATCGTTTCGCACAACAGGTACGTGCCGTTAGGGATGCGGCCTACCGCGGCCACTGCCGGGAAACAGGAGGCGGAGGCGGCGGTGCCGTCTCCGCCTCCCATCGGGGAGGCGCCTTCTGGCCGTGGGCGGGTCAGGCGGCCGGCCGGCTGAGGACCTTGTCCTTGCCCCGCTGGTAGTCGGCGTCGCTGATGGCCCCGTGATCGTGCAAGTCGGCCAGTTTGGCCAGCTCATCGGCGGTGCCGCTCGCGGGGGCCGCTTCCTGGACATAGGCCCGGAAGGCCTCATCCTGCGCCTTGGCCTGCGCGGCGGGCAGCCCGGGCATCAGGGAAAGGGACTGACAAGGGACCCCGGCCCGGACGACACGCAGACTGCGGATCCGCCGGCCGAATGCTGTTCCTGCGGTGCGTCCCTGGACGGCGCGGATGCCGTGGAGCCGCGATGGGCGCAGGTCATTACGTGGAGATTCTTCGGAAGGTGACGGAGCACCTGCTGCCGGGCGTTCCGTGCCCGTGCTGCGGGGCGGTGACGTTCGCGGATCCGCCGCCGGGCCTGCATGTCGGCGCGGTGTGCTACGAACGCGGCGGCGGTGCTGCTGTCGTGCTAAGGGAATGTCCCGGCGGAACGGGCCTCGCAGCTCATCGGCATGCTGCTCGGCACGGAGGTCTCCGCAGGCTGGGTCGACAAGTCCGCCGCCCGGGTAAGCGCCCAGCTGAAGCGGCCGGGTTCGACGACGCGATGATCGCGGCGCTGACGGCCGAGGACGTGCTGGCCGCCGACGAGACCCCGGTGAACGTCCTGGATAAGACCGGGCCGGCCCCGGAACCGGACAGGGAAGAGGATCCCGAAGAGAAGGACGGCAGGCACGCTGCCGGGGCCCCGTACGTGCTGATCATCAAGACTCCGGACGGGCGGCTGACGTCCCTGCTGGCCATCGGCTCCCGCCGCAAGGACAGCGTCGGCGGCGGCATCCCGCCCGGCTTCACCGGGCACCTGATGACCGACGGCTACACCGGCTACCAGCACCTGCTGACCCGGCTCGCCGGCATCCAGCAATGCTGCCAGCACGTCATCCGCCGCGCCCGCGCCGTCACGAAACTCGGCCCGGGCGGCGTCCAGAGCTGGGCCGGGGACATCATCGCGATCCTGGCGAGGCGCACCGGGCCGTCGAGGACGCCCGCTCCCGCAGCAGCACCGCTCTGGACCAGCAGATCCGCGATGACCTGCGCAAACGGTACGACACCGCCGTCAGGTCGGGGAGCATCCACAACCGGCTCCGGGACTGGGACACCGGGAACCACCCCGGATACGCCCTCGGCTGCTGGCTGCGGGACTACAAGGAACAGGTCTTCCTGTTAACCCGCGACTTCGCCGTGGACTGGACGAACAACGTCTCCGAACGCGGAGCCAAGGCCGCCAAGCGTCACCAGGCCGTCTCCGGATACTGGCACTCCCTGCCCACCCTCGCCCGCTGGTGCCGGCTCCGTAGCTACCTGGACTCAGCCGCAGCTCACGGCATCACCGCACTCGACGCCATCCGCAGCGCGCTCGAAGGCAAACCCTGGCTACCGCCACTGCCCGCCATCAGCTGACTTCAATCTCAGACACCCCGTGAATGGACACCTTCGGCCGGGAGTCGGCGGATAGCCCACCCGTCGCGCTGTCCGCGCGCATGGCAGATGGGATAGCGGGTGCCGGGATGGGCGTCGGCACCCAGATCAACCATTCCGACGTGCTTCTGGGAGCTCACCCAGCGCCCAGAGCCTATGGCATCGCGAGTACATCATTACGTACATTGGCGGCCTTTAGCAGCGATCCAATCGCTCGAGTGAAGTTGTCTGAAAGTAGGGCCGTTAGTCTCAACCCGGGCCTCACTCTGCAGTGAGGGCCTCTGCCGCGCGTCCCCAGGGCTGCTCGATTCCCACCCGAACTGGGTGATGACAACTCGCCCGTTTCGGGGCTTGCCTGTGAGTAAACAGGCGGCAAGGCGAAACCGCTGGCGGCTTCGTGATCACTATTCGCGGCCCGGCTGGGCTGGTGGTGCGCGTTGCCTTCGAGGACGTGGAGCTCACCGTGGCGAACGACACGACAGTGTTGCACGGTTCGGACGGCCCCAGGCAGCCCTGCACGGGGGATCCTTCAGCGGATTGCGGGCCTCATCTCCAGGTCCTGCTGTGGGCCGCTCACGCCGGCACGGCGGCTCGTAGTGAAGGCCTGGCGAGCAGACTCCCGGAGATCCTGCAGTTCTCTCAATGCCCGAACTCCTGAGACGAATGGAGCATTTTCTATGAGTACTTTTCCGCCGATCGCGGATTACGGGTTCCTGTCGGATTGTGAGAACAACTGTCTCGTGGCACCTGACGGTTCGATCGAGTGGCTCAGCCTGCCGCGGCCGGACTCGCCGAGTGTGTTCGGTGCGCTCCTGGACCGGAACGCCGGGAGCTTCCGGCTTGGCCCGTTCAACACTCTTGTGCCCGACCATCGCCGGTACGTGCCGGGGACGATGGTGCTGGAGACGACATGGCACACTCCGACAGGGTGGCTGGTAGTCAACGACATGTTCGTTGTCCGGCCGGTAAGCGACGAGGGGCGGCGCGCTGGCTACGAGCGCGTCCCCAGGGTCGGCGCCGGGGTCGGGACGATCCTGCGCACAGCTACCTGCATCTCGGGGAAGGTCGACGTGGTGGCGATGTGCCTTCCGATGTTCGACTACGGGTCCACACCAAGCGCGTGGAGCTACGACGGTGACAGCTACCACTCGATGGCGGTGCGCCAGCCCGATGGAGACGTCGCACTCCGCCTGCACTCCAGCTTTCAGCTCGGCGAAGTCGGGGCCCGCGCCTACGTCCGGTCCGCCCTCGAGGAGGGTGAGTCGGGCTTTGTCGCCCTGACATGGTCGGGGCCCGCGCCGACCACCCAGCAGGAGGCGGACGCCGACCTCGAGTCCACCGTCAGCTTCTGGCGGGACTGGCTCGGCACGGGGACTTTCCCAGACCACCCGTGGCGCCCGTTCCTCGAGCGCAGCGCGCTGACCCTCAAAGGGCTGAGTTACGCGCCGACCGGGGCGATCATGGCAGCTTCGACAACCAGCTTGCCCGAAACCCCGGGCGGGGCGCGGAACTGGGACTACCGCTACACCTGGATCAGGGATACCGGGTTCACCCTGCGCGCTCTCTACCGGCTCGGCTACGACTGGGAGGCGCTCGAGTACTTCGCCTTCATCCTTGAAGCCGTCCAGGGGAAGGACATGAACAAGCCCTTCTCCGAACTCCAGATTATGTATGGGATCGGCGGTGAGCGAGACCTCACCGAGAGAACGATCGACCACCTCTCGGGCTGGCGCGACTCCAAGCCGGTGCGGGTCGGCAACGGCGCCTGGAACCAGCACCAGAACGATGTGTGGGGCATGCTGATGGACGCCGTGGACTCCCACCTGCACCGGGGCGCCGAGCAGATCATCGGGCCGGTCTGGGAAGGCCTGGCCGGTTTCGTCGAGGACGCTATCAAGCATGCCGGTGATGCCGACCAGGGCATCTGGGAGATCCGGGGCGAGCCGCAGCATTTCACGGAGTCGGCGGTGATGTGCTGGCTCGCCGCCGAACGCGGCGCCGACCTTGCCCAAGAACGCGGAGATTCCAAGCGCGCCACCCGGTGGCAAAAAGCCGCCGACGCGATGAAAGCCGAAATACTCGACAAGGGCGTTGACGAGCGGGGCCGGTTCCGTCAGGCGTACGAGAACGACGAGCTCGACGCCTCGCTGCTGCTGCTCCCGATCATGGGGTTCTTGCCTCCCGACGACGAGCGCATCAAGGCCACGGTGCTGGCCATCGCCGACGAGCTCACCGAGGACGGCCTTGTCCTGCGCTACAAGGTGGACAGCACTGATACCGGATTCACCGGTAAGGAGGGGACCTTCACGATCTGCTCGTGGTGGCTGGTAAGCGCCTTGGCCATGATCGGTGAGACCGACCGTGCCCGTGCCCTGTGCAAGAAGCTCCTGTCCTACGCGGGCCCGCTGAACCTGTACGCCGAAGAAATCGACACGTCGACCGGTGAGCATCTCGGGAACTTCCCCCAGGCGTTCACTCACCTCGCCCTCATCGAAGCGGTATCCCAACTCATCGAATCCGAGGAGTGACGACAGTCGTATCGAGTGACATGCACGTTATGGATAGCGCTCAGGCGCTTCCTGCGACGGCTGCGGCTCAGCAATCCGGTCGATCGCCACCCGATTACCAGCAGACAAGCGAGAGATGCACGCCGATTTCGGACCATCCGCGTTCGGGCGCCAGTCATACGGCGGCGCGTAATGCGCACGATCTGGCCCGGTGGCGGCGGCGGTCCCCCTCCTCCGGGCGACGAGTCGACTTGTGCGGGCGCTGCTGGTCCAGACTGATACCCGATCAATTCTGTGGTCAAGCCCTGCAAGAGTGGCTTGCATGTGGTTGCGCTCGCATAGTCGGCCTGGCTGGCTGAGGCGGGCAGGCGTGGCCGAGTGCCCAGGCCAGGCTGACCCTTATCGGGACGTGGGAGTCCAGCCCCGTGCGTGATGGCGCAGGTCGGCGTCGGGCGCATTCCGCGGAGCCAGCGCGAATCCGCGTTCTCCCAGACAGCGAAGAGAAGGGGCCAGTTCGCGTATGCGCCGGTTGTCTTTCACCCCATCCGGAGGATGGAATCGGCCCCGCCACGAGGTGGACTGGTAGATGACCGGGCGGAGGGCGTATGGGCCAGACGGTGAGATTCCATGAGACGTTGCGCAGGCTGGCGATGATCGAGGAAGGCTTCGTCCAAGACGATGCCGGGATCATGCTTGGCCCGGTCAAGTCGCCGGCCCTGGATCCCAAGACCGCGGCGCTGCTGCAGGTGGCGGTGCTGGTGGCCATCGGGTCACCGGTGGTGTCCCTGGAATGGAGCGCCAGCCGGGCGCTGGCGGCGGGCGCGAGTGAGGACGAGATCGCCGACGTGCTGGTGGCGATCGCCCCGGTCGCCGGGCTCGGCCGGGTCGTCACCGCCGCTCCCGATGTGGCCATGGCGCTCGGGTATGACATCGCGGCTGCGATGGAGGAAACGAACGGTTACTGACAACTCCGTCCCTGGCAGAAGGAAGTGGCTATGACCCTGCTGCGGGCGGCGCCTGGGCGATCCGCGGCGCCCTGTCCCCGGATGGCCACTGAGCAGCCAGACCTGGCTGGCCAGGCGCGGGGCAGGCAACCGAGGGAAGTGCTCGGGCTGGCGGTCGGCCAGTATCAGGAGCATATGACGATGGCCGCTGAACGGCCCACCTGCCCGGTCACCGAAGCAGTGTGCAGCCTGGAGGTGCGCTGGATCTTCCCTGGCCAGATGAGCAATGCGGTGGCTGGATGGTTCGGGCGGTTCGCGGCCGGGACGGAATCACGCGAAGACAACTACCTTCTGGATCGGCAGTTGCGCGGGCTGTCGGTGAAGATCCGCGGCGGCGGCGCTCTGGAGGTGAAGGCCTACTGCGGGAGCCCGGGAACCCTGGAGGTGGCGGGCCGCGCCCGCGGGCGCATGGAGTCCTGGCAGAAGTGGTCCTTTCCCATTGAGCTGCTCCACCCGGGCCACGCCGACCCGGTGAGCTGGAGACTGGTACGCAAGAGGCGGCGCATCAGCCAGTTCTCCTCGGCCAGCGGGCCGGCCGGGGCCCGGGTGGCGGGAATGGGCCAGCAGCCGCGGTGCGGGGTTGAACTCACCGACGTGCACACGAGCGGCCAGGACTGGTGGACCCTGGGATTTGAGGCGACCGGCCCCGCCACCCTGCTGCGCAGCGAGCTCGAGGCCACCGCCGCGCTGGTGTTCGCCCACCCTCTGCCCGGTGGCGTCGAATTTGGCCCGGGCGATTCCAGGTCCTACGCGCAGTGGCTGGGGCAGCGGCCAGACGCCGGCACTGGCTGACGCGCCTCATGCCAGGAGCGGATCTCATCGTCGTGATGGGATGAACGCCGGCCGCTACCCAGTGAGCAGCCCCAGTTCAACAGAGCGTGAGATCGCCTCGCTGCGTGAGGAGAGGCCCAGCTTGCGGTAGATCGAGTTCGTCTCCGATTTGATGGTGTTGCGGGACAGGAACCGCTGCTCGGCGCTTTCGGGGAACGACAGGTGAGTCGACGGCAACGGCAGCAGGCGCAGCTCGGCCACGGTCAGCGCCGACGCTCCCCGGGGAGCGCGAACCACGCTCACGATCAGCCCGAGTCTTAGGACGTTGTCGAGCGTTGAGGCAACTGCGACGGTCCTGATCGGGTCAGCCGCAACCAGGATCTCCAGGACGACTAGCAGCGTGCCGCCGAACGCCTGCCGCAGCACCGTGTATGCCCCGCCCCCCAGAGCGTGAGAGGCGCCATGCCAGCACGGCTGGCAACGCCGTTCGGACCGCACTCTCAGTCAGAACGTCCGGCCGACCCAGCGGGTGGCGGTCCAGCGAGGCGTTTACGGCCCGCGACCTGACGTGACTTCTCATCCAATCAGGGTGCCGACCGCGGGGTCTGCGGCTGACAGCCTGAGACTATGCAGCGGTCGGCTGACGGCCGGGATGCATTCGTAACCGGCTGGCGCATCACGCCAGCGGAACGAGGAGGTCGGCATGTCCGGATCCGGCGGCGCATTCGTGCTGGTGGCAACGTATCCAGATGAGGCAACAGCACAGCAGGACTACCAGGTCGTCAAGGACGCGCACGCCGCAGGCCTGGTCGGTTCCTACGACGCGGCGGTTGTCACCAAAGACGCCAGCGGCAACGTGCACGAGAACAAGGACGAGACGGCCACCCGCCATGGTGCCTGGTGGGGCATTGCCGCGGGGGCAGCGATCGGGGTCATCTTCCCTCCGTCGCTCCTCGCCGGCGCCGCGGCCGGTGCTGGAGTCGGCGGCGTCAGCGGGCACTGGCCAAGGGGATGTCGCGCTCAGACGCGAAAGAGCTCGGGAACTTCATCGACCCTGGTCAGGCCGGGCTCGTCATCGTCGGGGAAGGTCGAAGACGCGATCAAGCATGCCGTGACCAGGGCGGAGAAGCAGACCGCGAAAGAACTTGGCGTGGACCCGAAGGATGTCGGCAAGGCCTTGCAGGAAACCGTCAAGGAGATGTAACCGTGCCCGGCGCGGCCAGCGCCGGTACCCGGGAAGCCCCACCGGGGGTCCGGCGGCGAGCGCGGCGTCTGGCGTGGGTCTACCTGATTGTTGCCGCCGGGCTCATTGTGTGGACCGTTTCCTGGCGCTGAGCCTCCCAAAAGAAAATCTTGAGCACCATTACCGCCTGACCTGGGTCGGCTTTGACCTGATCCTGGTGGTGGCCATATACCTGACCGCGCACATGGCGTTCCGGCTAGATTCCAGGGTTGTGTTCCCGGCCACGGTGGTGGCCACCTTGCTGGTTGCCGATGCCTGGTTCGACGTCACCACCTCGGCGACCGCGCAAGCGGCCACCGGAGCGCTGATCCTGGCGCTGGCCGTCGAATTGCCGGCTGCGGCATTTTCGCTATATGTGGCCTTTAGGGTGGGCCGGCGTGTACGTGAACTGGCCCATCTCGACCACGCGGCAAATCCTCACCCGTCAGTCCCCGATCGGGTGGAGGGGCACACTGCGCTCCCTTCGGAGCCCTCCTCCCCGACAGGGCTTCCGCCGGAAAAGTGAGCCGGGAAGGATCGCGCCGGTCGCTCACACTTCGAGGAGGCCGAGGTCGCGCAACCGGGAGACGGCCTGGCTGCGTGATGAGGTGCCCAGCTTGCGGTAGATCGAGTTGGCCTGCGACTTGACGGTGTTGCGGGACAGGAACATCTCGGCGGCGATTTCTGGGAACGACAGGTGGGTGGCGAGCATCGGCAGGAGGCGCAGCTCAGCAGCGGTCAGGGCCGAGGCTCCCAGGTCGGACGAACCGCGGGTCTGGGAGAGTTCCGCCTGGAGATCCTTGGCCTGCCGGGCGAAGGCACCGAGGCCGGGGCGGCGCAGGAGTATCTGGTCGACCTCCCGCATAATCGTCCGCGCGCCTGCTAGGTCGGCGAGCGCCAGATGGACTTGGATGAGTTCGGTTCGGGCTTGCACAGCGAGGTGCGGCACGGCGTACGTCAGGGCAGGCCGGAGGCGCTGCGCCCGGGTCAGTTCCGTGCGGGCGCACGGCCGGTCCGCTTGGTGCAGCGCCATCCGCGCGGCCGCGGCATGCATGATCGTGACCGCGGGGTAGTCCTCGACGTTGCTTTCCCGGGCCACGGCCCGGGCCTCGGACAGGTGCCGTTCGACCAGGTCCCATTCGCCTCTGGCCATCGCCAGCAGCGACCGCTCGCTGAGCGCGACGCAGGCGCCGATCGTTCCCCCAGCGGCCCGGGCCTCGGCGACCTGGTCCTCGAAGACGGCATCGGCCTGCTCCGGGTCGCCGGCCATCAGGTGCGCCACCCCCAGGAACAGCAGCGACGATGCTCGCCAGAAACTCCCGGCGGTCATGGTCTTGGCCGCGAGTTCGGCGTCGGCCCGCATCTGCTCCACCCCGTCACGGCACAGCAGCGCCCGCAGCAGCGCAAGCGACGGTTCGATCGAAGAGTTCCCGTCCGATCGGCTCGCGACGGTGGCTCCGCGTTCGGCGACCCCGGCCCGCCGTTCGGCGTCGGCCGGTTTCCCGATCATGGCGGGGGTCATCGCCGACAGGGCGGCGACCGCTGGGTGGCTTTCCATGGCGGAGTGGTCTTCGAGCCACCTGAACCACCGCTCGAGCGTCGCGGCCCTGCCGCGCATGTAGGTGGGAAGCGTCAGCGTTGCGACCAGGCGGGCTGTGGCATCCACGTCACCGGCCCTCATCCAGTATCCCAGTGCCTCGCCGGGCACCCCATGGTTCTCGTACCACTGCGCGGCCCGCCGGTAAAGGACGAGCATCAGGCCGGGTTCCTGGCGCCGCAGCTCGGCCAGGAGCATGTCGCGGAACAGGTGGTGATAGCGGTACCACTCCTTGCGCCGGTCGAGCGGCACCAGCAGCAGGTTCGACCGCTCCAGGTCCGCCAGGACCGCGCCCGACCCCTCCAGCTCGAGCACCGCATCGCACAACGGCCCGCACATGCGCTCCAGCACCGACGTCCGGGTCAGGAACGCCCGCTGCCGGCGGGAGATCCGCGCCAGGAACTCCGACTCCATATACTCAGTGACCAGCCGGTCATCCCCGCCGAAGGACACTGCCGCGCCCGCCAGCGGGCCACCCTCCCGCAGGTAAAGCGCCGCCAGGTACAGACCGGCCGGCCACCCCTCGGCCCGCTGGTGCAGCTCCGCGACTTCCTCCTCACCCAGGGTGAGGCCAGCCTTGCGCAGCAGCGATGACGCCTCCTCGGCGGTTAGCGACAGCTCATCCGGGCCGATCTCCATAATCTTGCCCTCGGCGCGCAGCCGCGCGACCCGCAGCGGCGGCTGGGCCCGGCCGGCGAGCACCAGCCGCGACCCGCCCGGTACGTGATCGGCCAGTGCTGACAGCGCCGCCCGGCACTCCCGGTCATGCAGCAGGTGCACGTCATCCAGGACCAGCACCACCGGCGAGGTCATCGACGCAAACGCTGACGCCAGCCGGGGGACGACCGAGCCGGGCACCGAGCTCGCCGGGGAGGCGAGCGCGTCGAACACCCGCTCATCGATCGGCTCCACCGCATCGAGGGCTTCGGCGACATAGGTCAGCAGGACCTTGGGGTCGTTGTCCGCTTCATCGACCGACACCCACGCGAAGGCCTGGCCGCTGCGCTCGGCCCACTGGGCGAGCAGCGTGGTCTTCCCGTAACCTGACGGCGCGACCACCAACACAATGGGACGCAGGTCACCTCGCGCCAGCCGCTCAATCAGCAGCGAACGGCGCACCGTCCCAGGCCGCAGTAGCGGGCGGCGCATTTTCGAGACGACAAGATCAGACCCGGGCCGACCCGCGCGGTGCCGTCGGCTGGCCTGCTGACGCACGTCACTTACACCCATGCCCCCGCCCGCCGCCGCGAAGGTAGCTGACCCATACTCTTCCGGGACCGCGGATCAGGTCAAGCGCGACAAGGGACCAGACGGCCGCCACAACGTGGCAGGGCTGCGCACGACGCGGGACGGCGGCTGGGAGGCAAATCATAGTGGTCGCCTCGCCGGGCGTCACTGAGGCGGCGGCCGGGCGCTGATCGAGTGCTGAGCGGGGTTCATTGGCGGGAGCTGTGGCGTCGGTGCAGTACCCGTGCGGCCTCCCGGAACGGCACTACCAGGTACACCGCGATACCGAAGTAAAGCGCCACCGCTGCTACCGGCAGCAGAAGCCCGATGAGGATCGCGATGACGTACGCGATGACGACGGGCAGAAGTTTCCGCCGGTCTCTGTGCAGCTCCTCGCCCTCCCGTGCGGGCGAGTAGAGATGCTCGTGGCGCGCGTACGCGTCCAGGGCGGACCCCAGGAGACGGATGGTCAGGAGGGTGAGCCCGTACATGGTGACATACACACGTTCGCCGCTGATGTCGTCATGCCGCAGGGCGTCCGCGATGAGCCCGGTTGGGAACGGCAGGACGACCACCACGAGCAGGACGAGCAGGTTGATGCGCAGGAACAGCTGATCGGTCCGGGTGAGCTGGTCGGTCAGAGCGGTGTGCAGGAGCCAGGAGACGCCGATAGTCAGGAAGCTGACGAGGTAGGCCAGGTAGCCGGGCCAGGCGTGCAGCACCTGCTGCAGGGGCGTGCCCGGCGGGTGAACCGCGAGGTCCAGGACCAGCAGCGTGGCGGCGAATCCGTACACGCCGTCGCTGAACCCTTCCATCCGGCCCTTGCTAATGGCCCGGTGCCGGTGCGGGGGGTCTTCGTCAGCTGGCACGGCACTGCCTCCTTCGCGTCGGCTGGCAGGCGATGGCAATCTGCGGATTGGCCGCCTGCCTGACGCCGGGCAGCACGGGCCCCAGAATGCCTGGCAGCGATCATGCCACGCGCTTAGCGCCCGGCAGATGAGGCCCTGAGGGGTGACCAAAGTCCCTGGCGGATCTGATTTATCCCTGATAAACGGCGCCGCAAACCTACCGGGTATTTCACCCCGATGAGGTGGTGCACGGCCTTGAGATCGGTGCGCATCCTGGGATTGACGGAAAAGGCCGCGCGTCCCTGAGCCGTCAGCAGGCCTGCTGCTTACGGTCTCGTCTGGCGCGGCTGACATGACCCAGCCGCCGTTGTTTGGCCGGATGCGGTGAGAACAGGAGATGCGATATGGCGAAGCCCGAAGCAGTATTCATTTATATCGGCACTTATCCCAGCGAGGCGATGGCGCGAGCCGACTACGACGTGGTCAAGGACCTGCACGCGGTCGGTGCGGTCGGCAGCTACGACGCCGCCGTGGTCACCAAGGACGACGCGGGCAAGGTGCACGAGAACAAGGACGAGATGGCCACCCGGCACGGGGCGTGGGGCGGCGCCGCCGTCGGCGCGCTCATCGGCATTTTGTTCCCGCCCGCGATCATCGCCACCGCCGCGGTCGGTGCTGCCGTCGGCGGGGTGAGCGGCCACTTGTGGCGTGGCATGTCCCGCTCCGACGTCAAGGAGCTGGGGGAGCTCATCGATGACGGGCAGGCCGCGCTGGTCATCGTCGGCGAGAGCAAGGTGGCGGAGGCGGTGGACAAGGCTGCGCTGAAGGCCGAAAAGCACGTCGCCAAGGAACTCGACGTTAAGCCGAAGGACATCGACAAGGCCATCAAGGACGCCGCCACCGAAGTCAGCTGACCCCGCCGGGCCCGGCCGGCCTGGCTATTGCGCCGCGCCGGCCGGACCATGGTCTCCCTTGGAGGGCACATGAGACCTGCGAATTGGCCAGGCCTGCGCGGGTGGGGGCTGTTTCCGGCCGCTGTCCTGGTTTTTGCCACACTGGCCGCCGGGTGCGGCAGCAGCAAGCCGGCCTACTGCACCGACGCCAGCCAGCTGAAGACCTCGGTGCAGGATCTCGGCAATGTGAATGTCAATGTCCATGACCTCAGCTCGGTGAACACCGCGGTGAGCAAGGTCGCGGCGGATGCCAGGAAGTTCGCGAGCGACGCGAAGTCGGCGTACCCGTCGCAGACCTCGGCGCTGAAGAACTCGGTGTCGGGCCTGGAGACCGCGGTTAAGTCCGCGAAAGCCACGCCGTCCGTGACGACGGTAGCGGCGGTCGTGTCATCGGTCGCCCAGGTGAAGACCGCGGCCGGCAATCTGCAGAGCGCCGTGAAGGGTGCGTGCCAGTGACCAGCACCCGGCGGACGCGCCAGGAGACCGGCAGCCGGCCTGCGGCAGGAGCGGCGCAGACGCCGGCATGGAACTGGGTGGCGATGGGCCAGATGGGCCTGACCGGCTGGACCAGGGTAGCCGTCAAGCCGGTGGCCCGGGCGATCGCCCGCCGGACCGGCCGGCCGGAGGCGCAGATCCTGGCGCTGATCGGCGCCGGGTTCCTGGCGATCTCGCTGGTCGACTTCCTCCGCCAGGTCGATGCCGTCATCGCTGCCGGCCGGCCCGCGCCGTCAGCCAGCCAGGGAAGCTCCAGCCGCCTGCGCCCAGGGCGGCTCGCGAGGAGGGGTCATCCACCTCAAGGCCGCGCCGCCGGTAGATCGGAGGGCCAGCAACCCGGGTGACCGCAGCCACAGCAAAGACGACGACAAGCAAAGACGATGGCAAGGAGAAGCCATGAGCAAGCCATTCAAGGGCACGATCAACATCGACATCCAGGATTCGACGCCGGACTGGGCACCTTACGCCCAGCCGGTCCCACCAGAGGGCGCTCCGAGCGTGCTGTACGTCGTCCTGGACGATGTCGGCTTCTCGGCACTCGAGCCGTACGGCGGGGCGATCGAGGTGCCGAACATCAAGCGGATCGCCGACAACGGCCTGAAGTTCACGAACTTCCACACCACGGCGCTGTGCTCGCCGACGCGGTCGTGCCTGCTGACCGGCCGGAACCACACGACGAACGGGATGGCGTGCATCTCCGAGGCGTCGTCGGGGTTCCCGAATGCGAACGGGCATATCCCGCTGGAGTGCGCGATGGCCCCCGAGGTGCTGGGCGAGCTGGGCTGGAGCACGTTCATGGTCGGCAAGTGGCACCTGTGCGCCGAGGACGAGGAGAACCTGGCCTCGCGACGGCAGGGGTGGCCCTCGGGGCGCGGCTTCGACCGCTGGTACGGGTTCCTGGGCGCGGAGACGAACCAGTGGTACCCCGACCTGGTCCACGACAACCACCCGGTCGACCCGCCGACGACGCCGGAGGAGGGCTACCACCTCTCGGTGGACATCACCGACAAGGCGATCTCGTTCATCCGGGACATGAAGG
>Ga0335078_10003597_pt1 | contig 23058 bp, 11 predicted proteins | sample Lox_Sample_32_FD_206711 | JGI IMG/M metagenome (GOLD analysis project Ga0335078, IMG submission 206711) | Soil microbial communities from Loxahatchee National Wildlife Refuge, Florida, United States - Lox_Sample_3.2 | ecosystem: Environmental > Terrestrial > Soil > Wetlands | place: USA... | reverse complement strand
CGCTCATCGGTATCGCCGAGTATTACGTGGGCACCGCGCACCTGTCGAAATTCGAGATGGCCGAAATTGGCCTCGAAGTCATCATCGGTTCGCTCACGTTTACGGGCAGCATCATTGCCGCCGGGAAGCTCCAGGAAATCCTGCCGCAGCGCCCCATTACTTATAGAGGCCAAAACATTGTCAGCCTCTCGGTGCTCGGCACCGCTCTCGCGCTGATGGTCATCCTCGTCTTTCACCCCGGATATACGCACCTGTTTCCGGCGATGGTAATCGTTGCGCTGATCTTTGGAATCATGCTCGTCACGCCGATTGGCGGCGCGGACATGCCCACGGTCATTTCGCTCTTAAACTCCTACGCTGGGTTCTCCGCAGCCTTGCTGGGATTTGTGCTGAACAGCAAGGTTCTTGTCGTCGCCGGCGCATTGGATGGCGCCTCCGGCTTCATCCTTTCAGTGATCATGTGCAAGGCCATGAACCGCTCCTTCACCAATGTTTTGTTCGGAGCATTCGGCCAGGTGCAGGCTTCTTCCGGAAAAACCGCCGAGGAGAGAACCGTGCGAAGCGCCTCTGCGGAAGAAGCCGCCGCCATTCTCGCCGCCGCCAACAAGGTCGTGATCGCTCCCGGTTACGGGATGGCCGTCGCCCAGGCGCAGCACAAAGTTCGCGAATTGTATGACGCGCTCACCAAGCGGGGCGTGGATGTGAAGTTCGCGATCCATCCTGTCGCCGGGCGAATGCCTGGGCACATGAATGTGCTCCTAGCTGAGGCTGACATTCCCTATGACAAGTTGCTGGAGATGGACGAGATCAACGGCGAATTTCCCCAGACCGACGTCGCGCTCATCATTGGCGCGAACGACGTGACCAATCCCGCGGCGCGCACCGACGCTTCCAGCCCGATTTACGGCATGCCCATTCTCGACGTGGACAAAGCCCGCACGGTCATGGTCATCAAGCGCAGCATGGCCGCAGGATTCGCCGGAATTGACAACCCACTTTACTATATGGATAAGACCCTGATGCTCTTCGGCGACGCGAAGAATTTTGTGGGGAATATCGTTCGCGAACTCAGTAGCGGCGGACATAGTTAAGCGATTCTCTGGAGAAATGGCGCCTGAATCTGCACAATACTAACGGGGGAAATCAGCACCTGGCCCGACGCCCTTTGCACTCCACAAAACTCAAATAACTCCTTTACTTTTCAATAGTTTGGCCCTATTCTTCCTCCCGGAGGAGGGGGCCCTCCGAAGGGTCAATCCATGCACAAATACAAACCTGAATTCCTGCGCCGGCTGTGCGCTGCCTTGCTCGCGCTGCCGCTGTTTTTTCCTGCAAACATCGCCGGAGCGCCCGCTCGTTCGACCGCGCAGTCTGCCTATGAAAAAAGCCTGGAACCCATCCGCAAGTACATCGCTACTGGTTGGGATACACTCACGCGTTCCCTCTCGGATTGCAGCACTGTGGTGGATCCCAAACTCGCGCAGGAATCCATTCTCTATCTTCCCGCGGACATCCCCATGCCGGCGAGCGTCACCGCGATGCAAGAAAAATGTCAAATCCAGGTTAAGCGCCTCCCCATCGCGATTCACCACCCTGGCGAACTCGATTCGAGCGCCATTACGCATCATGGCCTGCTTTATCTCGATCACAAATATGTTGTTCCCGGCGGCCGTTTCAACGAAATGTATGGATGGGACAGCTACTTTATCATCGTCGGGCTTTTGCGTGATGGCCGCATCGAGCTTGCCAAAGGCATGGTGGAAAACTTTTTTTTCGAAATCGAACATTACGGCACTGTCCTGAACGCCAACCGCACCTATTATTTGTCCCGCTCGCAGCCGCCCTTTCTCACCTCTATGATTCTTGGAGTGTATGACGCTGAGAAAGCCGCAGGCCACGAAGACCGCGCCTGGCTCGAGCGCGCCTACGGCTTTGCCTCCAAGGATTATGAAAATTGGGTCCATGCCCCCCACCTCGCTGGAGACACCGGCCTCTCCCGCTACTTCGATTACGGCACGGGCCCTGCCCCTGAAAGTATCCAGGACGAGGTCGGCATTCGCCGCAAGGTCGCGGCTTATTTTCTTGCCCGCCCGGATCTTGCCCGCGAATTTCTGAGTTTCAACACTACAGGCGAGCAACCTCTCAATACCGTCGGACCGCAATTCTCGATGCAGGTTTGCGATCAGCAGCAAACAATGGCGCAACCCGATTGCAACTCAGACGGAACCGTGTCCCTGAACGCCGAATACTACAAAGGCGACCGTTCCGTGCGGGAGTCGGGGTACGACGTTTCTTTCCGATTCGGGCCCTTCGGCGCACGCACACAATATTTTGCGCCGGTCTGCCTGAACAGCCTCCTCTACAAGACCGAAAAGGATCTGGAAGCGATGAGCCGGATCCTTGGCAAAGCTGAGGAGACCACCCGTTGGCACGAGCGCGCGTCACGTCGCAGGCAGCTTATGCAGAAGTATTTCTGGGATGCGAAGCGCGGCATGTTCTTCGATTACGACTTCGATCGGCGGGAGCGCTCCACTTACGACTACGTGACCGCCTACTTTCCGCTCTGGGCGGGTCTCGCCACCCAGGAGCAGGCGGACGCGCTGGTCAAGAATCTGGGCATCTTCGAACGCGCCGGCGGGCTGGTCATGAGCCCCTACGAAACCGGCTGCCAGTGGGACTACCCGTACGCCTGGGCACCTGACCAGTTGATAGCGGACCTCGGTCTTCGCAGCTATGGATTCAACGCGGAAGCCGACCGTGTTTCGTACGAGTTTCTCTCGACTGTCGCTGAAAATTTTCGCCGCGACTCCAACATCCGCGAAAAGTACAACGCCGTGACGCGCTCCTCGGAAACCAAGGTCAGCGCGGGTTATCAGATGAATGTCATCGGGTTCGGTTGGACCAACGGCGTGTTTCTCCAGCTCCTTCACGATCTTCCGCACGAGCTTGCCGAAAGGCTCGCAAACGAGCAGGACCACGACTCGAAGAATTGAAGCCCTTCAGGTTTGGGTGTCGCGAACTTCTACAAGAATGGCTTCGTCGGCGGCCGGCATCGCGCCTTCCTGCGAGGCCACCCAGGCGCCCATTCGGTTTGCGCCTTCGTTCATTACCGCGAGCGATGCACCGCGCAGCGCATGGTGCACGAGCGCGGCGGTGAACGCGTCACCGGCGCCGACCGTGTCTCCCACTTTCACCGGGAATCCCGGATGCTCGTGTTCCTCGGTCCGCGTGACCAGCAAGCTGCCTCGCGCTCCCCGCGTAATGCATATCAGCCGGATTCCGAACTCGGAGACCAGCCGCCGCGCTGTCGCTGCGTCTCTCGCGGGCGGAAATCCCAGGATCTCCGCAAATCTTGGCAGCTCCTCATGATTCAGCTTCAGAATCACCGCCTGCCGCGCTGATTCGCAGAGAATCTCTTTCGTAAAAAAACTTTGCCTTAAGTTCACGTCAAATACGCACGTCGATCCAGGCCGCAGCGCTTTCAGAAATTCCTGGATCGTTCGTCGCGAATCCTCCGATCGTTGTGCCAGCGATCCGAAGCAGACGGCGTTTGCGGATTCCGCGAGCGTTTTCCACTCCGGCGTCCATTGCAAATGATCCCAGGCTACGTCTTCGATGATGCGGTACTCGGGTTGGCCACTGGCGTCCACGTGAACTAGGACAGTTCCTGTTAAATGCTTCGTATCGGCCTGAATTTGGTCCGTGTCCAGCCCGCTGGACTTCAATTGCCAGATCGCTTCCTGTCCCAGGCGGTCAGCGCCAACGCGGCTCGCGACGATTCCCCGATCTCCAAGCAGAGCTGTCATGTAGGCGAAGTTTGCTGGAGCACCGCCAAGCTGTTTGCCCTGCGGAAACATATCCCACAGCAATTCGCCAAGACCCACGATGGTGTGTTGTGCGGAAGCCATACTCTAGGAAGGTCGTTGAGTGTTGTTGAACCAATTTAAGCCGAGGCTGCCAATTCTCATCACGGCTGCTTGGCGTCCTGGCCGGCTTGCAGTTGTTCTGCCAGTTTGAGTTCGCGCTCAGCATCAGCTTCGCGCCCCAAATCGCGATATGCCTGGCCCAGCAAATGGTGAGGAATGGGATTCCGCGGATCCATCGTCAGCGCCCTTTGCAACGCCCGCACGGCGAGCGCCGTCTCGCCCTTCTTCTCCAGAACTTTCCCCAGCAGGATGTAGGGTCCCGTGGACGTGGCATCCAGCCAAATGGACCGCTGCAGCAATCGCTCGGCGTCATCGAACCTCTGGACTCGCGAATACGCATCAGCCAGCTTGTAGTAGGTCACCGCGGAGCCCGGATTGATTGCCAGCTCTTTTTCGAGCTCCGCGGTGGCTTCCGGAATCTTCGATTCGTAAAGATAAAGCTCGCCCAGCAGCTCGTGCGCCAAAGGGAGTTTCGGATCAAGTTGGATCGCTTTGCGCCCATACTCTTCGGCAATGGGACCGAAATCAAAACGCAGCAGCATTCGGGCGGTGAAGAGATACGCGGAGGCGGATTCCGCCGGCACTCCGAACATCTTTGCAAAAGCTCCTCTGGCGGCATCGTAGTCTTTTGTCTGAATGTAAGAAACTCCGAGGATATACGCCGCGTCCACGTTGGCGCTGGGAAACCACGACTGCACCTTTTGCAGATACGGAATCGCCTCGCCCGGCTTCCCAGAGAGATAGAGAGACAATCCCAGCAGCTGCACGGCTTCGTCATCCGCGGGATTTTTCTCCAGCGCCTGACGCAGAGACTGCGCTGCCTGAAAGTAGTCTCCCTTGCGGTAGTACGCTACTCCGTATTCATGGGCTAGGCCCTTCAGTTCGGGATCGCTTTTCTGCAGCTGACCGAGGGAAGCGATAGCCTCGTCAAATCGGCCCTGCTCCAGGAGTTTTTCCACATCCGCAAAGGAAGCATCCTTCGATCCGGGAGGCGTGGCGTCAGTTTGCGGTCCGGCGATTTTCCGCGTCGTGGACAGGGACGGGTGAACGAGGAGGAGAAGGCAGATTCCTGTGGCGGCAATTCGAAGGCCGCAATGAAGGCGCATATCCACAACTCTCAAAATGCAACAGCATAATGAACTGCTTGCGTTTCGGCCATAAAAAACGGGGAGCCCTTGCGGGCTCCCCGTTTGTCAGGGGTGATTATCGGGTCAGAAAGTAAGACGGACACCGAACTGCAACTGGCGCATGCCGTTCGGCGATCCAGGCGAAGCATCGGCCTCGATGTCCGTGATCTGTCCCGCATTGCCGCCGCAATCCACGCAGGTGTTGCCCTGGGTTGAGCTGAACCCGAGCACGGGGTGGTTGAACACGTTGTAAGCGTCGAACCGGAAGGCCGCCTTCACGCGTTCTGTGATCGAGAAGCTCTTCGACAACCCCATATCGTCGAAGAAGGCGCGCGGCCCGGTGAAGGAAAATACTCCGGCGTTTCCGACCGTGCCGCAAGCGGGCAGGGAGAACGGTCCATCCGTCGGCCGTGCCAGCGTGCAAGAGTCGGTCCCCACATTGCCTGGCGTAAGAGCATAAGTGAGCGGCGCAGCGGGAGTGAATTCATACCACTGGCCATTGATTTTACGCGGGCCAACGCTGAAGGACTGGCCCGGCACCAGATTCGGGCGGCAGGCTCCTGCATCGGAGATCGAACCGCATTCCCCGATGGTGGCCGTCCATGGCAGGCCGCTACTCCAGTTGAGAGTGTTGGAGATCTGCCATCCTCCGATGAGGTAATCCACGGCCCGGCTCACGTTGCTCATGTACATCCGCCCTTTGCCAAACGGCAAATCGTACACGGTGGAAGCCACAAACACGTGGTTTCGCGTGAATTGGTCCGGCCCGTACGCGATCCTCGGATCATACGAGTAGCCCGGCTGCGTCGTGTCATACGCCTTCGAATGAGAGAAAGTGTAGTGGGCGATGAACTGCAGCCCGCTGCTCCACCGCTTGTCCACCTCCACTTGGATTGCATTGTAGCTGCTGCTCGCATCATTCCCGAAATATCCTAGATCCAGCGGGAACTGAGGATAATTCCGCCGCAGATCCGGGGCCAGTGTGGCCTGGAATCCGCCCAGAGTAACATCGCCCGCCGGGCAGGGGTTGATCGCAGCGCTGCAGGTGACAACGTTCATTCCGTCCCCGATTCTTACTTCGTTGTTGTTATAGGACGGGCCGTTGCTCGGCATGAGATGCGTCCCTTTGTTCCCGATATAGGTGAGCGTCACACTCATGGATGACGTCACCGCCCTTTGGATTGACGCGTTCCATGCATCCAGCGTCTGCAATCGCTGAATGTTTGGACGGATTCTCGGATTTACCGTTCCGGTGGGTCCCAAGAGTGGGAGCGTACCCTCCGGGGAAATCGCACCGAGAATGGTGGAAAAATCAAAAGCTGGCGGCCCCTGTGCCAGGGTAAATACTGAGAGTCGGCCATTCGTCGAACCTGGAATGGTGTTCGAGTCTTGGAGTTGCTGCTGCGCCAGGACCGGTAGGTTCTGCGTCACCACGTGTCCGAAGTTCGACCCGAATACGCCGATGTCAAAACTTCGTCCATAGCCCACGCGAACGACGGTCTTGGGGTCAACTTGGTAGGCAATTCCAAGTCTGGGCGCAAACGCCTTGTAGGTATTCTCTACGTTCCCGTTGAGTCCGATCGGTCCGTATCCGGCCACTTTAATGACGCCAGCATTGAGATCCGCGAAGCCCCCGTTGCCTTTTCCATTCACGGTTTCAGGGAAGTAGATTTCCCAACGCAGGCCGTAATTAAAGGTAAGTTTCGAGGTAACGCGCCAGGTGTCCTGGCCGTAGAAGAACCAGCGCTTCTGGCGTTCTGCTGCGTCCAAGCTGCTGCTGACGAAACGCTCGAACTGCGTCACATCTCCGAGCAGGAACGTCGCCAAGCTCAATCCCCCTGCGCCGCCGTTGCTCGTTCCTCCGGAGTCGAAGTGCAGCTGTCCAGTGCGGTTGGCGTCGCTTGGCACGCGCAGGTTCATGGCATAGCGGATGTCCGCGCCAAACTTGATCTGGTGGTTTCCCTTGATTTTCGTCCAGTTGTTCACAAACTGGAACTGTTGTTCGCTTTCCGTCAGAGGACAGTTGCAACGCCCTACGTTCAAACCGTCGCCGAATGCGGAGAATCCGCCGTTGCCATCCAGGAAGAAGGAAGAAGTGCCTCCCGTATCGGAAGTCCCCATGTTTAATCCGGGGATGTTGAATCCATTCATCACTTCTTGCGAAGCGTCCGAATAGGCCGTTTGCGGATTGTACTTGAAGTAGCCAAACCGGAAATCGGTCAGCCAGGTTGTTCCGATCGCTTTGTCGAAACCGCTTGCGATACTGTAATTGTGAACGTTGGATTCGCCGTTTAGGCCGCCTGGGCCGAAACCCACACCGCCAAGCACGCCCAGCGTCCCCAACCCTGAAAGGCTGTAGTAATCCTGACTGTATCGTCCAAAAACCTGGTACCCATGCGGCGCAGCGTAGTCAGCGCGGATATCAAATGAATTTTGGCTAAAGGGGCCGGAGCCGGAACCCACAAAGTTGTTGGTTACCCCGCTACTCGTGGGGGCCGGGAAATCTGCCAGCACAGCGGCTGCCTGCGTGGAGATCATACCGATGGGAATCCAGTTCGGCTCGGTCGCGCAGCCCGCTGGCCCGCAGAACGCGGTGCGCCCGGACCCATCAAGAGCGGCGCTGCTCGCCGGGTTGTAGATGAGCCCCCCGCCCGAGGAAATCTGTGACGTATAAGCGCTCAAATTGCAATATCCCGGCGTATCGCTCATAGCGTTTGTCGCCGGATTGCAAGTGCTCAGTACCTCGGCCGTAGGAGTCGTCAGTTGGTTCGTGATTCCGGCAGTCTGCCGCGTCCCTTGATAATCGCCGAAGAAAAACAGTTTGTCCTTGATGATTGGGCCGCCTAGCGCGCCGCCAAATTGCTTCCAGGTTGCGTTCGGCAGAGCCACTCCGGGGGCGTTCGTAAATGGATCGCGAGCCTGCTGGCCGCTGCCACGATAATCATAGAAGCCGCTGCCATGGAAGTCGTTGGTGCCGGACTTCGTCTGCACCGTTACGATTCCCGCCACCGCCTTGCCGAATTCCGCGTCGTAATTCTGCATGGCAATCTTGGTTTCAGTAATGGCCTGGATATTCGGATTCACGACGATAATTCCGAGAATTGGGTCTTGGTTGTCAGTGCCGTCGAGTTCGTACGCCGTTCCGCTGAAGTGCTGGCCATTGACGAAGATCTGCTGGCTGCCCTGCGGATTTTCCGTGGCCGCGTGGCTCCAGCCGACGAGCTTCTGCGTTCCCGGGGAAAGCAGAAGGAAATTCGTGAAGTTGTTATTCAGGATCGGCAAGTTCTCAACGTAGCGCGAGTTGAATGTGACAGCCACATCCGAGCGATCGGTTTTCAACTGGGGAATTTCGCCGGTCACCTCAATGGACTGCGTAACCGCACCCAGTTCCAGCTTCGCGTCAACGTGCGCGGCAGCGTCGGCGAAAACCTGAATCCCTTTTATCTCGTACGCTTTGAAGCCCTGCCCCTCCACCTTGATGTTGTACACGTCTGGAGCGAGGTGGGTAACCGTGTAGTTGCCGCTTTCGTTGCTGGTCGTTTCCTGCGAAGTGCTTTTGGTCGCAGACGTTACCGTGACCTTGGCACCTGCAACCGCGGCTCCCTGCTGGTCCGTAATTGTGCCGATGATGCTGCCGTAAACTGCCTGGCTTAGAACTCGTGGCGCTGCGAACCCTAAAACGAGACAAAAGGCGAAAAAACACCCGACGTAGGAACGCCTGCTCATTACACCCCTCCTGAAAGACCATCTCCGCACAGAGCCCGGCTACCCCAGCCGGCCTACCGTACGTCATTCCGATCACGCACAGCCGTTGGTTGCGAAGCTGACTCGAAGAGTCCCGCGAGGAAACCTTCTGACTTCGGTTTATCCGGGAACTCGCCGGCCCCCAACCTCTACCGCCCTACCCTAGTCGTGCGACTGACAGCACCTATACCGGGCCCTCGCCCCGGACCTGCAACGTTAAAGTTCACGTTACCTGAGTTCGAGGCATGCCAATAAAGACACGGCCTGCCTTCAAACCGAATATATGATCCGACTTATCGATCTTTTGAGAGATTGAGGAAAGTCTCATTGCGTTTGATACGGTTACATCAAATAAATCTAGGTATTGCATGTAGATGGAGCGCCTGATACGCTTATGTTACATCAGAGTAACAGGGTGGGTCGTGACGGATCGTGACCAATTCCATGCCCAGATTGAAAAATTGACAGCGAGCCACGCACTGCATGGCTCCGAGTCTCTCTGTAAATTACTGCGCTATCTGGCAAAACAGGCCCTCGAACACCCGGGGGTTGCGGTCAAGGAATACCAGATTGCCACCGAAGTGTTCGCCCGGCAGACGGACTTTGACCCACAGCTGGATTCAATGGTCCGGGTTCAGGCGGGGCGTCTTCGTTCGAAGCTTTCAGAGTATTACAACACAGAGGGTGCAAATGACGCTGTAGTGGTTGAGCTTCCGAAGGGCAGCTATGCGGTGGCGTTCCATGTGCGGCCCCATCCCGCCCCGGGAAACGGAGTAACAGAAGAGCAGTGGCATCATACGGCGGAAGGTCGCAAACCCACAAGATGGGTGATCGCCTCCGTTGTCCTCGCAGTGCTCCTGGCGGGATCACTGGCGAGCTTGACAGTGCTTCTCTTGACGCGCCGTGTGGCCCCTCTCGTTACTCCAAGTGCCAGCGAGAGCGTTCCGCCGCCCATCCTGACCTTCTGGAACGGCTTTGTGACCGGGCCGGATGAACCTTGGGTGATCTTCAGCAATGCCGCATTTGTGGGACGGCCCGACACGGGAATGAGGTATTACGTGGCGGCACGCGACAAGAATGCCTTCATCCTCGACCATTACACGGGCGTAGGAGAAGTGCTCGCGGTGCACAATCTCGATCGCGTCTTCCGTATGCTTCACCGCACGTTGCGCGTCAAGCGTGGCAGCCTCTTCTCTCTGGATGACGCGAAGAACAACGATCTGATCTTCATCGGTTCCCCTTCGGAAAACCTGACTCTGCTCGAAATTCCCAGCACGCAGGAATTCGTCTTTCGCAGCGTGAAAAGCGGCCAGCGCGAAGGCAATGTGGAAATCATCAACGTCCATCCAGAAGGGGACGAACCAAAGGAATTTCTGGCCACTCCTTCGAACGTGCCGGTTACGGAAGATTACGCCGTGGTGGCCTATACGCGGGGAATCAATCCAGATCATTCTGAACTGATTCTCGCGGGCACCACGACGCTGGGCACGCAGGCGGCGGCGGAGTTCGTGACCAATGAGAATTACCTTGCCGTGCTGCTCAAGCGGCTGAACGTGGACAAACCGAGCGAACTGAAGCCGTTCGAATCGGTCATCCGCGTGAAGGTTGCCAAAGGCGTGCCGGTGGAATCGCAACTTGTGGCGCTGCGGAAATTGAAATCGTAAGCACGACAGCGAACCTCAGAGATTTTTCAACTCCCGCCATTTGACAGAAACATTCAGGAGAGCGGCGGTTTCAAACGCGGATCGAGGGCGTTGGCCTTGAGGAATTCCTCCTTTGCGGCATCATTTTTTCCCTGCTGCCGAAGCGCCAAGCCGAGTTCATAGTGCGCCGGGGCATAGTTCGCGTAGGAAATGATGGCCGAGCGAAATTCAGAGATCGCGCCATCGAGATCGCCGGCATTGCGCAAGCGCTTGCCTGAGTTCGTTGCGAAGATCGCGGCCTGCAAATTTGTTTTTTCCCGGGCAAGTTCCGCTCCCTTTCGCGCTTCCGCCGCGGCGCCTTCAGAATCTCCCAGTTGACGCAACACTCCGGCAAGCGTGATGTGCGCGCCGGAAAATTGCGGCTGAAGGCGAATCGCTTCGCGCAACGCCGCGGCGGCTTCCGGCAGTTTTTCCTGCTGTTTGAGGACAGTTCCCAGCGTGTAGTAGGCCTCGGCATAGTCCGGCTTGGCTTTGATTGCGGCGCGCAACTCCTTTGCCGCCGCATCAAAATCGCCCTGCTGCCAAAGAGTGACGCCAAGCGTGTAAGGCGGATCAGGGAGACTGGGATCGAGCTCTTCGGCCTTGCGCAATTCGACAGCTGCCGGTCCGAGCTGATCCTGAAGCTTGAGCGCAAGGCCCAGATCGTAATGGAGAGTTGCATCATCTGGAGAAAGCTTCAGAGCCGATTCAAACTCGGACTGCGCAGCGGCAAAATTCGCCACCTGGAGGTAGGCATCGCCGAGATTTGCCTGAAAACCCGTGTCATGGGGCCGGGAGCGAAGAGCGGCCTGAAATTCCTTGATGGCTCCATCGCCATCGCCCGTCTGCAAAAGGGCCAAGCCAAGATTGTTGTGGGCCCCGGGATCCTGCGGTTGGAGGCGAACCACTTCTCGAAATGGGCCGACGGCCTCATCGGGATGGCCGGTGTGCTGAAGCAGCAGGCCGAGCTGGTTCCGGGCATCGGGCTGATCGGGGCCGAGCTTTACGGAAGATTCGAGAGCGCTGATGGCTTTGCCCGGATCGTTCTGATCGCGATAGGCGAGGCCGAGGAAATATTCGGCCTGAGCGCTTTGCGGCAGGAGCTTTACGGCGTTTTCGAGTTCTTCCACGTCTTCGGGTGACTTTTCTCCCTGAAGTAAGACGCCCAGATGGAGATGCGGTTCGCCGGAATCAGGAGAAAGGCGGATCGCCTCGCGGAATTGCGCCTCCGCTTCTTTTGCCAGGGAGAGCTGCGTGAGTTCGGAGCCCCACTCATCATGCAGGTCGGCGCGGGCAGGTTCGAGGGCAACGGCCTCGCGCAAAGATGCAGAGGCAGCCTGGGTTTCCCCGGCAGCATCGAAAGCGTGGGCGAGAGTCCGGTGCGTTTCGGAATTTTTTGGAGCGTAACGTACCGCCAGGCGCGCTTCGGCGATGGCCGCCTTGGCATCGTGATTTTGCAGCAAGGCGTTCGCGAGGTTGATATGGGCCTCGGCAAAAGCGGGCTTCAGACGAATGGCCTCATGAAATTCGGAAATCGCGGGAGAGATTCTGGATTCCATGAGAAGCACAAACCCAAGCGAATTGTGGGCTTCCGGGCTGCCAGGAACGAGCTTTACCGCCTCTTCGAAGGAAGAGCGGGCGGATTCGAGATCGCCCTGGCGGAGCGCCGCAACGCCCTTGGCGTAGATCGCGTTGGCATCTTGCGGCGCAACCCGCTCGGTGGCAGCGGAGCCCGACTGCGCCGGGAGTGCGGGATATAGAAATATAAAGAGAAGGAGGGCGGAGCATGCTCCCGCGAATGTCAGTATTGAGAACATGGATTTCGGCACGTGGAAACTGGTCCGTTTGGCGCGGAGTATGCACGCGAAAAATATACTAACACTGATGCGGGCCGTGCCCTGGGGAGTTGCGCGGCCCCGCAGCTTGACGCTTTCCGCCATGAAATCTACGATGCCAGGGGACCTATGATTTTGCGATCGCGCCTCGTGCTTGCTCTCCTCTCGCTTTGCCCTTTCTTTTGCTGGGGAGTACTTTCGCCCACGTTGCGCGGGGGACAAGAAAAGCCGCCCTTGCCGAGCGCGAGGCCCATCGCGTACTTCACGGATGAAGCGCAGAAGGCCGGGCTCACGATGCACAACGTGTTCGGGGGAGTGGACACGAAGGAGTACATCATCGAAACCACAGGAACCGGTGTGGCGATCTTCGATTACGACAACGACGGTTGGCCGGACATTTTTATCGTGAACGGTACCACGCTCGATCCCTTGAAAGAAGCGACGCCGCCGACGAATCATCTCTATCACAACAATCACGACGGGACGTTCACGGACGTGACGGAAAAAGCGGGCCTCGTGCATACCGGCTGGGGACAAGGGGTGTGCGTCGGAGATTACGATAACGACGGGTACGAAGATCTTTTCGTGACGTACTACGGAAAGAACGTGCTGTACCACAACAACGGGGATGGGACGTTTACCGACGTGAGCGAAAAAGCCGGCGTTGCCGGAACGGGAAAGGACTGGGGAACGGGCTGCGCGTTTGTGGATTACGACCGCGACGGCAAGCTCGATCTTTTCGTTTCGAATTACGTGGACTTCGACCTGAAAACGGCGCCAAAACCGGGCGACCGGGCCTCCTGCCTGTGGAAAGGTGTGCCGGTGATGTGCGGGCCGCGCGGATTGCCCTGGAGCAAAAACATTCTGTACCACAACAATGGGGACGGCACATTCACGGACGTGACCGAGAAAGCGAAGATTGACAAAACGGACGGGCACTATGCGTTCAGCGTTTCGACCTTCGATTATGACGATGACGGCTGGCCGGATATCTTTGTGGCGTGCGACAGCACTCCGAGCATTCTCTATCACAACAACCGCGATGGAACGTTCACTGACGTGGCGGTGATTGCGGGCGCGGCGTTCAACGAAGACGGAAAAGAACAGGCGGGAATGGGCTCGACGATCGGGGATTACAACGGCGACGGCAGGCTGGACATCTTCAAGACGAATTTTTCCGACGATACTTCGACGCTCTACCGCAACAACGGCGACGGAACTTTCGACGATGTGACTTTCGACGCGGGGCTCGGCCTGCACACGCAATATCTCGGCTGGGGAACGATGTTTTTCGATTTCGACAACGACGGCTGGCCGGACTTGCTGCTGGTGAACGGGCACGTTTATCCGGAGGTGGACAAGCAGCACTTGGGAAGCGATTACGAGGAACCGCGGATTCTCTATCACAACGACGGACATGGAAAGTTCACGGACATTTCGGCTACGGCGGGACCAGGAATCACGACGAAGAGCTCCTCGCGCGGACTGGCGATCGGCGACTTGTGGAACGACGGGAAACTTTCGGCGGTGGTGAGCAATATGAACGAAATGCCGAGCCTGCTGGTCAACCAGGTCCGAACGGCGAATCATTGGGTGGAAATCAAGACCGTGGGAACGAAATCGAACCGCGACGGAATCGGAGCGAGGATTTGCGTGCACGCGGGGACACGAACCTGGGTGGATGAAGTGCGCAGCGGATCGAGCTACGACTCGAACAGCGACATGCGCGTACATTTTGGATTGGGACAGGCGGACAAAATTGACTGGGTAGAAATTCGCTGGCCCAGCGGATTGACGGAACGCTTTGCGGGGCTGGCGGTGGACAAGATCCACACGTTGAAAGAAGGAACGGGGACCAAAATCGGCCCTGGTTAATCTTCGCTACACCTGCCCCATACAACTCTCGGTTCTATGCATTTCGCTCTAGTTCTCGAAGGGTTGCGCAAGGGTGGAGGTTTGCGTTTATGGTGAATCACATGAAAACGACAATGGGACGACACGGATTTCGGTTGTTGCTTGCCGCATGCGTCATGCTGGCGCCCGGGTTGGGCGCGAGAGGACAGGGCAATGGCGATATTGGCTGGGGGAACTATGGAAGCGATCCCGGTGGAACACGATATTCGGCGGCGGCACAGATCAACCGGAGCAACGTGGCGAAGCTGAAAGTGGCGTGGACCTACCGGACGCATGCGTTGGATGTGGAAACGGATTTGATTCATAAAGCGGCGTTCGAGGCGACGCCCATACTTGTGGAAGGAAAACTGTTCTTAAGCACACCGTACGATCATGTGATCGCGCTCAATCCCGAGACGGGCGAGAAGCTGTGGGAATTCGATCCCAAGATCAATCTGAAGATGGACTTTTCGGAAACGACTTCCCGCGGAGTCTCGGCGTGGATAGATCCGAAGGCCAAGGAAGGGCAAGCCTGCCAGCTGAGGATTTTCCTGGGAACCGTGGATGCGCGACTGATCGCACTGGATGGAGAAACGGGAAAACTCTGCGCGGATTTCGGCGAGAACGGAGAAATTGACCTGGCGCGCGGGGCAGCGACGCAAACCGTGTGGACAGGAGGCTACCAAGTCACTTCGGCGCCGGCGATTTACGGAGACCTGGTGATTACGGGATCTTCGATTGCGGACAACTGGAAAGTGGATACGGGGCGGGGGATCGTGCGGGCATTTGACGCGCGAAACGGGAACCTGCGCTGGACGTGGGATCCGATTCCCTGGGCGGAGAAGACGACACCACGAACAGGCGCCGGAAATGCGTGGTCCACGCTTTCCGTGGATGCGAAGCACGACCTGGTATTCATTCCGACGGGGAGCGCGGCGCCGGACTATTACGGCGGGATTCGCAAGGGGGACGACAAGTGGGCGGATTCGGTGGTGGCGCTGCGGGCTTCAACGGGAAAATTCGTGTGGGGATTCCAGGCGGTGCATCACGATTTATGGGATTACGATGTGGCTTCGCAGCCGACGCTCTTTACGTGGAAGGGCGGCACGCCGGCAATCGTGATCAATACAAAGATGGGGCACGTGTTTGTGCTGAACCGGCTGAATGGCAAACCGCTTTTGCCGGTCAAAGAGAGGCCCGTACCGAAATCGGATATACCAGGCGAACAGAGTTGGCCAACGCAGCCATTTTCGACAATTTCACTCGTGCCCGAAAAGTTTGGTCCGAGCCAGGCGTGGGGAACGACGCCAAAAGACGTGGAATGGTGCCAGGAAAAGCTCGAGCACTCTCTCGATGATGGAATTTTTACTCCGCCCAGTCTGAAGGGCACCGTGGTCGTGCCGGGAAATGTGGGCGGTGTGAACTGGGGCAGCGCGGCGTACGATCCGAAAAATCATCTGATGATTGCGAACACGAACCGGCTGGTGGCGTGGGTAAAGATGATTCCGCGCGCGGAGTACGATGGCGAAAGACACAAGGACCAGGACAACCGAATTTATGGAGAGTTCGCGAAAGAGGATCCCGCGCCTTACGGCATTTACCGGACGTTTTTATTTTCTCCGAGCGGAACGCCGTGCAATACGCCGCCGTGGGGCGACACGGTGGCAGTGGATTTGTTCACCGGAAAGAAAGCCTGGGATGTGCCCCTGGGGACGATGATCCCCGGGAAAGAAACGGGATCGATCAATCTGGGCGGGCCGATGGTGACGGCGGGAGGGCTGGTGTTTACGTCCGCGACGATCGAGCCGGTTTTTCACGCATTCGACGTGCAGACGGGGAAAGAGCTGTGGAGGTACGAATTGCCGGCAAGCGCCGAGGCGACGCCGATGACGTACATGCTGAACGGAAAACAATATATCGTGATTGATGCGGGCGGACACGGGAAGATGCGATCGAAACAGGGAGATTATGTGATTGCGTTCAGTCTGCCGTAATCAAGAGCGTTTGGAAAACGCCTCTGTCCGCGTGATGCCTTTTTCCTCGGTGACGTAGTAAAGACGGTTGGGCGCGAGATCTTTCAGGGAGTCCACGGCGCCGGAGGGCCAGCGGATTTCGAGGAGGTCCACTTTTTCGGCGAGGCCGATGCCGAAGTGGACGCGAAGATCGCTCTGGGAAATGTAGCTGCCGCCACTGCGGACTTCGTCAATCTGGCGATGGGGTTTGGATTCGCCCGGAGGCGAGGTGACGCAGAGCAGGCGCGCGCCGATTCCGCTGCGATTGGATTTGACGCCGATGGTGCGGACCTTGATCCAATTGTGCTTGAGGCTAGAATCGCAGCGAATCAGCTGGGGAAAATCGTTCACGCAATTGACGGCGAAATCGAGATCGCCGTCGTTATCGAAATCACCGAAAGCGCAGCCGCGCGAGGGAGTGGGAATTGAAATTCCGGGGCCGGCTTTTTCGGAAATGTCCTCGAAGCGGCGGTTGCGGAGATTGCGATAGAGGAGCTTGCGTTGAGCATATCCGGCTTCGGTGCGAAGCTGCTCGACTTCGGGATAAACGTGGCCATTGCAGATGAGAATGTCCGGCCAGCCGTCATTTTCAAAATCAAAGAAGCCGACACCCCAGCCGAGATATTGTGTGTAGCGGCCGAGACCTCCGGCATACGTGGCGTCTTCGAAATTGCCGCCGCCGAGATTGTGATAAAGCGAAGGCGTATCTCCCGCGAAATTGGTTTTGACGATATCGAGATTGCCGTCGAGATCGTAATCGCCGGCAGAGACGCCCATGCCGGCCTGGGGCTTGCCGTCGGCGCTGAGAGCGCAACCGGCTTCGATGGCGATGTCCTCGAATTTTCCGTTCTTTTTATTTTGGTAGAGGGCGCTGGGAGTGGAATCGTTGGCGACGTAAATGTCCGGCCAGCCGTCGTTATCGAAATCGGCGGTAAGCACACCGAGGCCGTAAGTGCCATTGGCCTGGAGAATGCCGGAGGATTCGGAAACGTCGGTGAAGGTGCCATCGCCATTGTTGTGGTAGAGGATATTTTTTCCGCCGATGAGGCCGGGCGGACCGCAGGCGACAAGAACTCCTTTGTAAAGACACGGGCCGGACTCGGGGACGGGAGCGGTGGCAAGATCGAGCGCAATGTAATTGGCGACGAAGAGATCGAGGTGGCCGTCGCGATCGTAGTCGAGGAAAGCGCAGCCGGTGCTCCAGCGCTTGCCGTTTGAAGCGACACCGGCTTTTTCGCCGACTTCGGTGAACGTGCCATTGCCATTGTTGTGGTAGAGCAGATTGTGGCCGAAATAGGTGATGAAGAGATCTTCGTAGCCGTCGTTGTCGTAGTCGCCGATGCAGACGCCCTGTCCCCAGCCGGAGTGGACGAGGCCGGCTTTTTCGGTGACATCGGTGAACGTGCCGTCGCGATTGTTTTTGAAAAGATGCGAGATGGGTTCCTGGCCTTTGGGAAAACCTTCGAGACGCCAGCCGTTGACGAGAAAGAGATCGAGCCAGCCGTCGTTATCGTAATCGTAGAAAGCGACGCCGCAGCCGGTGGTCTCGAGGAGATATTTGTTTTTGTGTTCGCCGCCAAAAATGGTTTTAACGTTGAGGCCGGATTCCTTGGCGACATTGAGGAAATTGACGCCAACAGGAGTGCCGGCGACGGGAGAAACCGCGTTCGCGGAGTTTGGCGAACCGATTTGCGCGGAGCCCGCGGCGAACGAAGGGAAAACGAAACTCAAAATGTTTTCGAGCGACAGTACCAAAGCGGAACGGCTGAGAGAGTGAAGAAACCTGCGGCGCGAAGAAAACAATCGTTGAAGTACCTTCCCAGAGATTCAGCGTGCTACACTTTGGCCGTTTCTTTTATAGACAGAGACGCGGGAGTTTGCAAGCGGACTTCCGCGCGCGAGTCCCACAGATGCACGGAGAACAGTCCAAACCATTTCAAGGAAACATGCTGAACCAGCGAGTCTGGCTGTGCCGATTCAGCGTTGCTGTTGTCATGGGCGCGCTTCTCGGCGCGGGTTTCTTGTCCGCGGCGGCAGCAGAAACGAAAAGCGATACGAAGATGGAGATCACGCGGCCCGCGCGAACCTGGGAATTTCTGGATGCGGTGGGAAAACGCGCGGGGATTTTCGGAAACGAGAGTGGGCGCGTGGAGGCGTGGGTGTATCCGCTGAAGATTTTTCGCGATTTTCATTTGATCGTGCATACGGAAGGGCGCGCGATTCCGGCGGAAAGCCTGGTTCGAACGGTGGAGGCGAGGCCGGAGGCGACAACGCTGGTGTACAGCGGGGACACATTCCGGATTCGAGAAACGTTTTTTGTTCCAGTGGATGAGCCAGGCGCGGTGATCGCACTGAACGTGGAAACGGAGAAGCCGCTCGAGATCGAAGCCGCTTTCCAAGGGGATTTTGCGCTGGAATGGCCGGCAGGATTGGGCGCGACGTACATCAACTGGGACGCCAAGCAGAAGGCATTTTCGTTTGGAGAAGAGACGAAAAAGTTTGTGGCGTTCGTGGGATCGCCAACGGCGGCGGATCCAATGGAGGAGTATCAGACAAATTATTCAGCTTCGGAAGAAAATTCGATGCGGTTGGGAATGACAACCAGTGGGGAAGACACAAAGCTGATCGTATTTGCGGCGAGCGTACAGGGAGAGAAGCCTGCAGAGGAAGCGTACGAGAAGCTCATGTCCGGCTATCAAGAGTTGCGCGATGAAGCGGCGAAATACTACGCGGATTATTTGGACAGAACTGCGAGCGTAGAGCTCCCCGATGCGCAGCTACAGCAGGCATACAACTGGGCGCGGGTGAGCCTGGTGCAGGGCGTGGTGACGAATCCGACGATGGGCACGGGATTAGTGGCCGGCTACAGGACTTCGGGAGACAGCCAGCGGCCGGGATTTGCGTGGTTTTTTGGAAGAGATTCGTTCTGGAGCTCCTTTGCGCTGGATAGCGAGGGCGATTTTGCCACGACAAAAATGGCCTTGGAATTTATCCAGCAGTTTCAGCGAGCGGATGGAAAAATGCCGCACGAAATTGCGCAGGGCGCGAGCTATGTGAACTGGTTCAAGGATTATCCGTACGGCTACGCCTCAGCGGACTCCACGCCACTATACATCATCGCGATGAATGAGTACGTGACCGAGAGCGGCGACGTGGATTTTGCGCGGAACAATTGGGAGAAACTGCAGAAAGCGTACGAGTTCCTCCGATCCACCTACGGCCCGAACGGTTTGCCGAAGAATCTTGGCGTGGGAACCGGATGGGTGGAAGGAGGGCCGTTGCTGCCGGTGGAAACAGAAATCTATCAAGCCGGGCTGGCAGTTGAGGCTCTTCGAGCGCTGGGGAATCTGGCGCGACTGACCGGAAGAGATGCGGAAAGCAATGAATTGATGGCAGAGTACGAGAAGGAACGGCCGCGGCTGGATGAGGCGTTCTGGTCGCCGGAGAAGAAGATCTACGCGTTCGCGCTGGATAAGGATAACAACCGCATGGATGAAGCAAGCGTGCTGGCGACCGTGCCGATGTGGTTCGGACTGCTGGACGCGACAAAGTCGGAGGAGATGATCGAAACGCTGGCAAGTGCGCATCACGAGACCGATTGGGGAATGCGGATCATCTCAAACGAATCAACGAAATACAGCGGCGGCGGATATCACTTTGGCTCCGTGTGGCCGCTGTTCACGGGGTGGGCGTCCGTGGGCGAATACAGGTATCACGAAGCGCTGCCGGCGTCCGAAAATTTGCGCGCGAATGCGCTGCTGGCGCTCGATGGCTCGCCGGGACACGTAACGGAAGTCTTGTCCGGCGATTACTACCAGCCACTCTCGACGAGCTCCCCGCACCAGATCTGGTCGGCAGCAATGGTCATCAGTCCGATCCTCCGAGGGATGCTTGGGCTCGAGTACAACGCGCCGGAGAAAACGCTCACATTTGCGCCGCATTTACCGGCGGACTGGACCTCACTGGCTGTTGAGCATGTGACTGCGGGAGATGACACGCTCGATTTGGAGTACGAGAAAAGCGAGGACGGGCTGACGCTGACCGTGACGCGAAAAGGCGATGGCGATTGCAGCGTGGAGTTCGAGCCAGCCGTCAGCCTGCGTGCGGATGTACTCAGCGCGGAAATGAACGGCCGACCATTGGCGTTTCGTGCCGAGGCGAATGGAAACGACCAGCACATCGTAGTCAAGTTCGGGGTTTACGGAGGTCCGAACACGCTGCGGATCCGCATGCACAATGATTTTGGCGTGAGCTATGATCCGCGGCTCCCGCAACTTGGAAGCACAAGCCAGGGATTGCGATTTCTGAGGCAATCCTGGAATGAAGTGAAAGATCAGCTGACGCTCGAAGTGGAGGGAGTCCCGGGACACTCCTACCAATTGGCAGTTTGGAACGGAGCACAACTGGCATCGGCGGAAGGCGCGGAGATCGTGAAGGCAGCCGGGGGCAAAATGGAACTAAGAGTCTCAATGCCCGGCGCGAGCAATGACGTCCCGATGAGGCAGGCTGTCTTGTTGCATCTCACACCAAAAGCGCGCAGGGGCAAGACTAAAAAGGGGTAAAAACAAAAGAAAAACGAGCGCTTCGCAAGATTTCAGGAGGGGAAAGAATGCACAGGAAAATGCTGACTGCCGCCTTGATAGCATGTTGCAGCCTGATGACGGTGCCGCGGATTGCCGCGCAGGCAGGCGCAACAAGCAGGAACGCAGAGCCTTGGTGGAAGCACGCGGTGTTTTACGAGATCTATCCGCGAAGCTTTGCCGACAGCAACAATGATGGCATTGGCGACTTGAACGGAATCGCTTCAAAACTGGATTACTTGAAATCGTTGGGAGTGAACGCGATCTGGATCACCCCATGCTTTCCCTCACCACAAGTGGATTTCGGCTACGACGTTTCGAATTACGAGGACATCGATCCGATGTACGGCACGCTGGCGGATTTCGATCACCTGATGGCCGAGGCGAAGCAGCGGAACATTCGCGTGATTCTGGACTTCGTGGTGAACCACACTTCGGACCAGCATCCGTGGTTTCTGGATTCGAAGTCTTCGCGGACCTCGGCGCACCGCGACTGGTATATCTGGCAGGACGGGAAAGGGCCGGGGCAGCCGCCAAATAACTGGCAGTCCACGTTCGGACTCTCCGCATGGCAGTGGGATCCCACGACAAAGCAGTATTACTACCATTATTTCTATCCGCAGCAGCCGGATCTGAACTGGCGCAATCCGGCCGTGGAAAAGGCGATGTTTGACGTCACCCGCTTCTGGTACAAGCGCGGCGTCGCCGGCTTTCGGCTGGATGCCGTGGACACGCTTTTCGAAGATCCGAATCTGCACGACAATCCGATTTTGCCCGGCAAGGATAAGTTCGGCCGGCCCAACATGGAGGACAAATACAATACAAATCTGCCGGAGGTTCACACGGAGCTGCAGCGGCTGCGAAAAGTCGCGGATGAGTATGGCGCAGTATTGATTGGGGAGACATGGACCGACAACGTGGCGAAACTCAAGAAATACTACGGAACGGACGACAACGAGTTACAAATGCCGATGGACCTGAGGCTGACCGAGCTTCCCTTTTCGGCGGATGTGTACCGCGAACATGTCGGAGCGTTGGAGGGTTCGGGCGAATGGCCGGTGTTCGTGATCTCCAACCACGACATCGTGCGCTCGTACACGCGCTATGGAGACGGGAAGCACGACGAAGACATTGGCAAACTGATTGCGGCGTTTTATCTGACGCTGCGCGGGACTCCGATCATGTACTACGGTGAAGAGATCGGCATGCGGAACAACGATCCGACGCGCAAGGAGGACGTGAAGGATCCCATCGGCAAGCTCGGCTGGCCCAAAGAAAAAGGGCGAGACGGCGAACGCACGCCGATGCAATGGACCGACGGCAAGTATGCTAGCTTCAGCGAAGTGAAGCCCTGGCTGCCCGTGCCGCCAAGCGCGGCAACGCATAACGTGGCCACCGAGGAAAACGATCCGCACTCGATTCTGTCTTTTTATAAACACTTGCTGAAGATGCGGCACACCGATCCGGCGCTGCTTGAAGGCGACTACGAAGCGCTGAACGAGAGCGACCCCAACGTGCTCTCCTACCTTCGGCATTACAAGGACGAAGCGGTGCTTGTCGTTCTGAACATGTCGGCCTCAGCGCAGGAGCCGCGCTTTGATTTGACCAAGCAGGGATTTGGCGGCGCCAAAGAAGAAACAATTTTGACGAACGGCGGAAAACCAGCGGAAGGCAGTGCAAAAAAGATTTCGCTCGAGCCGTACGGCGCATACATTGCAAGACTCAAGAAATAGCACGCCAGTTTTGCCCGGATTTCTCCAGGGCAATTAGTGCAATTCGCACTCCGGGGGCGTGCGGTTAAAGTCCAGCAGCAATTCTCGTGCTTGCGGCAGATCGGGATTGAACTCAAGTACGCGTTCGATCGTGGCGCGCGCTTCCGCGGTGTTTCCTTCAGCGCACAATGCCTTGGAAAGATTCGTGCCAATGGCGCTTTTTTCCGGCTCCTTGGCGAACACGATCTTCCATAGCCGAATGGCTTCCGACAGATCTCCGCTCTGGGCGATGATCACTCCCAGATCGGTTGACGCGACATCGGCAAAGGGGTTTTCCCGGAGGGCATGCTCGTAGAGGGAGCGTGCCTGCTGAATCTTCCCTTGTTTTTCGTTCAGGAAACCAACGGCGGTCAGAAGCGCAGGATCATCCGGCGTCTCCGCAAGCGCCCTAGGCAAATACTTTTGGGCTTCGGCAGCGGCGGATTCATTTCCGGATTCGGCGAGTGATTCCCAGGCCAGCGCGAGGTCACGGTCGGCAATTTTGGCT
>Ga0335078_10003595_pt1 | contig 23062 bp, 18 predicted proteins | sample Lox_Sample_32_FD_206711 | JGI IMG/M metagenome (GOLD analysis project Ga0335078, IMG submission 206711) | Soil microbial communities from Loxahatchee National Wildlife Refuge, Florida, United States - Lox_Sample_3.2 | ecosystem: Environmental > Terrestrial > Soil > Wetlands | place: USA... | reverse complement strand
AAGCCTTCCTTCACCAGCGTTCGCGTGGCTTCGAGGAGGCCGGCATTGTCCGGGAAAAGCGTCTTTTCGTCGCCGATGACTTCCAGCTTGATCCAGTTGGAGAGTCCGACTTCGCGCGCGAGCAGAGCCGTCCGGACGGCGTCGTCGGCGGTGTAGCAGCCGGCGGTATTGGGAAGGATGAAAATCCGGGATCGGTCGATATAATCGAGCAGCGATTCCTTGGAGCGATCGGTCAGATTGACGCGGCGCACGGCCACGGTCACCATTTCCGCGCCGGAAGCCGTATGGCAGCGCTGCATTTCCTGAAAACTGCGGTATTTTCCGGTTCCAACAATGAGCCGCGAAGAAAACTCGCGGCCGGCTATAGTCAACATTCCTCCATTGTATCCGCCGCTGACTTCTATTCCACCCAGATCGCGATGGCCTGGGAAACGGCGGCTCCGATGGTCAGCAATAGCGGCGCCTGCCCCGGCGGAAGGGTGGCGGGAACGACGGCATTTACTTGCAGCACCCCCACCAGGTTTGGCGCTTCACCGGAATAGGCGATCGAGGCGATGGCGCCGCCAATTGTCAGGGCCACAGGCTGCAGCGGATTGGCGTAGGGCGCCGCGGCCGGGAGCCCGGCGGTGTTCACGCCACTGGTCAGTCCTTCTCCCGTGGCCGAGACCACGATGGCGGAGCCGGCCGGCGCCGGGTTGGCGGCGGAGTTCGTGGAGCCGTCCTGGTTAAGAACCACTGGAAACAGTCCCGGCGCCGATGCCGCCACCGCAACATCCGCGGCATTCGCGGTCTTGCCCAGGTAGAGCACTTCGATATGCGTGGTTCCGTTTCCGGCGATGGTGTACGGCGCCTGTACGGTCACCTGGCTGTACTGCGTGTAAAAGACGGGCGCAGGCACGCCATCGAAATGGACCTCGGTTCCGGCGACGAGGTTGGCCACGAGGCCGGCGGAATCGAAAAGGCCGGCCACACCCGACTGCGGCCCCAGCCCGGAACCGGAGATGGTGATCAATTCACCCGGCGCGACGGCGCCCGTCGCCTGGCTGGCGGCGTTCTGCACGATCAGGGGCAGGGCCGGCGCCGCCGGCGGCTGGGCTACGGTTGTCGGTGGGGGGGCGACCGGCTGCAGGCGGCGGACGCGGTTGTTGCCCGAATCCGCGAAATAGATGTCGCCGGAGCCATCCACCACCATTCCGGCCGGCGAGTTGATCTGAGCGGATAAGCCGGCGGCGCCGTCCCCCGCGAATCCCGCGGCTCCGGTTCCGGCGATGGCGTGAATGATGCCATCCGGAGTCACCATGCGGATGCGGTGGTTGCCGGTATCGGCGATGAAAGTGTCGCCATTGCCATCCACGGCCACGCCGCGCGGGGCGTTCAGCAGCGCATTGGATGCCGGTCCTTCATCTCCGGCCGATCCGGAAGCGCCGGTGCCGGCGACGGTTGTGATGACGCCGCTGAGGGACACTTTGCGGACGCGGTGGTTCTGGGTGTCGGCGATGAACAGGTTGCCCATGGCATCCAGCACGCACGCGGTCGGCTGATGCAGTTGAGCGGTGGGCGCGCTGCCGCCGTCACCCAGGCTGCCGGCGGCGCCGTTGCCGGCGTCGGTGGTGACCAGTGCGCCGGGAGGGGCCAGCAGCACACGATTGTTGAGCGTGTCGACCACGTACTGATTGGCTGAAAAATCGAAACAGACACCGGCCGGGCTGCGCAGAGGGGTTTGGAGCGGCGCGGTGTTCTCCGGCCCGGCTCCGGCCGTCCCGGTGCCCAGGATGGTGAAGATGGCGCCGCCGGAGATCTTGCGGATGCGCTGGTTGAGGGTGTCCGCGAACACGAGATTGCCCGATCCATCGAGGGCCACGCCTCCCGGGCCATTCAACTCGGCGGCGGTGGACGGACCTTGATCTCCTTTGAAAGCCGCGAGGCCGTTGCCGGCGAGCGTCGTAATAATGCCCGAGGGCGTCACCTGCCGTATGCGGTTCGTGCCGGTGTCGGCGATGAAGAGATTGCCGGAGTAATCCAAGGCCACAGCCGATGGCTGGGAGAGTTGCGCGGATGTGGCGGGGCCGCCATCGCCGACCGCGTGCAGATAGCCGTCGCCGGCGATCGTGCGGATCACATCCGAGCCGTTTATCTCGCGTACCCGGACTCCATCGGCGATATACAGGTTGTTGGAAAGATCCACGGCCAAATCGCGCGGAGCGGTAAGCTGGGCGGCGGGGGCCGGACCGCCATCGCCAGCGAAACCGGGGGCGCCGCTGCCGGCCACCGCGCTCCAGATGCCTGACGGCGAGTAACTGCGAACGATCCCGGAGCTGTCCGCGGTATAGATCGTGGATGACGCGTCGACGGTTACGGCGGTTGGGGTGAAGAGCGTGGTGGAGGGCGCGCCGCCCAGCACCGTGGACATGATGTTGCCGCCCAGAATGCGGCGGATGCGCTGGTTGCCGGAATCGGCGATGTACAGGTTGCCGTTGCGATCGACCGCCAGGCCGGCGGGATACGCCAACTGCGCATTGGTGGCCAGCCCGCCATCGCCCCAGAAGCCGGCGATGCCGGTGCCCGCCGCCGTCCAGATGCGGCCATCGGGCGTCACTTTGCGGACGCGGTGACCGGAAAACTCCGAGATGTAGAGGTTTCCGGCCGCGTCGGTAGCGACGTTGCGCGGCGTCAGAAGCTGGGAATTGATCGCCAGGTCGCCTTCGTTGACGGTCGCCGCCGGCCCTCCGCCGGCAATGGTGGAAACCGTGCCATCAGGAGCGATGCGGCGTACGCGGTTGTTTCCAAGGTCGGCGACGTACAGGTTGCCGGTGAGATCGCATGCCAGGCCGTAGGGCAGGTTGAATTGCGCGGAGGCGGCAAGTCCTCCGTCTCCGGAGAATCCGGCAATACCCGTCCCCGCAAGGGTGGTGATAATGCCGCCCGTAGAGACCTTACGAATCCGATGATTGTCCGTATCGGAGAGGTACAGGTTGCCCAATCGATCGATGGCGATTCCCTGAATATTGCCGAGTTGCGCGGCGGTAGCCGGGCCGCCATCTCCTGAAAGCGAGCTTCCCGCAATCGTGTCAATCTGATATGCCGGCTGTGCGGCAGTTGGCGTGATCCCTGGCAGGAGCGCCGCCAATAAAATCAAGCCTCTCGTCATGGAAGTCTATTTGGTGGGCAAGGGCGCTCGAAATTCTCATCCCGGCCGAAACGAACTGCAAAGGGAAAAATAGATCGTGTTGGCTAAAATCTGCGGGATTTTGGCTATGGCGGCAATCCGCGTCGTGGCGGGCGGAGTGCCTCAAGCCAACCGTACGGCGGGCGAAATCCTGCCGCCCGGACATCTGGTGCTGCAGTTTGCTTCCTATCCGGCCGCCGGCGTGCGAGCGGATCTCACACGGCGCGGAGTCCACATACTGGCCTATGTCCCGTCGACAGGGCTACTGGTTTCGTCCGAGAGTGCCTGGGCGAGTACCGGCTTAGGCCTGGTACAGGCGGGACCGATCGATGGCGCCGCCAAGCTGCGCGGCGTGTATCCGGGCTCCAATGGGCCATATCTGGCCATCTTCCACGCTGACATCGATCCGAGCCGAGGGCGGCGACTGGCCGAAGCCGCGGGGCTGACAGCTTTGGACCAAGTCTATCTGCTGCCCGGCCATCTGCTGGTGGACGGAGGGTGGGACGGCATCCGGCGGCTTGCGCAAGAGGATGCGGTTCTGAGGATCATCATGCCGTCGCGCGGGATTCTCGAGCGCCGCCGGTTGAAGGCGTGTCCGGGGGCGATCAGCGAAGCCGGACTAGTCGCCGATTACGCGTTGGAAGGCTCGCAATGGGCGCCCGTGAGCGGCTCGGTAGCGCTGAATTTCGTCCTCGACAACAGTTCGACAATGATGAGCGCGAACGCGGCGGCGGCTGTGGTGAACCGGGCGTTTCAGGAGTGGGCGCAGTACACCAATGTGACCATCACGCAAGCGGGGCAGCCGGGAGAGGCGCGATCGATCGATATCCTCTTCGCTACCGGAGCTCATGGCGACGCCTACCCGTTCACCAGCGCGTCGACGCTGGGGCACACGTTCTATCCGCCGCCGGCCAATCCCGAACCGCTGGCCGGAGATATCCACTTCAACGATGTTGAGAACTGGGATGCGCCGGGAGGGATCGATCTTTTCTCGGTGGCGTTGCACGAGGCCGGGCACGCATTGGGATTGGCCCATTCGGCCGATCCGAACTCGGTCATGTACGCCTACTATCACGAGGTGAGCGGACTGACGGCCGACGACATTGCGGCGATTCAGGCGTTGTACGGAAAACCCGGGACGGCGGCTGGGCAGCCTGCTCCCACACCGACGCCGCCGGCGTCGCCCAGCCCGCCGGCGCCGCCCACGCAACCGACCCAACCGGGCGGCAATGGCGGCGCCGGCCCATCGCTCGCGATTACGTCACCGGCTGCGACGATCGTCTCGGTTTACGCGCCAAGCCTTACGGTCTCCGGCACGGCATCGGACAGCGCGGGTGTCTCGTCGGTGACGTGGAGCACGTCGACGGGCGGCTCCGGAACCGCAACCGGGACAACCAATTGGTCGGCGGTCATCGCGTTGTATATCGGGAATACGACGGTGACGGTGCGAGCGTACGACAACGCAGGCAACTCATCGTGGCGATCGCTCACCGTAGTGAGGGTACAGTAGCACCCGCAATTTAGACCAATCAAATAAGTGGGACTCGCGATTTTTCATCAGGGCCCTAGTCCAAGAGGTGGAACGGGCCGATACATCTATTGGAGAGGGTCTTTGAGGCATACGCAGCTCCACACGCGGCGAAGGTTGGAAGATGCGGCGTTGAACGGCGGGACGAACGACGTTCAAGAGGCCCTGCTGGCTCTGGGCGAAGCCGTGGAGCAACGCGATTGTCACACCGGCACCCACTGCCGTCGGATGGCGCATCTCGGGGTGGCCTTGGGAACGGCGATGGGTTTGGACGAGGAGAGCCTGGTAGCCCTGCACCATGGCGGTTATCTCCACGACATCGGGAAGGTGGGTATTCCCGATGCCATTCTGTTGAAGCCCGGAACCCTGACGGCGGAAGAATGGTCGACCATGCGGACGCACACCACGCGCGGCGTCGAGATCTGCCGCCACATGAAATCGCTCGACAAAGTCCTGCCGATTATCCGCAGCCACCACGAGAGATTCGATGGATCCGGTTATCCCGATGGCCTCAAAGGGAACCAGATTCCGCTGTTAGCGCGGGTGATGCAAGTGGTCGATATCTATGACGCGCTGACCAATCCGCGGCCGTACCGCCAGGAGTGTTCGGAGGAAAAAGCGCTGGAAATACTGGCCGATGAGACCGCGCGCGGATGGCGTGATCCGGAAATCGTCGGCGTATTTCGGAATTTGTGCGAGGCGGTGCTATCGCAATCCCTTCCCATGCACGCATCAATCCGGAATCTGAGCCGTGCTGTGCGAGGCGTTATCCGGCCCGCCGACCTGATGTAGGCCCGGGCCCCGCTTTAATGACCGTACTTCTTTTCTCCCGCCTCGATTCTGACAGCCAGGCGATTCTCGGGAGGCGGTAGCGGGCAGGTCGCGTAGGGTGTAAACGAGCAGGGCGGATTGTAGGCTTTGTTGAAATCGAGCACGACCTTGCCGTCTTTCGGCAGGTCGCTGTACAGAAATCGACCGGCGCCGTAGGTCTCATTGCCGGAAGTCTCGTCGCGAAAGATGAAGAACAGTTGGTTGGCGCCAAGAGCCCTTAGTTGCTCTCGACTAAAAGACTACTCAACTCAAGTTGTGTCGACACATTCAATACAGGATATTCCTGACTTAAGACTCTAATAAACTTAGACCTTGACATCCTGTTAACCCGGCCATATAATCTGAATTTCCCGACCAGCGATTGCCATTTCAAGGAAAGCATTCTGGTGTGAATGCTATTAGAGACTCGCTGAGCAGTATGGCCATTATGAGGCGCCGATGGGATCCAAATTGAGGTTGACTATATGACGACGTTGGAGCGGGTAACTCATATTTCTCTGATCGCCTTATCGGTAGTCGCGATCGGGCTGCTTTTGGAACAGCGCCTTCGCCCCAAAGAGCACTCTGCGCCCCTACTGGGCCCTCTGCTGAGAAGCTACTCGGGCAACACTGGAGCGTAAGTGGCTTGGACTGGACCTCATCGCCGGTGCATGCGGTGTTGTTCCTCAGTCCTCGATGCCAGATTTGTGCCGACAGTATGCCGTTTTACCGAAGGGTGTCGCAGTTACGCCAAGCCAGCAAGCCTCAAGCATCCGTTGGCGCTGTTTCGCTTGAGTCGCCGGACGAGCTACGCCAGTTTCTTTCGAAGGAGGGCGTCTCTGCCGACGGAGTGTACAAGATTCCTTTCGCCTCCGGTCTCCGTGGGACGCCCACGGTTTTGATCGTCGATGAGAAGGGGACGATTCGGAGGGTATTTGAAGGCAAGCTCGATTCATCGCGCGAGCAGGCAATTCTAGACATCATCGCCACCGGCAAGATCTCGTAACGGCGAGCATCTCGGCCCACTGGCGCTGTTGGCCTACGGAGCCGCATCTATGGCCGCGAACCTCGGTCTTTCATTCCGGGGCAGGCGCGAGCTGTTTATCACGACCAAAGGGGAGAAATAGGAAGCAAAAGAAGGAGGAATCATCAGCGTGAAACTTGCATCACGCCTCCGTAACAAGCAGGTTCGATTGTTCCTGCTTACGATCGCGGCTATGCTCCTGTCAACGGCGGCATGGGCGGATTATACCTACAATGGATTTTGCCCTGACAACAGTTATTGCACGGTTGCCTGCAATAACCCAAGCTACTACTGCTCAGTGATCTGCGTGCCCTACTGGCACTTCGACTGTGATCCCGTCACCGGTAACTGCACGCCAGACTACATTGATCACTACACGCCTATCTGTAACTGCACCAACTGTATCTTGCCGCCGGGCGGCGGTGGCGACGATCCTCCTTGTTTGGATTGTCCGGAGCCGGTTGATCCGGGAGGAGATTCCTGATACAGGTTGGTTTGAAGGAGACGGTTCGCTGCGATGCCGAGTGGCCCTGGGCCGCGAAGCAGCCGTAGTGGTTCCTGTTACGAGACGCAACTCAGGACTAACTGATAGCGCGCTTGGTAGCCACACTCCTCTGGGCGCGAAGGGGGTCGCGTGGACCTTCATGCCGGCCCTGTCGATACGCAATGGGGTTTGGCTACCAAGCCGGCCTATGAATCAAGGAGTGCCTATGATATCCTTTGCACGGTGGTGCGTAGCCGGTACAGCGGCCCGCCTTGTTCTTGGGCTTGTGGCCGCCGGAGATCTTCTCGCTCAGGCGCAAAGCGAGAATCCCGCCCCTGCGTTCGAGGTGGTTTCCGTGAAATCGAGCGGGAGCACCAGAATCCCGCAAACGGCGGCCCACGGCTTCCATCTCACGCCGGGACGACTGACGTGTAATCAGGCGTTGATCAACTTCATCACCTCCGCATATTCTGTCAACAAACCCTGGCAGGTTATAGGACCTGATTGGATCCAGTACGAAAAGTACCAGTTCGAAGCCGTCATGCCCCAAGAAACATCCAAGGCAACGGTTCGCCTGATGCTTCGCACTATGTTAGCCGATCGTTTCGGACTTCGGCTCCATCAGGAATCGAGGGAAATGGCTGTATACGCCTTGGTCGTCGCGCGCGGCGGGCCCAAGCTGCGGCCGGCCACCGATCTCTCAAACCTTGATGGCATGTCGGGAGGCGGTATTTTCAAAGCGGCAGCGATAACAATGGATGCGCTCGCCGATGATTTGGCTGCGATCGCCGAGCGTCCGGTGATCGATAAGACCGGTTTGACTGGCCGCTATAACATAGACATGACATGGACGGCCGACTATGAGAATTCCACATCTCATTTCGGACGGCGAGATATAGGACTATTGACTGCCATCGAGGATCAATTGGGGCTGAAACTCGAGCCAGGGAGAATGCAACTGGATGTGTGGGTGATTGATCATGTCAACAAGATACCCACTCCCAACTAGCCCGACCGCCCCAAAGCCGATACTGTTAGCGGGCGGAACCCGGTGCTATGAGGGCCGATGACCAGGGCGACTCTAATTGCCGCGCTGTCTCTCGCATACCTACCGGTAAATGCGGCGGAGCACCGTGGGGTCGTGCAGTTCGGCGGCAGGCCGCTCCCGGGTGTGACAGTGACGGCTACCCGTGGCAGTATCCGCCGCGTTACGAGCACGGCACCGGGCGGCGTCTATTCGTTCAACGACCTGGCGGACGGGATCTGGACGGTGCGGTTGGAGATGCAATGCTTCGCAACCGTCGAGCGGGAAGTTTTAGTCGGACCTGGCGCGCCGGTCGCCGAATGGGAAATGAACCTGTTGCCCCGCGAGCAGGTCTCGGTGGTTCCGGCTACCACCGGTTCTCAGGACGCTGCGCCAAAATCTCCGAAACCCGAACGTGGCGACGGAAAGGCACCGCCGAAGCCCGCGAATACCACCACTTCCTTTCAGACTGCCGATTTGCGAATGGCCGCCACTTCCCCGCCCGGCGCGGACTCCGACACGCTTCAGCCGGAAATCCAGGACCAGGCGCGCGACGGACTTCTGGTGAACGGCAGCGTCAACAACGGTGCGAATACGACCCTAGCGCAATCTCCGGCTTTTGGAAACTTCCACCGCTTCGCGCGTAGTCTCTATAACGGGTCGCTCTCCTTCAACGTTGGTGCGTCCCCCCTGGATGCCCGCCCGTTCTCCCTGACCGGCCAGGACACCCGGCGAGCGCCATACCGTTACCTGACCGGGTCGGTGAACTTCGGTGGGCCGGCGCCGCTATTTGGCGGCTGGCGGAAGAGTGTGCAGGCTCCCTACTTCTATATCAATTACCAGTGGACGAGGAATACCAACGCGTCCATGGCAGACGGTCTGATGCCCCAAGCCGGCCAGCGGGGAGGGGACTTTTCTAATGGTCCAAACTTCATCCGGGATCCCGCGAACGGCGAACCATTTCCGGAGAATCGAATTCCGGAAAGCCGCATCAGCCAACAGGCAGCCGCGCTGCTCTGGTTGTACCCGCTGCCTGACGCAGCGGCCGTTGCGGGTTACAACTACCAGGTTCCTCTGCTTAAAGGAACTCATTCCGACCGGCTTTCTTTGTACCTGACCAAGATGCTGGGGAAGCAGGACACGGTTTCCGGCAGCTTGGCCTACAACACGGCTCGCGGCGATACTCCTTCTATTCTTGGGCTTCTCGACACGTCCCTGACAACGGGATTCGATTCCCGGGCCAATTGGAGCCGTTTGTTCCGGCAAACCTGGCGCAGTCAGTTGGCTCTGGGAGTGAAGCGCCAATCCGCGCGGACCACACCGTACTTCGCGGATCGCGAGAATGTATCAGGCGAGGCGGGCATTGCGGGCAATAATCAGGACCCCGCCAACTGGGGGCCCCCGGCGCTTTCCTTCATCAGCGGCATCACCCCGCTGAGCGATGCCGCGAGCTTCCATAACCGGAATCAGAGCCTGAGCGCCGCGTGGTCGGTGACCGGAACCGTCCGGCGCCACAACCTCACATTTGGAGGCGGATACACTCGCGAGCAATTCAACCTGCTCGGTCAACAGAACGCGCGTGGCTCCTTCGGCTTCGACGGCGCCTTCACGGGTTCCGATTTCGCGGATTTTCTGCTCGGGCTTGCCGCCACAAGTTCGGTCGCCTTCGGCAATGCGGATAAGTACTTCCGGTCTGACGCCGCTTACGCGTTTATGAACGATGACTGGCGGGTTAGCGCGGGGATTACGATTAATGCCGGGCTGCGCTGGGAGTTTTTGTCGCCGGCCTATGAGCTCTATGGGAGGCTGGTCAATCTGGATATTCCGCCCGGTTTCGCCGCGGAAGCGCCAGTTGTGGCCGCCGACCCGGTTGGTGCGCTGACGGGATCGCGATATCCGGCATCCCTGATTCGGCCGGACGTGCGTTTCCCCCAGCCCCGTTTGGCTATTGCGTGGCGCCCCGCGACACAACGGACCGTCGTGGTCCGAGCCAGTTTTGGAATTTACACCGACACGTCGGTGTACCCGTCCCTCGCCTCACAGATGGCGCAACAATGGCCGCTTTCCAAGAGCCTGGCCGTTCAGAACCCGATCGCCGATCCGTTCACGATGGCGGATGCTTTCGGCGGTGCTCCTGGATTCACGCCCGACACCTTCGCGGTTGATCCGCGATTCCGCCCCGGGTACGCGCAAACCTGGCAAGCTTCCGTGCAGCGGGATCTACCGGGAGGCATGGTGGCGACTGCCGAGTATCTGGGTGCCAAGGGCACCGACGCTCCTCAGGCTGTGTACCCGAATACGTTCCCCCTGGGAGCGGCCAACCCTTGCCCGTCCTGTCCCTCCGGATACGAGTATTTTATGTCGGGGGCGAACTCGATTCGCCACGCCGGCAACTTCCGGGTGCGTCGCCGGCTGCACCATGGACTCGCGATGAGCTTCGCCTACACCTTGGCCAAATCCATCGATGACGCGACTCCCGGGAGTACGAACCTCAACATGGTGCCGGTGGCACAGAATTGGCGGGATCTCCGTGCGGAACGGGCGCGATCGGTGTTCGATCAGCGTCATTCATTCGAGTTTCAGTGTCAGTATTCCACTGGCGCCGCCGTCAGTGCCGCGTGGACGGGATGGCGCGGCTCGCTGGCCCGAAACTGGACCCTCAGCGCCGCCGTTACCGCGGCTTCCGGCCTACCGGTGACCCCTATATACCCTGGGCCCATGGCCGGGACCGGGTTCTCCGGAAATCTGCGGCCGGACTATACGGGAGCGCCGCTTTATCTGGTTCCCGCGGGGCTCTTTCTCAATCCGGCCGCTTATGCGGCGCCGGCTTCAGGCTCCTGGGGGAATGCCGGCAGAGACTCCATTACAGGTCCCGCGCAGTTCTTTACAAATGCCGGCCTGCTCCGCTCGCTGCGGCTTTCCGACCGGTTCACACTCGACCTGCGGCTCAACTCCACGAATCCCCTCAATCACGTGGTCTATTCCGCGTGGAATACGGTGATCACGAGTGCGCAATTCGGCCGGGCAGAAGCCGCCGGAGCGATGCGCCAGGTTCGTGCCGGCCTGTCGGTGAGGTTCTAACGGAACATGCGGTCTCGCACGCTTGTCTGTGTTTTGTTATCGGCGTGTATAGCCGCACAGCAGCAGCCACGCCCATCGACGCCCCAGCCTGTCGCGCAGAGCGTGGCTTCCTTTCGAAGCAATACTCAACTTGTGCTGGAAGCAGTCACGGTCAAGGACGGCAAGGGACGCCCGATCGAGGGGCTCGCGGCCCGCGATTTCAATGTCACAGAGGACGGACAACCACAGACAATCGCCTTCTGCGAGTTCCAAGCCTTGGACGATCTCGAATCCAAGGCCGGGGTGGCTTCCACAAACCCTCGATCCGCCGAAGCCGCTTCGACAACCACGGGCACACTTCTTGCCCCGAATGGCGCGATTCGGCACCCCGATCGCCGCCTGCTGGCGTTGTACTTCGATCCCAAGGCCATGAGCGATGCCGAGAAATTTCGCTCCATCGCGGCGGCGCGGCGTTTCATCCGGGAGTTGAAGACGGAATCCGACTTGCTTGCCGTGATGGCCTTCTCCAACGGTGCGATGCACCTGGTCAGCGACTTCACCGCGGACCGGGATTCGCTTCTGAAGTCCGTCGGCTCCCTTGCCAATATCGGAGAGTCGGATTTTGAGGCCGGCGCCTTCGGTCAGGATGACGACGAGTTCAATCTGTTCACTACCGACAGACAACTCGCTGCCCTGCAAACTGCCGTGTCTATGCTGGGCCGCTCAGCGGAAAAGAAGGCGCTGATCTATTTCGCCAGCGGCGTGCCCTACGATGTCATGCAGAACCAGGCGCGATTGGGAGCCGTGACCAACGCGGCGCTCCGCGCCAATGTGGCCCTCTACCCTGTCGACGCGCGCGGTCTGCTCGCCCAGCCGCCCATGGGCGACGCTACCAAGCCATCGCCGGGGGGCATTGGCATGTACAACGGCGCCCAAGCCCTGGCGCAGACTGCCGCTTTCGAACGATCACAAGACAGCTTCTACGCCCTGGCCAGCGACACCGGGGGAAAGGCCCTGCTGGACAGCAACGATCTTAGCGCCGGGATTGTGATGGCGCAGCGCGACTATTCGAGCTATTACCTTGTCGGCTATTACCCGACGAACACCGCCCTGGATGGTAAGTACCGACGGATTACGATCACGCTGAGAGATTCCATCTCCGCCAGGCTTCAGTACCGCAGAGGATATGTTGCGGGAAAGATGTTCGCGAAATTCACCGCCGAGGACAAGGAGCGCCAGCTCGAAGAGGCGCTGATGCTGCCTGACCCGGTGACGGATCTTACCATCGCCATGGAGGTGAATTACTTTCAAATCAATCGCGCTGAGTATTATGTGCCCGTGATGATCAAAATCCCCGGAAGCGAGCTGGTGCTGGCGCGCCACGCGGGAGCCGCGCACACGGTGATCGATTTTATCGGAGAGATCAAAGACGACGCGAACCAAACCATTCGAAACCTCCGCGATAAGGTCGACATGAAACTGACCGGCGCCACCGCCGCGCTGCTATCCAAGACGCCCATTGAATACGATTGCGGTTACACTCTTCTCCCGGGGACTTATTCCATCAAAGTTCTCGCCCGGGACGCGGAGACCGGCCGCATGGGCACATACTTATCCAAGTTCACGATCCCCAACCTCAATAAAGAAAACAAGGCAATCGCCATCAGTTCGGTGGTTCTCGGCAGCCAGCGGACGGAGCTTCGCGATGCCGTCTACACGGCGGGTAAAGACGTCGAACAACTGGCGAATCCGCTGGTGCAGGATGGGCATAAACTGATTCCGAGTGTAAGCCGAGTCTTCCGCCAGAGCGCCAATCTATACGTATATCTGCAGGCGTACCAGCAGTTCGCGCTCGCGCCGCAGCCGATTGTCGCCTTCATTACGTTCTACCAACGCGGCACGAAGCTGTTCGAAACTCCTCCCGTCGAGTTTATTGGGGCATCGGATGACCGTCTTCACGCCACCGGACTGAAATTCGCCGTGCCGCTCGAAAAGTTAACGCCTGGCAGGTACGATCTCCAGATATCGGTGATCGATTGGGCGAGTCAAAAGACGGCCTTTTGGCGAAGCCCGATTCACTTATTACCCTGAGATTGCCGCGACTCCGATCCAATCGGAGGGATCAATTTTTAATGGCCGTATTTCTTCTCTCCGGCCTCGATCCTCACGGTCATGCGATTCTCGGGAGGCGGTAGCGGGCAGGTCGCGTACGGAGTAAACGAGCAGGGCGGATTGTAGGCTTTGTTGAAATCGAGCACGACCTTGCCGTCTTTCGGCAGGTCGCTGTACAGAAATCGCCCGGCGCCGTAGGTCTCTTTGCCGGAAGTCTCGTCGCGAAAGATGTAAAACAGTTCTTTAGAGCCCGGCTCTTCAAAGATGGGATACAGCCGCAACTGTTTTCCGCCCAACTGGAACTCGGCGTAGCCGGGACACTCCGAGGGCTCTGTCTGCCCGAGGACATTCAGGATCGGTATCTTTCTCGGAGCTTCCACCCAGCGCGCGGTCACACGATAGGCCTCGCTGGCGGGAAAATACTCCAACCCGTGAAACTGGCGGCGAAACTGGCTGTCCGGATCCTTGAGGCGAATTCCGAACTTGTCGGATCGCTGGATGACGAAACAGGCTCAGCCGGCCGGCCTTCACCGCATCCGGTGAATCGGGCTTCATGTCGCGGGTGGATCCGTCAATGGTCACGGCCACGCGATGCCCATCGAACTTGAAAACGCCGGCGTGCGGCGGGCCATCCGGCAATTGCAATCTCCGATGATGGATCGCTGCCGAAACTGTTCGCGCCGGGGTGCAGCCAGAACAATCCCGCTACCGTCAGCCAGCCGTTGTCGGCGGTCAGCGACGCCAGCCGCGCCAGGCGCCAGGCCGCGATTTCCGCCTGAAAACTGCCGTCGGAAGCGGCCATCGCCCAGACCGCGGCGCTGAGAGCGATGAGGAGGACTCGTGCCGTCACGGCTCCTCCTGGCACGTCGGCTCCTCCGGGCAAGTCTCGTCTTTCACCGAATCGATCAATTGCTCGATCATGCCCGCGACTTCTACGCTCTTGCGGTCGACGCGTTCTTTGTACTGAACGAGGTCGTTCTCCAGCCGGCGGAGCTTGTCGGCGAGGTGCATGCAGGCCAAAACGGCGATGTGCGTGGAATCGGCGTTGGGCGCCCGCGAAGCGATGGTGAGCATGAGCTCATCGACACTGGCAGCAACGCGCTCCACTTCCTGTGGATCTCCGGCCGTGCGCAGCGTGTACGGCCGGCTCAAGATTGTGACGCGAACGGCTTGTTTATCGGGGGGCTCCACCCGCGTCTCCGGCGGCCGGCTACCCGGCGCTCAACTGATCGATCTGGCCCAACAGCTTCTCGATGCGCGTTCGCACCTGCTTGCGCTCGGTCTGCAGCGATTTGACCTCGCCGGCCAGCCGCTCGGCTTCGGCCTTGGCGGCCGAGGCTTCGTTGATCGCGGCATCGCGCTCCTGGCGCAGCCGCGTCACCAGTTGAATCGCGAGCTGGACGCGCTCCTCGAGATTGCTGAGGGTGTCGAATTCCGGCTCGGATGCGGTCATGCCGCTTCTACCTCCGCCTTGGCTCTGACGACCAGCTTCTGGAAGCCTGTCTCATCGTGCAGGGCGATATCGGCGAGCATCTTGCGGTTGAGGTCGAGACCGGCGAGCTTGATGCCGTGCAGGAACTTGCTGTAGGAAATCCCAGCCGCTCGGCAGGCCGCATTGATGCGCGTTATCCATAGCGAGCGATAATCGCGTTTCTTATTCTTGCGGCCGGTATAGGCGAACTTCAGTCCCCGCTCGACCGCTTCCTGGGCGGCCCGATGCAGTTTGCTCTTGGTGAGAAAATACCCGGACGCCATTTCGAGCGTCTTTTTGCGCGACGCCCGGCGGTGGGTACCACGTTTGACTCTAGGCACGTTTCATCTCCTCGAAATAAGAATTCTTGGCGGATCGGGCACGTGCCGCGCGCTCCGTCCGCGCAATTGCTTCCTCAATATGGAAGCATTCGTTTCAGAGCTGGCTGGTTGGCTTCATCGGCCACCACGCTCTGATGCAACCTTTTCTTGCGTTTGTGCGGCTTGGAAGTGAGAATGTGGCGGCCAAAGGCGTGATTGCGGACGATTTTGCCCGTGCCCGTTTTCTTGAACCGCTTGGACGCACCCTTATGGGTCTTCAACTTAGGCATAGAAATCCACTGTATGCTTTTTGGATCAGGTAGACCAACGAATTATAGCACAGCTCCACTTCTTTCCGGTTGAAACCACACGCATTACGCAGCGCGACCGGCGCCAATCAAGAAGCGTCCGTGTTCGTCCTGTTATACTACACGCACGGCTAATTTGCAGCCGTGTTGGCAATGCAAGTCACGGTAATCGGAACAGGGTATGTCGGGACGGTAACGGGAGCGTGCCTGTCCTATTTGGGCCACGGAGTCACCTGCGTGGATCTGGACGCGGGCAAAATCGCCATGCTGCAGCGAGGCGAACCGCCGATTTACGAACCTTATCTGCGGGAGATTCTGGGTCTTGCCGCGCAGCGCGGCGGCATCTCGTTCACCACCGATCTGGAGGAAGCGGCCCGCGCCAGCGACGCGATTTTTATCGCCGTGGGCACGCCGCCCCGGCCCAATGGCGAACCTAATCTCGAGTACCTGGAATCAGCCGCCCACAGCATCGGGCGGGCGATGGACAGCTCCCGGTTTCGCGTGATCATCAACAAATCCACGGTTCCCGTGGGCAGCGGCAACCTGGTCGAAACCCTGGTCCGGGAAGGCATGGAGGAGAGCTGTCCGGCCGGCCTGGACGATATCCGCTTCGGCGTCGCCAGCAATCCCGAATTCCTGCGGGAAGGCAGCGCGGTAGCCGATTCGCTTTATCCCGACCGCATCGTGATCGGCGCCAGCGACGGACGAACCCTGGAGCTCATGCAGCGGCTTTATGAACCGCTGGTGTCGCAGAACTTCGATCCGCCGCCGGGCGTGCCGCGTCCCGCCAATCTGGTTTCGGCGCCGCTGGTCACAACCTCGCTGACTTCCGCCGAAATGATCAAATATGCCGCCAATGCTTTTCTGGCCATGAAGATCGGCTTCGCCAACGAAATCGCCAATATCTGCGAACGGGTGGGCGCGGAAGCCACCGAAGTGATGACCGGGATCGGCCTCGATTCCCGCATCGGCGCCAAGTTTCTGAACCCGGGCGTGGGTTGGGGCGGCAGTTGTTTCGGCAAGGATGTCAGCGCGCTTCTGCACACCGCGCGGGAATACGGCTACGAATGCCGGCTGTTGCAGGCGTCGCTCGATGTGAATGCGGCGCAGCGCCTCGCGGTGATCCAAAAGCTGCAGGAAAAGCTCTTCATTCTCAAAGGCCGGACCATCGGTTTGATGGGCCTGGCCTTCAAACCCGACACCGACGATCTGCGCGACGCGCCGTCGCTCACCATTGCCGAGCGGCTCATCCAGATGGGTGCTCGCGTGAAGGCCTACGATCCCGTGGCCATGCCTGCCTGCCGCCAGCAATGGCCGGACTTGCGCATCCGCTACTGCGAATCGGTCTCGGAGCTGGCTGCCGGATCGGATGCGTTGGTGCTGGTGACGGAATGGGCCGAATTCCGGAATCTGGATCTCGCGGCGCTGGCGCCGCTGACTTCATCCCGCATCCTGGTGGATGGCCGCAACGCCATTCAGCCCGAAGCCGCCATCCGCGCCGGCTTCGATTACTCGGGGATCGGGCGCAACGGCCGCCCGCGCACGGCCGAATTACGCCTGGCCCTGCCGTAGCCGCCCGTTTTCGATTTTTCAGCCTACCCGGCGCCTCGCCGAATCGTATAGATTCTGTGTGGAGGTAGGATTGGAAAGCTTCCTGCAAGACATCCGTTATGCGCTGCGTGGAATCCGGCGGTCGCCAAGTTTCGCCGCCGTAGTGATGGCCACGCTGGCTCTCGGAATCGGAGCGAATACCGCCATCTTCAGCGTGGTCTATTCAGTGTTGCTGCGCCCGCTTCCGTACCCTTCCGGCGAGCGCCTGGTATGGATGGGCGAATCCACCGGCAGCGCCACGGGGATCTCCGTAACCTGGATCAACTTCCAGCATTGGCGCGCGGAGAACCACGTCTTCGAGGATCTGGCTGCTTTCTCGCGGGGCGATGCGACGCTCACCGGGCGAGGCGAGGCCGCCGTCGTCAATCTCGGAATCGTCACCAGCAACTTCCTGCAACTGACTGGCGCGCGTCCGGTGATGGGCCGGCTGCTGGTTCCGGCCGACGACCAGCCGGGTTCCCCTCCCACGGTTCTGCTCACGTACGATTTCTGGTCGCGGCGACTGGGCGCCGATCCCTCCATCCTCGGCCAAACGCTCACGCTCAACGGCAACCCGTTTCAGGTGGCGGGCGTGCTGAGGCCCGCCAAGAACTTTCTAGGGAAGGTCGATTGTTATCTGCCCCTGGGCCGATCGGCGGGGCGATCGACGAACCGCGCGCAGCACGGCTCCATGCGCGTCCTCGGGTTGCTCAAGCGCGGCGTCACCCTGCAGCGTGCCCGCGCCGGCATCGATGAAATCATGAAGCGCCTCGACAGCGCCGATCCCGGGCCCGAAACCGGCCACCGCGTCTACGCCGAATTCCTCTCCGAAGAAACCATCGGCGACGTTCGCCAGACGTTGTGGCTGATGATGGGGGCGGTTGGCCTGGTGCTGCTGCTGGCTTGCGCCAACGTGGCGTCGCTGCTATTGGTACGCAATTCCGGCCGCGCGCGGGAAATCGCCGTGCGAACCGCGATAGGCGCCGGACAATCGCGTCTGGCGCGGCAACTGCTGAGCGAAAGCCTAGTGATCTCCCTGGCCGGCGGCGCGATCGGTCTGGGGCTGGCTTTCACGGGTCTAAGAACGCTGGTGACGCTGGCGCCGGGCGGCATTCCGCGCCTTTCCGAAGCCACGCTCGATCTGCCGGTGCTGGCATTTGCGTTCCTTCTGACCGTGGTGGTCGGGCTGGCCGCCGGCGCGGCGCCTTCGATGGGCGCGCGCCGCGTCGATCTGACAGCGGCGCTGAAAGAAGGTAGCGCGGGCGCGGGCGGCCGCCGGCGCGGCCAGGCGCTGCGCAGCTCGCTGGTGGTGGGGGAGATCGCCATCACGCTGACGCTGCTCTTCGGCGCCGGATTGCTCCTGCGCAGCCTGTTCGCCGCGCAATCCGCCAACCCCGGCTTCGACTCGCGCCGCTTGCTCGCGCTCGAGCTGCGTCTGCCGCCCAGCCGATACCGGACCGCCGATCAGCAGCGCGGCTATTACGATCGTCTGCTGTCCGGATTGCGCGCCGAGCCGGGCGTACAGGCCGTCAGCGGGGTGTACTCGCCGCCCTCGGCGGGCGATAACGGCGACAATTGGTATTCCGTCCTCGACCGGCCCGAGCCGGCGCGCGCCGATGTGCCGCTGACCCTGGTGAACACGGCCGAAGCCGGATACTTCCGCGTCATGGGCATACCGCTGCTGGCCGGGCGCGAGTTCGACGCGGACGATCGCGCGGATTCCGAACCGGTAACCGTGATCAACGAAACCATCGCGCGGCGCTGGTGGACGACGCCGCGGCTCGCTGTCGGACAGCGGATCAAACTGGGCGGCCCATATAATTCCGGCGATACCTACCGCATTGTCGGCGTGGCCGGCGACGTCAAGCAGGAGGGGCTGGATCTTCCGTCCGATCCGGAAATGTACCTGGCATTCGGGCAGAACGCGGGTCAGATGGTGGTGATGATCCGGACGGCGCGCGGCGCGGCTCCTTCGATGGCGCGGCTGCGGCGCGCGGTCGCGGCCGTCGATTCCAATGTGCCGGTGATTTCGCTGCGGCCCTTCGAGCAATGGCTGGCGGAGCCGCTGGCTCGCCGCCGCTTTACTACCTTGCTGCTGGCCATCTTCGCCTTGCTGGCCGTGGCGCTGGCGGCGGTGGGTATTTATGGGGTCTTGAACTATTGGGTGAATCTGCGGCAGCGCGAGATTGCCATCCGCCTGGCAGTGGGCGCGCAGCGGGCGGCTATCCTGCAATGGGCCGGAGCTCATGCCGCGCGCTTGGCGGCGCTGGGGATCGCGGCCGGCGCGTTGGGCTCGTGGGCAGCATCGGGATGGCTCCGCAGCCTGGTGTTCGGCGTCTCCGCGCGCAACCCGCTGATGCTGGCCGCCGCCGGGGCTGGAGTCATCGCCATTGCCGCTCTGGCGGCGAGCGTGCCGTTGTGGCGCGCGACGAGAGTCGATGCGGCGAAGAATCTGCAATAGGAACGCGCCGCGAGGCCGCTGGCCCGCCCGGCTATAATCGAATCCATGCGCGCCCGGCCGTCATTTCAAGCCACCGCGGCAGTCGTAATTCTTGTGGTTTTCACGGTCTGGATCACCTGGCGCGCCAAAGCCATCGAGGCCAAGCTCAGCTCCACAGCCGAGACGCCCGACGTCGTAGGCAAGCCCGCGCCGGATTTTCAGCTCTTGTCGCTTGGCGGCGGCCCGGTGTCGCTCGCCGATTTCCGCGGCAGGAAAAATCTGGTGGTCAGCATCTGGGCAAGCTGGTGCGGCCCCTGCCGGATGGAGCTGCCGCAACTAGCCGCATTCTACCGGCAGACACACAAAGCAGACTCCGATTTCGACATCGTGGCCATCAGCATCGACGAGGACCCGGAAGCCGCGCGCGCCGCCGCCGCGCGCATGAAGCTGCCCTTCACCGTGCTCGTCGATCCGCGCGACAAGATCTCGGAGCTGTACGGTGTGAATGCGATTCCGGCGTTATTCGTTATCGACAAAAACGGCCGGGTGTCGCACGCGCAGGTAGGCTACGAGGTAACGCTGGAGTTCGTTCTGGCGCAGCAACTCGGAATCAAGGGTTACAAACCGGAAGTCAACAGCGATGCCGGCAGTCATTGAGTTCGAGAACGTGACCAAGGTATACCGGAGGCGCTTCGGTGGCATGCGCGTGACGGCTCTCTCGAACGTGTCGTTCCAGGCCGGCGAGGGCGAAGTCTGCGCCTTCCTGGGACCGAACGGCGCGGGCAAGACCACCAGCATCGGGCTGCTGATGGGGTTTCATTTCGCCCACGCGGGGAACATTCGCGTGCTGGGCTGCGCTCCCGGCGACGTTCGCGCCAAAGCGAGGATCGGCTTTCTTCCCGAAAACTTCGCTTTCTACAAGTATTTCACCGCGCCCAAATTGCTGCAATTTCACCTGGCGCTGACGGGCGAGCGCCGGCCGGAAAGCGCGGCGCGAATTCCGGAACTGATCGCCAAGGTCCGGCTGCAAGGCTACGAGAATTTGAAGATCGGCAGGTATTCGCGCGGCATGGTGCAGCGCCTAGGCCTGGCGCAGGCGCTGCTCGGCAATCCGCAATTGCTGATTCTCGACGAACCGACCTCCGGACTCGACCCCACCGGCCGCAGAGAAGTACTGGAACTGCTCGCCGCGCTGAAAGCCGAGGGCAAGACGGTGTTTCTCAGCTCCCACATTCTCCCCGAAGTCGAGCAGATCTGCGACCACGTGGTGATTCTCGACCGCGGCCGCATGGTCCGGGCCGGCCGGCTGCAAGAGATGGCGGGGGTGGGCGATCGCGTGGAGCTGATCGCCGACCGCGTACCCGAAGGTCTCGAGCAAACGTGGAGGGAGCGCGGCGTGATCGTGGAGCAGGGAGCGGACAAGGTGCGCATCGCAGCCGATATGGCTTTAAAGCGCGAGATCGCCGAAGCTCTGTGGAGTGCGGGATGCGACGTGCAAAGCATCAATCCCGTGAGGAGTTCGCTACAGGACATTTTCCTGAAACTGGTGGAGCATCGCGAGGAGCCGGCATGAGGATCCGGGCTATCGCGCGCAACACGTTCGCGGCATTTCTCCGCAACAAGCTGCTGATCCTGTTTTTAGCAATCTTCTTGTGCGTGCTGCTGTTATTCCTGACCCCACTGTTGATGATGCGGGCAGCGGCACGGCCGAGCAGCACGGCGATATCGCCGCTGATCGAGCTGGTCAGCGGGTTGTTGATGATGGTCAGCGGATTCGGCAGCCTGCTCGCGGCATGGGCGGCGGCCGATACGGTGGCCGGCGAAATGAAGTCGGGAACGATTCTGGCGGTGATGGCGCGTCCGGTGCGCCGCTGGGAGTTTCTGTTGGGCAAGTATCTGGGCGTGCAGATGCTGATGGCGGTCTATATCCTCTTCATGCTCGGTTTCACGTACTTAGTAGCCTGGATCGGCGGCGCCAGTTTGCAGACAACACCCTGGGTATTGATAGTTTATCCGCTCTGCCGCTATGCGGTTTACAGCGCCCTGGCCATGTTCCTGGTGAATTTCATGCATCCCATCGCGGCGTTCGGCGCGGTGCTGGTGACGTCGATTCTGGCATGGACACTGGAGCCCGGGAGCGGATTTTTCGATTTCGTGCCCGCCGTCCTCAGATCGGGCCTGTATGCGCTGCTTCCATCGACGGAACTTTTGTCCGAGGACCGCTTTCTGACGATTACCAAGGCCTCGCTGCAGAAGATTCCATGGGGCACGCACGCCATCACGATCGGCTATGGTCTGGATTACGCGCTGGTCTTTTTCCTGCTGGCCGTATGGGCCTTCCGGCGCCGCCCGCTGTCGCGCGATTAAATCCCCGCGAACGGGCGGATCACTCCCAGCGCGACCGCCGTCATCAACACACCCGCGCAGGTAATGATCGCCGCCGATGCCACCGGCAGATATCGAAACGCCGCGCTGCGGGCTGTCTTTTGACTATCCGGCAACAGATTCTTGGCGTAGAGCACGGTCATTCCGATCGCCATCAGGACCGCCGCGAGTCCGGCGCTGAAGGCCACCAGAAGCACCAGGCCGACGCCGACGCGTCCTAGCGCCACCGAGCTCAACAGGAGGACGAGGGCCGATGGGCATGGCACCAGGCCGCCGCTCGCGCCCAGCGCGACCAGGCTTCCCATGGTGATTTCACCCTCGGGTACGTGGCTATGGACGTGGCCATCCCCGTGATCGTGAGCCAGGCCGCCATGGTCATGGACGTGGTGATGGTGATGATGACCGCGCTGGTGATCGCTGCCAAACGCTTTCTTCAGGCGTTTGAAGAACAAGGTGCCGCCAATCCAGACGATGGAAATCCCGGAAACCGTCCCCAGGACCGGGTAGATGCTTTCCGGCAGCACATAGCGGGAAAGAAACAGGGTCACGAATCCCAGGAAGAACACGCTGATGGTATGCGTGAATGTCACCATTCCGCCGAGGAATGCCGCGTGCTTCGGCGTGCCGCGCGATCCCACCAGGTAGGCCGCCACGATGGTTTTGCCATGACCCGGAGAGAGCGCATGAATCGCGCCCAATCCGAAAGCCACCGCCAAACCGATCAGTAGGGCGCCCCATCCCAGATTCGCCTGGTGCAGCAGCCGCGACAAATAATCGCCCCGGACCACCATTCCCGGACCGCTCTGTCCCGGCTGTGCGCTTGCGGCCGGCGTTGCAGGCATCGACGGTGTCGCGGCCGGAACAGCGCTGACCAGCGGCGCGGTCGAATGCCAGCGAATCGACGCATTGAGATCCTGCGGCGGCGCGGCCAGGGGATCCTGGGGATAGGCAGTCAGTTCGCGGCTCCGGTCGCCGCTGTTGGGGGAGAATTCGTCGAGGGCGGCGCCCGGGCCGGCGGTCACGACGATCTCTTTCCATCCCGCGCGATCGGGATAATTGCGGTCCTGGTAGCGCAAGCTCCGGGTTGCGGCCGCGGTCAAATCGGCCGTCACCCGCAGAATGGGCATTCCGCCCGCGCCTTTGTCGATCAGCGCTTTGGTCCATACCAATTCGGGCGCGAGTTCACGCCCTTCGGAGACGACCTTCAAGTTGCGGGCCCATTCCTGCATCCGCGCCGCCGCTTTGCGATCCAGATCAGCCTGCGGACTCGCCGCGGTCAGTCCCCATTCCTGCAGCAGCTCGAATGTCGGGATCTCCGCCAGGTCCAGCACGTAATGAAT
>Ga0335078_10003594_pt1 | contig 23067 bp, 19 predicted proteins | sample Lox_Sample_32_FD_206711 | JGI IMG/M metagenome (GOLD analysis project Ga0335078, IMG submission 206711) | Soil microbial communities from Loxahatchee National Wildlife Refuge, Florida, United States - Lox_Sample_3.2 | ecosystem: Environmental > Terrestrial > Soil > Wetlands | place: USA... | reverse complement strand
TGACGGCGATCTCCTCCAGCACTTCGTCCAAAACTCGCATCAACCGCCCATTCTGCTCCGCCGATCCCAGCGTGATCCGCACGCAACCCGCGCATCCCGGATCGCTGGAGCGGTCGCGCACCAGAATTCCGCGCTCGCGCATAGCCCGGATGAAGGGCGTGTTCGCCGCTTCCAAATGCATCAGAATGAAATTCGCCCGGCTGGGCCAATACTTGATTCCGCGAGACCGCAACTCACTTTCCAGCTGCTCGCGCCCACGCCGAACTTCTGCCGAGTAGCGCTGAACATACTCAGCGTCGGCCAGCGCCTCCGGCAGGCAAGCCAGGGCAATGCTGTTCAAGTTGTAAGGCGAACTCGCCCGCCGCAACATTTTCATTTGCTCAAGCTCACCCATAAGCACGCCAATGCGCAGCCCGGCCAGACCATATGCTTTGGAAAAAGTCCGCGAGACGAACAGGTTCGGCAACTTCCGCCACTGGGGAATCAGGGTCTCACCGCAGAACTCGAAGTAAGCCTCATCCACCAGCAAAGCCGCTTGCGGCGCGGCCTTCGCGATCCGCAACAAATCCTCCGCAGACGCCAGCGCGCCTGTGGGATTATTGGGGTTCGCCATTGCAATCATCCGCGTGCGCTCGTTGACTCGCGCCAGCACCGCCTCCGCTGGAAAGCTAAAATCCTCCCCCGCTGGAACGCTGATCACGGCTGCTCCTGTTGCCGCGGCGTAGATTTCATACATGGCGAACGTGGGCACGGTTACCAGTACTTCGTCATTAGCTTCAAGATAAGTTTCGCACATAAGATGAATTGCTTCATCGGTCCCGTTGGTCAGCAGCAGCTCACCGGGTTCCACTCCCAGATGCCCAGCCACCACTGCTTCCAGCGGCTCCCGTTCCGGGTAGCGCGCCAGGTCCTCCGCATCCAATGCACGCAGCCGCTGCAGCACACGCGGCGAGCAACCAACCGTGTTCTCGTTGAAATCGAGTCGCAGCCCCTGGCGATTGCCCAGCGGCGGATGGTATTCCTTCAAACTGCGCACCGCCTCCCGCGCCTTAAGCATGGGCGCTCCTCACGCGGATAGATTCGGCGTGCGCCCGCAATCCTTCAGCCTCCGCCAATTGCTCGACCGCGGGCGCAATTCGCCGCAGCCCGCGAGAAGAGAGTTCCTGCACGGTGATCAGCTTGACGAAATCCAGCACACTCAACCCGCCGCGAAATCGCGCTACGCCGGCCGTCGGCAGCACGTGGTTCGGGCCCGAGGCGTAATCCCCGGCCGCCTGCGGAGAATAGTCACCCACAAAAACCGATCCCGCGTTCTGAATGCGAGACACATCCTCGCGCTCTACCGTGATGTGCTCCGGCGCGATCTGATTCGCCCACTCAAACGCCTGCTGCCGCGATTCCGCCAGCAAAATCGCCCCATTGGCCCGGAGCGATTGTTGTGCCACAGAATTTCCCCGGGCGGCAACTTTAGCACTCGACGAAACTGCCTCGGCTAAACGTCGCGAAGTTGTAATAAACAGCGCCAGGGCTTGCGGATCGTGCTCAGCCTGCGCCACCAGGTCCGACACAATGAACCGAGGCTCGCCTTTGTCGCTGACGATTAACACTTCCGTCGGCCCCGCCAGAAAATCACTTGCGCAATCGAACGACACCAACTTTTTCGCCGCGGTTACGAACGAATTCCCCGGGCCAACAATTTTGTCCACACGAGGGACGGTTTCGGTTCGATATGCCAGCGCCGCAATCGCCTGCGCCCCGCCTACCCGGTAGAATTCTTCAACTCCCAGCATCCCCGCCGCTGCCAGGACTTCCGGCCGAGGCCGTGGGGAGACCACGCGAATATTCTTCACGCCCGCCACCTGCGCAGGAATCACCGTCATCAGCAACGTAGAAATCAGCGGATACCTGCCGCCCGGCACATAACACCCCACAGATTCCAGGGGTCGCACCAGCTGCCCCAGCTTGATCCCGCTCTGCACTCGCGTCCACTCCACCGGCTTCTGCCACTCGCAAAATTGCCGGATGTTCGCCGCCGCTTGCTGCAACGCCGAGCGCAACTCCGCCGGAGCCGACTTCCACGCCGACCGAATTTGCGCTCCATCAACTCGCAGCGAATCGCGCGCCCCAAGTCCATCCCAACGCCGCGCATATCTTCGCAAAGCGCGATCACCGTTGCGCCGCACGTCGTCAACGATCTTCCGCACCGACGGCTCCACTTCACTCAACTGCGAGCTTCGCTCTGCAATCTTCCGCACTCTTGCCGCCGCCGCGCGCCCCGAAAATATCCGCATCACATCACCACCTTGTTCAGCGGATATTCCACGATCCCCTGCGCCTTGGCTTCCTTTAGCCGCGGAATGATCTCCCACGCCGTATGCTCTTCGATCACGGTGTTCACCGCCAGCCATTCCGGATCGCTCAAGGTGGAAATCGTCGGCCGCTTTAGGGCCGGCAGCACCGCCAGCACGGCTGGCAGATCATCTTTGCGCACATTCAGCATCAGCCCCACGCGGTCTCTCGCCGCCATCGCGCCATGCAGCATCAGCGCCAGGTTCTCGATCTTGCGCCGCTTGGCTCCATCAGCCCAGGCGGCCTTATTGGCGATGATCTGAGTATTCGACTCCAGCACCGTATCAAGAATCCGCAGATGGTTCGCGCGCAGCGAACTTCCGGTCTCGGTGACCTCCACGATCGCATCCGCCAGCATCGGCGGTTTCACTTCTGTCGCCCCCCAGGAAAACTCCACCTGCACTTCCACACCGCGGCCGCGAAAGTAATTCCTGGTTACGTTCACCAGTTCTGTTGCAATGATCTTTCCGCCCAAGTCCTCCGCCCGCTCAAATGCCGAAGCCTCGGGCGCAGCCAGCACCCAGCGCACTTTTCCCCGGCTTTGCTTGGCATAGATCAAATCAGCTACGGTCACTACTTCCAGGCCGCTCTCTATGACCCAATCAAGCCCGGTGAGGCCGGCGTCCAGCGCGCCGTGGTCCACATAGCGGGCCATTTCCTGCGCCCGGATCAACATGCATTCAATTTCAGGATCGCCGGTAGAAGCAAAATAAGACCGCGAATTCACGTGGATCTGCAGGCCCGCGTTGCCAAACAGCTCCAGCGTCGCTTCCTGCAGACTGCCCTTGGGAATGCCGACCCGCAGCTTCATTTTGCGCCCTCCCGGGTTGCCGTGGCCGACACATCAGGTGCCACGATCGGCTTGGTAAAGCAAGAGCGCGTGCCCTCGTGACAAACCACACCCGCGCCCTCCACCTGCACTTGAAACAGCAAGGTGTCGCGGTCGCAATCGGTACTGGCCGAAAGCACCTTCAGCCGGTTTCCCGAAGTCTCGCCTTTGGTCCATAACTCATTCCGCGTACGGCTCAAGAAGGTTACGTAGCCGCCGCTGAGGGTGCGCTCGAAAGCCTCGCGGTTCATGAAGCCGAGCATCAGCACTTCGCCGCTGGCGCCATCTTGCACAATCGCCGGCGCCAGCCCGCGCATTTTGTCGAAGTCAATTTCGTACACGCTCTCATCCTCCAATAACTGAGAACTGCGATCTGAAATTTGAGAACTGGTTTTCACAAAAACCGGCTTCGCTCCGTCATGCCCGGGGCGAACTACCGCCGCACAAACAAAAAGCCCGCCGAGCGTTTGCGCTCCAGCGGGCTCCAATCTCTGTGTCGGACTCGCCTAGCCCCACACCCCCGCCGCCGCGCCCTGCGCGTGCTGGTGATGGTGATGGCCAGTCAAATTCATCGAAACACAAGCTTACGGCCATGCCATTCGCTCTGTCAACGTGGCCCGGCTGCCAAAATACTGATGTCACGTATCGGACTCCCTGATGTCAGGAACCCATCAGGAAGTGGCCGAGTTCTTCGCCGTGCCCGGCACGTGATCCGCTGAATGCCCATCTGGACGGGCATTTTGGCGGATTGATACGGCGTTTTTCCTCCTTTTCCGCATTGCGCTGCGGCTTCTTTCGGGGTATAAATGGCAGCGGTATTACTGGTTTCAACCGCGCTCTGCTATGCAAAACCGGCTCCTCCAACCCTGGAAGTTGGAACTTGCCTTACCGGTTATACCCACTTCGCAACCATTCAGTTGGCGGTCAACGCTGCACCCGCGGGAGCTACAGTCCTGGTTTGTCCAGGAATTTACCCTGAACAAGTCGTCATCGGCGAAGCCCTTACCCTGAAGGGCGTGACTCTCGCTGGCGCCAGCGGGGCAACCATCGCTCCTCCCCCGGGCGGAACGTTCACAACTTACCCGAACCTGGTCCCGACCAGTTTCCTCACTCCCATCGCTCCCCAGGTGCTGATTCAAAACACCAAGAGTGTCACCTTGACCAACCTCACCGTGGATGGCACCAATGACTTGATACCCAGCTGCACTCCCTATCTGGTTGGGGTGCTGTTCCAGAATGCGTCCGGTGCTCTGTCGGACATGGCGGTCGTCAACCAGATTCTCGGCCCCGGACTAACCGGATGCCAGGGCGGCCTGGCGATTCTGGTGCAGAGCGGAGGCGGTACATCAACAGTTGACGTGGCCAACAGCGTGGTCCAAAACTTCGCCAAGAACGGCATCACTGGCAGCGAAGCCGGCACCAAGTTGACCATCGAGAACACCACCATCGTCGGCATCGGAGTTACCCCGCTGGTTGCCCAGAACGGAGTTGAACTCGGGTTTGGGGCTACTGGCAGCATCACCGATAGCACTGTTTCTGACATTGCCTATGGCGATCCTTTTAGCGTTGCGTCGGTGGGCATTCTGCTGGTCGGATCGCCTAACGTCACGGTGAAGGGCAACGTGGTCACCAACACTGACACGGGTGTTTACACTATCAGCGCGGGAACCGAGGGCTCGGCCAGCGGCGCCACTATCGCTAACAACGAGATCTCTTCCACCCACGCCTGGGATGGCATTGCTCTCTGCAGCAACAACAACAGCGTCACCGGCAATGTGATCAGCGCCAGTGACGAATCCGGAGTTTGGACCGGCGAAGGTTGCTTTGAACCCAACGGCGCTGTCAGCGGGACGGCCAACAAGATCAAAAGTAATACGATCAATCGTGCCTGTGCCGGCCTGATGTTTTCCGGCGGGGCAACGCCGGCCGGGAATACTGTGGGCAACAACAACAGCTTTTTCAACACTGACACGACGGTGCTGACAGCCGATTCCTGCCCGGCCGCGCCGTCGCCTGATTTGTCTCTTGCGGTCGGAAGCAGCGCAGGCGGCGGATCGCACGTACAGATCAGCCCGGCACGATAGGCGGCTTCCTGATTACGAGGTCTGGACAGCCTGCCGTTTATCTGATTGCACCGGGGGCCTCGGCCCCCGGTTTATTTTCCTCTGCCTGCGCTGCCGCAAGACAGTCCGCGTGCCTTCGGGTAAAATCATCAGGAAGCGAACATATTTTCAGGAGACGTGATGGCCAAGATTGCAAAGACTGCAGACCGCAAGAAGGTGATGGACACCTCCAAGAGCACAGACTGCCCCAAGTGCGGCAAGGCCACCCGCATTGTGAAGCGCGTCAAAGACCGCGAGCGTGGCGTCCCCGGCGGCGTTTTCATTTCCTGCTCAGCCTGCGATTTCTACGAGAAGCTATAGCTTTCCTTTGCGCGAAATGTTCCACGTGGAACACATCGTGATCACGGAACCGGCTAGACAGAAGTGTGATGACAGCTAAGTGCAAGAGGGCAAAGGGGAAGGCGCGAGTTCTCCCTTTGTCTTAAAAGTCGGATCGCCTTCGGCACTCTAGCCTCAGCGGCTAAAGCCTTTTGTTGAAAGCAGGGTGGTTATCGCAGCGGTGAACCGCCGCGCCAGCCAAAAGCACAAGTTTTGCCGCAGCCTTTCTTGGCTTGAGTAGGGCAGTTTGCGAAGCGTAAGCTGGGCGGGTGGCGGGGCTTCTCGTCCCAGGTGTAGAACGCTCTGACCTGGGTGGCTGCCCGCCAGCTAACCAAAACCCTCCCCCACCGGCATCTAAGCAATCAGAGGGGACTCCCATGAATACCCGCGCCTTGCTCAGAATTCTTGCTTTATCGGTTGCGTCTCTTGCGCTTGCGGCTACCCCGCAGCTTTCTTTTGCCCGCGGCGGCGGTGGTGGCGGTCATTTCGGTGGGGGTGGCGGTGGTCACTTTGGTGGCGGAGGAGGCTTCCATGCCGGCGGCGGTGGAGGCTTTCGCGGCGGCAGCGTTGGCAGCTTTCGGGGAGGCTACGGCGGTTTCCGTGGGGGCTATGGCGGCTACGGCGGCTTTCGCGGTGGGTACGGATACGGCTTCTACGGTGGGCGGGGCGGCTACTGGGGCTATCCGGGCTGGGGTTGGGGACTGAATATCGGCCTGGGCTACGGTTATTGGGGATACCCCTACTGGTACGGCTCGTCGTGGGGACCGTATGCTTACGCGTATCCGTACTACCCGTATTACTACGGCTATTCCGATCCCTACTACGATGGCGCTTATGGCTACCCGCCCGATTATCGCTATCCGAATGACCAGCGCAATGGCGCGCCTGGCAATAATCAACCCAGCAATCAGCCCAACTCGCAACCCGGCAATTCGCAGCCGAATAACGTTCCGGCGAAACCTTCGAGCGCGCCGGCTCCGCAAGGCTACTCGGGCCCGAACAACGTGACTACGAGTTTCGCCGAGTATAGAAGCGCCCCCGCGAATGCGGGCACGGCGCGCAATTACCGGCTGGCAAGTTACGCTGATCCGCTGCCGGAGAACTTGCGTCCGGCGGTGCGAAATGTGATCGAAACGCTGCGCGCCATGCCGCCAGCGGCACGCCAGCGGCAACTCAGCCGCTATCAGGGCTTGTCGTCTCAGGAACGCGAGCTGATCTCAGAACTGGCGCAAACGCAGTAGCGGGCACGGCGATGCCCCCCGCGAGCAGATGAAGCGTCGCGGCGTTGGCGAACGGGAAAGCCCACCCTTGCAGAAAGGGATGAGCCACCCAGATTTCTTGTGGTTCACACAAAAGCTAAGGGCTGCACCACCCGCCAACAATCTCCACCTCAGTGGGCTATGATCGCAGCAGCCGTATGACAGGATTGCCAGATGACTGGATTCCGCTCGACCGGGAGTTGCCAACGATTATTCGGACTCTCCGAAAGCCTGCTGGCGACGATCCACGATTCGTGTCCTTGGGCCGAATTAACGAAAATTTCAAGGCATTTGCGGAGGCCGTCCATTCAACATGGAAGCAGCTGCATAACCGTTCGCTGGACGACATCCTGACCATTGAGAAGGTTTTGGCATCGGTGCGCCATGAGACGGTCCCTGAAGGCTTGGTCTGGTATCTCGAAAGAACAATCGCGCTGTGGCGGCGAATCAACGATGCAATCGTCTGGTCACTCGTGCGCGAACAAGATCATGTGATTCGAACCGTGTGCCATCGAAAGGACCGAATTCGCCTGACCGATGCTAACCCAACTGCTGTTCGCAAGCTGCTGGACCAAGTTAATGCCGACCCTCAGAGCATCGCCATTTGGTCGGATGCGACCTCCTGCGTGGATGTTGGTGACGTTGTATGTCGGAGTTTTTCCGGTGGCCTCAACGGGTTTTTCGAGGTCAAGTCGGGAGCGATGAATGACAAAATCTCCGAATTGCTGAAAGTGAAGGGTGGAGTCGAAGACAAGATCTCTGCGATTTCGGACTTCGGCGATAAATACGGGCCGAAAGCCGTGAAGCAGCTGGAGCGTTTTCTTAAGCAGCGGCAGAAATATGGCCAAGTGATGAAGATCATCGACCACGATAGGGGCTATCATCCGCGGCACAAGGCGGAAGTGATCATTCAGGAGACCGAAACGCAACTCAAGAGCTACGACGAGGATCTGCAACTCACCATTGATGCTTCGACGCAAGGCCCGGTTGTAAAATGCATCGATCGCTGCTTGTGGGTATATGTGAGCCGGGACAGTTCCAAGACCCCCGATGAGAAGATTCTTGACTTCGAACGCGAACTGTCCGCAGCGTCGCCCAGCACGCTCCGGTGGTACAAAGCGCAGTTTGGTGGCGATGAGCCTTTTCGAGTCGCTGTGTTGGATGACAATCTCACGTGCCCCGAAGCAATCCCTCTTTTCCTTCGTCACCTGGAACCAGAGACCATTCGCGAGGTCTTAATCGGTAATCTCATGTACTCCGTCTTCTTATTTGTAGACTGGTGCGAATTGGGTCGCATCATTACCGAGTCGGGAGCGGAGCTTAGCTGGAGCAGCCGTAAGCACGGTCGAGCGCAGCAATCCAAGCCAAGACTCCAGCGGTCGCTTACGTTTGGGAACCGAATACCCAGAGTCCAATTGGGCGAACGATACTGGGAGGGCTTCTCGAAAATCTATAGGGTCCTTTATGAGGGAATCACACCTAGCTCAATAGCTGCGCAGTATGTGGAAGCGTTGAAGACGGACCCGATACCCGCAAGGAGCTGAGAACCAATGTCGGTTGCCCCGTGCCCCAGGTTCGCGCCCCGTCCTGACCTCTCATTCTACGATGCTTAGATTTTGGGGCGGCGGGTGGCCCATCCTTGCGTTTGTTGCAAGGGTGGGCTTACGACGAATCTCTAAGTGTCGGCAAATGGGAAGGCCCGCCCTTTGCACAAAGCGCAAAGGATGGGCCACCCAAATTGATCGTAGCGCACACAAAACCAAAGAATGCGCCAGGCGCCAAAAGCAAAACCTTAAATCGCTGAGAACGCTGAGAAATTCCGCGCGAGGGCGCAGAGAGATTCGGTCGGCAATTCGGGCTCTATGCGTAGGTGGAGGCTGCGGCTAGTTGATCGAGGATGGATGCGGCTGCGCTTGCCGGGTCGGCGGCGCTGGTGATTGGACGCCCCACTACAATGTGGCTCGCTCCCGCCGCTATGGCCTCTGCCGGGGTTACTACTCGCGCCTGGTCCTGGACATCGCCTCCGGCCGGGCGCACGCCTGGCGTCACCAGGGCGAACTCGGTCCCCAGTTTGCGCCGCAGCGCTGGGGCCTCGCGCGCGGAGCTTACGATGCCTTGGCATCCTGAGGTTAGGGCAAGCGAGGCTAATCGCAGGACCTGCTCCTCCATGCCGGCAGGCACGCCGACTGAATGCAGTTCATCCTCATCCATGCTGGTGAGCACGGTCACTGCCAGCACGATGGCGCTGGGATTCACGGCGCGTGCGGCTTCAGCCGCTGCGCGCAGCATTTTGCTGCCGCCCGCGGCATGCACCGTCAACATACTTACACCGAGCGCCGCAGCATCCTTCACCGCTGCGGCCACGGTGTTGGGGATGTCGTGGTATTTCAGGTCGAGGAAGACCTGGCGCCTTGAACCCACGAGGTCGCGCACTATCTGCGGCCCTTCGGCCGTATAGAGCTGCATGCCGACTTTGTAGGTGGAAGCCGAATCGCCCACAGCCGCCACGATCTTGCGCGCAGCGGCCGCGGACGAAACATCCAAAGCGACGATTAACCGGTCCCGTGGATCGGGCATCCTTCGCAGTGTAATGTCTTAGCGGATTAGTTGGCTACCCGGGGAGTGCGCAGCAAGGCGAGCATTTCCGGCCCCACTACATCTACGCGTACCCGTTGCAAGCCCCGCGCCTTGAAGCCAAGAGCCTTGGCGGCGCTATAGGAAACGTCAATGATGCGGTCATCCGGCACCGGACCCCGGTCGTTGATGCGCAAGAGCACCGCACGGCCGTTCCGTAAGTTTGTGACCCTCACCGTGGTTCCCAGAGGGAGTTTAGGGTGGGCTGCAGTCAGATCGTACATGTTGTAAGGTTCACCGCTGGCTGTCGCCTTTCCCTGAAATTGTTCTCCGTACCACGAAGCCGTCCCAATTTGATACGGCTTCTTCCGGTTCAGCTTTTTCTGAAATGTGGCTACGGCTTGTTTTGAGACGTTCCCTTGCGTCTGTCTCGCACTCGAGCTCGGCTTCTGAGCTTCTACCAGGCTGACTACCAGCAAAACGGTCGCCAGTCCATGAGCCAAACGTTTATACATCAGTCACCTCTCATACTTGAGTCGTTACCCCCAGGGTCTTTCCTTCGCGAATTTTGAAATGCTACCGGGGCCTATGGGAGATGTCAATCGGTCGCGGACCGCACAAATGTAACCAGGGCATAACTACTTTCCAACGTAATCTTCTGTATATCTTGAGGGATACGGATGTAGACGTAATAGCCTTAGACACTTACGCATTTACTAAGTGGTAAATCCTACCACGGTTTCTGGTTTTGAAAAATTTACGTACTTTTTTGCTTTCAATGACTTGCAGACCATTAAATTCGTCTCAGGGTAACCTCTGTTTGCCGTTTTTGCGACTTCGAAGCTGAGGGGTTCGCTTGGAGTTCCGGCGGACGAATCAGCAACGATTGCTTCGGAGTTCTGGAACTCCTGCCGTAGAAACCTGGAAAACCCTGAAGGACAGGAAGTTAAACGAAAGAAAATCCGGTGATGCCGGGTGCCAGTTTGCAGCAGGGACGCTTTAGGGTAGATTGCTCGCATGTCCCGCCTAAGTTCGACGCCGCCTCCGATCGTGCTTACGATTGCCGGGTTCGACCCTTCGTCGGGGGCTGGGGTCACGGCTGATATCAAGACCATCGCTGCCCACGGATGCTATGGCGTCGCCTGCATCACGGCCTTGACGGTGCAGTCTACGCAGGGGGTACGGGAAGTGGTTGCCGTGGAAGCCGGCCTGGTGGCAAAGACTTTGGAGGACTTAGCGGATGACATGGCCATATCGGCTGTGCACATCGGCATGCTCGGATCAGGGGACGTGACGCAAGCCGTGGCTGGTTTCCTGCGGGGCCGAGAACTGCGGCATGTGGTGTTGGATCCGGTGCTGCGGGCTTCATCGAGTGCCGCGCTGCTGGACGAAGTCGGTAAGGCATTAATGTTGAAGGAGTTAGTTGAAATTGCAGATGTGCTTACGCCGAACGTAGACGAAGCTGCGGCGCTTACTGGTCTGCCGGTGACGAACATTAAGGAGATGAAAGCTGCAGCCAGCAGATTGCACGAACTGGGGGCTAGAGCCGTAGTAGTTACGGGAGGCCATCTTGCTGAACCGACTGATCTTTTGTGCATAAAGACGACGGCGGGAATCCGCACGAATGAGTTCGAGGGGACTAAGTTGCATTCCGCTTCAACTCACGGAACCGGCTGTGCGTTTTCTACTTCCATCGCCTGCCATCTCGCTCAGGGAAGCGATCTGCCAGAGGCGGTGAAGCTGGCTAAGGAGTATGTTTTTCAGGCGATTACGGGTGCCTACCCGGTTGGACGCGGAACCGGCCCGGTAAACCACTTTGCTTCGTATGACTTGGGAAAATTCCGGAAATGAACGGGCGCGTACTTTTTTTCATCATCGTGGGTCTCATCTGCGACTCCCCGACTCGAAACTGGAATCGGGACAAGCAGGGAAAAACCCGGAAACACTGAGGTCGCTGAGGAATCGGCGAGTCTCGCCGAGAGAGATCGCCGCGAGGTTCAGTCCTGGCTTGAGGCGGTGCCTTTCAGCAGGATTCCGGCGACGAAGGCTGCGACAGCGCCCAGCAGCCATTGCATCCGCCAGAGTTGCACCGCCTGAAAGTCGCTGAAGTTCTTGATGGTGTAGACCATCCCCAGGAAAAGGGCCGCGAGCAGGCATCCGATGCCGGCGAGGAAGGCGATGAGGGACGGCATGGGAAGGCCGAGGGCATCTTTAATGTTGTGAAACTCGAGATAACGCACCCAGCCATGATCGGTGACCGGATTCATCGCGCGGGCGGTGCCGCAGACGTAGCAGTAATGAGCGCCCAGCATAAACTCGGTGCCGCAGCCACTGCATACGTGTGACGAGACGGAACCTGCCTGCGCGGCCGCTGTTTCCTGCACCGCGGGCGGCCGCCAAAACTCTTGTTGTATTCTGGGTGCTGCGCCCGACATCGAAACTGCCCCTTTGCCCCGTCACTCGCAAGCCAGTGACCAAAGGCTAAATAGTCTAAGTGGTTGATAATGGGTATGTTGCCGGCGTGCCTTTGCAATCCATCTTCCAAGCAAAGGCAAGATTTACCAATCCACGAGCAAAATTATCGGCCTGACAAGGATAAACATTAGGCGGTTAGGCGAAAAAAGCGACTCAATTCATGCCCAGAATTGCACGGTCCGAATCAGATAAACTGGTGTGAACTTCCCGACTGGAGAGATCCGCTTGCCTCGAGGTGTGAACCGCCGCATTCTTATGTTGTTGCTGGGCGTGTTGCTGCTCTCCGTCGGGGTTCTCTCAGCCCAGGTCAATCCGGCAGCGCCTGCTGCCAGCGCGCCTACGTACCGGCCGAGCGATCCCCTGAACGCGGTAGCATTCGACCACTTCTACAATCTTGATTATGACCGCGCCATCGCAGAGTTCGAGCAGATCGAGCGGCGACATCCGGGGGATTTCTTTGCGTTGAACCATTTGCTGGTCGCGGTTTTGTTCCGCGAGTTGAATCGAGTGGGAGCGCTGAATTCGGGCGACTATGCCAATGACAGCTTCATTACGGCCCCCCGCCGTCCGGTTGATCCCAAGGCAGCGCAGCGCATCAAGGACTTGGTGCATCAGGCAGAAGACCTGGAGGCCAAGCGCCTGGCGACGAATCCCAACGATGTGGACGCACTCTACGCGCGCGGCGTGACCCGGGCAGAATTCGCCACCTACACAGCGCTGCTGGAGCGCGCCTGGATTGCGGCCCTGCGCAATGCTGTGGGTGCGCGGCGGGACCATGAGCGGGTGCTCGAACTGGACCCGAATTACACCCAAGCCAAACTGATCGTCGGCGCGCACAATTACGTGATGGGCAATCTTTCCTGGCCGGTGAAAGTGGCCGTGGCCATGGTCGGTTTGAGCGGGAGCAAGGAAAAAGGGCTTCAGTTGTTGCATGAAGCCGCCAACGGGCCGGGTGAAACCGCGGTGGATGCTAAGATTCTGCTGGTGGTCTTTCTGCGCCGCGAGCGGCGGTACGACGAGGCACTGCAGATCCTTCGGTCGTTGATTCCTCAGTATCCCCACAATTTGCTGCTGGCGCTTGAGGAAGGGAACCTGCTGCGAACTGCGGGCCGCAACGCTGAAGCCGCCGCGGTCTACAAAAAGATTTGGCAGGCGGGGCGCGAGGGCCACTTCGATGGGCTGCACTATGAACTGGCGGCCGTCGCTCTGGGCGATCTGTTGGCCAGCGAGAAAGACTACACCGGCGCCGCGGCTATCTACGAGCAAGTGGGAGAGGTGAAAGATCCGGACTCGGATTTACTGCAACGAGCCAACCTGGGGGCAGGGGAGATGTATGACGACCTTCAGAAACGCGACCTGGCACTGAAGAAGTATCAGGCGGTGGTGGCCGCCAACGGGAACACGCCTTTTGCGGAGACGGCGAGGAAGTGCATCAATAGCCCATGCCGTCCGGAGTGAAGGGATTTGTAATTTTGTGATTTGTAAATTTGCAAATCGGATTCGTAAGCCGATCGGTTCTTAAATTACAGATTACCCGATTACAAAGTTACAAATTCTACGCACAAAACATGGAACTTTTGTGCGGCTCGGTCGTATCTTGCACAGGGAGGGCGAGCCATGTACTGCAACTATTGTGGCAAGGTCATTCAGGATGATGCGAATGTGTGCGCTTACTGCGGCATTCGCGTAGGCGGCGTGGTTGCCCGCAAGCGGCTGGTGCGGCCGCGCGTTGGGCGCAAGATTTCGGGGGTTTGTGCCGGGATGGGCGAATATTTCGATCTCGACGTCGTGCTGGTTCGGTTGGTATGGCTGATCGTTGCCATTATGACGGGGGTGGGTTTTCTGGCCTACCTCATTGCATGGATCGTCGTGCCGGAAGAGCCTCTGATCCATGCCGTGCCGGCGGCACAACCGGCTCCAAACGAGGCCCCACACAGTTAGCCGGAAGTATCCTTGAAAGTGGAGTGATGTGCCCCACGATTGCTTCTCCTCATTCATTTCCGGTGTTCTGCGTCGTTGCTTTTGGAGTTTGGAGAACCGAGAAGAACCACAAAGGACGCCAAGGTTCACGAAGGTGACACGAAGGGTTGAAATCGTTCTTCTTTCCTGTGTAGCCGGGGATAGGATTTCCGTGTTCTAATCCCGGCCATGAAGTCCATTCGCAGCGGCGACGCCGAAATCTTCTATGAAGTCCTGGGCTCGGGATCGCCGGTGGTTTTGCTGCATCCTTTTCCTGCCAACCATGAGCTTTGGCTGCCCGCGGCGCAACATTTGATTTCGCGCTATCAGGTGATTCTGCCTGACCTGCGCGGGCATGGCGAGTCCGAGATTGGCGAGGGCCCAGCCACCATGCAGAAACACGCCTCGGACGTGGCACGGGTGATGGACGAGCTTGAAATAGGTCGTGCTGCCATGGCTGGCAGTTCCATCGGGGGATATGTTTTGTTCGAATTCTGGCGCCTTTACCGCGGGCGCGTAGCGACGTTGATGTTGTGCAATACCAAAGCGCCGGCGGATGCGCCTGCAGCCCGAGCGGCGCGACTGCAAACCGCAGCCGAGGTGCTGGAGCGCGGAGTGGAACCGTTTGTGGACAGCATGCTGCCCAGGTTGATCGGCGAGACCACGCGGCGCTCGCGGCCCGATTTGATGGAGGCGGCACGACGCATGATGCTGAAAATGTCGCCCGAGGACATCAGCCTGGTACAAAAGGGAATGGCCGAGCGCCCCGATTCCGTACCGACCTTGAAAACCATCAATGTGCCCACGCTGATTGTTACTGGGGACGAAGATGTCATTACTGGTATGCCGGAAGCGCAGGCGATGCAACAGAATATCTCCGGCAGTCAGATGCGGGTGATCAGAAAGGCCGGGCATTTTGCGATCTGGGAGCAGGCGGATGAGGTGGGGAAATCCCTGCGGCAATTTCTGGATGGAGTGCACCGCGGGTGATGGTTTCCTTTGTGTACCTTAGCGCCCTTCGCGGTTTCGAAGATTTTCTTGGTGAAGAGCAGTTCTCAGTTTCTGGGCGCTGATTTGCTACAATCGGCGCATGATTGACGCCGCACTGGTTTCGCCAAAGACCGTCATCCACGCCAAGGGCGATGGCTCGACCGTTGACGTGAGCAGCGCTGCCAACCGGGTTTTTCTGGTCACTCTCGCGATCACAAATATCGTCGAGCAGGAATCGCTGGACCTCACCATCTACGGCTCGGCCGACAAGGTTGTGTGGGGAGCGAAGCCGCTGCTGACATTTCCGCAGAAGTTCTATCGCGGCGAGCATCCTTTGCTGCTGGACCTCAGTTCTGTCCCTGAAACGAGGTTTGTGCGCGCGCACTGGGAAGTCGGGCGCTGGGGGCGCGGCTCGGAGACTCCCATGTTCGAATTCGGCGTGAATATCAAGGAAGTCCCCGACGACATTCTGCGGGAAGCAACGGCTGAGGCAAAAGCGCTGGCTTAAGATTTTGACCCCTTCCTCCGACATCGTTATTTCTCCTGCCCGCAATGTCTCGGGATTGGTTCGCCTGCCGGGGGATAAATCCATCTCGCACCGCTACGCCATGCTGGGGGGCATTGCTGAAGGCGAAACGCGGCTGGAAAACTACTCGACCGGCGCGGACTGTGCCAGCACGCTTGCATGCATGAAAGCGCTGGGTGCGGAGTGCGAGCGGAAAGAGGGTTCGGTGGTTATTCGCGGGCGGTTGTTGCGTGCGCCGTCCGGGCCTCTCGATTGCGGCAATTCCGGCTCGACGATTCGCATGTTGAGCGGGATTCTGGCAGGGCAGCAGTTCACCAGCGAGTTGATCGGAGATGAATCGCTGTCGCGGCGGCCGATGGGGCGCATTATCACGCCACTGCAGAAGATGGGCGCAAAGGTGAGTGCAAACGAGGGCGGACTTCCACCGTTGCGCATCACGGGCGGACATCTGCGGGCGATTGATTACGAAATGCCGGTGGCGAGCGCGCAGGTGAAGTCGTGCGTGCTCTTTGCCGGACTGTTTGCAGAGGGCGAGACTTCCGTGACTGAGCCGATACGAACGCGTGACCATACGGAAGTCGCTTTGGGCGCCTTCGGCGTTGAGGTACAGCGCGAGGGCAATCGAGCGCGAATCCGCGGAGGGCAGAAGCTGCTGGGTATTGAGGCCTTGGTTCCCGGGGATATTTCCAGTGCGGCGTTCTTTCTGTGCGCGGCGGCGCTGTTTCCGGGGTCGCAGCTTATTATGAACTCACTGCTTATGAATCCCACGCGGGCTCGGCTCCTCGATGTGCTTGCTTCCATGGGGCTGCAAATTTCGGTGACCCAACTCGAGGAGAAGCATGGCGAGCTGGTGGGCACGGTGCAGGCGGAAGGCGGGTCACTAAAAGGAATTACGATTTCCGGTTCCGACAGCGCGGCGCTGATTGATGAGATTCCCGTGCTGGCCGCGATCGCCCCCTACACCGAAGAGGGTGTGGAGATTCGCGATGCGCGCGAGTTGCGGGTGAAGGAATCCGACCGAATTGCTTCGATCGCGACTTGTCTGCGGGCGATGGGCGCTGAGGTCGAGGAGCGAGAGGATGGACTCAAGATTCCGGGCCGGCAGAAGTTGCATGGCGCGGAAATTGACTCCTTCGGAGATCACCGGATCGCCATGGCTTTCGCGGTTGCGGCGCTGCGGGCCAAAGGCGAGACTGTGATTCATCGCGCCGACGCCGCGGTGATTTCCTATCCGGCGTTTTTCGAGGTGCTGGAGGGGTTGGTGCAACAGTGAACTGAGCTGAGCCTCTGCGTCCTCCGTGGTTCAATTCCCTCCGAAAAACTTCGATCAACCACAGAGGACGCGGAGGACGCGGAGTCGTCTTCTAACTTCCTACATAACGCGCGTACAGGCTGCGCGCCACGGCGGTATCTGTCGTGCCCTTGATGATCGCCCGCCCATCGGGGAAGAGCGTCATTTCGTACGGTTCGCGCCAGAACTTCAGCACAAATTCATTGTGGCGGACTGCGCCATGCGGCTGCAGGCGGTCGCTCATTTCCGCGAGGTTCACTGGCCGGTGCCGCTCGTGAATCTGCACGGAATTGCGTCCGCAGAGAGTGATGTGGGGGCGGCCCTGGCCGGCGAGATGAATGAAATCGCGCTGGCCGCAGGCGCGGCATCCGGCGCGGGGTTTGGCGGCGGCGATCTCGGCGCGTTCATTTCTCCAAAGATCAAACGAGAGCAAGGTCTTGCGCAGGCGGTCTTCCGCGCCCACCAGCAGCTTCAGGGCTTCAGTCGCGGCAATCGAGGCCGCCAGATTCACGGCGGAGTTCAGAATGCCGGAGGTCTCGCAGGTTTCCACCATGCCACCCGGCGCATCGGAGAAAATACATGCCAGGCAGGCGGTCTTTCCGGGCAGCACATTCAGGGTGGCGGCGTAACTTGCCACGGCGGCGGTGTAGATCCAGGGGAGGGAAGTATTCACTGCGAAATCGTTGATGAGGTAACGGGTCTCGAAATTGTCGGTGCCGTCGAGAATGACATGGGAACCTTCCAGGAGAGTTGTGATGTTCTCCGGCGTTAGGTCGGCGACGTGGGGCTCGGCCACGACCTGCGAATTAAACGAAGCAATCTTTTTTGCGGCAGCGACGGCTTTGGGTAGAGACTCGGCGGCGTCGGCTTCGTCAAAAAGCGATTGGCGCTGCAGATTGCTGGGCTCGACGTAATCGCGGTCAATGATGCGCAAGGTGCCTACGCCGGCGCGCGCCAGCAGGGAAGCCAGCGTCGAGCCAGTGGCGCCGCAGCCCACGATGGCCACGCGGGCGGCGGCCAGTTTACGCTGTCCTTCCGGCCCAATGCCGGGAAAAAGCTGCTGCCGCGAATATCGTTCGGCGAGTTCCAAGGAGGTCATCAGTTGGCCATGTCCAATTCAGTATTATAGGTTCAAGCTGACTTCGGGGGCCGAGTGCAACATTGCCATTTGCATCTTCATCGAACGAAGTGAATCTTTGAGTTCCATCAGGGAGCCTGTTTGCCATTCGAGGGAGGACTGCTCAAACGCCTGTTGGCGTTGGCGATCGCGGCTGGGTTGATGGGAAGTTTGGCGGTGGCGCAGCCGCCGACGCCGCATCAGCCCCGGCAAAATCAGCCGCAAAACCCGGGCTCCGCGACGGAGTCGCCGCCTGTGGGCGGCAACATGTCATCTTACGAAGGGCTCAAAGTAGCGGAGATACGCCTGCCGGGCATCACCAAGGCAGACGACCTGAAGCTGCTGCGCGGCCTGATTGTCCAGCATGAAAATGAACCGCTGCAGCGCGATCTCATCCGCCAAAGCATTAAGGGGTTGTATGCCACCGGCCGCTTTGCCGATATTCGCGTGGAAGGGGAGCACACTGCCGATGGAGAAGTGATTGTGACCTTCATCACCGAGCCCAACTATTTCATCGGCGGGGTGACTGTGGAAGGCAATCCCAGCCGGCCGAGCGCCAGCCAGGTAGCCAATGTCAGCAAGTTGGAACTGGGCGAGTTGTTTACCCAGGAGAAGCTCGACCGCAGCCTGCAGAACATCAAGCAGCTCATGGCGGAGAACGGGTACTACCGTTACTCAGTGAAGGACGAGGAGACGCGGCATCCCGAAACCCAGCAAGTGGATATCCTGTTTCGCTTGAGCGTGGGCCAGCGCGCGCACGTCGGCCGGGTCTCGTTCTCGGGAGACGACCGGTATTCTCAGAGCCAGTTGCAGGACGTCGCCCACCTCCATCCGGGAGATTCGGTTTCTTCGCAGCGCATCACCGACGCGCTGCAGCATCTCAGCAAGAAATATCAAAAGCAGAACCGTTGGCTTGCGCAGGTCACGGTGTCTGAGCGAAACTATCGCCCCGCTGCCAACGCTGTGGATTACGCCTTCAAGATTGATCCGGGACCAGTGGTACAGATCAGTGCCGAAGGCTACAAAATCAGCCAGCGGGTGCTGAAAAGGCTGGTTCCGGTATTCCAGGAAGGCGCGCTGGACGACGACCTGCTGAACGAAGGCCGCCGCAACCTGCTTAACTATCTGCAGTCGCGTGGTCATTTCGACGCCAAAGTGGATCTGCGACGATACCGCTCAAACGATGGCAAGCAATTGCGGGTGCTCTACGTGATCGAACCTGGCGACCGCCACAAACTGGTCAAAGTGGAGATCAGCGGCAACAAATATTTCACCACTGAGCTCCTGCGCGGCCACATGCAGGTGCAGCCTGCCGGGCGCTTGCTGATGCAGGGGGTATACAGCCAGCGCTTGCTGAGCAATGATGTGAGCAGCCTCGAGAACCTTTACCGGGCCAACGGTTTCGGCCAGGTCAAGATCACCAGCACTACCACCGACGACTACCAGGGCAGGCACGATCAGATCGCCATCGCTTTGCACGTAGAAGAAGGTCCGCAGACGCTGGTGGGGACACTGCATATCGTGGGCAACCAGACCATCGCGGAAAGCAAGCTGCGCGCCAACATGAACATTGAAGAAGGCCAGCCGTTCTCCGACTTTTACGTGGCCGAGGACCGGGACAACATCCTGGACTACTATTTCAATCGCGGTTTTCCTGATGCCACCTTTGACGCCACTGCCAAACCTACGCCCGGGGTTCCCAACCGCATGGATGTGACCTACACCATCCACGAAGGGCGCCAGGTCTTCGTCCACCAGGTGCTGATTTCGGGGGCGGAATATACCCGGCCTTACATCATGCGGCGCGAACTGCAGATGAAACCGGGCGATCCGCTCAGCCAGATGGATATGCTGAACACGCAACAGAAGCTCTATGGGTTGGGGATCTTCAACCAGGTGGATACAGCTGTGCAGAACCCCGACGGCAATGAATCGCAGAAGGATGTACTGATCCAGGTTCAGGAAGCTAGGCGCTATACCTTCAACTACGGTCTCGGCTTCGAGTTCCAGACGGGCCAACCCTCGATTGGCACGAACGTGCCGCAGGGCAACACAGGAGTGAGCCCGCGAGTTTCATTCTCGGTGAGCCGCATCAACCTGCGCGGCCGCGACCAGACCTTGACCTTCAGCGCCAACGCCGGCGAACTGCAACAGCGCGGGCTGGTAAGCTATACCGCGCCGCGGCTGTTGAACAACCCCAAGTGGAGGCTGATTTTCACTACCTTCTACGACGATACGGTGGACGTTACGACCTTCCGCTCGGAGCGGCTGGAGGGTTCGGTCGAAGCCGACCAGAAATTCGGCAAAGTCACTACCAGTGACCAACCTACTGCCACTACCATGGCTTATCGGTTCACCTACCGGCGGGTGCTGGCCAGCGATGTACAAATCAGCAGCGACGAAATCCCCCTGCTCTCCCTACCTACGCGTGTCGGCGGCCCAGGCTTCACCTACATCCGCGACAAACGGGACAACGCGCTCGAAAGCACCAAAGGGACCTACACCACCTTGGACAGCTTTGTGGCTTCGAGCCGCTTCGGTTCCGAAGCCGACTTCAGCCGCTTTGTGGTCCAAAACTCCAGCTATTACGCATTCGGCAAGAACCGCAGGCCGGACAAGAAATTTGTCTTTGCCCGCTCTACGCGGGTGGGCGTTGAAAACACCTTTTCCAATACCATCAACGTTGCTCCGGGCGAGAGCGTTCCCGCCGGAGATTCGCTAATCCCCCTTCCCGAGCGGCTGTTCAGCGGCGGAGGCAACTCTCATCGTGGTTTCGGGTTAAATCAAGCAGGCCCACGCGACCCCGTTACCGGATTCCCGTTGGGCGGAAGCGCCATGTTCATAAACAACCTGGAACTGCGCCTGCCGCCGGTCACGCTGCCCTTTGTGCAGGACAATGTCAGCTTTGCTATCTTCCACGACGCCGGCAATGTGTTCGTCAACGGCAACGACATGGTGCATAGCCTGCTGCGCTGGCATCAGAGAGATCCGCAACTATGCGGCCAGGAAGCCACCGCGGCCCAGTGCGATTACAGCTATATTTCCCACGCCATTGGGGTGGGGGTGCATTACAAGACACCGATTGGCCCGGTACGCTTCGACTTCGGGTACAATCTCAACCCGCCGGCGTTTCCCAGTTGCCAGAGCTCAATGGGTGCGGCAGCTGGCTCCAGTTGTCCGGTAAATACTGTTTTCGTGCCCCAGCACGCGGCGCATTTCAACGTATTCTTTAGTATTGGGCAGACGTTCTAATGAGAAAGTGGTTCATTCCCGCGCTCGCTCTGCTGGCCCTGGTTCCGGTAGTTTTGCTACGGCCGGCGTCGGCGGGCGAAATCCTTGACCGCATTGTCGCCCGGGTGAACGGCCATGTCATTCTGATGAGCGACTGGCACGATGCCGTCCGCTACGAAGCGTTTATGAATGGGCGCGCCATCGAGGCCATTACCGCGGTCCAGCGCAGAGCCGTCCTCGACCGCTTGATTGACCAGGAACTGCTGCGCGAGCAAATACCCTCGTCCGATTCGCAATACGCGCCGGCGGGCGAAGAAGTCGCCAGGCGAATGCAGGAAATCCGAAAACAATACCCGAACACCGCTGACGCGGATTCCTGGCAAAAGACCCTGGCGCGCTATGACCTCAGCGAAAACGAACTCAAACGCCACGTCACCTTGCAACTCAGTTTGCTGAAACTGGTGGACGATCGCTTTCGCCCCACCATCCAGATTGACCCGAAGAGCATCGAGAGCTACTACCAACAGTCACTGCTGCCCCAGTTGAGGGAAGCAGGAGCAAAAGAAGTACCTCTGGCCCAGGTCACGCCGAAAATCAAAGAGTTGCTGACGCAGGAGAAACTGAACCAGTTGCTCACAGCCTGGTTGCAGAATCTGCGCGCCAACAGTGAAATTCAAACCGGCGACGCCTCCACGGCCGGAGGCCAGGCGCAATGACGGCGCCTCCCGCCCGGTCTCGCTGGCGCTGGTTGTGGAAATCTCTGCTGGTTCTTGCGGTAACTCTAATCGTCCTTGCCGGCGGGCTGATTTGGTACACAACCACGGATTCCTTCCGCAACATGGTGCGCAACCGCATTGTGGAGGAGCTGGAACGCGTTACGGGCGGCCGCGCCGAGTTCGCCACCCTGCACGTAATTCCTTTCCGCTTCCGCATTGAGATTCGCGACCTCACTATCCATGGACTGGAAGGTCCCGGCCAGGTCCCTTACGTCCATGTGAACAGCCTGATCGCAAATGTAAAAGTGATCTCTGCCCTCTCGGCCGAGTTCGGATTTCACTCCGTCATTGTGGACCGTCCCACGATCCATATTTTGGTTTATCCCGATGGCAGCACCAGCCAGCCGCATCCCAAGCCGCGGCCGGGTTCATCTGGAACCGACGTGCAGAAGTTGTTCGCCCTTTCCATCAATCGTCTTGAAGTGCGGCATGGAAAATTTCTGTGGAACGACCAGGAAACCCCGCTGGATTTCATCGTGGATGACGTCTCGGCTGACATGACGTATTCGCTCTTGCACCGGCGTTATGAGAGCAACTTGCTTCTGGGCAAGATCGAAACCAAGTTCGACGGGTATCGCCCGCTGGCCTGGATGGCGGAAGCGCATTTCAGCCTGGGAAGAAACGGTATTGAGGTGCATTCGCTGCGGGCCAGCTCAGGACGGTCGCATCTGCAGGCGGTGGGGCGGTTGCGGGATTTTACCCAGCCCGTGATCGAAGGTAACTACGACGCAAGCATTGACCTGGAAGAGGCCGCGGCAGTGGCGCGACGCACAGAGGTCCGCCACGGAATATTGCAGCTCGGCGGCAGCGGAAAGTGGTCGCTGGAGGACTATTCTTCTTCCGGCAAATTGCTGCTTAAGGATCTCGACTGGAAAGACGGCGGCCTGGGGGCACACAGTGCGACTTTGACGGCGCAGTATGCCATTACGCCCCAGCGTTTGACGCTGACAAAAATTGACGGCAAGACGTTCGGCGGCAGTGTCGCGGGTGATGCCGAGGTCATAAACTGGCGGCATTCTCACCCGGGGGTGAAACCCGGCAAGGTGCGCGCGTTCCTGGCTGCCGAACAGAAGGGAATTGTCCGGCTGAAAATCAAAGGCGTATCTGTCGGCGAAGTCGCTGATCTGATCTCCTCGCCGAAGTTCCCGTTAGGAAAAATCAATCTGGCTGGTACCGGGGATGGTGCGCTGGAAGCCCGCTGGATCGGTGCGCTCTCAAACCTTGATGCCGATGTTGTGCTCGACGTTACA
>Ga0335078_10003593_pt1 | contig 23069 bp, 16 predicted proteins | sample Lox_Sample_32_FD_206711 | JGI IMG/M metagenome (GOLD analysis project Ga0335078, IMG submission 206711) | Soil microbial communities from Loxahatchee National Wildlife Refuge, Florida, United States - Lox_Sample_3.2 | ecosystem: Environmental > Terrestrial > Soil > Wetlands | place: USA... | reverse complement strand
GCCTGGTTCGCGGTACCGGGGGGGGCCGGGGCGGGCGGCGGTGTGCCGGGCCCGGCAGCCCGCGGCCCAGCCGCGGCCGGCCGCGTAGCAGACCGCCCCGAGCGCGCCGACGAAGAAGCCGACCGGCCAGTCGGTCTCGTAGGCCGCGGCGATCGACACCCACACCACGGCCAGCGCGATGAGCACCGAGGCCAGCATCGCGGGCAACGGCCGGTCGGTGATCGACCGGGCGGCCGCGGGCGGCCCGATCATCAGGCTGAAGATCAGTAGCGCCCCGACCACCGGCAGGCTGAGGCTGGTCGCCAGCGCGACCACGATCAGGAACAGCAGTTCCACCCGCCGTGGCGCCGCGCCGCGGGCCTCGGCCAGCTCCGGCAGCACCGAGGAGAGCAGCAGCGGCCGGTAGAGCAGCACGATGGCCCCGACGCAGGCCGCGGCGAGGATCGCCACCGGCGCGATGTCGGTGCTGCTCACCCCGAGCACCTCGCCGAACAGCAGCGAGTAGATTTCCGGCGCGTACTGCACGCTGAAGCTGAGGAACAGCGCACCCAGGCCGAGCATCACCACCAGGGCCAGCGCGGTGGCCACGTCGCGGCGGCCACGGCGGCCGAGCCAGCCGATGCCGAGCGCGCCGAGCAGCGACGCGGCGGCCAGCCCGATCAGCGTGTTGATGCCGAGCAGGCTGGCCCCGGCCGCGCCGGCGAACGCCCCCTGGGGGATGGCGTCGGCTACGAACGCAGCGCCCCGCAGCACCACGAACAACCCGACGACCCCCGCGACGACAGCAACCAAGCTGGCCACCGTCCAGGTGCTGACCATGAACCCGGAGAACACGCCGTCACCCCCGGGCCGCTGGCCTGAGAGGCCGGCCTCGCGGGCTGGCCAGCGGGGCCAGCCGGGCCAGGGGCGCCAGCAGGTAGAACAGGAAGATCAGGGTGACCACGAAGAAGCTGACCGGCCAGCCGTGCCGCTCAGGTGGCCAGTAGAAGCTGTCGTAAGCCAGCAGCACGCCCAGCCAGGTAGCAGCCAGCCCGGTGACCGCCGCCCAGGCGATGGCCAGCCCCGGCCGGCTGGTCAGCCGCAGCCCGGTAGCCGCGGGCCCGACCAGCAGCGCGGTGCTCAGGATCGCGCCGATGGTCACCGCGGACAGCGACACCGCGAGGGCGATCGCCACCAGGCAGGCCACGCCGACCAGCCGCACGCTGACCCCGCGCACCGCGGCCAGGTCGGGTGCCGCGGAGCTGAGCAGCAGCGGCCGGTAGATGGTGGCCACGATGACCAGCGCGGCCACGCTGAGCAGCGCGATCAGCGGCAGGATCGAGCGGTCGATGGTGAACAAGGAGCCGAACAGGATGGTGATCGTCGCGCCGGTCGTGTTGGTGCGCGTGGTGTCCCAGTAGAGCAGCAGTGCGGCCAGGCCCAGCCCGGCGCCGCGGACGATCCCGGTGGCCAGGTCGCGGCCGCGGGGACGCCGGATGCCGATCAGGTCCATCAGCCCGGCGGCCAGCACCCCCACGCCGACGAAACCCCACAGCGGGCTGATCCCGATCAGGAACGAGGCCGAACCCCCGGTCACGCTGATGTCCGCGAGCGCGTGCCCGGCGTAGGACTGCCCGCGGATGACCGCGAACGAGCCGACCACCGCGGACACGACCGCGACGATGCCGCCGCCGATCAGCGCGACGCGCACCGGTTGGCTGGCGAAGAAGCCCGGCTCGAAGATGAGCCGCAGCAGGTGCGGCACCGGTCACCCGCCCTGGGCCGTGGTGGTGGACGCTTCCGCGTCGTGCGGCCCCGCGACCTCTGGCGGCTCGCCCGGATCAGCCACGGCCGCGCCGTCCGGGTGGATGGCCGGATCGGGCGGCACCGGCTGCCCCTCGCCCCGCCCGGCCACGACCAGGATCCGGTTGTGCACCCGGATCACGTCCACGTGCTGCCCGTAGAGGGCGCTGAGTACGTCGGTGCGGACCACCTCCGCGGTGGTCCCGCTGGCGGCCCGGCCCCCGGCCAGGTAGATGATCCGGTCCATGACCGGCAGCAGCGGGTTCATGTCATGCGCGGAAATCAGCACCGCGATCTGCTGCTCCCGGGACACCCGGCCGAGCAGCTGCACCACCTCGTGCTCGCTGGCGATGTCCAGATTGGCCAGCGGCTCGTCCAGCAGCAGCAGCCGCGGGCGGCTGATCAGCGCGTGAGCGATCAGGATGCGCTGCTGCTCACCGCCGGACAGGTTGCCGACCCGCGCGTCGCCGAACCCCTCCGCGCCCACCGCCGCGAGCATCTCGTCGATCCGCTTCCGGCGGCTGGCCGAGGGCAGCGGGATGCCCAGCCGCTGCCCGTCCAGACCGAGCCCGACCAGGTCGCGGGCGCGCAGCGGCAGATCCGGTTCGAGCTGGATCCGCTGCGGGACGTAGCCGATCAGCGGCTGGCGCCGGTTACGCAGCTCGCGCCAGCTGCGCGGCTGGCGCCGGGTACGCGGTTGCCCGGCCAGCGTCACCGTGCCCGCCGACGGCGCCTGCAGCCCGAGGATGACCTTGAGCAGCGTGGTCTTGCCCGCCCCGTTCGAGCCGATCAGCGCGGCGAACTCGCCCCGCTGCAGGGTGAACCCGACGTCGTGCAGCACCTCGCGGCCGGACAGCCAGACGCTCACCCCCTCGGCCCGGAGCAGTTCGTCCGGCCCGCCGCTGGGCGCCTGGTCCGGCCCGCCGCCGGGTGCCTGGCCGGTCACGCCGCCAGCTTCGGGGTCGACACCCGGCTGGCCACGGCGCGCTGCAGCGCGCGGGTCTCGGCCAGCATCCACGACTGGTAGTGGTAGCCGGCCGGCATGGTTTCGTACACGCCGACCACCGGGACGCCGTAGCGGTGCGCGGTGGCCAGCAGCGCATTGGTGAGCGAGTCGGTCACCTGCTGGTTGTACAGAAACACCTTTACCTGGTGCCGCGCGAGCAGGCTGTTCTGCAGCGACACGTACTGCGGCGCGGGATCCACGCCGTTCATGATGTCGGCCTGGAACGCGTAGGGGGTCAGGTTGTGGGCACCAGCCGCCTGCAACAGGTAGTCGCCGACCGGCTCGGTGGTGGCCGCCGGGGTGCCGGGGTAGGCGGCCTTGAAGGTGGCGATCGCCCGGTACCACGGCTGCAGCGACCGGGTGAACGCGGCGGCGCGGGCCCGGAAGTACCCGGCGTGCGCGGGCTGGATCCGGGCGAGGGCCCCCGCGACCGCCCTGGCCACGGCCGGCATCGTGGCCGGCCGGTACCACAGGTGCGGGTTGGGCGTGCTGTCCGGCAGGCCGAGCAGCTGCTGGGCCACGATCACCTTGCGCCCGGCGCTGGGCGCCGCCGATTCGATCTTGCCCATGAAGCTGTCGTAGCCGAGGCCGTTCTGCACGATGAGCCGGGCCCGGCTGACCTCCTGGGCCACGCTGGCGCTGGCCTCGAACGTGTGCGGGTCGGTGTTCGGGTTGCTCTCGATGGCGCTGGCCCGCACGAATTTTCCGCCGACCGAGCTGATCACGCTGGCGTACTGGTTCTCCGCGCCGACCGCGGCGATCGTGCCGCCCGAACCGGCCGGCGCCGTGGCGCCCGCCGGGGCCGAGCACCCGGTGCCCAGCACCGTGAGGGCGAGGCTGGCCGCGGTCACGGCGGGCAGCAGGCGGACGGTCATGGCTGAGGGCTGGCTCCTGGCGGGCGATGGCGCGCGGAGGCCGGGTGTGGCCCCGTAATTGAAAATGATAACCGTTATTGGTTTAGCTGGCAACGCGATCGGTGGGCTGCGGGCAGCGCCGCGGGGGCGCGGGATGAAGATGGAGGCATGGCCGAGCGACTGAAGAACGCGACCAGCCCGTACCTGCTGCAGCACGCGGACAACCCGGTGGACTGGTGGCCGTGGTCGGACGCGGCCTTCGCCGAGGCCCGGGCGCGCGACGTGCCGGTCTTGCTGTCGGTGGGCTATTCGGCGTGCCACTGGTGTCATGTGATGGCGCACGAGTCCTTTGAAGACCCGCAGACCGCCGCGCTGATGAACGAGAACCTCGTGTCGATCAAGGTCGACCGCGAGGAACGGCCCGACGTGGACGCGGTCTACATGACCGCGACCCAGGCCATGACGGGCCAGGGCGGCTGGCCGATGACCGTGTTCATGACCCCGGACCGGGAGCCGTTCTTCACCGGCACCTATTTCCCCCGTGATTACTTCCAGCGACTGGTGCTCGGGGTGGCCAAGGCCTGGCGTGAGGACCGGGCCGACGTCACCGGCCGGGCCAGCCAGGTGGCGGCCGCGCTGGCCGAGCGGGCGGGTCCGCTGCGCGGCCCGGGCCGCGCCGAGTCGGGTGCCCTGGCCGAGGTCTGCGACCAGGCGGTGGGCTCACTGGCCAGCGAGTACGACGCGGCCGACGGCGGGTTCGGCGAAGCCCCCAAATTCCCGCCGTCCATGGTGCTGGAATTCCTGCTCCGGCACGCCGAGCGGGGTGGGCCGGGCGCCGAGCAGGCGCTGGCCATGACCACCGGCACCGCCGGGGCGATGGCCCGCGGCGGGATGTACGACCAGCTCGGCGGGGGATTCGCCCGGTACTCGGTGGACGCCGCCTGGGTGGTGCCGCACTTCGAGAAGATGCTCTACGACAACGCGCTGCTGGCCCGGGTGTACGCGCATTTGTGGCGGCGCACCGGGTCGGCGCTGGCCCGCCGGGTGGCCGCCGAGACCTGCCGGTGGATGCTCACCGAACTGGGGACGCCGGAAGGCGGCTTCGCCGCCGCGCTGGACGCGGACAGCGACGGGGTGGAAGGCCTCTTCTACACCTGGACCCCGGCCGAGCTGGCCGAGGCCCTGGGACCGGAGGACGGCGAGTGGGCGGCGGCCGCGTTCGGGGTAACCGGCCCGGGAACGTTCGAGCATGGCCGCTCGGTGCTGCAGCGGCGCACCGACCCGGCCGAGGAGGAGCGCTTCGCCCAGGCCCGCAGCACCCTTTTTGCGATACGCAATCGCCGGGTGCATCCCTCCCGGGACGACAAGGTGGTCGCGGCGTGGAACGGCCTGGCCATCGCGGCCCTGGCCGAGACCGGGCTGTTGCTCGGCGAGCCGGACTTCGTGACCGCCGCCCGCGACAGCGCCAGCCTCCTGGCCCGGGTTCACCTCGGCCAGGACCAGTCGGGTGCGGCGCGGCTGGCCCGCGCCTCGCGGGAGGGGGTGGCATCGGGCAGCGCCGGGGTGCTGGAGGATTACGCGTGCGTGGCCGAGGGGCTGCTCGCCCTGTCCGGGGTGACCGGCGAAGCTCGCTGGCTGACGCTGGCGGGCCGGCTGCTGGACACGGTGCTCCACCGGTTCGCCGACGGGTCCGGCGGCTTCTACGACACGGCCGACGACGGCGAGGCGCTGGTCTACCGGCCCGCCGACCCGGTCGACGGCCCGACCCCGTCCGGGGCGTCCGCCGCGGCCGGGGCGCTGCTCAGCTTCTCCGCGCTGGCCGGGTCGGCCCGGCACCGGGAGGCCGCGCTGGCCGCGCTCGGCGTGCTGCCTGCCATCGCGGGGCGCTTCCCGCGCGCGGCAGGCTGGGGCCTGGCCGTGGCCGAGGCGGTGATCTCCGGCCCCGCCGAGATCGCCGTGGTCGGCCCGCCGGGCGACCCCCGGACCACGGAACTGCACGTGACCGCGCTGCACGCAGCCCCGCCGGGCGCGGTCATCGCGCTCGGGGACGGCAGCCAGCCGCCCGGCGCCAGCGAGGCCGCGACGGCCAGCCCGGCGGGGACGGCGGACAGCGCGGCCGGCGGCCCGGCTGGGGCCGGTGAGGCCGCGACGGCCAGCCCGGCGGGGACGGCGGACGGCGCGCCTGCTGGGCCAGCCGGCGGCCCCGTGCCCGGCGTCGTCCCGCTGCTGGACGGGCGCGGCCTGGTCGGCGGGGCGCCCGCCGCCTACGTCTGCCGCGATTTCACCTGCCTGGCGCCGGTCACCGACCCGGCCGGGCTGCGCGTGGCACTGGAGACTGGTTGAGGCTAGCCAGAATCTTTCCTGGACGTCCCCGGGTCACCCGCCCTGACCTGGAATTCTGTGCCGCGGCCGAGACTCGCGGCGGTTAGTCGGGAGTAGGCTGGTATGGGGGACGGGGCATGGGTATAAGGGTTGGCGTGATTCTTCCGCCCGGGTTCCTGCGCGCCTGCGTCCGGCGTGCCGGGCCCGTGGCGCTGGCCACGGTGGCGCTGCTCGGCACGGCCGCAGCCCAGGCACCCGGCACCCCCGCCCAAGCCGCCCAGCTGGCCAGCTCCCGGCAGGCCCCGGCGGGCGCATCGGCCGGGCAGGTGCCCACCACCCAGGTCCCGCTCCCCGGAACGCACCCCGCTGGCGCGGCCGCGGCGGACCGGGCGGTCAGCACCGTGGCCAGGCTGGGCAAGCTGTTCCGGGCCGACGTGCTGATCGTGTCCCCCAAGCGCCTGCCCGCCCGCGTGGCCGGGCAGGTGAGCCGGCTGCCCGGCGTGCAGGCGGCCCGGCCGGTGGACGCCGCCCGCATCCAGGTGAACGGCAAGTACGTGGCCATGCTCGGGGTAGACCCGTCCACATTCCGCGCGTTCGCGGCCGGGCCGACCGCCCGGGCCAGCCGGCTGTGGCAGAACGTGGCGTCGGGTGGCATCGCGGTCTCCTACACCATGGGCAGGCAGGACCATCTGCCGCTCGGCGGCGTGGTCCAGGTGCACGGCCGGACGGTGCGCTCGCTGCGGGTCGGCGGGTTCGGCACCGTGGGCATCGGCGGCGTGGACGCGGTGGTGTCGGACAGCGTCGCCCGCTCGCTCGGCTTCCCCGCGGGCAACGCGATCGTGGTCAGCGCCCCGCGGGCGCAGATCGCCAGCCTGCTGCACCGGATCAGGCACCTGATGCCCGCCGGCGCGCTGGTGGAGCCGCTGGTCGCCGCCGCGCCGACCGGGCGCCCGGCCGCGGCCGGGGCGGCCGGGTCGTCGATGACCACGGCCGGAGCCGCGCCCAGCGCGTCGGCCAACGGCCAGGCCGCGCTGACCCGGGCCGAACTGATCACCATGCTGAAGGCCGCGGCCAGCCGGGTCGGCATGCCCTACGTGTGGGGCGCCGCCGGGCCGCGTTCGTTCGACTGCTCCGGGCTGGTGCAATGGTCTTACGCCCAGGCCGGCGTCGTCATGCCGCGGGTCGCCGCGGATCAGGCCCGCAGCGGGCCGGCCATCCCGCTGAGCCAGGCGCAAGCGGGCGACCTGCTCTTCTACCACACCGACCCCACGGCGCCGGATTACATCTCGCACGTCGCGATCTACCTCGGCAAGGGGCTGATGATCCAGGCGCCGCACACCGGCGCTGACGTGCAGATCGTCCCGGTCGCGCTGGGCAGTGAGTTCGCCGGGGTGATCCGGGTGTCCCCGGCCATCGCCGCCCAGGTCGCGGCCTCCCCGGTCGGCTGACCCGGGCCCGGCCTCCTGGCCGGCTGACCCGGGCCCGGCCTCCTGCGTCCCCTCCAACCGGCGCGGTGAGGGTGCTTGCCATGCGTGCGCAAGCGTGATTACATAATTACATGAGTCCCGAAGGTCGCGATGCGGCGGCCGGAGCCGCCGAGGAGCGCGGATGGTTCCTCGGCCGCCTGCCGGACGAATGGTTCACCGCCCCGCCCGACGTGGTCGTGGACCGGGAAGAGATCACGGTGGTCGGCCCGCTCGGCGACCTGGACGTGGCCCCGGACGCCTCCCCGGCGGCCCGGGCCGCCGCGGCGGACGGCCGGGCGCGCCGGTTCCGGGAGGACACCCGCGATCACCGCATCGAGATCGCCCGCGAGGCCGAGATCAAGTTTGGCCGGAAGGTCTCCTGGGGTGTCATCTGCGGCGACCGGAAAGTGATGTTCACCACATTGTCCGTACCGGTGATGACCCGGCTGCGCCAGTCCGAGCGCCGGGTGCTGGACACCCTGGTGGACGCGGGCGTGGCGCGCAGCCGGAGCGACGCCCTGGCCTGGTGTGTGCGCCTGGTCGGTGAGCACGAGGAGTCCTGGCTGGGCCAGCTGCGCGAGGCGCTGCGGCAGGTCAAGGAGGTCCGGGCCGAAGGGCCCCAGGCGTGACCAGCGGATGACCGCCCCCGCGGCAAAAGGGTTTACACCAAAGGTCTAAACCATTAACAAATCCTGGCTGCCGTCACTCCCGCGGCGTGGCGGGCTTTTCCGCGCCCGGCCGGGCCGGGTGAATTCGGTGCCTGGCCGGCTGGCTTGAACTGCGCTTCCTGGTCATCTTCATGATCGTTATGTGGACAGCTGGGTGCTGTCGCTCGTGCGCACCGGCCGGCTGAGGGTGACGGCGCCGAATTAAAACCGGTCACGCCGGGTAGATACCCTCAATTCCGCCAGCAGCCAGCGTTCAGCATGGCCGTGGCCTGGCCGGTCGCGCTGGGCGCACGTGCGGCGGCGCGCACAGGAGGTGGAGTACGTGGCGCATCAGGTAATCGCAGCGTCGGTGGAGTGGAATCCAACGGCCGAGCGTCTCCGTGAGCTTACCGAGAAAATGCCTAACAGCCAGATCACCGAGTTCGGCAATGTCGCGGTGAAGGCACGGGTGGACTCGAGAAGCACGCGGTCGACATACCTCGTGGACGATTCAACCAATGCCACCAAGCAAACCATCACCCGCGCTGAATTCGAGCGCATCGCGGCGGACCAGGATGCCTATATGGCGGGTTCGCACATGGTCGTGGTGGACGGGTACATCGGCTCGGACCCAGCGTTCCGCACCCGGGCCCGGCTGGTCATGGAGGCGGCCAACGCCAACGTGGCCGGCATGCAGAAGCAGCTGTACTACCCGGCTGGAGCGGAGTACGACCCGCAGACCTGGGAGCCGGACACGACGGTCATCTATACCCCCAACCTGCCCGCGCCGGGCTACCCGGATGACCGGGTCATCGCCGTCGATCTCGTCGCCAACGTCACCCGCGTGCTCAACTCGGACTACTTCGGCGAGTCCAAGAAAGGCGGGCTGCGGATGTGGAACAACATCGTCTACAACCGCGGCGGCCTGGCCCTGCACGCGGGGTGCAAGGTGATCCCGGTGGCCGGAGCGCCGCGCACCGTGCTGATCGTCGGGCTGTCCGGCACCGGCAAGACCACCACCACGTTCACCACCCAGCTGGGCAGCAAGCCCGCCCAGGACGACTTCATCGCGCTGATGCCCGGCGGGCAGGTCCACACGACCGAGAACGGCTGCTTCGCCAAGACATTCGGGCTGAGCCTGGAGTATGAGCCGGCCATCTACCGCGCGACCACCAAGCCCGACGCTTACCTGGAGAACGTCTCGGTGGCGGAGAACGGGAAGGTGGACTTCTTCGACACCTCGTACACCAAGAACGGCCGCACCACCTGGCCGTTCTCCTACGTGGACCCCTGGCCGGCGGCTCAGGTCCCGGCCGCGGAATTCCTGCTCATCCTGAACCGGAACGAGAACATCGTGCCGGGGGTGGCCCGGCTGGACCGGGACCACGCGGCCGCCTACTTCATGCTCGGCGAGACCACCGGGACCTCGGCCGGCGGCAAGGACGAGGAAGGCAAGTTCCTCCGGGTGCCTGGCACCAACCCGTTCTTCCCCCGGGACATGGCGGACATGGGCAACCGGATGCTGGAGCTGCTGGACAGCCGGCCGCTCAAGGTCTTCGTGCTGAACACCGGCCGGGTGGGCGGCGGGGAGAATGACCCGGAGTCGAAGAAGGTGACGATCCCGGTTTCCTCGGCCATCGTCGCGGCCATCGTGGCGGACTCGATCACCTGGACCGATGACCCGGACTTCGGCTACGAGGTCGCCACTGCGGTCCCGGGGGTGGACGACATCGAGATCCTCCAGCCACGGCGGCTCTACGAACGGGCCGGCCGGCTCGATGCCTACCAGGCCATGGTGGCCCGGATGAAGCGGGAGCGCCGCGAGTATCTCACCTCGTTCCCCGGCCTGGACGACGCCATCGTAAAGTCGATCGGCTGACGCTCCGTGCCCGGGCCGGGCAGCGCCGGCCGCACACGTGCATAGCGTTTCGCAGCGAAATTTTTACTTCTCGTTGCCCGTGACATCAGCGAATCCAGGGCGGTCGCGTCCTGAGCCCAGGCTCACTGGTGACATCCTTAATATGGCAGGCCACGCCTTCGGGCCCACCGGGCCGGTGACTAGCGGCGGAAGTAGGTACGGATGGGATTGCGCGATCTCGTCTACCGGGTATACGAGCGCAGGCTGGAAGCCTCGCTGGCCGGGCAGCCGATCCCGCGCCACGTGGGCGTGATCCTCGACGGCAACCGGCGCTGGGCCCGGCTGGCCGGCTTCACGGACGTCAGCAACGGCCACCAGAAGGGCGCCGACCACATCTTCGAGCTGCTCAGCTGGTGCAGCCAGGCCCGGGTCGAGGTGGTCACGCTGTGGCTACTGGCCACCGAGAACCTGGTCCGCCCGGCCGCCGAGCTGGAGCCGCTACTGAAGATCATCGAGAGTACGGTCCGCGCGCTGGCCGAGGCGGGCTGGCACGTGAAACCGATGGGCGCGTTGGACCTGCTGCCGGCCGAGACGGCCCAGGTGCTCAAGACCGCGGGCGAGACTACCGCCGGCCGGCCGGGCCTGCTGGTCAACGTGGCCATCGGCTACGGTGGCCGCCGGGAGATCGCCGACGCGGTCCGTTCCCTGCTGCAAGATCAGGCCACCAAAGGCACCTCGATCGAGGAGCTGGCCGAGATCCTCGACGTCGAGCACATCGCCGAGCACCTGTACACCGCGGGTCAGCCCGACCCTGACCTGGTCATCCGGACATCAGGGGAGCAGCGGCTGAGCGGCTTCCTGCTCTGGCAGAGCGCGCACTCCGAGTTCTACTTCTGCGACGCCTACTGGCCGGACTTCCGCCGCGTGGACTTCCTGCGCGCGCTGCGGTCCTACTCGGCCCGGCACCGGCGGTTTGGCGCGTAAAAGCGCGCTTCAGGACGGGATTTTCCACGCTAAACCTGGCCGCCGCGTGGTGCTCGACACTCCGGCTGGGTCTTCCGGGGAACGCCCGGGCCCGGGTACCTTCTAGCTAGGTGGACGGTGCCTAGCCGTCCCCCCGGGAAGGCCCTCGACATCCTCGAGCTTCGTGCCGGCGCACGCAGGCGAGACGAGCGAAGGGCCGGGACCCGGCCTTTCGAAGGCCAGTCCCGGTCCTGGAGACACTTCTGTGTCCGAGTTCGGCGCCGCCCCAGGCGCCCAGGGGAGAACGAGTGGCCAGTTCTTCTGCCCGCCGCGATCCGCGGCCCAGCACTGCACACGCCGCCAGCAGCAGCCACGGCCCGGCTGGTTCCGGGGCGCGGCGGTTCAGCTACGTGCTGGACACCAGCGTCCTGCTCGCCGACCCGGCCGCCATCGGCCGGTTCGCCGAGCACCGCGTGATCCTGCCCATCGTCGTCATCACCGAGCTGGAGGCCAAGCGGCATCACCCTGAACTGGGCTTTTTCGCCCGCCAGGCGCTCCGTCACCTGGATGACCTCCGGGTTGAGTACGGCAGGCTGGACGCTGACCTGCCGATCGGCGACGAGGGCGGCACGGTCCGCGTCGAGCTGAACCACAGCGATCCCGCGGTGCTCCCGCCCGGGTTCCGGCTCGGCGACAACGACACGCGGATCTTGTCGGTCGCGCGCAGCCTGGCCGCCGAGGGCGAGGACGTAGTCCTGGTCAGCAAGGACCTGCCGCTGCGGGTGAAGGCGGCGTCGATCGGGCTGACGGCCCAGGAGTACCGGGCCGAGCTGCCCGCCGACTCCGGCTGGACCGGCATGGCCGAGCTCGAGGTGACCGCCGGGGACATCGCGGAGCTGTACGACACCGGCAAGCTGGACTGCGCGCAGGCCCGTGAGCTGCCCTGCCATACCGGGCTGGTGCTGGTGGGCGGCGGTAACGGCGGGACCAGCAGCGCCCTCGGCCGGGTCCTGCCCGACAAGTCGGTGCGGCTGGTCCGTGGCGACCGGGAGGCGTTCGGCCTGCACGGCCGGAGCGCGGAGCAGCGGGTCGCGCTGGACCTGCTGCTCGATCCCGATGTCGGGATCGTCTCGCTCGGCGGCCGGGCCGGGACGGGTAAGTCCGCGCTCGCCCTGTGCGCCGGGCTGGAGGCGGCCATGGAGCGGCGGCAGCACCGCAAGGTCGTGGTGTTCCGGCCGCTGTACGCGGTCGGCGGCCAGGAGCTCGGCTACCTGCCCGGCTCCGAGGCGGACAAGATGAACCCGTGGGCGCAGGCGGTCTACGACACGCTGTCCGCCGTCACGTCGCCGGACGTGATTGAGGAGGTGCTGGCCCGGGACATGTTCGAGGTGCTGCCGCTGACCCATATCCGGGGGCGCTCGCTGCACGACTCGTTCGTCATCGTGGACGAGGCGCAGTCCCTGGAGCAGAGCGTGCTGCTGACCGTGCTGTCCCGGATCGGCTCTGGGTCCCGGGTGGTGCTCACGCATGACATCGCCCAGCGTGACAACCTGCGGGTCGGCCGGCACGACGGGGTAGTGGCGGTCATCGAGAAGCTGAAGGGGCATCCGCTGTTCGCGCACGTGACGCTGGTCCGCTCGGAACGCTCCCCGATTGCGGCGCTGGTCACCGAGATGCTGGAGGACTCTGGTTTGTAGTGGCCCGGGTGGCGGGGGGCCGGCCGAGTCGGCAGACTACTCGCATGGTTTTCGACTTGCCGGACCTCCTGGCCGCCCGGCGCGGTGAAGGCTACGCCCTTACCGCCCGGTACCTGAATCCCCAGCTGCCCAAGATGCTGCACGCCATCGGCTTCGACCGGGTCTACGACCGGGCTGAGGGGGCGTACCTGTACGACCGCGACGGCAACCGGTACGCCGACTTCCTGGCCGGCTTCGGGGTGTTCGCGCTGGGCCGCAACCACCCGGTGGTCCGCAAGGCCCTGCACGACCTGCTCGACGCCGAGGTGGCCGATCTGGTCCAGTTCGACACCCCGCTGCTGGCCGGGCTGCTCGCGGAGAAGCTGCTGGCCAAGGCGCCCGGGCTGGAGCGGGTGTACTTCGGCAACAGCGGCACCGAGGCGGTGGAAGCGGCGCTGAAGTTCGCCCGGTACGCCACCGGGCGGCGGCGCATCATCTACTGTGATCACGCCTACCACGGGCTCACCGTGGGCTCGCTCTCGGTGAACGGGTCGGCCGAGTTCCGCCGCGGCTTCGGCCCGCTGCTGCCGGACGACGTGATCCCGTTCGGCGATCTGGAGGCGCTCGAAGCCGAGCTGCGCAAGGGCGATGTGGCCGGGTTCATCATCGAGCCGGTCCAGGGCAAGGGGGTAGCGGTCAGCCCGCCCGGCTTCCTGGCCGCGGCCCAGGCCCTGCTGCACCAGCACGGCGCGCTGCTGATCTGCGACGAGGTGCAGACCGGCATCGGCCGCACCGGCCGGTTCTTCGCCTACCAGCACGACGACGTGGAACCGGACATCGTGGCCGCGGCCAAGGCGCTGTCCGGCGGATTCGTGCCGGTGGGTGCCACGCTGGCCAAGGCGTGGATCTTCGACAAGGTGTACTCGTCGATCGACCGGGTGCTGGTGCACGATTCCACGTTCGGCTCGAACGCGGCGGCGATGACGGCCGGCCTGGCCTCGCTGGCCGTGATCGAGGACGCGCACCTGGTGGAGAACGCGGAGCGGACCGGGGCGGCGCTGCGCGAGGCGCTGCAGCTGCTGGTGGACAAGTACGAGCTGCTGGCCGAGGTGCGCGGGCGCGGGCTGATGATCGGCCTGGAGTTCGGGCGCCCCCGGTCCATGCGCCCGCGGGCCACGTGGAACATGCTGCAGGCGGCCCGGCGCGGGCTGTTCGCGCAGACCGTTGTCGTCGCGCTGTTCCAGCGGCACCGCATCCTGACCCAGGTGTCCGGGGACTTCATGGAGGTCATCAAGCTCATCCCGCCGCTGACCATCGGGGACGCCGAGGTGGACCTGTTCACCGCCGCGTTCGTGGACGTGATGGACGACGCCAGCCGGGGCGGCGGCCTGATCTGGGATTTCGGTCAGACGCTGGTCAAGCAGGCGGTCAGCGCGCGCCGCCGTTGACCTGGGTGGCGCCGAGCAGGGCCTCGGCGACGCTCAGGTCATCGGGGTAGGTGATCTTGATGTTGCGCTCGCTGCCGGGCACCACCGCCACCGGCACCCCGGGCAGGTAGCGGAGCACCATGCCGCAATCGTCGGTGGCGGCCAGGTCCGCGTAGCCCGGATCGGCCACCGCCAGCTGGTGGGCGCGGCGGATGACCGACAGCCGGAACCCCTGCGGGGTCTGGCACCGGCGGAGCGTGTCCCGGTGCGGCATGCCTGTCATCACGCCGTCGGCGACGATCACGATCGTGTCTGACGCGGGCACCGCGACGCCGACCGCGCGATGGTCGCGCAGCGCATCGACGCACCGGGCGATGATCTGCTGGTCGAGCAGCGGCCGGGCGGCGTCGTGGAACAGCACGTTGCACTCGGCGGCCCCCAGCTCGGCGATCGCCCGCCGGGTAGACTCCGGGCGGGTCACCCCGCCCTCGATGACGCCGGCCACCTTGCCATACCCCTGCTTGGTGAGCAGCTCGCGAACCTGCCCGGCATGCCCGGGCGCCATCACCACCAAGATGGCGTCCACCCCGGGCGCCTGCTCGAACGCGGACACCGAATGCTCCAGCAGGGGCCGCCCGGCCAGCGGCAGCAGCTGTTTCGGGACGGCGGCGCCGAACCGCAGTCCCGAGCCGGCCGCGAGCACCACCGCCACCGTTCGCATGAGCGGACTGTACCCGGGATGGCGGCCTGGCACAGCCGGTGCCCGGGGGGCGGATGATATGGCCGGGCTCAGGCGGGTACGACAGGCACGGGACGGCCTGCGAGGCAGGCGGTCCGCCGAGCGTCGGGAGACGGGACATGACGGTGACCACGGCCGTGGCCGTGCTGCCGCACCGGGTGGCCGGGTGGGCGACCCGCCGTGCCCTGGCCCGTAATTCGCTCACCGGGATCGAGCTCGGCTGCAGCCTGTGCGCCGTGGTGTGGTTCGCCGCCGGTACCTCGCTCGCCGCGCTGGCCGGCGGGACCGCGCTGGCCGGCGGGTACCTGTGCCGGCGGGTCGGCAGGCAGCTCACCGTGGGCACCTTCGACGGCTGGCTGGCGGGCGGCTGCGAGCTGGCGGGCGAGCTGGCGCTCTACGCCGCGCTGGCGGTGGGTGCGCTCGCCACCCAGGGTGGCTTCTGGCCGCTGGACACCCGCCTCCCCGACGCCCTCGACAATCCATGGAAAATGGCCACCGCCGCGGCGGTGCTGCTCGGGCTGCGCACGGTGGTGGGGCTGTGCCGGCCCGGCCCGGTGGCGCCGGCCGCCCCCGGCGACGGCCAGCCCGGGCACTCCGGGTTCGCCCGGTTCGCCGCGCTGGCCAGCCAGGTGGCCGCGTTCCCGGCGGGGGAGCGGGCGCTGGTGATCACCGGCACCGCGGTGTTCGCTGGTCCCCGGTTCACCCTGCTGGTGCTCACCGGCTGGGGAGTGGTCGCGCTGGCCTGGGCGGTCATCGTGGGTCCCGGGCGCAGCCGGGCACCGGACCGCCCGGCAGCTCCGGGCACCGGCCGGGCCGGGTGCGCGGCCTGCCGGGACGATGGCCCGATCGCCCGGTTCGCGGGCCGCCTGGTGCACGGCCAGCTGGTGCCGCTGCCGCCCGCCGTCGCCGGGCTGGTCGCCACCGTCCTGCTGGCCATGCTGGGCCTGGGCGACCTGGCCGGCCCGGTGCTGCTGACCCCGGTCGCCGCGATGCTGCTGGCCGCGCCCGGCTCGGCGCACCCGCACAGCGGGCCGCTGGACTGGCTGACTCCGGCCATCATCCAGGCTGGGCAGTACAGCTACCTGGCCGCGCTGGGCTTCGCCCGGGGGGTGCCCGGCCCGGTCACCTTCGCCCTGATCGGCCTCGTCGCGCTGCGCCAGCTGGACGTGGCCTACCAGGCCCGGCACGCTCCGGCCGGGTCCGGCCCCCGGGGCGGCCTGGGCTGGGAGGGGCGGATGCTGGCCGCCGGGACGGGCGCCATGTTCGGCATCGCCACCGTCAGCTACCTGGCGCTGGCCGTCTACCTGGGCTGGCTGCTCGGCACCGGCGCGCTGTCCAGCTGGTTTGCGCTGCGCGGTGGCCGGGCCACGGCCGCCAGCGCGGGCCGGCTGCCGGCCAGCTGACCCGGCGGCGTGTCGGCCGCGCAGATCTGGGCAGGTGCCCGGCGGGGTGCCAGCGTGGCCCTGTCGGGGTGAAAGGCTAGGATCGCCCCCAGTGGAGGGTGTATCTCTATGCTCCAGCTCAGACAAGCGCCGTTGCGCCGCATCGAGCCGGGCCGGGGATGGCAGTCACCGGTTTCTGTCCCGCGTGGCTGGCTGGCGGCCGTGTTCGCGGGCTGCGCCCTGTTCGCGATCGGTATGGGCGTGTTCAGCACGGACGCGCTGCACCGGCTGTGGGGGCTGTTCGCGGCTGGGGCCTACCTGCTGGCCGCCGGCGCCGTGCTGGCCTGGAGATCCTCCCGGGCGGTCGACCTGGCCCTGGTCATCGGGCTGGGCGGCGCGCTGATCGCGCCGCTGTGCGTGCTGGCCGAGCAGGGACACTGGCAGCCTGAGGTGGGTGTGATCGCGCGCGGTGCCCGGCTGCTGGTCCAGCACGGGTCCCCGTATGAGAGCCAGGCGGTGGTCACCGCCTCGCATAACCCCAACATCTACAACCCGTACCTGCCCGCGATGGCGCTGTTCGGCATCCCCCGGGCGCTGTTCGGGCCCGGCCTGCTCACCGACCCGAGGATCTGGTTCGGCGTGGGCTTCGTGGTGCTGTTCGCGGCCGCGCTGGCCGCGGCGGGCGTGCGTGACGTGCTGCGCTGGACGGCGCTGGTGACGGCGACCCCGGTGATCGCCTTCTCGCTGGCCGTGGGCGGCACCGATGTGCCGGTGCTCGCCTTGCTCTGCCTGGGCCTGGCGCTGCTCTGGCGCAACCCCCGGCCGGTCGTGGCGGGCCTGGTGCTGGGCGTGGCCGCGGCCACCAAGGCCACCGCGTGGCCCGCGCTGATCGTCGCGGCGACCATGCTCACCGTGCGGGATGGCTGGCGTACCGCGGGCCGGTGCCTGCTCGCGGCCGTGGTCACCGCCTGCGTCATCATCGGGCCGGTCGCCGCGCTGTGGGAGCACACGCTGGTCGAGAACACCATCCTGTTCCCGCTCGGCCTGGCCAGCGTCAGGTCCCAGGCGGTGAGCCCGCTACCCGGCCACGTGCTCGCCGATACCGGGCATATCGGGCACCTGATCGCGGTGTCCCTGCTCTGCCTGGCCGGGCTGGGTGTGCTGGCGTCCCTCGTCGTCCGGCCGCCGCGGACGGTGCCGTCGGCCACCTGGCGGCTCATCATCGGCTTGGTGCTGATGTTCACCCTGGCCCCGGCCACCCGGTTCGGCTATTTCATGTACCCGCTGGGGTTGTGGGCGTGGCTGGCCGTGTCCCAGATGACCGGGCGGCGCAGCCGGCTGGCCGACACCCGGGGCAGCCCCGATGGTGCGGGGCCCGCGTCACCTCCGGGTGAGATGCGGCAGCCCACCATCGCGTGACCCGCCTGGTCGCCGCCGGGCAGCGGATCAGCCGCCGGGGAGCGGGCTGTCCGGCCCGGCGAACGCGGCGGAGTCGGCGCAGATATTGGTGCTGGCCTTGATTCCGTTGTAGTTCTTGGCCAGGTTCTTCAGGGCCTTGGCCGACGCCTTCCGGCCCGCTGAGCCGCTGCTGCCCTGCAGCCCGGCGTAGCTGGATCCCAGGATGAGCGTTAGCGACCCGGTGCCCAGCGTGGCGTTCTGCTGGACCGCGACCGGGCCGAGCGCTGACTTGAGCGTGTTCACCTGAGGTAGCTGGGCGGCCGACGAGTACTGGATCACATTGCTGGTGTAGCCGAAGTTGGTCGCATCCCCCTGGCCGGTCACCTTGAAACCCTTGCTGGTGAGCGCCGTGGCGGCGGTGCTGGCCAGGCCCTGGGTGCCCGCCCCGTTGAGGACCTGGACATTCACCCGGGCCGGCTGCACCGTGGGCATGGTGGCGGTGGACGGCTTCTTGCCCTTGGCCGTCTGGGGCAGCTCGCGATCGGCCTCGATGGCCGAGAACAGCTGGTGCGCCTGGGGCTGCGCCCAGGACAGCTCGGCGGCCGGGTCGCCGGGGTAGGGCACCACCGGGACCGTGATGAACTGCACGGCGCTGGAATTCAGGCTCTTCATGCTGTCCGCGATGCGCAGCATCGTGGACAGATCCAGGCCGCTGTCGGTGGTCAGCGACCTGGCCACGTCCCGGACCACGTTGTAGATCCGGCCCGGCTGGGCCAGCAGGTTGGTGGCCTTGAGCTTCTGCATGACCGCGGCCAGGAAGTACTGCTGGCGCTGGATCCGCTGGGTGTCCGAGCCTTCGCCGATGTTCTCCCGGAGCCGGACGAAGGCCAGGGCCTGGCCCCCGTTGACCACGTGCCTGCCCGCCGACAGGTGCAGCCGGGACTGCGCGTTGTTGACCGCGAACGGCAGGCACACCGGGACGCCGCCGACATCGTTGACGATCGACTGGAAGCCAGCGAAGTTGACCTCCACGAAGTGCTGGATGCGGATCCCGGTCTCCTGCTCCAGGGTCTTCCACAGGCAGGGCGCGCCGCCCGCGGAGAACGTGGCGTTGAGCCGCTCGAGCACGCCGGGCTGCGCCGACTGGCCGTGATGCCCCAGCCCGTCGTCGGCGCAGGCCAGGACCGGCACCATGGAGTCGCGCGGGAAGCTGACGATATCGGCCCGGGTGTGCCCGGGCGCGATGTGCAGCAGCATCGAGGTGTCCGAGCGCGCACCCAGCACCTCGCGGCCGTATCCCTTGAGCCCGGCTCGTGAGTCCGAGCCGATGACCAGGATGTTGAGCCCGGCGGTGAATGGCGGCCGCTTGCCGAGCATGGCCGCGCTGACCTTCTCGCGGTGGATGCTGGCCAGCACGCCGCGGTACTGCGCGTAGGCCACCAGCGAGGTGGCGACGACCGCGAGCATCGCGACGATGGCGGCGCCGCCCAGTATCGTGCGCCGGCTCGGCCGCCTGGACCGGCTGCGGGGCTCTGGCCCGCCTGGCTCCCCGCGCCGGTACCCGCCGGCCGTTCCGGCCCCCCCGCCACGGTGTTCCGGCCGCCCCGGCCCGCGATTCGTGCGGTAGGCGCGCCAGTCCTCGCTGTCCAGCCCGTCCGGACGGGCGGGCGGCCGCCCTGGCCATCCCGGCCCGGACTGCGACACTCCTCCCCCTGATGCGTCCAAATCCTCGTAGCGGGTCATTGCTCCTCGCTGCGTTGATCATCACTTGACGGGGGTGTGCCGCCTATTGTTCCCCGAGAGGCTACGGCATGTGGCGTCAATAGGATGAATCGGTCACCAGGCGGGTGTCCCTTTACCCCTCCCACTGCTGAGAGCGCCCTCCGCTTACAGTGGGAACCGTGCGCCCGGGAGCCCGTCCGGCTGACGGAATAGCCGAAGGCAGCGGTCAGCAGCCTGGCCCAGTGGCCCGGCCGCCCCGCCGGGTCTCCATCTCCGGGCGCTGGTTCGCCCAGCTCACCGTCGCGCCGGTGCTGCTGGTGATGGCCTGGCTGCTGCCCGGCCTGGGCCTGCTGCTGGCCGGGCGGCTGCGGCCCGCCCCGCTGATCCTGATCGCCGTGCCGCTGGCCGTGGTCATGCTGGCGGCCGCGCTGCGCCGGGTGCCCGGCCAGCGGCTGGTGCCCGCGCTGGCCGCCGGGCGCACCGCGCCGGTCCGGTCCTGGGCGGGCTGGTGGGGACTGGCGGGCACGGCCGTGGTCGCGGCCGGATTCGGCGCGTGGCAGCTCGCCGTCAATTCACCGCAGGTCATTGTGCTGCGCAGCCCCGGGGCGGTGTTCCAGCTCGGCTACTGGATTGCCGGGCACGGCGCGCTGCCCATCTCGCGGTCGCTGGCCGCATTCGGCGGGGCTCATCCCGGCCTGACGTTCGCCAGCACCGGTTTTGCCGCGCACGGCAGCGGGCTGCTGCCGGAATTCATGCCCGGGCTGCCGCTCCTGCTGGCCGCGGGCTGGTGGGCGGGCGGGATGTCCGCCGCGGCCGTGGTCAGCCCGGTGCTCGGCGCGCTGGCCGTGTTCAGCTTCGGTGGTGTGGTCGGCCGGCTGGCGGGCCCGCAATGGGCGCCGCCCGCCGCGCTGGTTCTCGCGCTGACCCTGCCCGAGCAGTACACGAGCCGGGCCGCGTTCACCGAGCCGCTGGTCCAGTTGCTGCTGTTCGGTGGCCTGTGCCTGGTGATGGATTCGCTCAACATGTACCCCGGGATATACCGCGGGGCGGGCTGGCGGGGGAGTTACCCCGGGCCGCTGCGCTGGCCCGGCTGGCTGTCACCGGCCACGGCCGCGGCCGCGCTGGGGGGCCTGGCCATCGGGCTGGCCTCGATCGCGTCACTCGCCATGCTGCCCGACCTCATCCCCATCATCCCGTTCATCGGCGCAGGGGTGGTGGGGCAGCGGCCACAGGTGGTTCCGTTCAGCCTCGGGATTCTGGCCGGTGTGGGCGGCGGCCTGGCCGCGGGGCGCCTGGCCGCACCTGGTTACCTGGCTGCCCCTGGGTTTTCCGTCCGCCCGGCCGGCGTGATCACGATCGTGGTGGCCGCGGTCACGCTGCTGGCCGTGCTGGCCGCGCTGTCGGCGCGAGCCCGGAGCGCGGCCGGCCGGGCGGCCCGCGCGGCGGCCCGGTGGTGGCTGCCGGAGGTGGCGTCGGGCCTGGTGGTGGCCGGGCTGATCGGTTTCCTGATCCGGCCCTCGGTGCAGACCGTGCACTGGCGGCCGGGGGCGGCCACCGTCGGCTACGTCGCCGCGCTGCAGCGGCTGCTGGGCCTGCCCGTGCAGCCGGCCCGGTCCTACGCCGAGGACAGCCTGTACTGGGTCATCTGGTACATCGGGGTGCCCGCGCTGCTGCTCGCCGGGCTGGGTGCCGTCCTGCTGACCCGCCGGGTGGTGGGCGCGGCGCTGCGCTGGCGGGAGGCGGACGGCGTGGCCCGGGCCTGGGCGCTGCCGCTGGCCATCATCGGCTGGGGCACGGTCAGCGTGCTCTGGTACCCGGGCACCGTGCCCGATCAGCCGTGGGCCAGCCGGGTGCTGGTGCCGCTCGCGCTGCCCGGGTTCGTGTTGTGCGCGATCTGGGTCGCGGCGTGGCTGGACCGGCGGGCCCGGGAACGCGGCGCCGGGCTGATCGCCGTGTCGGTGTCCGCGGCCTGCTTCGTGGTGGCGCTGGCCGTGCCCACCGCGGTGACCGCGTTCGGGCTGACCTACTCCGGGCCGTCGCCGCGGCACTCGGTGCTGCCCGCGGCCACCGGGCTGGGGGCGAAGAAGACCGGGGCCGGCCAGCCCGCTGCGGTCAACGGGCTGTGCGGCGCGATGAGCTCACGGATGTCGGTGCTGCTCCTGGACCGGGTCGCGGCGGGGGAGTACGCCCAGGTGATCCGGGGCATGTGCGGGGTGCCGGCCGGGGTGATGGCGGGCGTGCCCGCGGCCCAGGTACAGAAGGTGGTCCGGTCGATCGAGGCGCAGGGCCGCGAGCCGGTGCTGCTGGCCACCCGGGCCGCGGAGCTGGCCCAGTACGGGCAGACTCCGCGGAAGGTGGTCAGCCTGCGCACGACCCAGGAACCGCACGAGCTGACCGAGCCGCCGGGGGCACCGTGGCAGATTACCTATGTGCTCTGGCTGGTGTCGGCGTCGCCCGCGCCCGGGGTGTGAGGCGCCGGGCGTCATTGCCGTTGGCGTGACCGCGGGAAGCTGGGGCAGGGTGACCCCGTGATGGAATCGGCGCCCGGGGAAGGCGATCCGGCCAGCGGGGATGGCCGGGAAGCTGGCCGCGCGGCAGCGGCTGGCGGCCAGGCAATGCGCGGTGCCGCGGCCGATGGTGCGCGGGCCGGCTGCGAGACGGTCGGCGATGCCGGGTCCCGGGGTGATGTAGGCGCCGGCGGCGCGGCGGAGGACGCCGGGCGGGATCGGCGGGTCGGGTGGGCCGCGCTGCTGGTGGTGTGGGTGCTGTGGGGGAGCACGTACTTCGCCATCCGGGTGGCCGTCGAGACGATCCCGCCGCTGCTGATGGCGGGCACCCGGTATGTGATCGCCGGGCTGCTGGTGTTCCCGTTCGTGGTGCGGTCCCGGGGACCGGGTGAGCCTGCGGCGGGGCCCGCTGGGCGTACCGGGCGGCTTGCCCGGCGCGGGCGGCTTGGCGAGCGCCGGGTGGACTGGCCGCGTGCGGTGTTCTGGTGGTCGGCGGCTGTGGTGGGCACGCTGCTGCTGGCGGGCGGGAACGGCGGGGTATCGGTGGGCGAGCGGAGCGTGCCATCGGGGCTGGCCGCGCTGCTGGTGGCCACCGTCCCGCTGTGGCTGATCATCATCGACCGGGTGGTCACCGGGACCAGGATCGGCCTGATGGCCACGGGCGGGCTGGTGGCCGGGGTGGTTGGGGTGGGCTTCTTGTCCGGGCTGTTCGGTGGGGGTGGTCACGGGGGCGCGGGGGGTGCCTCGGTAACCGGCGTCGTGGTCATCCTCGCGGCCAGCGTCAGCTGGGCGTCTGGCACCATCGCCGCCCGGCGGCTGCCGTTGCCCGCCCGGCCGCTGCTGGCCACGTCGATGCAGATGATCGTGGGTGGCGTCGTGCTGTTCGCGGCGGCCGCTGTTGGCGGGGAGTTCAGCGGGCTGAATCTGGGCCGGGTGTCGGCGGCTTCGCTGCTGGGGCTGTTGTGGCTGGTCGGGCCGGGATCGATCATCGCGTTCAGCGCCTACGTGGTCGCGGTGCGGCGGCTGCCCACGGCGTCGGTGGCCACGTACGCCTACGTCAACCCGATCATCGCGGTGATCCTCGGCGCGACGCTACTGGGAGAGGCGGTGACCGGGCCGATGCTGATCGGTGGCGCGCTGGTCGTGGTGGCGGTGGTGCTGGTGCTGCGCGCGCAGGCGGTCCGGTCGCGGCCGCGGCCCGACCAGTCGGCATGACGGGCGGCGACCTGGGGGTGTCTTGGGGGGCGAGCTGATTTGCCTCCACGTCCAGTAGCCCATAAAGTTGAGGAACACCGACGCGGGGTGGAGCAGTTCGGTAGC
>Ga0335078_10003592_pt1 | contig 23070 bp, 20 predicted proteins | sample Lox_Sample_32_FD_206711 | JGI IMG/M metagenome (GOLD analysis project Ga0335078, IMG submission 206711) | Soil microbial communities from Loxahatchee National Wildlife Refuge, Florida, United States - Lox_Sample_3.2 | ecosystem: Environmental > Terrestrial > Soil > Wetlands | place: USA... | reverse complement strand
GGCGATCGGCTTCCTGTCCCTGGAGAACGGGATCTCGCTCACGGCCCTGGTGGTCGCGGCCGGGCTGCCGCTGTTCCTGGAGGTGGCGTTCCTGTTCGACCTGCTGGTCGCGGTCGTGGTGTTCGAGTTGCTGATCCGGGTTCATCACGGCCGGGCCGAGTCGCTGTCCACCGCCGACCTGACCCGTCTGCGAGGGTGACGGGTGCTCGTCGTCATCCTGCTGCTGCTCGGCGCGCCGTTCGCCACGGCCCTGGTCTCGCTGCGGGCCCCGGCCGCGGTGGCCCAGGCCGTGACCGCGATCACCGGGGTGGGGAGCTTCGGGCTGGTCCTGGCGCTGATCCCGGCGGCGACCCATCGCGACCTGAATTATCTCTCCTACCTGCGGATCGACGCGGTCAGCGCCGTGTTCCTGCTGGCCACGAGTTTCCTGTACGCGGCTGTCGCCGTGTACTCGGTCGGCTACCTGGCGCGCAGCCGGGCCAGCGACGCGGACTTCTCCCGGTACGCCCGCCGGTTCTACGCCGGGCTGAACCTGTTCGCCTGGACGATGCTGGCCGCGCCGATGATGAGCAACCTGGCGCTGCTGTGGATCGCGGTCGAGGTGACCACGGTGGTCTCGGCCCTGCTGGTCGCGATCGAGGACACCGACGGAGCCGCCGAGGCGGCCTGGAAGTACATCCTGATCGCCTCGGCCGGCCTCGGCCTCGCCCTGCTCGCGACCATCTTCGCCTACTACGCCGGGGCCCAGGTGCTCGGCGAGCACTACAACCTCTCGTTCACCGCGCTGCTGCAGGCGGGCCCCCGGCTGCCGCACACGCCGGTGCGGCTGGCGTTCGTGCTCGCCGTGCTCGGCTTCGGTACCAAGATGGGCCTGTTCCCGGTGCACACCTGGCTGCCGGACGCGCACTCCGAGGCACCGACCCCGGTTTCCGCCCTGCTGTCAGGCTCGCTGCTCGCGGTGAGCTTCTACGCGATCCTGCGCTACTACCAGGTCGCGACCGCGGCCCTCGGGCCGCGCTTTCCGCGTGACGTGCTGCTGGTCTTCGGGATCGCCTCGCTCCTGCTCGCCGCGCTGTACCTGCTCGATCAGCGCGACGTCAAGCGGCTGCTCGCCTACTCGAGCGTGGAGCACATGGGCATCCTGGCCATCGGGGTGAGCTTCGGCGCCCCGATCGCGCTGGCTGGCGTGCTGCTGCACGTGCTCGCGCACGCCGCGGCCAAGGGCAACGCGTTCATGGGCGCCGGGGTGCTGGTGCGCAAGTTCGGCAGCAAGCGGATCGCCGGGATCGGCGGCGGCCTGGACCTGCTGCCGTGGAGCGGGCCGCTGTTCGGCATCGCGGTGCTCGCCCTGTGCGCGATGCCGCCGTTCGGCATCTTCCGCAGCGAGTTCGAGATCGTCGAGGGCGGGTTCGGCGCGTCCGCCAACGCGCCCGCGGCGGTGCTGATCGTGCTGGTCACCGTCGCGTTCCTGGGATTGTCGGTGGCCGCCAACCGGATGCTGCTGATGCCGCGGGACCGAAGCCCAGGCGCGCTGAGCCGGGGTGAGCCGAGTGCCTGGATGGTGGTGCCGGTTGTCGCCGGGGTCGCCGTGCTGCTCGTGCTCGGCATCCACCCTCCGGCCGACCTGACCGGGCTGCTCGCCCGGGCCGTGCACCAGCTGGGAGCCGTCACATGAGGATGGCGGGAGACACCGTGACCGGGCTGTGGGACCGGCTGGCCGGCGAGGTGGCGGCGGGGCGGCGGTTCGGCGGCCTGTTCGGCACCGCGCGGCCCGAGGGCCTGCTGCTGTCCGCGCACCTGGCCGGGGCGGGCGGTGTCACCGCGATCGACGCGATGCTGCCCGCGACGGCCACCGGCTACCCGGCGCTGACCCCCCGGCTGGGGGCCGCGTTCTGGTACGAGCGCGAGATCGCCGACATGTTCGGCGTGCTGCCCCAGGGGCATCCGCGGCTCCAGCCGCTGGTGCTGCCGCAACCGCCCGACGGCTCGCCGCGGCCGCGGCCGGGGGCACCGGGCGGCCCCGCGGTCATCGAGCCCGATCCGCAGGCGCTGCCGCGGCACGTGATCGGCCCCGGCCTGTTCACGATCCCGCACGGGCCGGTCAGGTCCGGGGTCGTGGAGTCGATCGAGTACCTGGTCGAGACGCCGGGCGAGGAGATACCGCACCTCAACCTGCGGGTGTTCTACAAGCACCGGGGCCTGGAGAAGCGGTTCGAGGGCCTGGCCGCCGGCGATGGCGTGCTGCTGGCCGAGCGGGTCGAGGGCACGGCCAGCGTGGCGCACGCGCTGGCCTATTGCCACGCCCTGGAACGCATCGCCGCCGCGGCGGTCCCCTGGCCGGCCGCCCTGGTGCGGGTGCTGCACGCCGAGCTCGAGCGCCTCGCCTGCCACCTGGACGTGGCGGTCCGCCTGGCCGACGCCGCCGGGCTGGCCGTGGCCACCGCGAGGTTCGGCTGGCACAAGGAGCAGGTGCTGCGGCTGGCCGGCCAGGCATGCGGCAGCCGGTTCGGCCGCGGGGTGGTCGTGCCGGGCGGCGTCAGCAGGCTGCCGATGATCGGGCCCGGTGACCTGCTCGCGGCGATCAGCCGGCTGGACAAGGCGGTGACCGCCGACGTCGCCGCGCTCATGGGCACCGCGTCGTTCCTCGACCGGCTGCGCCGCACCGGCCCGCTGAGCGCCGAGCGGGCCCGCGAGCACGGCGCGCTCGGCCCGGTCGGCAAAGGCTCCGGATTCTCCGACGATGCCCGCGCGCACCGGGCCTACGACGCCTACCCGTCGCTCGGGCTGCGCCCGCCCGCCCCGCGCCCCGCCGGCGACGCGCTGGCCCGGCTCGAGGTCCGCTGGGACGAGGTCGCCCAGTCCTTTCACCTCCTCCGTCAGGTCGCCGACGAACTGGCCGAGGCGCCAGCCGGGCCGCTGCGGGCGGACAGCGCGACGGACAGCGCGACGCCCGGGGGGCGGGCGGTCGGCTGGGCGGAGGCCCCGCAGGGCGAAGTGCTTTACGACCTGCGGCTGGAGGACGGCCGGATCACCCGGTGCCGCCCCCGCTCCGCCTCGTTCCACAACCTGGTGCTGATGCACGAGCTTTTCGCCGGCGACATCCTCACCGACTTCCCGTTCATCGAGGCCAGCCTCGGGCTGTCGGTCGCGGGGGTGGCGGGCTAGATGGTTGCGGGGTGGTGAGCTAGATGTGGGTACTGCGGGGACTGCGTGACGGCGTGCTGACCACGCGCTGGCCGGCCCGGCCCGATCCGTACGCGGCGGCCACGCGCGGCCCGGTGACGGTGCTCGATGAGCGGCCCGCGGGCGCGGACGCGGACGAGCTTGACCGGCTCTGCCCGGCCGGCGCGATCGGCCGCGCCGACGGCGCCGTGCGCCTCGACCAGGGCCGGTGCGTGCAGTGCGGCCGGTGCGTGACCGCCCGGCCCGACGTATTCGGCTGGTCGGCGGGGCCGGCGGTCGCGGCGCTGTCCCGCGGCGGCCTGGTGGTCCCCGAGGCGGCCGAGACTCCCGAGCGGCTGGCCGCGCTGCGGGACGGCCTGCGCGCCCGGACCGCCGCGCTGCGCCGTTCGGTGCACCTGCGGCATGTCGATGCCGGGTCGGACGGCACCGAGGAGTGGGAGATCCTGGCCCTGCTGAACCCGGTCTACGACGTGCACCGGCTCGGCATCTTCCTGACCGCGAGCCCGCGGCACGCCGACATCCTGCTGGTCACCGGGGCCGGGGCGCGCGGGATGGCCGAGCCGCTGCGCCGCACCTACGACGCGATGCCGGATCCGAAGATCGTGGTCGCGGTCGGCACCGACGCGGTGAGCGGCGGGCTGACCAGCCCGTCCTACGCGGTGACGGGAGGGATCTCGGCCATCGTGCCGGTCGACATCTGGCTGCCGGGCTCTCCGCCGACGCCATTCAGCATCCTGCACGCGATCCTGCTGGCGGTGGGCCGGCTGCCGGACGGAACCAGGTCGGGAGCGTCGCGATGACCGGGTTCTCTGCTGTCCTCTCGGCCGGGCTGGCGCTGCTGGCCGTGGCCGCGGCGGTCGACCTCGTCCCGGGGGCGAGCCCGCGCCGGGCCCTGCCGTACCTGATCGGCGCGGGCGGGTGCGCCTGCCTGGCCGTCGGCGGCGCGGGCGCGCTGGCCGGGCATCAGGCCCGGATATGGCCCGCGGGCGTGCTCGGGCCCGGCACCGCCGGGCTGGCCGCGGACCGGATGTCCGGGCTGTTCCTGGTGATCGCGTTCGCCGCGGCGGCCATGGTGTCGCTCGCGTTCACGGGCTGGGCCCGCCAGGGCGGGACCAGCCACCGCGGGCTCGGCGCCTGCTACGCGCTCGCGCTCGCCGCGGTCGCGGTGTTCCTGACCGCCGGGGACGCGTTCACGCTGCTGCTGGCCTGGGAAATGCTGACGGTGGCGTTCTACCTGCTGGCCGGGTTCGAGCGGGGCAAGCCGGGCCGCCCGCGCGCCGCCCTGGTCACGCTGGCGTTCGGCAAGGCCAGCGGGATGGCGTTGCTCGGCGGCCTGCTGCTGCTCGCGGCCCGGTCGGGATCGCTCGCGCTGGCCAGCTTCGCCCAGGTGCCCGCGGGTGGTGCCCGCACGACCGCCCAGGCGCTGCTGCTGGCCGGGTTCGCGGTCAAGGTCGGCCTGGTTCCGTTCCAGGTCTGGCTGCCGCGCGGGTACGCGGCCGCGCCCGGTCCGGCCCGGGCGGTGATGGCCGGGGTCGCGGTCAACGTCGGCTTCTACGGCCTGTGGCGCACGCTTGCGGTGCTCGGGCCGCCGCCGGGCTGGCTGATCGGCACGCTGCTGGTGCTGGCCGGCCTGACCGCGGTGCTCGGCATCGCGCACGCCGCCGTGCAGACCGGGCTGCTCCGGGTCATCGCGTACTCCAGCGTGGAGAACGCCGGCCTGATCCTGGCCGGCTTCGGCGTGGCCCTGGCCGGCGCGGCCGTCCGGGACCAGCGCCTGGTCGCGGCCGGGCTGCTGGCCGCGACCTTGCAGGTGATCGCGCACACCGCGGCCAAGTCGCTGCTGTTCACCGCGGCCGCGGGCATGGAATCCGCAGCGGGCACCGACGACCTGGACGACCTGCGCGGGGTGGCGCGGCGGGCGCCGTGGCGCGGAACCGGCCTGGCCATCGGCGGGCTGACCCTGGCCGGGCTGCCGCCCACCGCCGGGTTCGTCGCCGAATGGTTCCTGCTCGAAGCGCTGATGCAGCAGTTCCGGGTGCCGGGCCTGGGCTTCCGGCTGGTGCTCGCGGTCGCGGGGGCCGCGGTCGCGCTGACCGCCGGGTTCGCCGGGGTCACCTTCGTCCGGCTGATCGGCCTGGTGGTGCTGGGCCAGCCGCGTCCGCCCGGCGTCCGCCCGCGCCTGCGGGATCTCCGCGCCGGCGGCCGGGCCGCGATCATCGCGCTCGGTGCGGCCTGCCTGGCGCTGGCCGCGGTCACGCCGCTGGAGATCCGGGCCGTCGCGGCCGGGCTGTCACCGGTGGTACCGGCCTCCGTGACCCGCGGGGCGCTGAAGTCGCCCTGGGTGCTGCAGCCGGTGTTCGCCGGCTTCTCGATCCTCTCCCCGTCCTGGCTCTGGATCGCCATGCCGGTGCTGTTCCTGATCGTCGTCCTGCTCGCCCTGGCCCTGTCCGGTCGCCGGCTGCTGCGGGTCCGGCGGGTGCCGGCCTGGCGCTCGGCCACCGCGGGCGTCACCGGCTCGGCCCGCTACACCGCGTTCGGCTTCGCCAACCCGACCCGCCGGGTGCTGGCCGCGGTGCTGCACACCCGGACCGAGGTCCGGCCGGTCGGGCCGGAGGACAGCGCCGCCCACGTCGGCTATGAGTCGGATGTCATCGAGGTGGTGGAGCAGTACGTCTACCGCCCGGTGGTGGGGCCCGTCCTGGCGCTCGGGCGGGCGGCCCGGCGGCTGCAGTCCGGGCGCCTGGACGCCTACCTCGCCTACATGCTGATCGCGCTGGTCGCGCTGCTGGCCGTGGTGACCGCGCTGGCCTGAGCGGCTGGCCGTGCTGACGCCCCGGCGTGAGCGGCCGGCCCGCGGATTCACCCGGTCCCCTTGTGACCGGCCGTACGGCCGCTCACAATGGCCGTGGCGACGAGGCTCGCCGGAAACGGAGGTGACCGTGACCGCGGGCCCGTTCCGCCGGGTACTGGTCGGGTGGGACGCCTCGGCCGACGCCGCGGAGGCGTTAACCGCCGCGGTGTCGATCGTCCGCGGCGACGGCGGCCACGTGGTCGCGCTCACCGTGGTGCCGAACCCGCCCGCCGCGGAGGCCGCCGACGATCGCCAGGCCGAGCGGGCCGCGCTCCGCCGGCGCGCCGAGGAGCACTTTGAACGGCTGCGCGAGGCCGCGGCCGGCGTCCGGATGACCCTGCAGATCGTGGAGGACCGGCAGGTCGGCCGCACGGTCTGCGATTACGCGGCCGAGCACGGATTCGACCTGCTGGTGCTCGGCCGGCATGGCGACGGCGGGGCCTTCCACCCCCGCCTCGGCCGGGTGGCCGAGGCGGCCGCGCGGGCCAGCGCGATCCCGGTGCTGCTGCTCAGCGCGCCATAAGCCGCCCGGACCGGGGTTGCCAGCGCGGAAGCGGCCCCGTGTATCCTGACCAGGCAGCGCGATGAGGCTCGCGTAACGCCTGAGTCCCCTGTGACATCTGGCTAATGGCCTCTACCTGAACGGGCGCCCGCCGGGTGCCGTCGACAGGCGGAGGTCATTTTGGCTGCTGCGACCCTGATCCAGGTTCTGCAGAGCCTCGTCGTCCTCATCCTGGCCCCGCTGTACGCGGGCGTGCTGACGCGGGCCGAGGCAGTGGTCGCGTCCAGGCGCGGCCCGAGCGTGCTGCAGCCCTACCGGGACCTGGCCAAGCTGCTGCGCAAGGGCAGCGTGATCAGCGACCAGGCCTCGTGGATCTTCCGGATCACGCCGTTCGTGACGTTCGCCTGCTACCTGACCGTGTCGGTGATCGTCCCGGTGATCACGAGCACGCCGCTGCCGCTGGCGTTTCTCGCCGACCTGATCGGCGGCGCGTTCGTCCTGGCGCTGGCCGGGTTCATGACCTCGCTGGCCGGGCTGGATACCGCGAGCCCGTACGGCGGCCTCGGGGCGAGCCGGGCCAGCTGGATCGGCAGCATGGCCGAGCCCGCGCTGATCCTGGTCTTCTTCACGGTCGGCGCCGTCTCGGCCTCCGACAACCCGTACCTGATGAACCACGCGATCGCGTCCTCCCCGTACGCGCTGGTCCTGCCCACCCACGTGCTCGGCCTGCTGGCGTTCTTCATGATCGTGCTGGTGGAGAACGGCCGCATCCCGATCGACACCCCGGGCGGCTCGACCGAGATCTCGATGATCGAGGAAGGGCGGGTGCTGGAGTACTCCGGCCGGGAATACGCGCTGATGAAGTGGGGCAGCTGGATGAAGCTCTTCCTGCTGTCGGCGATCTTCATGAACGTGTTCGTGATCCCGTGGGGCCTGGGCACCTCGGCCGACCTGCCGTCCGCCCTGCTGGCGGTCCCGGTGCTGCTCGGCAAGCTGGCCCTGTGCGGCCTGGCGATTGTCGTGATCGACACCTCCTTCGCCAAGCTGCGCTTCTTCCGCATCGCCGAGTTCCTCGGCGCGGCGTTCCTGCTCGCGCTGGTCGGCGTGGCCACCTCGTACGTGATCGGAGCGTGACGGGATGCAGAGCCTGTCCGCGACCAGTGCCACCGGGGTGCTGCTCGACCTGTCCGGGGTGCTGATCCTGCTGCTGGCATTCGCCTGCCTGGGCTCCAAGCTGTTCAACCGGTACGTGGCCTACTACGGGGCGCAGTCGGTGGTGCTGTCGTTCGCCGCCGGAGTCGCCGCCTACGCCTTCCACAGCATCGAGCTGTGGATCCTGGCCGTGGCGACGCTGGCGATCAAGGGCATCGGGATCCCGGTCTCGGCCCGCCGCCTGCTGGTGCAGCGGCTGGACCTCAAGCGCGACGCCGCCCTGTCCACGGGGCTGTCGACCTCGCTGATCGCCGGCGGGGCGCTGACCGCGTTCGCCTACCTGGTGACCCGTCCCGAGCTGCTGCCGCACGGCGTGGTGGCCGCCGCGGTGGTCCCGCTGTCGACCGCGGTGATCCTGCTGGGCGGGCTGGCCATGGTGGTGCGGCGGCACACCGTGGCCCAGCTGATCGGCTGGCTGATCGTGGAGAACGGCGTGTTCCTCGGCGCGATCACCCTGGTCGCGACGTTCCCGTTCATTGTCGAGGCCGGGATCTTCCTCGACCTCGTCGCCGGCGTGCTGATCATGCTGGTGTTCGTGTCCGGGCTGACCCGCCGGCTGGCCAGCGCGAGCGCAGCCGACCTGAAGGAGCTGCAGGGCTGATGATCGCCTTGGTGATCGTGGTCGTGGCGGGCCCGCTGGCCGGGTCGGTGGCGGCGGCCTCCGGCGCGCGGGCCCGGGTGGCCGGGTGGGCGGGCGCGGCCGGCGCGGCGGTCGCGCTCGCGTGCTCGGTCGGGCTGCTGTCGTCGCAGCTGCACCACGCCCCCCTGCTCGCCTGGGACGGCTACCTCTACGTGGACTCGCTGAGCTGCTTCTTCCTGTTCACCGTCGCCGCGGTGACCCTGCTCGCCGCGGTCGGCTCGGTGGCCTACCTGTCGGCGGAGGAAGACGCCGGGCGGCTCACCGGGTTCCAGGTGCGGTTGTACTTCATTTTCTTCGGGTTGTTCGCCGCCCTGATGCTCGGCGCGCTCGAGACCGGCAACCTGGGCCTGCTGTTCGTCCTCATCGAGGCCAGCACGCTGGCCAGCGCCGCCCTGGTCGGCCTGGAGGCCAGGGCCAGCGCGCTCGAGGCGGCCTGGAAGTACGTGATCATCAGCTCGTTCGGCGTCACGATCGCGCTAGCGGGGACGCTGTTCTTGTTCTACTCGGCCAGCGGCCTGCACCTGCCCCCCGACCTGCGGCTGGCCTGGCCCTACCTGTTCAGCCACTCCCGCGCGCTGGCGCCGGACAGCCTGCGGCTGGCGTTCCTGCTCGCCGTGGTCGGCTACGGCACCAAGGTGGGCCTGGCCCCGATGCACACCTGGCTGCCCGACGCGCACGCCGAGGCCCCGAGCCCGGCCAGCGCGATGCTGTCGGCCGCGCTGCTGAACACCGGCATGTACGCGATCATGCGGTTTCTCGCGATCACCCGGGCCCGGCTCGGCGCCGACTTCCCGCGCAACGTCCTGCTGACCTTCGGCTTCCTGTCCATCGTGATCGGGGTGCTGTTCATGATCAGGCAGGGGAACTTCAAGCGGCTGTTCGCCTACTCCTCGGTGGAGCACATGGGGATCATCGCGGTCGCGCTCGGGTTCGGGGGCGTGCTCGGGCTCTACGGGGCGCTGCTGCAGACGCTCAACCACGCGATCGCAAAGGCCGTGCTGTTCCTGACCAGCGGGGACGTGGCGCTGCGATACCGGACCCGCGAGGCCGCGGGTGTCACCGGCCTGCTGGCGGCGGTCCCGCTCACCGGGGGAGCGCTGCTGCTCGGCTCGTTCGCCGTGCTCGGCTCGCCGCCGTTCGGGTTGTTCCTGTCCGAGCTCACGATCGTGCGGGCAGGCTTCGCCGCATCGGGGCCCGCGCTGCCGCTGCTGCTGCTCGCATTGCTCGCTGTCGCGTTCGTGGCCTTCGCCCGGACCACGACCGGGATGCTGACCGGCCAGGTGGCGGCCGCCCCGGCCGTGGTCGCTGCCGCGGCGGTCAGCCCGGGGGCGACGGGCCCGGCGCCGCCTGGCCCGGCGGCGACCAGCACCGTGCTGGCCGAGCGGGTGACGGCCAGCACCGCGGCGACCGATACGGTACGGCCGTCGGCCAGCCCGTACCGGGGGCGGTGGACCGCGCTGGCCGCCACTGCCCCGCTGGTCGTCGGGCTTGCCGCGCTGCTGGTGCTCGGCCTGTGGATCCCCGCGGGCCTGGACGCGGTGATCCGTCATTGCGTGGCGGTGCTGTCGTGACCGCCGTGCGGGCCGGCGCGGCGGCCTTGCCGGGCCTGCTGAGCCAGCTAGGGCGCGACGCGGCGGACGATGCCCGGCCGGTGATCACGGTCGCCGTGCCCGCGGCGAGCCTGGAGGACGCGGTGCGACGGCTCGCGGCGCACCCCGGCGCGCGCCTGGCCGACGTGTTCGCCGCGGGAGGGGGGCCGGCCGCCGGACGCGACGCGGCCGCCGCCGGTCCCGTGGTGCTGCGCCTGGTCTGGGGCCTCGACGCCGATCGCGGCTACCTGATCACCGAGTCGGAGATCGAGGGGGAGCGCTATCCGGCGCTGTCCGACATCGCGCCGGCGGCGTTCTACGAGGAATGCGAGATCTACGAGCAGTTCGGCATCAGGCCGGGCGGCGGCAAGCCGCTCAACCGGGTGGCCCTTCCGCCGCAGGCCGCCACCACGCCCGGGCAGGCGCCGCCGAGGCTGGGCCGGGCGCCCGTCGAACCGCCCGGCGACGTGCACGCGCTGCATCACGTGGGCGGGCATGCGTTCGAGTTCCCCTTCGGGCCGGTCCGCCAGGTCGGCGTGGAGTCGCTGTACTACGGCCTGGTGACCAGCGGCGAGGAAGTCGTCGACCTGTACCTGTTCACCTGGCACAAGCACCGGGGGGTGGAGTGGCGGCTGCAGGGCCGGACGCCGCGCGAGGCCCTGTTCCAGGTGGAGCGGACCGAGGGTCTCGGCGCGGTGGGAAACGCCTGGGCGTTCGCCGTGGCGGCGGAGGCGGCGCTGGGCCTTGAGCCGCCGGCACCGGCGGCGCGGGCGCGGGCGGTCGCGCTCGAGCTGGAGCGGCTGTATAACCACGCCGCCGCCACCGCGGCGCTGTGCCAGTCCACCGGCCTGGTCATCGGCCAGGCGGCCGCGGAGATCGCGCTCGAGCGCCTGCTGCGGGTCAACGCGGCCGCGTTCGGGCACCGCTACCTGTTCGGCGTGGTGGATATCGGCGGGGCGGCGGCCGGGCCCGACGCCGCGGTGCTGCGCCGCGACCTGCCCGGCGCCTACGGCGAGCTGTGCCGCGCGGCCGACGCGCTGCTGGCGACGAACTCGTTCCTGGACCGCCTCGAGGCCACGGGGATCCTGACCCAGGAGGCCGCGCGCCGCCTCGGCCTGGTCGGGCCGGTGGCCCGGGCCAGCGGGGTGGCCACCGACACTCGCGTCGATCACCCCGGGCCGCCCTACGCCGGCCTGCCGCCCGCCGTGGCGGCGGCGACCGCCGGGGATGTGCTGGCCCGGTTCCGGGTGATGCTGGCCGAGTCGGCCGAGTCGGTGCGGCTGATCGGGGACCTGCTCGACGCGGGCGCCGGCCCCGGCCGGGCCGAACCGGTCGGCACCGAGCCTGGCGGGTCCCAGCCCCGCGGTGAGACTCGGGAGGCCAGGGGCGGCCCGGCCCGCGCGGGAATGGCCGCCCGGTCCGGGCTGGGCTGGGCCGAGTCCAGTCGCGGCGAGGCCCTGGCGTGGGTGGCGCTGGACGACACCGGCCGGATCACCCGCGCCCGGCTGCGGCCCGCCTCGGTGCGGAACTGGCGCGGCTTCGACGACGCCTGCCGGTCCCAGAACGTCTTCACCGACATCCCCATCATCGAGGCCAGCTTCTGGCTGACCGTGGCCGGAACCTCGCGCTGAGGAGGGCGGATCGTGACCCTATGGTTCCTGCGGGGCCTGCGCCGCGGGGTGGTCACCACCCGGTATCCGGCCCGGCCGGACGCCTCGGCCGCGGCGCTGCCGACCCCGCCGGCGTTCCGGCCGGAGGCGCTGACCCGGGCGCTGGCCGACCGGCTCGCGGCGGCCTGCCCCAGCCGGGCCCTGGCCCGCGACGGCGACGCGCTGGTCTTCGACGTCGGCGCCTGCACCGCGTGCGGCCGCTGCCTGGCCGAGGCGCCCGGCGCCGCCACCTCCAGCGGGGAGTTCGAGCTGGCCGCGACCTTGCCGGCGCACCTGGTGAAGCGGATCCCGCTGCTGGCCGGGGGCGGGGCGGCGGCGCCGGCCACGGAGGGAGGCTCCCCATGACGGACCAGAGGGCCGCGAGCCGGAGCGTGCCGGAAACCGCGGCGGAACTCCGGCGGGCCGTGACCCGCCAGTTCGGGCGCAGCCTGCACATCCGGACCCTGGACACCGGCTCCTGCGCGGCCTGCGAGCAGGAGATCCGGCTGCTCGCGGCGCCGCACTACGACCTGCACCGGCTCGGGTTCTTCTTCACGCCCGCGCCGCGCCACGCCGACCTGCTCATGGTCACCGGCCCGATGGTCCGGGCCTTCGACATCGCCGCGCGCAAGACCTACGAGGCGATGCCGGGCCCCAAGCTCGTGGTGGCCACCGGGGCGTGCGCGCTCGGCGGTGTCTACCAGCCGGACGCGTTCACCCACGGCGGCGTCGGCGAGACGCTGCCGGTGGACGTGTGGATCCCCGGCTGCCCGCCCAGCCCGCTGGCGCTGCTGCAGGGATTGCTGGTGGCGGTGGGGCGGCTGGCCGAGAAGGTGCAGGACCTCAGCTTCATCCAGAACGGGACGCCTCGGTGAACCCGCTTCCGGTGCTGGCCGGCGCGGCCGCGGCGTGGGGACTGGCCGCGCTGATCGCCCTGCTCGGGGGGACCAGCAGGCCCGCGGTGCGGGCCTGCTGTGCGGTGTCCGGGCTGGGCGGCGCCGCCGCCGTGGCCGGCGGCGTGGCGTCGCTGCTGTCCGGCGACAGCCGGGTGGTCACGGCCGGGGGATCGGTCGTGGTGGGCACGCTGCAGTTGCAGGCCACCAGCCTGGCCGGGGTGTTCGTGGCGCTGCTCGGCCTGGTCGCGGTCGCGATCGCGGCGTACGTGCCCCGCTATCACGAGCCGGGCCGCGCCACCGGGCTGTACCTGGCCGTGTACAACCTCGCGTTGCTGGCCAGCCTGGCCGTGCTCGCCGCGGGCAACGTGGTGACGTTCCTGGTCGCCTGGGAGACCATGGCGCTGTTGTGTTACCTGCTCGTGCTGCGCCGCCCGCGGCGGGCAGAAGCGGCCGCCGGGGCGTTCTGGTTCCTGGCTTTGTCCGAGGTCGGGTTCGTGCTGATCATCGCCGCGTTCGTGATCCTGGCGGCGAAGACCCACACCATGCAGCTTGACCTGATCGCCGCGCGGGCGCGCCTGGTGACCGGCGGCTGGCGGGATACGGCCTTCCTGCTGGCGCTGGCGGGGTTCGGGTTCAAGGCCGGGCTGGTGCCGCTGCACGTCTGGCTGCCCGAGGCGCACCCGGTCGCGCCGGCCGACGGCTCGGCCTTCCTGTCCGGGCTGGTGGTCAAGCTCGGCGTGTACGGGATCGCGCTGTTCGGGTTCGGGCTGCTGCCCGCCGGGCCGGCCTGGCGGGGCGTCCTGACCATGGCCGCCGGGGCGGTCACGGCCGCGATCGGGATCCTGTACGCGCTGGGGGAGCGGGACATCAAGCGCTTCCTGGCCTTCTCCACGATCGAGAACATCGGCATCATCGTCACCGCGTTCGGCGCCGCGATGACGTTCTGGGCCTACGGCCAGCGGCTGCTGTGGGCGTTCCTGCTGCTCGCCGGGCTCTACCACGTGGCCAATCACGGCACGTACAAGACGCTGCTGTTCCTGGAGGCCGGGGTGATCGAGCACGCCACCGGGACCAGGGACATGGACCGGCTGGGCGGGCTCGCGCACCGGATGCCGCGCGCGTCGGTGATCACGTTTGTCGGCACGCTGGGCATCGCGGCGCTGCCGCCGTTCAACGGGTTCGTCAGCGAATGGCTGATCTTCCAGGGGCTGTTCCAGGGATTCCGCACCGGCAGCCACCTGGTCGCGATCCTGATCGTGCTGGCCGCCGCCACCCTCGGGCTGACCGGTGGCCTGGCGATCTACGCGTTCGTGCGCGGCTACGGGATCCCGTTCCTCGGCATGCCGCGTACCCGGCCGGCCGCGGAGGCCACCGAGGCCCGCCAGCCCGTGGCCGGCCCGGCGCTGCTCGCCGTCGCCTGCGCCGCGCTCGCGGTCGGCGCCCCGGTCGTGCTGGCCGTCCTGGCCCGGGCCATGCGCACGGTCACCGGCGTCGCGCTGCGCCCGGAACTGCTGCCCGGCAACCTCACCGTGATCCCGGCCCACACGAAATTTTCCGGGTTCTCGCCGACCTGGCTGGCCGTGTTCCTGCTGGCCATCACGGCCCTCCCGGCACTCATCTACCTGGCCGGGCGGCCCCGCGCGGCCAGCCGCATCGAGCCGGTGTGGGACGGCGGGATCGTCGCGTTCAAGCCCCGCATGCAGTACTCGGCGATGACGTTCTCCGCGCCCACTCGCGTCACCTTCGACGCGCTGTACCGGCCGTCGGTCTCGGTCCGCCGGGCCTCCGACGATCCGGCCGGGCGGTCCGGGCCGGTGCACTACGAGTCGCAGGCCACCCCGGTCTTCCAGCGGTACCTGTACCGGCCGGTGATCCGCGCGTTCGAATGGCTGGCCGACGTGGTCCGGCCGATCCAGTCGGGCGACGTCAACCTCTACCTGTTCTACGTGTTCGCGGCCGTGCTGGTCGCCTACCTGATCGCCGCGGTGTGAGGCGGGCTCAGCCCCCGCGGGCGGGATCGGGGACCGCGCCGAAGATGCGCTGGTAGAGGTCGGGTCCGTAGCTGGTGGGCTCCGGCTCGCCCTCGATGACCCGGAACGTGCGCCGTCCGTCCGGCTCCCGCTGCGCGCGCAGGAACAGCGCCGCGGCCGGCGGCTGCGCGTGCAGGCCGGACGCCAGCTCGTACAGGTGAGTGACCAGGAAGACCCGGACCCCGGACTCGGCCAGGGCGCGGATGATCTGGCGCGCGATCTGCGCGCCCTCCCGCTCGTTGGTCGCCGCGAACGACTCGTTGAACAGCACGATGCCGCCCGGCGCCACGCGGTCGGCGATCTGGCTCATCCGGCTCAGCTCCTCGTCGAGCTTGCCGCTCTCCAGCGTGGCGTCCTCCTCCCGCCGGTAATGCGTGAACAGGCCCGTGGCCACGGTGCCGGCGAAGGACTCGGCGGCCACGAACATGCCGCACTGCATCATCAGCTGGGCCAGCCCGACGCTGCGCAGGAACGTCGACTTCCCGCCCTGGTTCGCGCCCGTGATGATCACCAGCGCCTTGCCGTCCGCGCTGGCGTCGTTGCCCACCGCCCGGCCGTCCTCCAGCCGCAGGCTCAGGCAGACGTCATACAGGCCCCGGAAGGACAAGGCCACGGCACCGCCCGGCGGCACCGGGACCGGTAGGCACACCGGCTCCCCCTTGCCCGCGAGCCGGTCGTGAAGGTTCAGGCAGCCGACGTAGAAGCCGAGCTCGTAGCGCAGCATCGTGAAGAAGCTGAGGATGTGGTCGGTCGACTGGGCCAGCGCGTTGGCCGCGAGGTTGACCGCCCGGCCCCGCAGCTCGGCGAGGGCCTGGTGGCCGCTCTCGTCCCGGTCGCTGATCCGCAGCGTGTAGCCGGAGCGGTCGGCCCCCGAGATCCGGCTGAGCCAGCCCGGCTGGCGCGGCGCGCCCCGGCGGAGCACGTACCGGGTTCCCTTGGCGCCCTGGCCGAGCTCGGCGCTGAGCAGCACCCCGCCGCGGAAGCGCAGCTGGCTCAGGTGGTCGTCGACGGCCTGGAAGTAATCCTCGTCCAGTTCCCGGGCCAGCGCGGCGAACAGGGCGCGGAAGCCGTCGGAGCGAAAGCCGGCGGCACGGGAGTCGGCGATCTGCCGCAGCCGGCGCAGCAGGCCGGTGAACAGCTGCAGCGCCTCGATGGACCAGCGCAGGGTGGCGTCGGGGGATCGGGCGAAGATGCCGCGGTAGATCCGCTTGCTGCCGAGGACCGCCTCGACCGCCACGTCGTACATGTCCCGGACGACCGGCGCGTTCTCCAGGCAGTCCGCCAGGACCTGCTGGCGGTAGGTGATCGCGCCGGCGTCCGGCAGGCTGGTGAGCACACCGCGCCTGGCCACCTCGAGCAGGAACTCGTCGCCGCCCGACATGGCGTGCAGCAGGGTGTCCAGCCCGAGGTCCTCGGTGAGCGCGGTGATGCTGTCCGGCAGGTCCGCGGCCATGTCGAAGTCCCGGCCCGCGTACATCAGGAACGCCTTCATCGCGCTATCCGCTCCCGGAGCGCCTCGTAGGTCAGGCCGTACTTCTCGGCGATCGCGATCGCGTAGGCGAGCCCGTCGGCGGGCTTGCGGATGATCCGGTAGGTCCGCTCGGCGGGGTTGTCCGGGACGACCGTGCCGACCATGCTGACCGTGCTGGCCCCCAGCGATGCGAGTTCGTCCACGAACGTCACGCAGACGCACAGCAGGTCAAGCTCGATGATCCGCTCCAGCACCCGGGTGCCGAGGAACACGGCATCCTGCAGCGTCGTGGACGTGAAGATCTCGTTCATGATCACGATGCTGCGGCCGGTGGCCTGGCCCAGGATCTCGTGCACCCGCGTCAGGTCGTCCTCCAGCTTGCCCCGCAGGTCCTGCAGGTTCTCACCCCGCTCGAAGTGGGTGAACATCCGGTCGAACAGCAGCGGCCGCGCCTGCCGCCCGGGCACGGGAAGGCCGAGGCTGGCCAGGTGGTGCAGCTGGCCGAAGGCCCGGGCGAAGGTCGTCTTGCCGCCCTGGTTGGGGCCCGACACCACGAAGACCCGCTCCGGGCCGGCCAGCCGGAAGTCGTTGGTCACCACGGGCCGGCCCGCGGGAACCAGCTTGGCCGCGAGCGCCACGTCGAACACTGCGCGGCCCGTCACGTCCTTGGACTCGCCCGGGACATGCGGGTGGCAGAACGCCAGCCCGGCCGCCTGCAGCGGCGCGATGAACTCGAGGTAGGCGACATAGAACTGCACCTCGCGGTCGAAGGCGGCTATCGTCGGGTCGAGGTAGCCGCGCCGGCGGGCGCAGTAGTCGTCCAGGGCGGCGAAGATGTCCGGGTACAGCCGGGCGACCAGGTCCAGGATCCCGGCTTCCACGTGATTCATGTCCGCCAGGTTCCCGAACCTGACCCGGTAGTCCGCCGCCGCTCCTTGTTCGAACCGGGCGAACGTGGCGGCCACGGCCGCGCCGTAGTCGGCCTCCTCGTCGTACCGGGTGACCCGGACCCGGGTGTCGCGGATGTGCAGGCAGTACCGGATGCCGGCAAGCTGCTCCTTGAGCCCTGCGGTCTCGTCGTAGAGCGCCCGGAATCCCGCCGAGGTGACGTAGCCGGTGAGGTAGTCGCGGCAGGCGCGCAGGCCGCGCGACCGCAGGTCCGCCCGGGTCAGCTCGCTGGCCAGCGCGGTCACGGCATCGCCGTAGACGGCCACCGCATCCAGGAACCAGCTGCGCCGCTGCCGCTGATAGTGCAGCTTGGCCGCCTGGGCCAGGTGCTCGCGCATCGTGCGCATCTGCCGCGCGAAGCACCCGATGGCATCGCGCAGCGCGCGGTCGCCGAGGTCGCTGAGGATCTCATGGCGGTAGGCGATGGCCTCCGCGGTCCGCAGCCGGGTGTAGAAGAACGGCGTGAGGTCGTACTCGGCGCGGCCCGCGGTGATGGCCTCGGCCACCTGGTCCAGGCACAAGTCGGCGAAATAGGCGGGCTGGTCCCGGTCGAGCGCGACGCCGGGCTCGTCGAACAGGATGCTGTGGAACGGCACCGCGGCCATCACCTCCCGCCGCCGGCGGCGGCCAGCGCCGGGTAGACCACCCGGGGCTCGGCCACCCCGCTGACCGCGCGGGCGGCGGCCACCGCCGCGGGCCTACGCCGCGCCATCAGCGCGGCGTAGGCCGCCCGGTCGGCGCGAACGAGCCAGCGCGGGCGGAGCGAGTGCGGTTGCGGTACTGGCCTGGAGATCGAAGCCGACATATCCGCTCCCTGAGTCGTCAAGCTCGGAGCAGGAACCATCGGCCGACTGGCAAGCGGGCACGCGCCTGCGACCAGGTGCGCGTCCCCGGCGGGGTCCATCACCGGGCGGCCTCATCTGCCGCAGCGCTAATAATACGCCAGCGGGCCCGGGGGGCCGCCGCCGTACACGCCGCCGTCGATCAGGGCCGCGGCTCGCCGCCACGCGGTCATCTCGGGGCCTCGCGGCTCATGCCGGTGCGCCCAGGCGCGCTTCCGGAAGGCTTCATCGAGTTCGGCCAGGACCGCGCCGGCCGAGCGGGTGACCGAGCGGATCACCGGGACAGCACCGCGCGGATCCCGCCGCCGCAATGACATCACGTGCCTCAGGCACAGTCCCGCGCCCTGGCTGGCCGGGCGAGCGGCCACGCGCTGAGGGAAGCTCGCCAGCGCGTGGCTGGCCCCGGCCGTGGCCGCCTGGCAGGCCGGGCAGGCGCCATGGTCGTCACCACCGCGCGGCTCGCGGTGCCGGCCGGCCAGCCAGCCGAACCCGGGCCGCGGGCCAGCCGCTGACGTCAGCCCGGCCAGCCACGCGGCGGAGCGTGCCGACTCCTGCTCGAGCAACCGTGCCGCCAGAGCCGGCGGTTCGCGGCCGGCCGGGCCGGAGAATATCTCGCGCAGGTGCTCCGGGCACAAGCCAGCGCCGGGCTGCGCCAGGGCGTCGCGTTCCGCGTGCGCCGCGGCCAGGCAGGGTTCGCAGATACCCCACGCCGCAGGCGTGGCCGGGAGCGCGGCGCGCAGCCGCACGCGGAGGTCGGCGTCGGCCTGCTGGTCACCAGCCATCGTCGCCGGAGCTGGCGGTTCGCCGGCCAGCCGGGTGATCGTTTCCCCGGCCAGCCACGCCGCCAGCCGCCGCCCGGCGCGCGGCGCGGCGGCGCGCAGGTGCGGCAGGCACAGGCCGCCGCCGTCCCGGTAGCGCTCGCGCACGCCCTGCTCCCGCAGGCCGGTAACGAGCGTGTCCAGCGCGCGCTGCGTGGCCTCGCGATCGTGAGCGCATCCGGGGCAAGGGGCGTCCGGCGCGGCTTCGCCGGCCAGGTAGCCCGCCGCCGCCCGGAGCACGTAGCCGTAGACGGCGGTCATCCGGCCCGCGGCGCCGGGCTGCGCCAGCAGCCCCCGGGTGTGGGCGGGGCACAGGCCGAGCGAGCGGCACAACCGGGTGATCATGCCTGGCTCGGCGTGGGCCTCCAGCGCGAACCAGCCGAGGAACCGGTCGCTGCCCTCGGCGACGTACTGGCACACCGGGCAGCCGACCGGGCCCAGCAGGTCCTCGGCGCCGAACAGGGCGAGACGGGACGGACCGCGCGGGACAGGGGTGGCGCTCGGCATGATGACTGGCTCCCGGAGAAACTGGCAGAAGCCATCAGCCGGGTGTTCCGGCGTACGCGGGCCTCATCACGTCGAACAGCCCCACCATAGAGCAGGGGCCAGCAGGCCGCCGGTGTTGCCGGCGATCGCGCGGAACCCGGCCGCCCGGGCCGGGCGCGAGAGGCCTGCCGACCGGGGGACGGGCCGGGTCTGAGAGGCTGGCAGCATGAGCGGCAGTCCCGGGCGGCGGCTGATCCTGCTGCGGCACGCCAAGTCCGCCTGGCCCGACGTCCCCGATCACGACCGGCCCCTGGCATCGCGCGGCCGCCGTGACGCTCCCGCCGCCGGCCGGTGGCTGCGCAAGTCCGGTGACATCCCCGACCGCGTCGTGTGCTCGACGGCCCGGCGGGCCCGCGAGACCTGGGAACTCGCCGGGGAGAAGCTGCGGGCCGAGCCCGAGGTCGTCTTCGAGCCGCGGGTCTACGGGACGGGCAGCGCCGGCCTCCTGAACCTGGTCCGCGAGACTCCGCCTGGTGTCCGGACCCTGCTCGTCGTCGGGCATGACCCGGCCATGCGCGAGCTGACGCTGGAGCTGGCCGACGCGCCGCCGGGCCGCGATGCCCGGGTGGCCCGGGTGGAGGCCAAGTTCCCGACCGCCGCCATCGCCGTCCTGGAGTTCAAGGAGACCTGGACGGACCTGGGTCCCGGGCGGGCTCAGCTGACGGATTTCGCCACGCCCGACGACTTCCGTTCCGGCAGCCAGGACTGAGCCTGTCCCTCGTTCCGAGCCGGCCGTGGCGTCGTCATCGGCGGCGGCCGGGCGAGGATCCTGGCGGGAGAATCTGACCCGCCGTTCGCCGGCGAAGATCGTGCCCGCTGGCCGGCGACGCCCTATTATCGTTCTGGCCCTCAGGCCATTCTTGAGAGATCAATCCTTCGAGGATCGCCCGCCGGGCCCGCAATTCTTCCGCGCCCAGACCACCATCGTTTCATGCCGCACCCGTGAGGTTGCCGTGCTTAGACCAGAAGGACCAACGCCGCCCGATGACGCTCCACGCCAGGCTGAGGGTGGGTGGCGGCCAGCAATAGCTGGGGCATCCTGGCGTAAGAGCTCCCTGAGCACCTACAACGGAAACTGCGTCGAAGTCGCGCACCTCCGTGATGGCCGTGTCGGGGTCCGGGACACCAAGGACCGGGAGGCGGGACCGGTGCTCATCTTCAGCTCGTCTCAGTGGGGCTCGTTCCTGGCCGGCGCCAAGGCCGGCCGGTTCGACATCGGCTGACGAGTCCTGGCCGGCCCGGGTCAGGGGTTGTGCACCGCCGGCACCGAGATGCGGCGTCCGGCCGCCCCGTCGGTCACCAGGCAGGTAGCGGTGGGCCGCCCGATCTCGCTGCCGTTGCGCCGCAGGCGCGAGATCGTCCACCGGTACAGAGCGGACGCGGCGTTCAAGACGGTGACCTCAAAGCCGAGGATCTCGCTGCTGGCATAGCCCGCCGCGCGCATCCCCGCCGCGCTGCCGCCACCAGCAGTCACGCTGCCTGCTGGCGCCACGGTCAGCGCAGCTCAGCCGGGATCTCCCTGATGGCGCTGGCAATGCGCTCTCGCGAAACATCGGGATCATAAGCACTGTCTTCCAGTGCCTGGAAGGCTACGTAGTACTTATTGGTGTCGTCATCGGCCTCAATGTATTCGGTTCCGGCGAGGTGCTCGAATGTCGCGACGTCAGGGAACGCAACATCATGCACTCTCGGGAACCGCATATAGGTGAATGCGCCGGTAAGGACGGGATGCTGGCCCGCCAGCGGAAGGATGCGCACGCTCACATTGGGCAGCCGCGATACCTCGATGATGTGCTCCAGCTGTCTGCGCATGACGGACGCATCGCCCAGCCTCCTGTGCAGGACTGATTCATCGATCACGAAAGACAGGGCGAGCGGAGGGTCGCGCTCCAGGACCTGCTGGCGCAGGTGTTGCGCCTCGACGCGGCGGTCAATTTCCCCGTGCGGCAGGCGGAACATGGCCGTCCAGCCGAGCATAACCTCCCGGGCGTACTCCTCGGTCTGCAGCAGGCCGGGCACCACCTGAGGTTCCCAGTCCCATATGGACTCAGCTTCAGCCTCGGCGCGCAAGAACTCGGCATGTACCTCTGGCAGGTGCGAGCTGATCGCCTCGAGCCTGCCCTTCCGGTCTGACTCCCGGGCCAGCGCCAGCAGCTCATCGCGATGGCGTTGCCCGACCCGGTAGAGGTCGAGCAGCTGCCGGATGTCATCGAGCTTCACGCCGATCTTGCTGGTTTCGATCCGGCTGAGCTTCGAGGTAGACCAGCCCAGGCGCTCGGCTACATCCTCGCCGATCAAACCGGCGCGCTCACGGAGCCGGCGCAGTTCGGCGGCGAGCCGACGGCGACGGACGTTCGGGCTGCCGCGTTCAGGCACCCCTCGGCTCCTTCTGGGACAGACGTCCCGGCCGTGTTACTCAGTTGCAGCGTAGTGGCGTCAGATATGTCCTGAGAAGACCTACAGGGAAATTCCCGGTGCAATTCCCGCTGCATATTGCGATCTTGGTCGTGATGCCGTGTACTCGAAGAGAGGCCCATTCCCCGTAAGGGAAGGAGGCCGGCCATGATCGGCAGGCGGGGGTTCCGGATCGTGGAGCCGGCGCGTGCCTCATGCGGACTGGGCCCTTCGACACCTGCTATCGAGCATAGGCGCGTAGCCGCGGAACGCCAACTGGCAGCGGCGCTGACGCTCCCGGGGCACGCCAGGGCCCCGCCGGGTCGGCGGTTCGACGCCAGGATCAGGCTTTCTCCTCCGGAGACGGTGGTCCGGCTCCGGAAATAGCACTGGGCCAGCGGTGGCGCCACTAGCCCAGGCGAACCAAACTCCACCCGAAATCGACTACGGAACGGAGTCAGTTATGACTACTCACATTACATCGGCTCGCGCGCGATGCAAGGGGGGCCTGCGCCCTCCTAGCTGCGAGATTACCCCGGCCATGGGGACGCGGCCGGCCATACCGGGCTGCGAGGCCTACCCGTGAACGGCCTCACGATCGCCACGCTGATGATCATGGCTGCCGTGGTGGCATGGGGATTCACGAAAGCGCACGCCTCCGCTCGGCACTCCAGGTTCCGGGCCGACGTGGCCCGCCGCGAGCGCGAGCTGCTCCGGGAGATCCAGCACTGCAGAGACGAGGCGGACCGGGCGAGAAGCCACGCGGCGCAGGTCAGCAGGGATGCCGAGACCTGGGTTGCGGGCTGCCGCCAGGGCCGCGAGGACGTGATCTCGGTCATGCCCTTGCTCATGGCGGCTCACGAGCAAACCGGCGAGGCGTGCCGCCGGCAGCGCTCTCAGCAGGTGACCGAACGGGCCTAGCGGACGAAGCGCTCCCCGGCGGGGCACGCCGCATCCGGCGGGGAGCGCGTCGGGACGCAGCGGGGCCCGGAGCGGATCACGGGCCCGCCGCCCCGGCCTCCCGCCCCGGTGACGCAGCGTGGCCTACTGGGACGGGGCGTCGTGCGGACCGCGGGGTGGGACGGGGAAAAGGACCGCACGGTATCTGCGCCAGCGCATGTCACATTCTGGCCCGAGACGTTCCACGCCTGACGCCGAGGCGGCCGTGGGCCCCGGACAAAGGGACCAGAGCGGACTGGACTGATCACGCGCCCAGGTTGCAGGATCGGGGGCAGGCGTCGTCGCGGGGACACGCCGGGGCGGCCGAGGAGGCGTGGCGCGGATGACCGAGCTCAAGGCGGAGGCAGACCCGGCCGAGGTGGGATTCGACCCGGCTCGCCTGGACCGGCTCGACCGGCACTTCCGGCGCTACGTGGATGACGGCCTGCTGCCCGGATGGCTGATCACGGTGAGCAGGCGGGGGCGGCTCGCCCACGTGTCCAGCTACGGCTCGCGCGACGTCGAGGCGGGGCTTCCGGTCGAGACCGACACCCTGTGGC
>Ga0335078_10003591_pt1 | contig 23075 bp, 11 predicted proteins | sample Lox_Sample_32_FD_206711 | JGI IMG/M metagenome (GOLD analysis project Ga0335078, IMG submission 206711) | Soil microbial communities from Loxahatchee National Wildlife Refuge, Florida, United States - Lox_Sample_3.2 | ecosystem: Environmental > Terrestrial > Soil > Wetlands | place: USA... | reverse complement strand
TGGCGCGAGTAAGTCCCTCGCCAACAGAATAATCAGGAAACCTGATCGTCGCTATTCCGGGGTCCCAGGTTCCCGCTGCCCGCCGTCGGATGCCGGTACTGCCAGGGGGCCGGTACCGCCAGGGGGCCGGTACCGCCAGGGGGCCGGTACCGCCAGGGGCCGGTACCGCCAGGGGCCGGTACCGCCAGGGGCCGGTACCGCCAGGGGCCGGTACCGCCAGGGGGCCGGTACCGCCAGGGGGCCCGCAGGCTCTCGTCAGGTCCCCGGCGCAACCATTTCCAGCCGGAACAAATTCATCGAATGTACCGAACCAACTTTCACGACTTGGCCGACCTCTTCACCGCTCCGGAATAGCGCGAAGCGCGGCAGCCGTGCAATTTTGTCTTTCGGTCGCCTAATTTCCTGAGCGACAACACGCGGGATCAGCGACATAGCTGGTCAGCACGTCGGTGGGCTGTTAATGTTGGCCGCTGATTAATGTACGCCGCCAGGCACCTGGCGCGGGGGAAACACGGTCCACCGGGCCGAAGGGGAGAAAATCATGAAATACGAAATTCGGGCATTGCCCAAAACGACCAATACTGCCGGGAGATAGCGATGTCGCATATTGCCATGCGCGCGGTCCCGGCAGCCGCGGCCATCGCGATCGGTGCCGCGGTGTGCGGCTTGGGCCTTAGCGGGTCAGCCGCGGCGGCGCCCCTGCCGCAGAACGCGGAGTTCGTCGTCACCCAGGCCGCCGCGGCCGACGGCACGGGCAGCAACGCTAACGACACGCACCGCAGCGGTGCGTGGGCCGTGTCGCGCGCCAACCCGCCTGAGCCCACGAGCATCAAGATCGAGAAGTCCGCCGCGCCGAGGATCTACCTCCGTGCCGGGCAGAAGATCCTCTACACCTACCGGGTGACCAACACAGGGCGGTCTCTCACGCTGCACGCCATCACGGTCAGCGACGACCGCATCCACCGGCCCGTCCACTGCCTCGTGACCATCCTCGCTCCGGGCAAGAGCACCGTCTGCGCCGCCGTCTACACCATCACCCAGCACGACATGGACGCCGGCCACGTCACCAATGTCGCGGTGGCGACCGGCAAGTTGCCGATCGCCGGCGTGGTGCGGAGCAAGCCGGCCGAGGAGACCATCCACGCGCTCCAGCACGCGGCCTTGCGCATACACAAGACCGCCAGCGTCTACAGCTACGACGCGGCCGGGCTGCCGGTCACCTATTACTACCGGGTGACCAACACCGGGAACGTGACACTGCGCCACGTGCAGGTCACCGACAGCCAGGGCCTGACGGTCTTCTGCTGGCGCAGGACACTGGCCCCTCGGCGCTGGATGACCTGCACCTCCTATTACCGCACCACCGAGGCGGACGTGGCCGCGCGCCACATCCGCAACGTCGGGTACGCGGTCGGCCAGCCACCGCACGGCAGGAAGGTGCACGCCAGCGACCGGCTCGTCATCCGCCTTAAGTACCGCCCGGCGATCAGCATCGTGAAAACCGCGAGCGTGGACAGCTTCGCCGCGGCCGGGACGCCGGTCATCTACTACTACCTGGTGACCAACGAGGGGAACGTGACACTGCGGCACGTGCGGGTCAGCGACAGCCGGGGCCTGACGGTCAGCTGCCCGGACGCCTCGCTGGCCCTGGATGAGGCGATGACCTGCACCGCCAGCTACGTCACCAGCCAGGCCGACGTGGACGCGGGCACGCTCGCGAACACCGGCAGCGTTACCGGGAGGGCGCCGCACGGCAGGCACGTGAGCGCCGACGCCGCCCTGACCATCCCGGCGGTACAGGCACCGGAGATCGGCATCGTCAAGACCGCCAGCGTGGCGAGCTTCACCGCCCCGGGCCAGCAGGTCACCTACTACTACCTGGTGACCAACAACGGGAACGTCACGCTGCACGGGGTGACGGTCACCGACAGCCGGGGCCTGACGCTCAGCTGTCCGCACACCACCCTGACCGTCGGGCAGGCGATGACCTGCACCGCCAGCTATGTCACCACCCTGGAGGACGTCGTCGCGGGCGGTATACCAAACACCGGCACGGTGACGGGTAAGACGCCAGCAGGCACCGAGGTCATGGACGCGGCGCCAGCGTTCCTTCCCTTTACCGGGTCGCCCTTCGTCCCGGTGACCGGCTAGCGGCTCCCCGCGGGAAACTCCGCGTTCTCGTTCGCGCCCGCGGGGCCTGATAAGATCGCGTTTTTTGCGATCAGGCCCCGCGGGCGCGAACATCGGGGGGTACGGGAGGTACGGGGGTCGTCCCCCCGGAAGACCGCTGTGTGTTTCCCTAAGATCACTGCTGCTTAACTAGTCCGGGTTCCCATTGCCGACCTGCGCTCCGTTATGCGAACCTCTGCGATGTGAACAACGCCGCCGACTCTCTTCGCGTGCCCATGGACCTGTCCGCCGACGACCCGGTGACCGGGCCGGTACGGGCGGGCGACCTGCTGTGGACACCCACCCCCGAACGGGTAGCCGGCGCCAACATGACCGCGTTCATGGGCTGGCTGAAGGAGAACCGCGGCCTGGAGTTCACGAGCTACCCCGACCTGTGGCAGTGGTCGGTCACCGAGACCGGCCCGTTCTGGCAGGCGGTCTGGGACTACAACGGGATCATCGCCGCCGCGCAGCCGGCCACGGCGCTCGGCAACAGCGCGATGCCAGGGGCGGAGTGGTTCCCCGGCGCCCGGCTGAACTACGCGCAGAACGTCATGCGCACCGAGGCGGCGGGCGAGGTCGCGCTTTACTACCACTCGGAGACGGTCCCTGTCACGCCGATGTACTGGGACGAGTTCGGCCCCAAGGTGCGCGCGCTGGCCACCAGGCTGCGCGAGCTCGGCGTCCAGCCGGGCGACCGGGTCGCCTCGACGCTGCCGAACATCCCCGAGGCCGTCATCGCGATGCTCGCCGTCACGTCCATCGGGGCGATCTGGACGAGCGTGTCACCCGACTTCGGCTGGCGGGGGGTGCTCGACAGGTTCCGCCAGCTGCAGCCGCGGGTGCTGATCTGCACCGGCGGCTACGTGTACAACGGCAAGGCCTACGACCGTTCCGGCGAGCTGCGGCAGATCATCGGCGATCTTGGCTGCCTCGAGCACGTCATCTACCTGCCGTTCGGCGACGTCCCCGCGCCACGGGACGACGCGAAGCCGCTGCCCGAGCTGCTGGCGGGCGAGCCGGTGTCACGGGAGGAGTTCAGGTATCACCACGGACCGTTCGGTATGCCGCTGTGGATCTTGTTCTCGAGCGGCACCACCGGACTGCCCAAGGCCATCACGCACAGCCACGGCGGCATCCTGCTCGAGCAGCTCAAGCTGCAGCGGCTGAACATGAACCTCAAGCCGGGCGACGTGCTGTTCTTCTACACCACCACCGGGTGGATGATGTGGAACTTCCTGGTCAGCTCGCTGGTGCTCGGGGTGAAGCCGCTGCTGTACGACGGCAACCCCGGTTACCCGGAGCCGGACGCGCTGTGGCGGATGGCCGCGCAGGCGAAGGTGACCTTGTTCGGCGGGTCGCCCGCCTACGCGGACATGCTCGCCAAGCGCGGCGTGGTGCCCAAGGACTCCTACGACCTGTCCGCCCTGGAGTGCGTGATGCTGGCCGGCTCCCCGGTGTCGCCCGAGGTGTACGCCTGGTTCTACCGGAACGTCAAGCGTGACCTGTGGCTGCACGTGGGCTCCGGCGGCACCGACGTGTGCTCGGGCTTCACCGGCGGGTCGTGCACCCTGCCCATCTACGCGGGCGAGCATCAGCACCGCAACCTCGGCGTCGCCGCGTACGCGTTCAACGACGCGGGCGAGGTCGTCGTCGACAGGGTCGGCGAGATGGTGATCACCAAGCCGCTGCCGTCGATGCCGGTCAAGTTCTGGGGCGACGACGAGAACATGACCAGGTACAAGGCCACCTACTTCGACGAGTGGCCGGGCATCTGGCGCCAAGGCGACTTCTTCAAGGTGACGCCGCGCGGCGGCACCTTCGTGCTCGGCAGGTCCGACGCCACCTTGAACCGGTTCGGCGTGCGGATCGGCACCGCCGAGATCTACAACGTCCTCGAGGGCATCCCCGAGGTCGACGACGCGATCGTGGTCAACCTCGACCTGCCTGGCGGGCACTTCTTCATGCCGATGTTCGTCAAGCTGGCCGACGGGCTGACGCTCAACGACGAGATCGTGAACAAGATCAGCTCGCGGCTGCGCCGCGAGTACACGCCGCGGCACGTCCCTGACAAGTTCATCCAGGTGCCCGCGATCCCGACGACGCTGACCGGGAAGAAGCTCGAGGTCCCGGTCCGCAGGCTGCTGCTTGGCGTGCCGCTCGAGGCGGCCGCCAACACGAGCGCGATGGCCGACCCGTCCGCACTGGACGCGTTCATCGACTACGCGCAAACCCAGGACGACTACAAAATGTGACATTAGTACTTGAGCAACCCAGGGGGTTCCAATGACGGAACAAGCAGGCTTCCCGCTGCCCTCGCAGATCGCCGACGTGGCAGGCGCGGAGAACTGGCGCTCCATGTACCAGTACTTCACCCGCTTCCAGCCGGATGACGACAAGCGCTTCTGGTTCTACAACTCGATGCACTTCCCCGAGCCGATGCCCGCCTTCGACACGATCACCGGGGAGGTACCGTACCAGGCGATCGGCGCCAACACGGCGCGGCTGTTCGTGTTCCCGACGACCTTGGGTATCGAGCACCGGATCGTGAACGGCCGGGTCTACATCACCGCCAACCCGGTGCTGGAGGCGGCGGAGATCTCACGCCGGTCCGCGGAGTTCGGGCCGCGCGCCGGTTACTACTTCGAGAACTGGGACTCCCTGTACGAGGGGTGGAAGAACCGGCTGCGGGCACTGATCGCCGAGATCGAGTCGATCGAGGTCCCTTCGCTACCTGAATGGGAGGAAGCGGACGTGGTGTTCGGCGCGGTCGGCGTCGCGCAGAACCACTACCTGCAGGAGAACTTCCACCGGGTGCTCGCGCTCTACTCGAAGATGTGGCACCACCACACCGAGATGCTGATGCTCGGCTACGGCGCGTACGTGGTCTTCTTCCAGTTCTGCCAGCAGGCGTTCCCCGAGATCAGCGACCAGACCATCGCCCGCATGGTGGCCGGCATCGACGTGATCATGTACCGGCCGGACGACGAGCTTAAGGGACTGGCCAGGCTCGCGGTCGAGCTCGGCGTGGACGACCTGTTCGCCGAGGGCTGCGTGGCCGCCGAGGTGCTCTCGGCCCTCGAGGCCCGCGGCGAGGCGGGGGTGAAGTGGCTTGACGCGTTCGACAAGGCACGCGACCCGTGGTTCCACGTCTCCTCCGGTGACGGCTTCTACCACCATCACCTGTCCTGGAACGACGACCTGACCGTGCCGTTCACCGCACTGCCCGGCTACGTCGCGGCGGTGCGGGCCGGCGGCATCGCGCCGCGCCCGACTTCGCAGCTGATCGCCGAGCGGGAACGGATCGCCACCGGGTACCGCGACCTGCTGCCGACCGACGACGAGAAGGCCGCCTTCGACCAGATGCTCGGCCTGTGCCGCCTGGTCTTCCCGTTCGTCGAGGACCACAAGTTCTACTGCGAGCACTGGTTCACCACCCGGTTCTTCCAGAAGGTCAAGGCGTTCGGGTCGCTGCTTGCGGCCCGCGGTGTGCTCGCCGAGGCCGACGACGTGTTCCACCTGCACCACACCGAGATCGACCAGGCGCTCGCCGACCTGTCCCTGGCCTGGGCGGCCGGCTCGCCGCCGCTCGGCGCCGGCCACTTCCAGCCGCTCATCGCCGAGCGCAAGCGGATGATCGCGGTGCTCAAGGACTGGTCGCCGCCCCCGGCGCTCGGCCCGGTGCCCGAGGCGCTGAACGACCCGGCGGTCCGCATGCTGTGGGGCATCACCAGCGAGCGGATCGAGTCCTGGCTGAACCCGGACCCCGACGAGGTCGTCGGCGTCGCCGCGTCGTCCGGCGTGGTCGAGGGGACCGCCCGGGTGCTGTTCGACGTGGCGCAGATCGCCGAGCTGCGCGAGGGCGAGATCCTCGTCGTCCCGGTCACCGCGCCGTCCTGGGCCCCGGTGTTCGCCAAGATCAAGGCGGCGGTCTCCGACATCGGCGGCTCGATGTCGCACGCCGCGATCGTCGCCCGCGAGTACGGGATGCCCGCCGTCGTCGGGTGCGGTGACGCCACGAAGCGGATCAGGACCGGGGACCGGGTCCGGGTCGACGGCGACCGCGGCACGATCCGGGTGCTGGCGGACTGATGCGGGCAGGAGGCCGCGGGTGACCCTCGTTGTGACGCTCACGGCGGGCACGGCTGAGGCAGGTGTCAGCGTCGTCGGCGGCAAGGGCGCGTCCCTCGGCGAGCTCACCCGGGCGGGAGCCGCGGTGCCGCCCGGGTTCGTCGTGACCGTCGAGGCGTTCGCCGCGGTCATGGCGGCCATCGACCCGGACGGGGCGCAGCGCGCGGAGATCGAGGCGCTGCCGGCCGCCGACCTGGCCGGGATCGCGGACCTTGCCGCGCGCGTCCGCGCGCTTGTCGTGGGCGCGGCGCTGCCGGCCGACGTCGCGGCGGCCATCGGGTCCGGCTACGCGGCGCTGGCCGGCGCTCCGGACAATCGCGCCCCCGATGTCAGCGTGCCCGACGTGGCCGTCCGCTCCTCGGCGACCGTCGAGGACAGCGCGGAGGCGTCGTTCGCCGGCCTGCAGGACAGCTACCTCGGCATATCCGGCGCGGCCGCGGTGCTTGAGCACGTCCGCCGCTGCTGGGCGTCGCTGTACAACGACGAGTCGGTCGCCTACCGCCGCCGCCTCGGCCTGCCCGAGGCCGGCGTCGCCATGGCGGTCGTGGTGCAGCGCATGGTCGCACCGCGAGCCGCCGGGGTGATGTTCACCAGGTCCCCGGTCACCGGCGACCGCTCGGTGGTCGCGATCGAGGGCACCTGGGGCCTTGGCTCCGCGCTCGTCTCCGGCGACGTGACGCCCGACTCCTGGGTGATCTCCAAGATCACTGGCGAGATCACCACCCGCCGCGTCTCCGCCAAGCTCAAGATCCACAGCTATACACGGAACGAGGGCGTGGCTTCGCCTCTCGTCCAGGTCGCCGACATGCCGGCCGCGCTACGTGAGGCGCCCTGCCTGACCGACGACGAGATCCACGCGCTTGCCGCGGTCGCCCGCCAGGTGGAGGCACGCTACGGCGCGCCGCAGGACATCGAGTGGGCGGTGCTCGACGGCGACGCGCCGGCCGGCTCCCGGATCGTGCTGCTCCAGTCCCGTCCGGAAACCGTGTGGGCGGCCCGGGGGTCCCCGCCCGCGGGCGCGCCAAGGCCGCGCGCCGCCGACCACGTACTCGCACTGTTCGGTAAGCCGCTGTGACGGCGCGGGCGCCTTCGCGGCGTACCACGGTGCCGTGCCCGCTGCCGGGCACCATGGCCGCGCCCGGGATCTCCGGCTGCGCGAAGGTGCAGGAATCGGTCACCGGGTATGAAACGACGCGGGGAGCTCTACACCTCGGGAGTGCACCGTGGACCTGACCAACGAGGACGTCGCGGACGTCCTGGCCCTGCTCGACTCGCTGCCCTACGACTCGCTCGACCTGGAGACGTCCCGGTTCCGGCTCACCCTGCGGCGCGCCGCAGGCGGCTGGACGCAGGAGTCGGAGGTCCTCACCGAGCCCGCCGTCGTCGCCGCGGTGCCGGCCGCCGTCGCATCGAGCGCGGCACCGGCCGCCGTCGCATCGGGCGCGGTGCCCGCTGGCGCTACGGCCCAGGCAAACCGCGCCGGCCTGGCCGACCGCGCCGACCGGGACCATGACCGGCCGGCCGGATGGGACGGATCGACCGCGGCCGGGTCGGACGGCGCAACCGCGGGCGACCCCGACGCGGGCGACCCCGACGGGCTGGCCGCGGTGACCGCTCCGCTGCCCGGGACGTTCTACCGCGCGCCGCGGCCGGGCGCCGACCCGTTCGTCCAGGTTGGCGACCAGGTGGCAGCGGATACCGTCGTAGCGATCGTCGAGACGATGAAGCTGATGAACCCCGTCCATGCCGGAACCGCGGGCCGGGTGGCGCGGATCTTCCTGGAGAACGGCGACTTCGCTCCCCTCGGCACAACGCTCCTGCTGATCGAGCCCGCCTAGTGACCGGCCACGGCACATGTCAACCCGCGCCAGCGCAGCTCGCGCCAGCGCTTCTTGCTGTTATCCAGCCTCAACGGACGCCGGGACGGCCGCCGAACGAGATAGTGGATGTTTGGGTACATCCGCGTGTGCCTAAACATCCACTATCTTTGGCTCGCCGGGCGAGCGCCAGCGCTTCTTGCTGTTATCCCGGTTGGGGTGCCTGCCGGGGAGGGGCGGCGTGAGCCGGCGGTTGCTGCGGCGGGTGCTGGTTGCCAACCGGGGGGAGATCGCGGTCCGGGTGATCCGTACCTGCCGGCGGCTCGGCATCGAGACCGTGCTCACCGTGTCGGACGCGGACGCGGGGTCGCTGCCCGCGCGGCTCGCGGACCAGGTGATACCGATCGGGCATGGCCCGGCGGGCGCGAGCTACCTGAGCGTGGACGCGGTGCTGCGCGCGGCGGTCGCGGCGGGGGCGGACGCGGTGCACCCGGGGTACGGATTCCTGTCGGAGAACGCGCGGCTGGCGCGGGCCTGCGGGGCGGCGGGGATCGTGTTCATCGGGCCCGCCCCGGAGACGCTTGAGGCGACCGGGGACAAGCTGGCCGCGCGTGAGCACGCGGTCGCCGCCGGACTGCCCGTGCTCCCCGGGGGCCACGTGACGCCGGAGGTCCCGCGCGCAGGTGACAGCGACGCGGAGGACGGCGGCGGCGCGGGCGGCGGGCGGGACGGCGCGGGCGGCGGGCGGGACGGCGCGGGCGGCGGGCGGGACGGCGATGCTGCGGCGCTCGCGGCGCGGATCGGCTACCCGGTGCTTGTCAAGGCGGCAGGCGGCGGCGGCGGGCGCGGGCTGCGGGTGGTCCGCGACCCGGCGGGGCTCGCGCAGGCCGTGGCGCTCGCCAGCGCGGAGGCGGGTGCCGCGTTCGGTGACCCCCGGGTGTACCTGGAGCGGTACGTCGAGCGCGGGCGGCACGTCGAGGTGCAGCTCCTGGGAGACGGGGAGCAGGTCATCCACCTCGGCGACAGGGACTGCTCGGTGCAGCGGCGCTACCAGAAGCTCATCGAGGAGGCACCCGCGCCAGGCCTCGGCGAGTACCTGCGGGAACGGCTGCGCGGCGCGGCGGTCGCGCTCGGCGAGCACCTGCGCTACCGGGGCGCGGGCACGGTCGAGTTCCTCGTCGACGCCGGCTCCGCGAGCACGGGCGACGGCGAGTTCTACTTCCTCGAGGTCAACGCGCGCATCCAGGTCGAGCACCCGGTCACCGAGGCGGTCACCGGCATCGACATCGTCGCCGAGCAGCTGGCGATCGCCGAGGGGCGGCCGCTGCGGCTGAAGCAGGCGGACGTCATGTTCGCGGGGCACGCCATCGAGGTGCGGCTGAACGCCGAGGACCCGGCGAGCGACTTCCGCCCCGGCCCAGGCACGGTCACCCGGGCCGTCTTCCCCGCCGCCACGCTGCCGGCCGCCACGCTGCCGGCCGCCACCGGTCCCGCGCGTGACGCGGCAGGGAAGGATGGCACCGGCGTGCGGGTGGACACGCACCTGCAGGCCGGGACGACCGTGCCGCCGTACTACGACTCGCTGCTCGCCAAGGTCATCGCGCGGGGCGGCGACCGCGACGGGGCGTTGCGCGCGCTGCGGAGCGCGCTCGACGCGTGCGCCATCGACGGGGTAAGCACGAACCTGGACCTGCACCGGGCGCTGCTCGCGGACGCCGAGTTCGCGGCCGGCGGCGTGGACACGGGGTACCTCGCGCGCTGGCTGGCGGGCGCGGCGGCCGGGGCCGTGGACGGTGCCGATGGCTGAGATCCGGCTGGTGGACGTGTCGCTGCGGGACGGCAACCAGTCGCTGTGGGGAGCGGCGGGGCTGCGGACCGCGCACATCGCGACGATCGCGCCGCTGCTCGGGCGGACCGGGTTCCGCGCGCTCGACTACTCCTCGTCGACCGCGATGGGCATGTCGGTGCGCAGGCACCGGGAGGACCCGTGGGCGCTGCTGCGGATCAGCAGGGCCGCGATGCCGGACACGCCGCTGCAGTTCATCGGGACCGGGTTCCGGTTCATCTCCTGGGAACGGGCGCACCCGGAGGTCATCGAGCTTGTCTACCGCAAGCTGGTGGACAACGGCATGGACCGGTTCGTGGTGCTCGACCCGTCGCACGACATGGACGCGGCGCGGGCCACCGCGCGGATCGCGAAGAAGGCCGGGGGCCGCGAGGTCATCGGCGCGCTGACCTACACGATCTCCGCGGTGCACGACGACGCGTTCTACGCGGGCATCGCCGCCGCCTACCGGGACTGCCCGGACATCGACCGCGCCTACATCAAGGACCCGGCGGGCATCCTCACCCCGGACCGGGCGCGGACGCTGATCCTCGCCGTGCAGGCGGCGCTCGGCGGCAAGCCGCTGGAACTGCACTCGCACGCCACGCTCGGGCTGTCACAGCTCACCTGCCTGACCGCCGCGTCGCTCGGCGTGCACGTGCTGCAGGTCGGCTGCGGCGCCCTCGGCAACGGCTCGTCACTGCCCGACGCCGAGCAGCTGGTCGCGAACCTGCGCGCCTCCGGGCACACCGTCGACATCGACGACCGGCTGCTCGCCGCCGTCGCCAGGTACTTCCACCGGCTGGCCGCCGCGGAGGGACTGCCGCCCGGACGGCCGGGATCCTTCGACGCGGCGTTCATGGACCACCAGCTGGCCGGCGGAACCCTGTCCACGACAAGGCGGCAGCTGCGCGAGATCGGCCTCGCGGACCGCTTCCCCGCGCTCATGGCGGAGATCGCCCAGGTGCGGGCGGAACTCGGCTACCCGATCATGGTGACGCCCTACCCGCAGATGGTGATCGGGCAGGCCCTCGCCAACCTGCTGTCCGAGCAGGCGGGCAACGCGCGCTACGACAACGTGCCCGACCAGGTGATCAGGTACGCGCTCGGCACGTTCGGCAAGCCGACCGCGCCGGTCCAGCCGTGGGTGCTCGACAAGGTGCTCGGCCGGCCGCGGGCGGCCGAGCTCGCGGACGAGCCGCCGCCGCTGACCGTGGCCGAGCTGCGCCAGCGGTTCGGTGCCAGGATCAGCGACGAGGAGCTGCTGCTGCGCTTCGGCATGCCGGCCGCGGAGGTGGACGCGATGGTCGCCGCCGGTCCCGCGGTCACGCATTACAACCCGGACCTGGTGCCCCTCCTCACGCTGCTGCGCTCCCTGGCGGAGCGGCCCGCGGCACGGGAGCTGACGGTGAGCAAGCCGGGCTTGCGGCTGTCACTGCGCGGCAACGGGCGTCAGCCGTCGACTTATTAGGAGCTTCGTGACCACTGCGTCCCCCACGACAGAAATCTCCGACGAGGTGCTGCGCCGGCTGCGGGACGCGCGCGGCTTCATCTTCGACATGGACGGTACCCTCGCGCTCGGCGACCGGGTCAACCACGGGCTCACCCCGCTGCCCGGCGCCGTTGAGCTGCTGCGCTGGGTCCGCGGCCAGGGGCTGCCGTACGTGGTGTTCACCAACGGGAGCAACCGCTCACCCGCGCACTTCGCGTCGGTGCTGCGCGGCGCCGGGCTCGACGTGCCCGATGAGCAGATGATGACGCCGGCGTCAAGCGCGGTGGTCATGTTCACCAGGCGCGGCTACAAGCGGGTCATGGTCCTCGGCGGCGACGGGCTGACCGGGCCGCTGCGCGCGGCAGGCATCGAGGTCGTGCCGCCGGTCGAGGCCGCTGCGTTTCCAAGCACGGGCGGCACCCGGCCGTCGGACGCGCCAGCTGACGTGGACGCGGTGCTCGTCGGCTGGTTCCGCGAGTTCACCATGCCCCACCTGGAGGCCGCCTGCCACGCGGTCTGGTCGGGCGCCGCGCTGTACTCCGCGTCAGAGACACCGTTCTTCGCCTCCGCGGGCGGCCGGGCGCTTGGCACGTCCCGGGCGATCTCCGCGATGATCCGGTCGGTCACCGGGTGCCGCCTGACGGTCACCGGCAAGCCGTCGCCCGACGCGCTGCGCGCCGCGGCCGCCCGGCTCGGCGTCCCCGCGCGCGACCTCGCGGTGGTCGGCGACGACCCGCTGCTCGAGGTGCCGATGGCGCACCGCGGCCGCGCGCTCGCCGTCGCGGTGCAGACCGGCCTGGCCGGGCCGGACGCCTACGACCGCCTGCCGCCCGCCAAGCGGCCGCACCTGCACCTGCGCGGCGTCGATGAGCTGCTTTCACTCCTACAAGCGACAAGCGGAGCGACATCATGAGCGACATGCGAGCGGTTGGCTTCACCGAGTTCGGCGACCCGTCGGTGCTCGGCATCGTCACGGTGCCCAGGCCGTCACCCGGCCCCGGCCAGGTGCTGGTGAAGGTCGCGGCGGCCACGGTGAACCCAACCGACCTCGGCTTCCGCGCGGGCGGGCGGCCGCTGCCGCCCGGCGTCGAGCCGCCGTACATCCCCGGCATGGACCTGGCGGGCGTCATCGAGGAGAGCGGCCCCGAGGTGCGCGCCTGGCACGCGGGCGACCGGGTGATGGCCGCCGTCGCCCCGATGGTGCCCGGCGGCGGAGCGCAGGCCGAGTACCGGGTGGTCGCCGAGGACCAGCTCGCCACGGTGCCCGGCGGGTGGTCGCTGACCGAAGCGGCGACGCTGCCGATGAACGGCATGACGGTACGGACCGCGCTGGACATGCTCGCGCTGCCCGCCGGTTCGACGCTGGCCGTCACCGGGTCGGCCGGCATCGTCGGGCAGTACGCGATCCAGCTCGGCAGGCACGCGGGGCTGACCGTCATCGGTGACGCGAAGCCCGAGGATGAAGCGCTGATCGAGTCGTTCGGCGCGCATCACGTCGTGCCGCGCGGCGACGCGATGGCGGCGGCCGTCAGGTGGCTGTACCCCGGCGGCGTGGACGCGGTCATCGACGCCGCCCTGCTCGGAACCGCCGTCATCGGCGCGGTCAGGAACGGCGGCCAGCTGCTCGCGGTCCGCCCCTACCAGGGCCCGGCCGAGAACGGCACGGCGGAGCGGGGCATCACCGTCCACCTTGTCCTGGTCGGCCAGCACCTGCACGAGGGCAACCGGATCGCCGAGCTCGCCGACCTGGTGGACGCGGGCGTGCTGACGCTGCGGGTCGCCGACGTGCTGCCCGCCGACCAGGCAGCGGAGGCGCACCGGCGGCTGGCGGCCGGCGGGGTCCGCGGGCGGCTGGTGCTGACCTTCTGACCGGGGCGCAAGTGCATAACCTGCTCGCGGCGAGCCAGGGGCCTGCGCCGCCACCGCCGACGGTAGTCATCGCGATCGTCACGCTGGTGATCCTCGGTTTCGGTGGCAGCATCTACGCGGCGGCGGCGGGTGCCTCCCGCCGGCGCCGGGCCCAGGCGCCCGGCCGTGCCGCCGTCGCGGCGCGCGAGGTCACCGCGAGCTGGCGGGTGAAGATACAGACGGCCGAGCGCATGTCCGTCACCGGTGCCGGCACGGATACCTGGCGGCTCAACGTCAGGGGTGAGTTCGTCGAGGTCAGGCAGGCGACCCGGCTGGGGCGGGCGCTGAACGGGCGGGAGTACTACATTCCCGCGCGCGAAGCGTCGATCCGCGTCGAGCCCGGCTTCCTCGGCCGGCAGTGGCTGGTCATCACCGGGACCTCAAGCGGGCAGCCAGCCTGCGTCTGGGTCTCCCCCACCGTGGTCAGCCGCGTCACGTTCGAGGAGATGCGGCTAGCGCTCACCGCCGCGGGCGCGCGGCCTGAGCGCCCGTGACCCAGCTCGCCAGCCTTGATCTTGCGCGGGCCGCATGGCGGCGAGTTAGCCTTACGCCATGCCGGAGCAAGCGCGAGGAGCACCCGAGCCGCGGGCCGGTGACGGCGAGCGGTGGCAGGCGCCCGTCACCTGGTGGCTCGCGCGCGGCGAGTACCAGCTGCCCGCCGTCGCGGACTGGCTCAGCGCCACCGAGCGCGTCCAGGCCGGAGCGCTGCGCTATGCGAAGCGGCGAACCGACTTCCTGCTCGGCCGGTGGACGCTCAAGGTCGCCGTGGCGAAGGTACTCGGCTGGCCGGATGATCCCGACGCGCTTGCGCGGATCGAGAGCAGGCCGGCGCCGACCGGCGCGCCCCGGCTTTACGTCGACGGCCAGCAAGCGGACCACGGTGTGTCGCTCAGCGACCGGGCCGGGTGTGCCGTCTGCCTGGTAGCGGCCCGCGCAGTCCCGGTCGGCTGCGATGTCGAGCTCGTCGAGCCGCGCAGCGACGCCTTCGTCAACGACTACCTGACGGAGGCGGAGCAGCGGCAGGCCGGCCCTCCTGGTCCGCTCAGGGACACGGCCGCCAACCTCATCTGGTCCGCCAAGGAAAGCGCGCTCAAGGTACTTGGCACCGGGCTGCGCCAGGACACCCGCTCGGTGGAGGTTGTCGTGACCGAGCTGAGCCCGCCGGAGCACACCTGGTCCGCGCTGCGGGTCCGCACCGCGGCGGGAGAGACGTTTCCCGGCTGGTGGCGGCGGAGCGGGCCGTTCCTGTTGACCGCCTGCCTGCCCGGCGGCGGGCCGCCGCCTGTCGCGCTCGAGGCGTGTTCTCCGATCGACTCCATGCGGCCGTCGCACCGCTGGGCCGGCCGGCCACTCAGCTCGTAGCCTCTTGCCTGACCGGGGCGGCCAGCCGACGTTCCAGGGCACGGATCACAAACGGCCGCAGCTGCTCAGGCGGGATGATCTGATCGACGGATCCGACCCGCATCGCGCGCGTGATGTCGTGAGTCCCGTCGAACTCGTCGGCGACCTGCCTCAGCTTCTCGGCCCGTACCGCCTCGGTCACCTCGGCAAGCTCGTGGTGTACCTCGGCGAGCGCCTTTCCCGTCGCGGCAGGGAGCCGCTCCCGCAGGCTCGCGACCCGGGGGTCGGAGTCCGTCCTCTCCGCCACCTGACGGGAAAGGACCACGGCGGCGGCGGGCGCGCCGCCGATCACCGAGGCGTAGGAGCCTGTCACCGCGGCCGTTTCCATGTTGTCGTGTAGTCGCTTGGAGAAGACCACGAACGCGCCGCCGTGATAGCGCGAGACCACGACGAAGACGATGGGCCCGCGGAAATTGGTGACCGCGCGGCCGATCTCCGCACCGTACTCAAGCTGCCAGTTGCGCATGCTTTCCGGCGAGCCGTCGAAACCGCTGAGATTCGCAAGCACTACGACCGGCCGGTCCCCGCTCGCCGCGTTGATCGCGCGGGCCACCTTGCGCGACGATTGCGGGAAGAGCGTTCCTGACGTCCAGGACGAGGGGCCGTCGGCGGGAACGAACCCGGCCCTGGCCACGTTGCGTGACTCCAGCCCGATCAGGCACACCGGGAACCCCCCGATCCGCGCCTCCCACACGATCGCGCTCTCGGCGTCGCGCCACGGGGCCCAGCGCTCGAATGGCGTGTGGTCGGCGTCGGTCACCGCCCGCATCACCGAGCGCATGTCGAACGGCTTCTTGCGGTCCCCGTTCAGTTCGGCAGAGAAGACGTCGCCGACCGTCGCGAACCGCGATCCCTCCGCCTGCTTGTGCGGGAAGGTGCGCACGTCACGGTCGAAGGGGTCGCTCGTCATGGCCCGGCGCGGGTGCTGCTCGCCTGGGACGACGTACGTGTGCGCGTAGTGCCGCAGCAGCAGCGCGCAGGCCGCGGCCAGGGTGGGCGCCCAGTACTGCGCCTCTCCGTTCGGTCCCATGATCCGCTCGAATCCCCCGATGCCGAGGTTGTCCTCGGCCGACACTCCGCCGGAATAGTCCAGCGACTTCTTGCCGGTCAGCACCATGGCGCTGGCCGGCGTCATGATGAGGATGCCGCGGGTGTGCATGAGCATGGTCGCCTCTGCGTCCCAGTACGGCTGGGCGCCGACGTTGATCCCGGTCACGACGATATTGACCTCACCGCCTGACTGGGTGAACTCGACCAGCCCGCGCAGCACCGCGGCGATCCAGTCCATGTTCTCCGTTCCGCTGTCCCAGGCGATCTTGGCGCCTGACGACACCGCGAACCACTCGACGGGCACCCGCATCCGCCGCGCGAGTACCAGCGCGGCGAGGATCCTGCGGCACTCAGGCTCCGCCAGGCTGCCAAGCCCTTCCGTGGGGTCGCTGAGAATGGCCACCCGGCGCATGCCCTCAGGTACCAGCGGCGTGTAGCTGGTGATGACGCCGGTAACGATCCCCGCCCGGTTGCGGCCGTAAGGCCGGTCCACTGGACCGAGTTCATCGGCTGCCTGTCCGCCCTCGTCGCGGAGGTCGTACTCGGTGAAGTCGCCCGCGGGGAAATCCGCGGGCGCGCCCCGGGGCGGAGTGAACATGCGGATGAGCTCGTAGGGATAGGGCAGTCCGAGCCGCTCGGCCCGCAGTGCCTTCTGCCGGTACTCGGTATGCGGCTGGATGGGCTCGTCCGACCACGGGCGGATGCGCACCGTGACAGCCCGGTCCGCGACGTTCTCGACATGGAGGACCGCATCCCGCGGTTCCCCGGTGGCCTCATCCGGCACCCGGATCCTCGCCACGACCTTCTCCAGTCCGAGTCCGGCGGCCTGCGGCGCCAACTGGTGCGCGAGGTTCCGCCAGACGGCGGTGGGAACGTTCCAGGCAGGGCGCACGTAAAGCATTACCCTGTTCCGTAGCGGGCGCTGGCGCTGCGACTGGCCGCGGAGCGCGCCGCGGATGTCGGCGAAGGCCTGGATCAGGGTACCTTCGAGCATCGGGTAGCCGATGATGTCGCCTGCGGAGTTGCATGCGGGGGTCAGGTCGCGCACCTCGGCCATGGCGAACAGCCGCTCGTCCTTCGCGTTGGCGTGCGCGACAGCGTGGAACAGGTAAACATCCTCGGCGCTCGGCAGCCTGCGCAGTGAGAAGTTCGACAGCCGCCACAGGTCGAGGCGCTCGGCGATCATTGGGTGCATGTTCCTGAGCACCATGTCCTCGGCGAACCGGGTCGCCGCGCTCGCGTACGTGAATGCCTGAGTCCGCTGATGCTCCTCGGAGTATCCGGTGTCATGGCTGGCGCTGGTCACGGTGACGGTGAGGCGGCGCAGGCCGCGGCCGAAATCCGTGCGCGCAAGCACGTCGCCGAGTTCGGCGGCCATCTCCTCGTCCGGGAGCAGCGGCTCTCTCCGCCACGATTCGACGTCGACGACGACGGGCTGGTCCGGTGCGAGCGTGCCCAGGTGCGGTGCGATCGCCTGGGCGAACGAGGGCAGGTCCGCGATCGGCACGTACCCGGCGACCAGGTGCACGGGCGGCCCGCTCTGCCCCGGCTCGACGTAATCGGCGAGACAGGTCAGGTTCTTACCGAAGGTCTCGCACCGCATTCCCGTGAGGTCGCGTATCCGGTAGAAGCGGCGGGTACGCACCTCAAGCAGCCGTGCCCTTGCCGTCTCGTCGGCGTCGCGGTACCAGTCCCGTAGCCGTGCCCGCATCGGCAGCGGGAACCAGACGATCCGCATCGCGAGGTCGCGGCGCCGATCTGGCGCGGGCGTGCCGCACAGCTCATCCAGGCTGGCCTCGATGTCCGCGTATGCCTTCGCCCGCGTGCGGTTGATAACGGGCGCGTCGACATACCGGAATCGCACATCCCTGGCCAGGTCACACACGTCTGGGTAACGCCCCTGGGCGGAGTCGATGAGCCGGGCGAGCACGTCGAGCCGGTCGTCGGTCATCGCGGGTGCCAGCACGTCGTAGCCGCGCAGCCATCGGCCGAGGATGGCGAGCATGATGGGGGCGGCGGCAGGCATCCTGCCGACCGACCGGTACATACGAAGCAACGCCTGTTCAAGCCCTGGCGTGCGGGTCAGCGACTGGACTCCGTAGCGGGCCAGTGCCGTTCGCAGCCGCCGAGCGAATTGCGCCGGTATCCCGCTGCGCGCGGGATCGAGGAACGACAGGTAGGTGAGCAGGTGCTCCTGCGAGCTTCGCGGGTGCTCCTCCTCTTCGCCGTCATCGGGTACCTGGAGGGAAAGAGCCGCCGCGTCGGCGAAGATCTCAAGGAGTTCCTGGTCGCTGCGCAGCGCGGCCTCGTCGGGCACGACGCCGGCAGGGCGCTTGGCTCGCTCCCTGCTGAACTCCCTGGCGGCGTTGTCTTCGATGTCGTAGCCGAGCAGGTACGCCTGGAGCATGTGGTCGATGCCGGCCTCGTCACTGGTGCCGTGTGACGCTGTCAGGCCGGCGAAATCGGCCAGCTGCCCGCCGGGTCCGGCTGAGCCGCCTGAGCCGACCTGGTTGCGGGACTCTCGCAGCGTGACCAGGGGCGCACCCGCCTTCACCTGCGTGTTCACCTGAGCGAGCACGGAGTTGACCACGCCGCCGTGCGGCGCGGTGATGGTCGTTTCCATCTTCATGCTCTCGAGGACGGCCAGCGGGTCACCGGTTCGCACGATGTCGCCCTCCGCGACCAGGACGGCCACAACGAACGCGGGTGAGGGGCTGCGGACGTGTCCGCCGTCATCGCGGGTGATGGCGTGCGGGACGCTGTCGACCTCGATGAGCAGCCGGTCGCCCTGGCTGGCCGCCACGATCTTGTATCGCCTGCCACCGCAGGTGATGGCCCGCTCGTACCGGCCGAGGCGCTGGACGGTGAGGTCGACCACGGCAGTACCTGGCGGGGTGTCAGCCGATGGACCTGGGCCGTCCGCGCCACTGCCGGCTGCGACCCGGTAAGCGCCACCGCCGAGGCAGTACACGTGCATCTGGTAGACGACGCCACGAGACCGCAGCCGCAGCCGGTGCCCGACCTGATCGGGGAGCTCTGGACGTCCCCGCGCCGCCGACGCCAGGAAGTTGGCCTGCACCGCGGCCTGGTCGGCGTCCGCGGCCTCGACCGCCGCCGCCAGCAGTGCGACCGGGTCGACCGCGGGCAGATGACCGCCCGCTTCGGTCAGCCGGTCCAGCCAGCGGTTGTCGTAGCTGCCTGCCACGACATCCGGGTGGCCCGCAAGTGAGAGCAGGAACGCCTTGTTCGTCGACCCGCCGTCGACCACCACCAGGCAGTGCGCCAGCGCGCGCCGCAGGCGGCTCAGTGCCTCCGCCCTGTCGTGCCCGTGCGCGATGACCTTGGCGATCATCGAGTCGAATTCCGCCGGGATGCTGTCGCCCTCGGCGACTCCGGTGTCCACCCGGATCCCGGGTCCGCTGGGCAGCCGCAGCGCGGAGACCCGTCCTGGCGTCGGTGCGAAGTCGTGCTCCGGATCCTCGGCGTTGAGCCTGGCCTCGATCGCGTAGCCGGCCGCGGTAGGCACCGACGGCGGCAGGCTGCCGCCCCGCGCGATGTGCAGCTGCAGCTTGACAAGGTCGATGCCGGTCGTCATCTCGGTGACCGGATGCTCGACCTGCAGCCTGGTATTCACCTCCATCAGCATGAATCGCCGGGTCACCGGGTCAACGAGGAATTCGACGGTGCCCGCGCTGCGGTACCCGGCGGCGCCGCAGAGCCGGACCGCGGCGTCGCGCAGTGCGGCCTCTGTAGCCGGGTCGACCTTGCTTGAGCCTGATTCCTCGATGATCTTCTGGTTGCGCCGCTGGATGCTGCAGTCACGGATGCCTGCCGCCCACACGGTGCCCTGGCCATCCGCGATCACCTGCACCTCGACATGCCGCACGCCGTCGAGCTTCCGCTCGATGAACACCGTGGGGTCGCTGAATGCCGCGTCCGCTTCACGCTGCGCCGAGGCGAACGCCGACAGCATCGCGCTCTCGGACTCCACCAGCCGGATGCCCCGGCCGCCGCCGCCGCTCGCCGCCTTGACGAGCACCGGGTACCCCAGCATCCCCGCCACGACCTGAGCGCCATGACCGTCATGCACCGGGCCGCCGCTCCACGGAACGACTGGTATACCGAGACGCTCGGCAAGCTGCTTGGCCCGCACCTTGTCGCCGAGCAGCCTGATGACCTCGCTTGGCGGGCCGACGAACGTGATACCCGCCTCCTCGCAACGCGCGGCGAAGTCGGCTGACTCGGCGACAAAGCCCCAGCCTGGCCAGACCGAGTCGGCGCGAGCCCGGGCTAGCGCTGCCATCACCTTGTCGATGTCCAGGTACGCGGAGTGCCTGCCGCCGTCCGGGCCGGCGATCAGGGCCGGGCCGAGCGGGACGGCCTCGTCGGCCTGCCTGACGAACAGGGACGCCGCATCAGGATCGGTATACAGGGCGATCGTCGTTACCGGCTCACGGAAATCGTCGCCGAGCTCGCCCACGGCGGCCAGGCACCGCATCGCGGGCTCGCCCCTGTTGATGATGGCGAGTCGCCGGACACCGGACATTTCGCCTCCCCACTGGCCGCTGGCCGCTGGACGGTCAGGTGCTCATCGCGTCGCGGACCGGGCGCCGCAAATCGGCTGGCAGCGTCTCGTCGAGGCCGACGGTCCGGTAGCCGTTGACGCGCAGCAGCACGTCACCCTCGCCGTCAAGCACCTCGCAGTCGAAGCCGCCGTCGCCGGCCGGGCGGGCGACCGCGAACAGCTCTGCCTCTGGCACGGGACGGCGCGGCATGCTGACCAGGTCCACGTGGGCTGGCAGCGCCAGGTGCCCCGTGTGGCCGATCTCCCACAGGCCCGCGGCCTGGAAGCATGCCTCGGCCAGCCGTGGCTCGGTGGCGGTGGGGCCAGCCTCCGGCGCCTGGGCCGCGGGCAGGTGCCTGGCAAGGCGAGCCACCGCGTCGGAGCCGCGGTGCCAGGCCTCGTCGACCACCTGGTACGCGGGCCCGTGGAAGAACACCCGGTAGATGTCGTCGTGGCCGACCGTCGGCGCCGTGCGGCCGCCGGGTGCCGCGGCATGCTCGTCCTGCGCGGCAGCGGCGGTGAGCCGTACCCTGCCGGTGAAGTGCGACGTGACACGCGGGGCCTGCCCGTCGGCAAGCGGCCGGCTAGCGCTCAGCGTGCAGTCCGCCACCAGGTCGGCACCGTCCGGCCGGATCACGGCGTTCACGGTGACCGTGCGCGGCTCGTCTTTGTAGAACTTCAGCGGTGCGGCGAAGTCCACCTGTTCCACGTCCGCCACCCGCATGCCGGGGACGGCAAGGCCGGCCAGGGCGGCGAATGCCTCGATGCCCATCACTCCCGGCAGCACGGGGGTGCCGTCGATGCGATGATCGCGCAGGAACGGCTGCGCCGCGGGATCAAGCGAGGTTTGCGCGCTGAGCCCCGTGTAGACCCCCATCCCGGTGACCGTGCCGATCATGGGGCCGGCCGAGCTGGCGTCGACCGCGCCTGGGTCGAGCCCGCCGGTGAGGTCGCGCTCGGTGACGAGCACGCCAAGCTGCCCGCCGACGACCACCTCGCCGCCGAACGGCCCGCTCGCGAGCTCAAGCCCGATCCACGGTATGCCCGCCTCCGGCGCAAGCAGCTCAATGCCGGCCCTGGCCATCACCTGCGGGATCGAGCCCTTGGTCGCCATGCCGAGGCCGCCCCACGCCGTCCAGTCGACGGCTATTCCCCTGGTGCCGGGCCGGCTGGCGCGGAAGCTTGACATGATCTTGCACAGCAGGTCGTTGGCGGCGCTGTAGTCGGTCTGTCCCACGTTGCCGAACCGGCCGGCCACCGAGCTGAACGCCACCACCGCGCCGACCGGCAGGCCCTCGGCCGCGTGCAGCAGGTTGAACAGGCCGTCGGACTTCACGTCGAAGACCAGGTCGTACTCGCGCGGCTCCTTGTCGGCGATCGCGTGACTGATATCCAGGCCCGCGGCGTGCGCGAGCACGTCTATCCGCCCGTGCTTGTCGCGGATGCCGGCCATGACACCAGAGACCGCCTCGGGATCGGTCAGGTCGACCGAGTGGTAGTAGGCCTGGCCGCCCGCGGCGCGCACCGCCTGGATGGCGGCCAGCGCCGAGAGCAGCCGCTCGCAGCGGGTGACCTCCCGCTCGATCAGCACCGGTGTCGGCCGGGTGCCGCCGGCCGTGAGACGCCCGGCGATCGTCTTCTTGTACGCCTCCCGGTCGGCCGCGAACTGGATCAGGTCAGGGTCGTTCGGATCGGGCTCGGGCATCAGGTCGATGAGGTGGAAGATGCCGCCGCTGGCCTTGGCGAGGTCCGCGATGATCGCCGAGGTGATCGCCCCGGCCGCGCCCGTCACGGCGAACACCGTCTCGCTGCCGAGTCTCATTCCGCCGTCGTCACCGAACGGGACTTCCCGCAGTCCCACGGTCCAGCGGCGCTCGCCGACCCGGCCGATCTCGACCGCTCCCGGGTCCCGCAGGGTCTCCTCGATCAGCGCGTCGGCGATCGCGGCGGTCTTCCTGGTGTGCGGGAAGTCGACCGCCTTGGCCAGGACGTCCGGCCGCTCACGCCAGTACGCCTTGACGAATCCGGTCACCGACCCGCCCAGCGGCGCCGTCGCCCCGTGGTCGTCATATCCGTGATAGCCGCCCATCCGGGTGCCCGAGAGTAGGAACGTGCCAAGCGGCCCGAGCTGTCCGGCCCGGTCGAGCCGCCGGACCACGGCGTACAGGTTCTTGACCCGGCGCCGCAGCGCGTCATGCCAGCCGTCCAGGTCGAGTTCGCCGAGCGCGGGCTCGGCGTCGAGCGCGGCCAGCCAGTACAGGCCCTGCACCGGGCCGTCGGCCAGCCAGCCAGCCAGCCGGGAGTCAATATCGTCGGCAGGGCTCCCCGGCTCGATAACCAGGACGCTGACGCCGAGCGAGCCGAGCCGCCTGGCCAGCGCCTTGGCGACGCCACCCTCGTCGGCCATCACGATGACCCGGCTCCCTTGACCGAGTGTCACCGCGGTGGGCTTGCACCAGGGTGCGGGCGGCCGCAGCACGGGGACCGGCACGCGGCGCGGCATGCGCCGTGCTGCGGCCGGGTCGCCGGTGAAGGCCGGCTCGGCCTTGACCGACGCCGCCGGTGCCGCCGACGCCGGTGCCGCCGGCGGCTCGGCGGGCCGCGGCGCGTGCGGCGCGTGCGGCGCGTGCGGCGCGTGCTCGCGGGCGAAGCCGATCACGTGGCCGAGGGTGGGGAAGTCGCGCAGCCTGAGGTTGTCCAGCCGGGGGATGGCGAACC
>Ga0335078_10003590_pt1 | contig 23076 bp, 19 predicted proteins | sample Lox_Sample_32_FD_206711 | JGI IMG/M metagenome (GOLD analysis project Ga0335078, IMG submission 206711) | Soil microbial communities from Loxahatchee National Wildlife Refuge, Florida, United States - Lox_Sample_3.2 | ecosystem: Environmental > Terrestrial > Soil > Wetlands | place: USA... | reverse complement strand
CAGAGGCCGATAACGCGCTCTGTCGCTAGGGGGGCGCTATCGGCGGGGCAGGGCAAGACTGATTGGGGGATGGCATGGCGATTTCGCCTGCGACGGGACTCATCGGTAAGAAGCGAAATCCGCTGGCGGTCTGGCTCTTGCTGCCGTTCGTCACGCTTGGCATCTACAGCCTGGTCTGGTACTACAAGGTGAACAGGGAGGCCAGGGACCTGGGCGTGCCTTCCAACCCCGGCGTCTCCCTGCTGGCGGTAACGCTCGGAGCGTTCCTGTTGGTCCCGCCGTTTGTCTCGTACTACAAGACCGGCGAGCGGATCGCCGCGGCACAGCGTGCTGCCGGGGTGGCCCCGACCTGCAGCCCGGCGGTGGGCCTGCTGCTCTGGATGTTCCTCTTCGGTTCAGGGAGTTTGTATTACCAGTCCGAGCTAAACAAGATCTGGGATTATTACGGAAATCCACCCGAAGGGTCGCCGATTCCGATCGCGCCTACTCGGCAGGCGGCAATCGGGTATCAGCCGCAGGCATTCCAGCCCCAGGGCTATCTGCCGGCTGGGCAGCCGCAGAATTACCAGCAGCAGGGACCCGGCTACCAGCAGCCCGGCTACCAGCAGCCCGGCTACCAGCAGCCCGGCGGGTATCAGCCGGGGCAGCCGCAGGGCTATCCGGAGCAGCCCGGTTACCAGCAGCCCGGCGGGTATCAGTCGGGGCAGCCGCAGGGCTATCCGGAGCAGCCCGGTTACCAGCAGCCCGGGTACCAGCAGCCCGGCGGATATCAGCCGGGTGGCTACTGATCCGGGCGTGAAGCCTAGTCCGCGCCTGGCGGGTAAATCGCGGCGAGATCGCGGATCAGCGCGCGACGCTGGTGCACGAGCTGGGCATGCTCGGTGAGGCGCAGGCACTCGATCACCAAGGTGCGGGCGGTGCTGATATCGCAGATGGACTGCGCGTATCTGATCAGCGTGCGGAGTATCTGGGCGCGGCGGAGCGGGCTAATCTGCGAGCCCGCGTCGATGGCGTCGCGCAGGTGGCCTTCGAGCTGGGTCGCCTTCCGTCGGCTGCGGCCTGTCGGCCGGGCGAGATAGAGGTCCATCAGCCGCCGCTTGATTCCGGCCCTGATGATGGCATCGCTGCCAGCCAGATTGAGCGCAGAACCGGCGATGGCCTCGGCGTCGTAAACCGATGCGCGCGCCGATCCTGTCATCGCGATCAGCTTCTGCTCGAGGAACGAGCGCTGCCATATCTCTGGCTCGCGATGATAACCGACCAGCGACTCGGAAAAGGCTATCGTCCTCGCGGCGTCCCTGCGAAGGCCCAGCGTGTTGAGTGTGACGACCTCAGCGAGCATGGCGTTGATCTGCAGCCGTATCAGCTCGTCATCCTCGCCGGCGTCGGCCCCGGCAGCCGATATCACGGCAATGGCACTCCTGGAGAACCCCAGCGCCAGGTCCGGCCGGCCAAGCACCTGCGCGGTGTCATGCAGGAACATGAGAGCCTGAGCATGCGCGGCTGGATTCCGCTGCGGGTCAATGAGGGCGGGAAGCATCCGGGCCTTGTCCCACACCTGCGCATACGACTCCGCGGTCACCAGTGCGTTGGTGGCGTGCAGGGCAAGCTGGTGTAATTCGCCGACCTCCTTGATCGCGGCGTCCGCCTCATCGGCCGGGATGAACGCGGGCGTTCGAGCCGCTGATCCCCTGCCCCTGCGGGCGAGGCCGATGTGATGCAGCAGCACTTCGCGCCGCTCACCGTCGCTGCAGAGCTGATCGGCGATCTGCTGGGCCCTGACCTGCGAGGGGGTCTTGAGAAATCGGAACGCTTCTGCGACGTCATGACCGGCCGCCCGCAGGACCACGCTCCAGTGGCCGCCGCGGGCCGTAGCGGGCCGCACCGGGGCGAGCAGGTAGGACGCGTACGCCTCGGACATGCCGAGCGCGCGCGCCAGATCGCGCTGAGTTCCGTAGTCAAGCAGATACGCACGGATCAAGTCGATGTAGATCTGGCGGTGGATCAGTCGCTGCGGATCCCAGTGGTTTGACTGGCCGTTCACATGCTCATCATGCCGAACTCTGCTCGAACTTAACCAGACGGCGATAGCGCCTTCACCAGAGCCTTGATCCAGGTCGGTCAATCGATAACGAGAGGAGGGCCAGGAATGGACCCGGACCAGCTGATCTACGTCCTCCTTCGCGGGTGAGCAAGAGCCGGGGCCCCGGCACCTACCAGGGAAGATACGATCAGCAGGACGGGAACTCGCCGAGCCAGGCAGGCGTCAGGCAGCCGCTAAGTTCTCCCACCGCGCGCCATAAACCAGCCCTACCCGCAGGTACCGGTAACTGAGGTGAATCTCTCCGTCACTGTCGGGAAGCACCGCGGAATCATCGGCCGTATAGTCGTCGACCATTCCTTGCGGAAGGCCGGTCAATTCCCATACTCCGCGCGGGGCATTGCCGAACTTGATCCGAAGATCGAACTCGTCGCACCGCCGCAGTGGCTTGAAGGCGTACCTTGGGTTCATCCGCTGGCCCGGCGGAATCGCTATCGACACGCCGAACTTGTGCGACTCGTTGCAGGCCAGCGGGCGCGGCAGCCGGATGAAGTAGCGGAAGTACGTGGCCGAGCTCTGCTCCTGCCTGGCGAGCGTCCCGCCGTAGAGCAGGGCGAAGTTGGCGTTGTGCGGCCGGTCTACCCGCGGCTCGCAGCGCGGAACGCTCGTCGACACGAGTACCTCGTCGAGGTCGTCCACGGTGGCGACGATTGTCCGTTCCTCGATCGCGATCGGCTGTGAGCCTTCAAGGTGCAGTTTCGTGCCGAACCGGCCGAGGTACCAGCCCTCGGGAGCGTAGTCGCTGCCTGGTGGCTCCGGACCGGACACTGCCTGCTCGGCGGCGGCCATCGCCTCGTCGACTCGCCGTCGTGCCGTGCGGACATCGCGCTGAAGCCTCTCGGCCAGGAGTTCCATCCGGTCTTCGAGGAACTGAAGCTGCCACTCCGGGCTCAGCGCAAGCGCGGCTGTCAGGGCAAGCCGCAGGTCGCCGGGCAGCTTCGCCGCGAGGTCGGACAAGAAGCCTGCCAGCCTGCGCCAGGTCTCCGCGGGCGAGCAATGGTCATCGATGCTCGCCATCGCGCGCAGCGTGGGCCCAAGGCGCTGCTGCAGGTCGGCGGCCATGATGCCGCGTCCCTTGCGCAGCCGGCCTAGCTCATCGCTGAAGGTGCTCACGACGGCGTTCCACTGTCCATAGAGTGCCGATAAGAAGGCTGAAATAGGACGTCGAGCGCCCTTAGTGTAACTTCGCGAGCTTACCTCACTAAGTCGGCGAGTTGGACTCAAGCCGCCCTAATGCCGATCGGCGCGCCGCAGCTCACGGCGGTCCCGGTCGGGCGAACTGGGCGCGCAGGTCGGGCTTGCGGGTCTTGCCGGTCGCGGTCTTGGGCAGCGCGTCGACGAACCTGACCTGCCTGGGCAGCTTGAACCCCGCCAGCCGGTCGCGCAGCGCGGTGCGCACGGCCTCAAGATCGGCGGGGCCGCCCGCGGAGGTGACCAGTACGGCGAGGCCCGCCTCGCCCCACTCCTCGTCGGGCACCCCGATCACGGCCGCCTCGACGATGCCCGGCACCTCGAGCAGCGCCGACTCCACCTCCGCCGGGTAGACGTTCTCGCCGCCAGAGATGATCATGTCCCGGTACCGGTCGCGTATGTACAGGAAGCCCTCGGCATCCAGCGAACCCGCGTCGCCGGTGCGGTACCAGCCGTCGGCCAGCACCTCGGCGGTGCGCTCCGGCTCGTTCCAGTAGCCGGCCATGATGTTGGGCCCGGAGACGAGGACCTCGCCGACCTCGCCGGCGTCAGCGTCGGTGCCGTCGGCCCTGACCACCCGCAGGTCGGTGAAGAACTCCGGCTTGCCCGCCGACCCGACCTTGCGCTCGGCGTCGGCGGCGTCAAGCACCGTGCAGCCGGGTGCCGCCTCCGTCATGCCGTAGGCCTGCTGCATCGGGATGCCGCGGGACATCCAGGTGCGCAGCGTCGGCAGTGGCACGGGCGCGCCGGCCGCGGCGACCGTGCGCAGCGCCGACAGGTCCCTGGAGGCGAAGCCGGGCTCCCGTGCGATGGCATCGAGCATGGCCGGGACCGCAAAGAACGAGGTGATCCGCTGCTGTTCGATCACCTCCAGTGTCCCTGCCGGGTCGAACCGGCGGACCACGACCACGCAGCCGCCGCGCAGCAGTGTCGGATTGACCGTGCCGTTGAGGCAGCCGATGTGGAACAGGGGAGCCAGGGCGAGGGTCCGCTCGTCGGGGCCCAGGTCGAACCCGAGCAGCTGGTTGACGGCATTCCAGGTCATGTTGCCGTGGGTCAGCACCGCGCCCTTCGGCCGCCCGGTGGTGCCCGATGTGTACATGATCAGGCACGGGTCATTCGGGCTCACCGGCACGTCGCGCGACTCAGAGTCCGCTGACGCCAGCAATTCCTCATACGGCAAGGCTCCGGCCGGTGCCGGCCCGTCGACGGCGATCCACGAGCGGACCGCGGGCAGCTGCTCCCGCAGCCCGGTGGCGAGGTCGGCGAGGTGGGCGCCATGCACGACCGCCGTCGCGCCGGAATGGCCGAGCACGTACCGGGCCTCAGGAGCGGTGAGCCTGGCGTTGACCGGCACCCAGATAGCACCGAGCTGTCCGCAGGCGAACAGCGTCTCGAGCGCGGACGGATGGTTGCCGCTGAGCCAGGCGACCCGGTCGCCGGGCCGGACGCCGAGGCCGGCCAGCGCGCCGGCGGCCCGCCGCACCCGCTTGGCGAAGTCGGCATGCGACATCGTGGCGCCGTCGAACCAGATCGCGTCGCGGTCCGGGCTCATCCGCAGGCGGCGCTCGGGCCATGACCCGAGTCCGGTGTTACGCATCGCCGCTCCCTAAGGCTTCAATGCTTGTCAACGCTATCCCCCGCAGCGATCCCGGCATCCCGGCGGCAGCTCCATCGAGCTCACCCCGCTTCCGTGTCGCCCGGCCGCTAGGCCGACTTCGCATACATCGTTCGCAAACAGGTCGCACAGGTTCGGGTACAGTGATCGCAAACAGCCGGGCTCGGGAGGGCGATGACAGCCAGAAAGGCGGCCTCGAGCATCTGGCTGCGCCCGGAGCGCGCCGCAGCGGGTCGGCCCGCCCGGCGGAGCCGAGCCGAGATCACCGCGGCGGCGATCGGGATCGCCGACCGCGAGGGGATCGATGCGGTCTCGATGCGGCGAGTCGCCGCCGAGCTGGGGACGGGCGCCGCGTCGCTGTATCGCTATGTCGAGACCCGCGAGGATCTGCTCGACCTGATGACCGACGCGGTATGCGGCGAATGCCCGCTGCCCGAGCCCGACGGAGACTGGCTGGCCGCCCTGATCGCCATGGCCGAGCGGTTCCGCGCCACCTTGCGGCGGCACGCCTGGCTGCCCGGCCTGGTGCTGACCAGGCCGGTGATCGGGCCGAACGGCGTAACGCTGCTTGAGTACGTGCTTGAGGTGCTCGCGCCGCATCCGGCCGACGTCGCCACCAAACTCGAGGCGTTCGCGATGATCAACGGGATCACGGCCTCGTTCGTCCAGTTCGAGCTCGCCGGCGGCCCGCAGGCGCAGGAGCGGAGCGTGGCCTATCTCCAGCACGTGGTGGCGTCCGGGCGGCGGCCGAGGCTGGCACGGCTGCTGGCAGAGGGACCGCAGGCGCCGGCGGAGCCCGCGGACAGGTTCGGCGACATCCTGGCCAGGATCCTCACCGGCCTGCTCGGGCCCCGCCCGCGCACGCAGCAGCGGCTAGGCCGGTGAACAGCACCGCAGCCGCCGTGAAGAACCTTCGCCTCATCAGAGCCTCCCGCGCGCTCGGGCTGCCCGGCGCGCTGGCGCAGACCACCTCTGCTGGTCCGGCGTCTCGCCAGTGAAGAGGATTGCCGGGGTCGGTGTCATCCGCGACGCAGGCGCGGGTTCCGTCTGGGCTCACGGCAAGGGCGAGCGGAAAGTGGCGGCCAGACCTCAGGTCAATGCGCGAGCCCTGGCGGCAGGCGCCAGCGCTGCCAGCCGTCGTGCACGGCGAAGAACCGAGAAGGTCCGGGAGGCACGCCGGCGAGCTGTGCCCGCGAGTACAGCGACAGGCCAGCAGGAACGGGCTCCTACCAGGGCTGCCGCCCGAACATCCGGCTGAACAGCTCGGGACCGTCCCTTCCCGGCGCCTGCCGGCCTGCGCCCGGGCCGAGCACGAGCTCGGCGGGTGCCGGACGGTCGGGGAGCTGCCAGCGGAAGTCGCCGGAGAGCCGCAGCGCCGAGCCGCGGTTCGGCAGGGCCGCATGCGGCGTCATGCAGTGGAACACGATGACGTCGCCCGGGTGGTAGTCGGTCGTGGCCCAGCCCGGCTCGAAGCCGCGCAACAGCCGCGGCATGCGCGGCGGCCGGCGCGGCGTCGACCGGCCACCCGCCGGCCCGGAGGAGCGAGGCGACCGCCGTGGCGGCGGCCCTGACCTGATCGGCGGGGAGCAGGTCACGGAAGAACAGGTAACCGTCCGCGGCCAACCGCGTGCGCAGGGCGCCCGGACCGCCCGCAAGGGGGGGCGGAATCGGCGAGCTCGTCCACCCGATGACGATATCCGGGCCGGCCGCGAGCTCAGGGTCCGCGCTGGCGCCGGGATGGCGGGGCGGGATAGCGTTCGGCAATGTCGGCATGGATCAGCAGGGAGCCTGGGTCAGGCAGCGGCCTGCGGGTAGCGGTCAAGGACATCATCGACATCGCCGGTCTGCCGACGACCGCGGGCAGCAGGGCGGTGGCGCAGGCCGCCGAGCCTACCGCCTGCGATGCCCCGTGCCTGGCCGGCCTGCGCGCCGCTGCCGCTGGCGGCCTGGCGCAGCTGGCGGGCAAGACGAACCTGCACGAGCTTGCGCTCGGCATCACCGGGATCAACGCGGCGTTCGGCACGCCGGTGAACCCGCTCGACCCGGCGCTGGTGCCCGGCGGGTCGTCGAGTGGGTCGGCGGTCGCCGTCGCGGCAGGCGAGGCCGATGTGGCGTACGGCTCCGACACCGGCGGGTCCATCAGGATCCCCGCGGCCTGCTGCGGCGTCGCCGGGCTGAAGACCACCAGGGGGCGAGTCCCGCTGGCCGGAGTGCGGCCGGTGGCACCTGACCTGGACACCGTCGGCCCGATGGCGCGCGACGTGGCGGGGCTCGCGGTCGGCATGGCGCTGCTCGAGCCAGGGTTCGCCGCCGCCGCCGACGCGCCTGGCATCATCGGCCGGCTGCGCATCGACGCCGATCCGCTCGTCGACGCGGCGGTGGACCGGGCGCTTGCGGCGGCCGGCTGGCAGGTGGTGCCGGTCGTGGTGCACGGTCTCGATGCCGTCCGCGCGGCGGCGATCACCATCTTGGACTCGCAGGCCTGGGCCACCAACGAGGCGCTGGTGCGGGACGTTCCCGGCCTGGTCGGCACCGACGTGCTGGCGCGCCTGCGCAAGGCGAGCACGATCTCCGCTGCCGCGCTCGCCGCCGCCCGCGGCGAGGAGGCACGCTGGCGAACCACGCTGGCCTCGCTGTGGGAGCGGGTGGAACTTCTCGCGCTGCCCACCCTGCTCGGATTCCCGCCGACGATCGAGCACGCGGACCAGATGCCGAAGATCCGCGGCCTGACGGCCCCGGTGAACCTGGCCGGCGTGCCGGCCCTGGCCCTGCCGGTGCCGTCCTCCGGGCCGCTGCCGGCCAGCGTCCAGCTGATCGGACCGCCGGGCAGCGAGGAGCGCCTTCTCGCCGCCGGCGCCGTGCTCGAGAGGGCGGCCGCCGCGGGCTGAGACGAGCCGGGTGCCCGCCAGGTGACCTTTGCCTCTGGCCGGACCGCCGGGCCGCGGCGCACGCTGGACCGTGGAGGCGATTGCCATGGCCATCGCACACGACCAGCGCGGCGGCAGCAGTCCGCTTGACGCAGCACTCGATATCTTCCGGATGCGGCAGTACTTCAACACGATCGTCCGTGCCCGTGACGTGGCAGCGGCCATGCGCAAGGACGCGGGATTCCTCGACGCGGTCCGGCGCGGTGTGCTTCCGCTGCCGTTCGACCGCGGCCCGGCCCCAGGGCCGGTCTTCGAGCCGCTCGACGAGCCCGCCCCGCCGACGCTGCGCGGCCGGATCGGCGTGGTGGCGACCGGCGGAAGCGGTGCGCTGGCCTCGCTGGTGGGCGTGGCCAAGGCACTCGAGGACAGCGGCACGACCGTATCGGTGTACTCGGTGTGCTCAGGCTCGGCGCTGTTCGGGTTCCCGCTCGGGGCGGGGATGGCGCCCGACGAGGTGGCCGAGCTCACCGCGTCGATGCGGCCAGGCGACTACCTCGACGTCGGATGGCGCCAGATGGCGGTGCTGCTTCCGACGCTCGGGCGCGGCTGGTGCGGCATCCTGCGCGGCGACAAGCTGGAGGAGTTCTACCGCGCTCACCTTGGTGACCTCACGCTCGGCCAGCTCCGGATCCCTACCTACGCGCCCATCTGGAATGTCGAGCACAACCGGCTGGACTTCATCGGCCCGCGGACCTATCCCGACATGCCGGTGGCGCACGCGATCCGGATGGCCGTGTCGCTGCCGCTGTTCGTGCAGCCGGTCATGCTCGACGGGCTCTCCTGGTGCGACGGCGGGATCGTGGACATCTTCCCGGTGCGACCCGCGCTCGACATCGAGCCAGCGGTCGACACCGCGATCGCGCTGAACTGCTTCTACCCGCACGAGTTCAGCGGCGAGGACGTCACCGGCTGGGACGGCAGGCCGCTCAGCATCGTGTCGGCCGCGTCGCAGGTGCGCACCTGCCAGCAGGCCGAGCTTGCCCGCGAGCACCTTGCCAGGCTGCGCCGGTCGGCGAAGACGCTGCTCGTGGAGCCGGTGCCGTACTGGAAGGTGGCCGGGGCCGGCTTCTATGAGCAGTTCATCGACACCAGGGAGTGGCCCGAGTTCATGCGCGCCGGGCGTACGGCCACGCTCGCCGTCCTGCGACGACGCCCGCGCCGGTCGGCGTCGGCGGCCTAGCCCAGGGCCTGGCCCAGGCATCGCCCTGGCATGGCCCTGGCCTAGCCGGGCAGCTCACAGCCGTTCGAAGCGCGCCTGGAAGAACCGCAGGAAGCGGGGCTCGTAGGCCATGGTGAGCCCCTTGGCTTCCGCGCGGCTGGCGTAGACGTCCTGCACGGCCTCGGCGACGATGTCCATGTGCGCCTGGGTATAGACGCGCCGGGGGATCGCGAGCCTGGTCAGCTCAAGCCTCGGGTGATGGTTCTCCCCTGTCTTCGGGTCGCGGCCCGCCGAGACGATGCCCCGTTCCATGCCGCGGACTCCTGAGTCCAGGTAGAGCTCGGCGGCCAGCGTCTGCGCCGGCAGGTCATCTTGGCTCAGCTGCGGGTAGAAGCGCCGGGCGTCGAGGAAGATCGCGTGGCCGCCGACCGGCTTGACGAAGGGCACGCCGGCCACATCGAGCAGCTCGCCGAGGTAGCGGACCTGGCCGATCCTGGAGCTGATGTGCTCCTCCTGAACCGACTCGGCGATCCCGATGGCCATCGCCGCCATGTCCCGCCCGGCCAGGCCGCCATAGGTATGCAGGCCCTCGTAGACCACGACGAGGTTGCGCGCATCCTCGAACAGCGCCCGGTCGTTCAGCGCGAGCCAGCCGCCGATGTTGACCAGCGAGTCCTTCTTCGCGGACATCCAGGCGCCGTCGGTGTAGGAGCAGAATTCCTTCAGGATCTCGGCCACGGACCTTGCCGCGTAGCCGGCCTCGCGCTCCTTGATGAAGAAGGAGTTCTCCACCATCCGCGTCGCGTCGAGGAACAGCCTGATGCCGTGCCGGTCGCAGAGCCCGCGCAGAGCGCGCACGCAGGCCATGCTCACAGGCTGGCCGCCGGCCATGTTCACCGTGCCGGCCAGGCTCACGTAGGCGATGTTCTGCGCGCCCTCCCTCGCCACGAGCCGCTCCAGCTTGCCGAGGTCGACATCGCCCTTGAACGGGTACTCGCTCTGCGGGTCGTGCGCCTCGTCGATGATCACGTCCTCGAAGATCCCGCCGGCCAGCTCCTGATGTGTCCGCGTGGTCGTGAAGTACATGTTGCCGGGCACGAACTGGCCGGGTCGGATCGCGATCTGGCTGATCAGGTGCTCGGCGCCGCGCCCTTGATGCGTGGGCACCACGTGCTGGTAGCCGTAGTAGCGGCGAACGGCGTCCTCAAGCTCGTAGAAGTTCCGCGAGCCTGCGTAGGCCTCGTCGCCGAGCAGCAGGCCCGACCACTGCCGGTCGCTCATCGCGTTGGTGCCCGAGTCGGTGAGCAGGTCGATGTAGACGTCGTCTGCGCGCAGCAGGAAGGTGTTGTAGCCGGCCTCGGCCATCGCCTCCTCGCGTTCGGCACGGGTCGTCATCCGCAGCGGCTCGACCATCTTGATCTTCCATGGCTCCGCCCAGGACCGGCGGCCAAGCTGGCGCCCCGTCGTGACGGGAAGTTCCGGCGACGTCATGTGCTCCTCCAGATGTGATGGGATTCCGTCGGTCAGGGATGCCTCGTCGGTCACGGATGCCTCGGCGGCCCGGTCAGCCGACCGGCTCGAACCGCGCCGTGAAGTGCCGCAGCTGCCTTGGCTGGGACACGATGCGCATGCCGGGCAGCGAGTCGGCCCGCTTAGCCACCCTGGCCACGACCTCGATCAGATAGTCCATGTGACTTTGGGTGTAGGTGCGCCGGGGAATCGCGAGACGCACCAGGTCCATGGCGGCCGGGGTCTCCGTACCGTCCGGGTTCAGGCCGAACATGACGGTGCCGATCTCGCAGCTGCGCACGCCGCCCTCCTCGTAAAGAGCGCAGGCGAGCGACTGCCCCGGGTACCGGAGCGGGTTGATGTGCCCGAGCATCGCCCGTGCGTCGATGAAGACGGCGTGCCCGCCGAACGGCACGACCACCGGCACGCCCGCCGCCTCGAGCGCCTCGCCGAGGTAGGCCACCGACCGTATCCGGTAGCGCAGGTAGTCCTCGCTGACGCACTCGGTCAGGCCCTGAGCGATCGCCTCAAGATCCCGGCCGGCCAGCCCGCCGTAGGTGGGGAAGCCCTCGGTCAGGATCTCCAGGCTGCGGCACTGCTCGGCGAGGTCGTCGTCGTTGAGTGCCAGCCACCCGCCCATGTTGGCGAGCGGGTCCTTCTTCGCCGACATCGTCATCCCGTCGGCGAGTCCGGCCATCTCGCGCACGATGTCCGCGACGGCGACGTCCGCGTAGCCAGGCTCGCGCTCCCTGATGAACCACGCGTTCTCGGCGAACCGGCACGCGTCGAGGAAGAGCGGCTTGCCGTAGCGGTCGCAGACCTCGCGCACGGCCCGCAGGTTCGCCATGCTGACCGGCTGGCCGCCGCCCGAGTTGTTCGTGACGGTGACCATCACAAGCGGCACGGTGTCGGCGCGCCCGGCCAGCAGCCGGTCGAGGGCCGCCACGTCCAGGTTGCCCTTGAACGGGTGCCGCACCGACGGGACGAGCCCTTCGGGGACCGGCAGGTCCACGGCCTGGGCGCCGGAGAACTCTATGTTCGCCCTAGTGGTGTCGAAGTGGGTGTTGTTCGGCACCACCAGCCCCGGCCTGCCGATCGCCGTGAAGAGGATCTTCTCGGCGGCCCTCCCCTGGTGCGTGGGCAGCACGTGGCGGAACGGGAACAGGGTGGTGACCGCGTCAAGGAAGCGGTAGAAGGACGGCGCCCCGGCGTATGCCTCGTTGCCGCGCTGGATCCCGGCCCACTGCTCGGCCGACATCGCGCCGGTGCCGGAGTCGGTGAGCAGGTCGATCAGGACGTCCTGGGAGTGCAGCTCGAACAGGTTATAGCCGGCCGCGGCGAGGGCGGCGACGCGCTCGGCGCGCGTGGTCATGCGCATGGGCTCGACCGAGTGGATGCGGAACGGCTCGATGATCGTCCGGTACGGCTCATCGGTCACTTGCTGCCTCCAACCTGGGGTCCGCGCGGCACCGCCGGGGAGCGGCACGCGGTGGCGTCCCCCACGTATACGCGCTGGCCGCAGCGCGCCCTAGGGTCGGATGGCCCTTGATCAGGCCACGATCTCGGCGCTCCGACGGCTCGGCTAGCTCGCCTTCCCGCCATGACCGGAGGCCGACCAGTCCAGCGTGACGGCGGCTGTCCAGGACTGCTGCTGCGAGCCGAGCTGCCTGCCAGTGAACGGGTCGAAGTACTCGCTGAGCTCCCCGTCGGCGGCGATCTGGCTGAGCGAGTCGCTGCGGATCTCGTCCGCACGGGCGGAGTTGCCGAGCAGGCTCAGCGACTGCCAGAGCAGCCAGTTGATGACCGGCCATACCGGACCGCGCCAGTAGTTGTCCGGCTCGAACGCCGGCTCGGTGGGGGACGTGCTCGGCAACAGGCGCCAGCGCAGCCGTGGGTGGCCGCAGAAATCCTCGGAGTCGAGCAGTCGCAGCTGGGCTGCTCGCTGGCCGGCGTCCGCGGTCCGGGCGAACAGCGGCGCGAAACCCGCGAACGTTCGCAGCAGGATGTCCTCCCCGGCGCGAACATCGTAATCGGCGCACAGGCCGGCCTGGGTGTCATAGCGGCTGGCCAGCCCCGCGCGGCCGCGGTCGAGCCAGCGAGCCAGCTGCTCGCGGTCCTCGGTGCTGGCCTCGGCCACGTCGGCCAGGTCAAGCAGCGCGGCGTTCGCCGCGACGAGGACGGCGCTGAAGAACACGTCCTTGATCAGGAACGGGTACTCCCGGTAAATCTGCGCGTCGTCGTACCGGTACTTCCGCAGCTGCTCGACCAGCCAAAGGAACCGGTCGTAGTCCCAGTTGGTGGGCCGCTGCGACGGGTCTGCCACTTCACTGGTGTCCACCCGGGTATACGGGCCGGGCTTGGCTACCGTGATGCGCTCGAGCGCGCGGTCCCAGCGCGGGGAGTTGTCCGTGCCCTCCCACGGGTGGTAGGTGGTGACCAGCCCGGATGCCTCGGGGTCGCGGTGGGTGGCGAGATAGCGGTGCCAGCTGACCATTCGCGGGTACAGCGCCTGAATGCGGACGCGGATCTCCGGCTGACGTGCCTGCGGTGTCAGCAGCCAGATCCGCTGCAGCGCAAGCGCATGCACCGGCGGCTGGCAGATCCCGGTCGTCTTCATAGGCGGCGCGGGCGCCGCCGGCGAGACCGAGGTATCCCACCACTCCGGCCCGGGAAAGTAAGGATGACCCGGGCCCGCCCGGAACACCAGGTGCGGCACCATCCCCGTCGCCCACTGCGCCGCGAACAGCTGCTCGAGCTCGGTCATGGCCCGCCGGACGTCCAGGTGGGCCCATCCGATGGCGATGAAGGCACTGTCCCAGCTCCACTGGTGCGGGTACAGAAAGGGTGACGCCATGGTCCAGGTGCCCGCGTCGTTGCCGCGCAGCACTGCGGCGGCCCGGTCGTGCAGCACTGCGCGGGCATCATCGGTCATGCTCACGGCGGGTTTTCTGTGGGGGAGGTAGCGGGCTTGCGCTGGACGCCGCGTACTTCGAACGCCAGGAGGATGTCGGAGAAGCCCCGGAACAGTGCGAAGAACCCGACCCAGATGAGGAGCAGCAGTGCCTGGGCGGGGAACTCCTGCTGGGAGACCCAGAAGCCGAGCAGGATTTCCAGCACGCCCGCGACGATGCCCAGCCACCAGACGGGGTGGATCTCCCGCGAGTAGATCGAGGTGACCAGGTCGAGGCTGCCGCGGAAGATGAGCAGCAGTCCGAAGATCGTGGCCAGCGCCCAGAACGCGCCGAACGGGCTGGCGAACGACCAGCAGGCCGCGAACAGGAACAAGATCGCCATCAGGACGTGCGCCCAGCGCCACCGCAGCCGGATCGAGGCGATGAGGAGCTCGCTGATCCAGCCGCCCAGGAAAACCACGCCCATCAGCACGCCCACGGCGACCACCGAGACAAGCCGGAACCGCAACACGATCAGCGAGATGACCAGCCACCCGATCCCGGTGACGAGGAATGTCCACCACGGCCCAGCCATCTGGTCAAGCACTGTCTCGACCCTACCGCGGGCACCAGTCCCCGTCGGCGATTGCAAGGGCATGCTCATGTCCGTATCCCTTCGCGCGGCTGCACCCACCGTCTCACCAGTCCCCAGTAAATGACCATAGACCCGGACGAAGGTTCACCTCGGGCGACGGGCCGGATTAGGCCGCGGTACGTCAGAGGAGCCATCATGGCCGGGTGACTGCCGTCGATCCGGCCCGCCTTGCGCAGTGGTGCGCTCGTCATCTGGGCAGCGTGCCCGCGGCTGAGATCTTCAGGTCCGGATACCTGTCCGAGGTCATCGGGATCCGGCTGGCCGATGACCGGGAGGTCGTGGTCAAGGTGCGTCCCCCTTCGCCGCGGGTCGCGGCATGCGTGGAGGTCCAGCGGCACCTCTTCGCTTCCGGCTATCCGTGCCCCCAGCCGCTCGCCGGCGCCGCCCCTCTCGGTGATGACGTGGCCACGGCTGAGGCCTACGTCGGCGGCGGTGCCCTGCTCCCGAGTGCGGGCCGCGCGGCGTGGGCCTTCGCCGAGTCGTTCGCACGGCTGCTCCTGCTCGCCCCGCGGCCGGGCGAGGTGCCCGCTCTGGACCCGTCACCATCCTGGGCGGCCTGGAATCACGCCGGGCCGGGGCTGTGGCCGTGTCCCGAGGGCCGAGACATCGATCTCAGCGCGGTGCCAGGTCCCGCGTGGATCGATGACGTCGGGCGTCGTGCGCGCGACCGGCTGCGGGCAGGCCCGTCCGATACCGTGATCGGCCACTGCGACTGGCTCGCCGGCAACCTGCGCTGGAACGGCGACACGCTGCTGGTGGTTCACGACTGGGACAGCGCGACCGCGGACAGCGAGGCCGTCCTCGTCGGCCTGGCTGCCGCGCTGTACTCGACAGCCAGGGCGGACGAGCTAGCGACTGTCGAGGAGACTGAGCGGTTCCTCGCCGCGTTCTGCCAGGCACGTGGCCGGGAGCTCAGCGCGGACGAACTCGAACGCTCGTGGGCGGCCGGATGCTGGACCCGGGCCTACGACGCCAAGTATCAGCATGCCGCGGGGCAGCCCCTCCGCTCACTCACCGAGAAACAGGCCCGCGAGCGTCTCCGCCGCGCCGGGGCCGGCTGACCCAGGCGTCGTCAGGTCGCATCCTTCACTCAATACGCGCCGGCGCGGGCGTCGATGTGCTGGAGTGGGCCGGTGGATGCCGTGGAGCTGGCCAGGCGCTACGGCCTTGGCCGTGCCGTGAGGCTGTCGGATGGGCCGGTCGCGCGCGGCAAGCAAGGACTTGTCTGGCGGCTAGACACCGCCGAAGGCAGGTGGGCGGTGAAGGTGCCGTTCCGAATGTCCGGTGAGGACGCGGCGGCCGCGGCGACCTCGTTTCAGGAAGCGGCTCATGCGGCGGGCGTGCCGACCCCGCGGGTGCGGCGCACCACTGAGGGACGCGTCTTCGCGACCATCGCAGGCGAGCAAGTCAGGGTGTACGAGTGGGTCGACCTGATGGCCCCCGATGCCACCCTTGACCCAGACCAGGTCGGCGCCGTCGTGGCCGCGATCCACCGCGTCAGGACCAGCGATCCCGGCCCGCTGGACGCCTGGTACCACGAACCGGTCGGCGCCTGCCGCTGGGACCGCCTCATCGGCCTGCTCACCGAGGCGGGAGCGCCGTTCGCGGGTCGGCTGGCCGGGCTGCGCGACGAGCTAGTCGCGCTCGAGTCCTGGATCGGGCCCCCGCAGATGATCCAGACCTGCCACCGCGACCTGTGGGCGGACAACGTCCTGCCAACCTCCGGCGGCGGGGTCTGCGTGATCGACTGGGAGAACAGCGGCCCGGCCGATCCGAACCAGGAGCTCGCCTGCGTCCTGTTCGAGTTCGGTCGCTCCGACCCGGGCCGGATCCGCGCACTGGCCCGCGCCTACCGGCGGGCCGGGGGACCGGCAGCGGTCAGTCAGCGCCGGCACTTCTCGATGCTCATCGCCCAGCTTGGGCACATCACCGAGATCGCCGCCTGCGACTGGCTCACGCCCGGTCCCCGCTCCCCGCACCGGGCGGACTCCGAAGCATGGGTCAGCGAAACCCTCGACGAACCGCACTCGCGCGAGCTGCTCCGCACGATCCTGACCGCCGCGCGGGAGCAGCCATGAATTGATGGTCAGTCAGCTTCGCATTCGGGAGAACGGCGCGGCCATTGACAGTATTAGTGGCCGGGCCGAAGATGTCTGGGCGGGGTTGGCCGCGCCGGAGCATTTCCGAGATGAGCGCACTCGGGTCCGGAGGATCGGCGAGAGCTGAAATCGACCGAAAGTTTCAGAGGAGGAGATCGGATTATGGCCTACCGGCTAGGGAAGAACCGCCCGGTTATCGACGCCAGGACGATGCGCTTCGGCAGCTACCTCACGCCTGCGCTGACGGCGCCGCCGTCGGTCAACTACGGGGCCAAGGTCAGCACGTGGCCGATGTACTACAACGACCAGTACGGCGACTGCACCTGCGCTGCAGCGGGACACCTGATCCAGAACTGGACGGCCAATGCCGGGAATGAGATCACGCCGCCCGATCCGACCGTGCTGTCGTTCTACGAGCACTTCGTGGGCACACCGCCGCCCCCAGACCAGGGCTGCGACATGCTCTCGGTACTCAAGTACTGGCGCAGGGCGGGGCTCGACAAGCACAAGGTGAAGGCATTCGCCAGCATCCAGCTGCAAAATCACGACGAGGCGCAGAGGGCCATCTTCCTGCTTGGCGGCATCTATATCGGCGTCGCCCTGCCGGACTCCGTGGTGCCGCAGGGCGGGAACTACCTGGAGATCCCGTGGGTGGTCCCGCCAGGCGGGCCGGTCGGCGACGCCGCGCCGAATCAGGACAACGGCCACTGCATTCCCGCGGTGGCCTACGACGCCACGAACCTCTACGTGGTGACCTGGGGCGCGGTGAAGTCGATGAGCTGGCAGTTCTATGACGCCTACGCGGACGAGAGCTTCGCCGTAGTCAGCGAGGACTTCATCGACCTGACATCGGGGCAGGACCCGGCCGGACTCAGCCTGACCCAGATGCTGAGCGACCTGAAGCAGCTGACGGGCTAGGCTACTGGGGCCTGCACCCACGACATGTACCCCCGACATGCCGATATAGGACGAATGCCATGGCTGCTCCTCAAGACGCGGACACCGTTGTGAAGGCGGTGCGGCTGGGTTGGTGCGTGGCTGAAGTGCGGGGCCGTTGTCGGCCAGGTGGCCAGCCCGGGGCCGACCTGGCGGTGCCTGAGCGAATGGGCGACCCGCTGCCGCTCGCCATGGAGCGCAACCCGGATGAACTGCGTGATCAGGCCGTGGCAGTGCTCGGTGTCCTCGCCAGAGATCTGGCAGTGGATGCCGATGCGGCCTCCGGCAAGCGATTTTCTGATGAGGTGAAAGAGTCGGCAGACGGCCTCGCGGGCGCATCGAAGGACGCTGAGGACGCCGCGTGGACCAGCCTGGCGGGCCTGCTCTACAGGTTCGACTCGCATATCCAGGACGCCCTGGCAGCGCGGCCGCCCACCGTCGCGTGCGGGTATCAGCTGGGCCGCGCCGTTGCCGAATGCTACTGGGCACTGAATCCCGCCGAGCCCAGCACGCCAGAGACCTGGACATCCTGGTCGTTCCTGCTCGGCCCGGTGCGCTGTAACGAAATCGGACAGCAGCTGGGCCGCCTGTCCGCGTACTTTCATCCCTACACGGCAGCGGCGATCGCCGGCTCGCTGCAGGTCTGGAAGAGCGTCGCGACCGACCGGAACTGGCAGCAGAAAGTCGCGGGCGAGCAGAGATGGCGGGCGAGTGCCGACGTCTCCCTTTACAGGCAGATCTCCCGCTGGTACGAGCTCATGCTCCTGGGCCAGGATCCGACCACTCTGATCCGGCCGTATCAGCTATTGCGGGATCCCCGCCTGCTGTGGCGGGCCGTCCGGCTGTTCTGGGGCCAGTTGGCCCTGGCCGCCCTGTCTGCCGTCGCGCTCGCTTTCTTCGCATACCTGCTCTCCAGGCCTGATGTGAGCTCCGGGATCACGGCACTGCTCGGTGCTCTTGGCATCGCCGGGTTCTCCGTCGCCGGGGTGGGGGCGAAGCTGAAGAACGACGCGCAGGCCATGCTCACCAGGGCCAAGGAGGACGCTTATACCGACTTGATCGCGGTCGCCATCACCGTTGCGCCACCACTGCCGACGACCGGCGAACCGCCGGATGTATCCGCGGGCCCGCCACCCGTATCGTCCAGGAGGCAAGCCCAGATGACCCGCATCGTTCGGCAACGGACCCTCACCCCGGTCACGCCCAGCTGAGGGCGAGAGATCAGGCCGGCATGTACCGCTCGAACCAGGTTACGAGGCGGGTCAGGTAGTCGGTGACGGCCGGGAACCGGATGACGTCGTGTCCTTCCTCGGGGTAGATCACCAGTTCGGCGTCGATGCCGTGACCGGTCAGCGCCTGGTAGAACTCCCTGGCCTGGCCGGCTGGCGTGCAGCGGTCCTTCGCGCCCGCTGTGAGCAGGGTCGGCGTCCTGGCCTTGCTCGCGTGCATCACCGGACTGCGCGTATGCATTTGGTTGCCGATCTGTTCGGGATCGGCGTCGTCCAGGAACCACAGTCCCCAGCCGGGGATGTTGCTCGTGAACGCGAAGCTGTACCACTCGGTCACTGGCGAGCCGGCCACGGCCGCGGCGAACCTCTGGTCCTGGGTCACCAGCCAGGCCGACATGAAGCCGCCGTAGCTGACGCCCAGGGTGCCGATTCGTCCAGGGTCGGCGATCCCGCGCTCGATCATCGCGTCGACTCCGGACAGGTAGTCGTAGGTGTCCGCGCCACCCATGTCGCCGACGACTGCGGCGGCGAACTCCTGACCTCGCCCTGAGCTGCCGCGCGGGTTCGGCAGCAGGACGGCATATCCGCGCGAGACCAGCAGCGGTACCGCGTAGTCGTGCATTGACCAGCCTCGCAGGTAGGCCCAGACCGGTCCGCCGTGGACGAGCAAGACCAGTGGGAACGGCGCGGCACCAGCCGGAGTGCACAGGACTCCTTCGATCAAAGTCCCGTCAGGTGCGCTCCAGCTCACGCTTGCCGCCGAGCCGGCGACCGACCGGATGTAGTCGGTACCGGCGTGTGCCAGGGAGGCAAGCACCTGGTCGGCGCCAGCGCCGAGGATCGTGATCTCCTGCGGAAGGTCGTAGTCGTCCCGGATCACGACGACCCGGCCGTCGGAGGTGAAGGCACCGGCCGGGTAGTACCAGCTTGCCCACGACTGCGCCGACGTGACCAGTTCCCCGGCGGTGATCGTCTCAGGCAGGGGTCCCTCCCCGGCGTCGGCGATCCCGGCCACGCTGTCCAGATGGCGCTGGCCGATGTAGCCGAGGCGCGCTCGGTCGATCCACTGGACCGCGGTGACATCTGTCCCTGCGGTGTCCACGCCGCACCTGGTGCCGGCCACCAGGTCAAGCAGGATCAGGTCGCCAGCCACGATCCACCGGTCGCTGCATACTGCCTGCACTACGGCGGCCCTCGTGCCGTCCGGCGTCCCGGCAGGCAGCCCGAGCTGGACGTCACTGCGGAGCAGTTCGGTCGCCGCGCCCGTCGAGACGTCGAGCCTGCTGAGCACCGCGGAGTACCAGTCGTCCTCGCTGGGCCGTTCGCTGGTGATGGCCAGCACGTGCCGGGGGCCTGACCACGCCGCCTCCCAGACGTTCATCCCGGCGGGCGAGACCCTGGTGAGCTCGGCCGAGCCTGGCGTGTAGAGCCACAGGCTGCGCCAGGCATCTTCCGGTGTCCCGGCCTCGACCTCCGGGCACCAGGACGGCAGCCCAGACTCGCCCGAACCGGCCGTTCCCGATCCCTGCGCGTCGGCCATCTCGGCTCCGAGCCCGGCGACCCCCAGCAGTATCCGAGTGCCGTCCGGTGACCATGCGAGGTACTCCACCGTGCCGGGGACGACAGGCGCAGGCCGGGCCTCGCCGAGCTGCCCGGCGGCCAGCAGGTAGAGCTGGAACACGTCGGCCCTGGCCCGGTCGGACAGGAAGGCCAGGGCTGAACCGTCCGGCGCGAGCCGGGCGGCCTTGGCTGAACCACCACCCGAGGTCAGTGCGTGCAGCGCGCCGTCCCGCACCTCGTATACGGCCGTGCGCGGCAGCCCGTCAAGCTCGTCATAGACCGATCCGGTCACCACAGTTCGGCTGCCGTCGGTCGTGGTGACGAGATCGGTGACACGATGCGGCATGCCGAAAGCCGGCTCGTGCAGCCGCCGCACGTGCTCGGCGACGGCGGCGTACTCAGCCGACTCCCGCAAGTCTTTACGCATAGTTCGAGATGATCTCACGCGCTGCCCGGCGACGGCTTGGCGAAGGAATGACCAGGATTTCGCCTGGACGGCGACTGCGGATCCCTGGTCGTCACGCGCGGCTCGGCGCGGGGCGCACGCGGCTGACGCACGCCGGGTCAGGTGTATAGTGGTACTAAATGTTAGCGAGGCGAAGGGAACTGCGTCGTGGCAGGCAATGCGCGCCGCGCGGATGCCGCAGCGACGGCGGCTTTGCTGCTCGAGGCGGTGCCGCCGCTTGTGCGCTTGCTGCGCGCCGCGCTGCGCGAAGGCGCCGGGCCGGTCACGCCGACCCAGGCCAGGATCCTCGCCCGGCTGGAAGCCGGGCCCAGGCTGGTGGGGGAGCTGGCGGCCACGATGGAGGTGCGGGCGCCAACAGCCAGCGTGGCGGTGGACAGCCTCGTCCGGCGGGGCCTGGCCGCACGGCTCGCCGACGAGGCCGACCGACGGGTGGTTCGGGTCACGCTGACCGCGCACGGCCGGAAGGTGCTTGAGGTTGCCCGCGGCCGGCAGCTCGACGCTCTTGCCGAGCTGCTCGGCGCTCTGGGCGAGGACGAGCTGCAGGGGCTGGAGCAGGGTCTGCGCGGCCTGGCCAGGACGCGTTCCGCGCCAGAGCGGACCGGACCACGGGCGTTGGCGAAGGCAAGATGAGCACGACCGGACCGTCACGGGTGGGGCTCGGCGTCCACTACAAGTGGGTGGCCCTGTCGAACACCACGCTGGGCATGCTGATGGCGACGATCAACGCGTCGAGCCTGATCATCGCGCTTCCTGCGATCTTCCGCGGTATCCGGCTGAATCCGCTGGTGCCCGGCAACTTCTCCTACCTGCTCTGGGTCCTGATGGGCTACCTGCTGGTGACGGCGGTGCTCGTGGTCACGCTGGGCCGGATCGGCGACATCTTCGGCCGGGTCCGCATGTACAACCTCGGCTTCGTGATCTTCACCGCGGGCTCGATCGCGCTGTCCGCGACATGGAGCACCGGCACCGCGGGCGCGGTCGAGATCATCGTGCTGCGAATGGTCCAGGCCGTCGGGGGAGCCGTCCTGATGGCCAACTCCGCGGCCATCCTCACCGACGCCTTCCCGGTCGGCCAGCGCGGCATGGCCCTGGGGGTCAACCAGATCGCCGGCATGGCAGGGATGTTCGTCGGGCTGTTCGTGGGCGGGGCCCTCGCCACCATCGACTGGCGGTGGGTGTTCCTGATCAACGTGCCGATCGGGCTGGCGGGCACGGTCTGGGCCTACCTTGCACTGCGCGAGATCGGCGAGCGGCACCGGGCACCGATCGACTGGGCCGGGAACGCCACGTTCGCGGCGGGCCTGGCGATGCTGCTGGTCGGCATCACCTACGGCATCCGGCCGTACGGGCACTCAACGATGGGATGGACCGACCCGTTCGTGCTCTGGATGATCGCCGGAGGCATCGCGCTGCTCGCCGTCTTCGTCGCGGTGGAGCGGCGGGTGCGGGCGCCGATGTTCAACCTGCAGCTGTTCAAGATACGCGCGTTCACCGCTGGGAACCTGGCCGGGCTGCTCGGCGCGATCGGGCGTGGCGGGCTCCAGTTTCTGCTGATCATGTGGCTCCAGGGGATCTGGCTGCCGCTGCACGGCTACACGTTCGCGCAGACGCCGCTGTGGGCGGGCATCTACCTGCTGCCGATGACGGCGGGCTTCATCGTCGCTGGCCCGGTGTCGGGCTGGCTGTCGGACCGCTACGGCGCACGGCCGTTCGCCACCGGCGGCATGCTGCTGGCCGCGGCCACCTTCGCCCTGCTGATGACCCAGCCGGCGGACTTCAGCTATCCCGCCTTCGCCGCTGTGGTCTTCCTGAACGGGGTCGCGTTCGGCATGTTCGCCTCGCCGAACACCGCGGGGATCATGAACAGCGTGCCGCCCGGGTACCGCGGCGTCGCCTCCGGCATGCGGGCCACGTTCCAGAACACAGGCATGCCGCTGTCGATCGGAGTCTTCTTCTCCCTCATGATCCTCGGGCTGTCCGCGACCGTGCCGCACGCGATGCTCGCGAGCCTGACCGCGAACCACGTCCCCGCGCGCGTCGCGGTGCCGCTCTCGCACCTCCCTGCGGTCGGCTACCTGTTCGCGGCCTTCCTCGGCTACAACCCGCTCAGGACGCTGCTCGGCCCGCGCGTCCTCGCCAGCCTGCCGGCCGCCAGCGCCGCGCGGCTCACCAGCAAGCAGTTCTTCCCCGGGCTGATCGGCGGCCCGTTCCACCACGGGCTGGTCATCGTCGCGTCGTTCGCGATAGTCGCGTGCCTGGTCGCCGCGGTCGCCTCCTGGATGCGAGGCGGCCGTTACGTCCACGACGAGCAGGAAGCGCGCGACATGGAGGCTGCGCTCGTGGCCGCCGCGCCGAGCAGCCGCCGCAGTCCCGCCGCCGGGTGAGCCAGCCGATCCTCGCATGTCTCCGGCGACGCGGATCGGCGCCCCTGATTCTCTTATATGGGTCAAACCGGACGTGCTTGCCTAAGTATCTTTGGAATGGATGCCACATCCACTGCGTATTCTGGGACATCCGCCACATCCATCAAGATCATCTCTGAAGGATGGAGCTCACGCCCGCCGGCGTGGCGAGCCCGGCTAGCGGGTCCGTGCCGCGGCGACGAGCCGGGCGACGCGCTCCCTCGGCAGCGCGGGCGTGCGGTGGCCGTCGCGTCCGGTCATGTCCTCGTTGGCGACCAGAGCGTTGGCCACGGCCTCCTCCACGGCCTGCACCACGGCCTCGTAGAACGGGTC
>Ga0335078_10003589_pt1 | contig 23080 bp, 11 predicted proteins | sample Lox_Sample_32_FD_206711 | JGI IMG/M metagenome (GOLD analysis project Ga0335078, IMG submission 206711) | Soil microbial communities from Loxahatchee National Wildlife Refuge, Florida, United States - Lox_Sample_3.2 | ecosystem: Environmental > Terrestrial > Soil > Wetlands | place: USA... | reverse complement strand
AATCCACACCATCAATATTCCAGTCATTCCACCAGTCCCACGCGACCTTGCCAGGTTTGATCCACGACGTATCCTCAAACTGCGAAGGCCTCTCCAAAAGCCACACCAGCTCGCTGGTAATAAGATCGCCATCATTTTCTGCAACGCCGATCACGCGCCACGGAAACGTACGCGTTCCTGCGGTCGCGGCAATGTAATCGGCAGTCTCAACCGGCTTGTAGTCACGGTCGCTGGTCTGTACTTCTTTGAGCGGGTAAGGCGGAAAAGTGGCCGCCAGTCCGAAGTGCGGCGCCATGCCATGCAGCCACAGTCCCGGATAATCGTCCACATCAGATTCCGCAATCGCAACTTTGGCCCCTTCGCCCACATCCACCACCGCCGGCAGCGACGCGATGAATTGGGAAGGAATCGCGTTCAAATGTTGGGGCAGATATTTTCTTTCGTTGTGCGAATAGAAACTGTCTTCCTGCGGATAATAAACAATGAAATTGCTGGGGAAATTAAAGTTGGCCTCTTCGCTGTAGACCTTCACCTCTTTTCCGGGAAGCGAGGTTTCGAAGCGGTATCCCACGCCCTCGTCATAGACGCGGAAAACCACCGCATACCCGCCATCCATCGCAAGCCGCAACTCGTTGTAGTGATCGCGGATTTTGGCGAATTTCTGGCGCACCACGGGCTCCACGATCTGATCGTAACTGCGTTGTTTCGCATCCACGACTTTGGGCTCCACTCCCAGTTTCGCGTGGTCTATATCGAGCGCGAGCGTGGAATTTTCCAGCAGAGCCCGGCTATTCAAGAGCACGTCATAACGGATTTGGCCAGCGGTACGGATTCGCACTTCTATCCGGCCATCAGGTGAGCGCAAGTCGTAACTGGATTGCGCCAACGCACTCCCGGTCATCAAAACGCCAAGCACCACAGCCATCAGGCTACCTGAAAGAATTCTCATGAACTCCCTCTCCACGCGAAAACTTTTGCATTTGAAAATCTTCTGCAAGATTTCTACTCGTATCTCGGACGGTAAGTAAAGCGTTCATTCCGGCGCGTGTCGCTCCATGACAAATCTCGACAACTCTTTTGGACAAAAGCGACCGCGCGAAATCCTGGGGTTAGGACGATCCTGATGACTCGGCGTCACCTTTCGACAGACGTTGCGTTCTTAATGTGGGACGGGATCCGGCTGGCCGAAAACAATTTCGGCGCACTCAAGCGACCGCCCTTCGCCGCCGAAGTCCCAGAGTACATGGGGCAGAAGCGCGGGTCGCCGACCCCTGCCCATTAGGAGCCGGCCGGTCCTCGTAGATGGCCCTCAACGCGGCTCTCACCTCCTCCGGTATGCGGCTTTTGTCACGCCTAGTACTTTTCTACTATTTTTTCTTGACAAGCCATGTAAACGTGTTCTACTGTTTGGCCCCGAAGCATGTATACGTTTACATGTGGGTGAAGATTACGTGGCCAGAGGCATTCCTTGTCCCTGCAGCCACTCCCAAACTAACAACGAGCGTTGCGAAAGAGGAGAACGTCGACCATGAGCGGAAATCTATATCCTCATCGGCGGTTCAGTTTGCTTTGCTGGGTGGCGCTGGCCTGCACCGGCTTGGTTATGCTTCTTGGGCAGCCTGCTTTTGCCCAGGTAGACCAGGGGGCAATTACCGGAATCGTTCAGGACTCCACCGGCGCAGTCGTGGCCAACGCGCAGGTAACCCTGACCAACGTTGATAACGGTTTGGTGCTGCAGAGCACCACCAACAGCAGCGGCGAATATACCTTCTCGCCGGTCAGGATCGGAAACTACTCGATCGCCGCCACAGCTCAGGGCTTCGCCACTACCACTCAGAAGAATCTTCACCTCGAAGTGCAGCAACGCCTGGCGGTGAACCTTCAGCTGAAGCCCGGTTCCACAAGCGAAAAGATCGAAGTCACCGCGGCCGCGCCGCTCATGCAAACTGAGGAAGCCTCGGTTGGCCAGGTCTTGGACACGCGCAACGTTAACGATCTTCCTCTGAACGGGCGCAACTTTACATTTCTCGCGCAACTCGCCGCCGGTGTGAACACGCCGCAGGCGGATACGCGCGGCAATGCGTCCACTGGCGCCTTCTCGGCCAACGGTCTTCGCCCCGCCCAGAACAATTACATGCTGGACGGCATTGACAACAATTCCGACACCGTGGACTTCCTCAACGGCACCAATTACGTGGTGCTTCCGCCCGTGGATGCGATCCAGGAATTCAAAGTCCAGACCTCGGACTTCAGCGCCGAGTTCGGCCGCTCCGGCGCGGCCGTGCTCAACGCCACCATCAAGTCCGGCACCAACAGCTTCCACGGCGCCGGCTGGGAATTCTTCCGCAACGACGCACTCGATGCCGCGGATTGGTTTGAAGATTTTGGCAAGGTCCGCAAGGGCGAACTTCGCCAGAACCAGTTCGGAGCTTCCATTGGCGGCCCGGTCATTAAAAATAAAGTTTTCTTCTTTGGCGACTATGAAGGACTGCAAAGATTTCAGGGAACGATCCTGACTGGTTCCGTTCCGACGGTAGCGGAGCAGACCAGCCTTGCAGGTAGTTCCCCCACCGTGGATTTTTCCGATCTAATCACGGGGCAATCAGGAGCCCGAAATGACGCCTTGGGAAGGTCAATACCGGTCGGCACCATTATGGATCCAGCCACAACGCGGGCAGTTACGGCGGGCCAAGTGGATCCGGTATCCGGCCTCACAGCGACCGCGACCGGCTACGCTCGCGATCCCTTTGGCACCTGCGGCCCCAGCACGCTGACCTTTACTCTCGCCACTTGCGGGCTGAATCAACTGCCCAGAACCCGGCTTGACCCGAACGCGATTGCTCTGTTGGGCCTCTACCCGACACCCACGAACGGTTCCCTGTTCTCCAACTACGCCAACTCTCCGAAGCTTTCGGAACGGCGCAAGTCTTTCGACACTCGTTTGGATCTGAACCTCAGCGACAAGAACCAGTTGTTCTACCGCTTCAGCTACGTGGACGACCCGCAGTTCATCCCCGGCATTTTCGGCGGCGTGGCCGACGGCGGCGGATTCCAACAAGGCAGCCAAACAGCGCTGGCACAACAGAGCGCGCTGGCCTGGACCCACGTGTTCTCGCCTACCATGGTCAACGTCGCCCGCGCCGGTCTCAATTACCTGCATACTACGCGGGTTTCGCCTGAGGCCAACGATCTGAGTGATATCCCTTCACAATACGGCATTATGGGGATCCCGCAGGACCACGAAAACGGCGGCCTGCCCGCATTCGGCATCAACGGGCTACAGACCCTTGGCAGCAACGCTTTCCTGCCTTCCGATGAAGTCAGTTCCACTTTCCAGGTCACGGATGACTTCACCAAGATTTACGGCAAACACACGTTCAAGATGGGTTTTGAATGGCAGCACGTGAAGTTTTCTACCCTGCAGCCACCGTGGTCCCGCGGAGAATTTGATTATAACGGCGATTACACGGACGTTCCGAACTCAAGCGTGGGCAGCACTGGCCGCGCTCAATTCCTGCTGACGCCAACCGCGACCACCGTAGCGAATGGGATTGATTACGTCGGAGGCTCAACCAACGTTTACGCCTCTAACATCTCCCTCACCGACAACGGAAAGAATTATTACGGCACCTACTTCCAGGATGACTGGAAAGTGAGCCCCAAGCTGACCGTTAACCTGGGCTTGCGCTGGGACTACTTCGGCCTGGTTTATGAACACCACGGCAACCAAGCCAACTTCGTTCCCTATGGTCCGCCGACCGGCTCTGCCATGTACCTGATTCCGGCGGGAACCGATCCTTCGAATCTGTCCTCCAGCTTCACGTCTTTGCTGGGGCAGGATGGCATCGCGCTCGTAATCGGAAACAAGTATGGCAAAGGGCTGGGCACTTCCCAGAAAGCTAATTTTGCTCCGCGTGTCGGTTTCGCCTACGAGGTCACGCCGAAATTGGTGGCTCGCGGCGGATTTGGCATGTTCTATAACGGATTTGAAAACCGCGGTTTCTCACCGAATCTGGGAGAGAACTATCCCTTCCAGTTCAATTTTAATTACTCGGAACCCAACCAGGGTCACCCCATTAGTGCGGGCACTCCTTTTGCCGGATGTTCCACTGCTGGCCCGGGCGGGACCGCCACGTTTGAATCCGGATTTTCCTGTATCCCGCTTACTCCAACCGCGGTTGACGCCACCGGCTTGGCGCTGCGCGGAATCCAGTTTGACTACATAACCCCCTACTCCATGAGTGGCAACTTCACCCTGCAGTACGCGATCACTCCCACCCTGTCTGTTCAAGCAGGCTATGTGACATCGCTGGGCCGTCACTTGGAGGTCTTCCCGAATTCCAACAACGTCACCGCGATTTTGCCCGCGAGCTTACCCAATGGCTACACTCTCAACGACACCGGACCCACCACTCTCCCCGCTTCTATGGGCGGACTCGCATTTCCGGATTTCGGGCAGGGATCGAGTTATGCCATCACCGAGGGCAGCAGTGTCTACCATGGCCTGCAGACAAAGGTGGAAAAGCAATTTTCCAACGGCCTGAATTTCCTCGCCACCTACACTTGGTCCAAAGTACTCTCCGACGCCCACGACTTGCTCAACGGGGGCAGCGTTGGCAACAGCGGTTCGGGCAACGTAAACGGCTACCGCGCTCCCAGCGTTCCAGGTATGGGGATCCAGGCGGACTACGGCCTGGCTCCATTCGATATTCGCAACGTCGTCCACTTGAGCGGCAGCTATGAGTTGCCTTTCGGCAAAGGCAAGCGCTACCTGTCAAGCTCCGGAGGAGTTGCCAATGCGCTGGCCGGCGGTTGGAGCCTTAACTGGGCCGCCACCCTTCAAGGCGGGCAGCCTATCACCGTTCAGTGCCCAACGCAGACCGCTACGGGGGTAGCCTGCGACGAAATTCTGCTCCCCGGACAAAGCGCGAAAACCGGTCTCCACATTGACTCCAACGGGCAATTAAGTTGGTTTGGGAACCCATCCGCCTGGGCCCAGCCGTGCGTGTTGGGAGGTTCCGTAGGAGCGGTGGCGCCCATTGCGGATACGCCCACGGGATGCATTCCTCTAAACGGCCTTGCGGCTCTCGGTGGCGGACCTACACAAGTTCCAGGGCCCGGATTCCATCGTTTGGACTTCTCTACGTTCAAGGACTTCAAATTGAACGAGCGCTTCATGTTGCAGTTCCGGGCCGAGTTCTTCAACATTTTCAACCACCCCAACTTCAACGCACCCGGATTCGGCGGCAATGGTGTGGTCTCAATCTCCAATTCGCTGAACCCCACCAGTTCGAACTTTGGCGAGATCGGGGCCACTCGCGATGCTCCGTACGATCCGAGGCAGATCCAGTTCGCTTTGAAGTTGTATTACTAGAGTCAAAAAGCCATTACTTACGCCCGCGAAGGCGCCCAGGCAAGCGTCTTCGCGGGTTTCGTTGTTTGATCTTGAGATGCATGGCTTGTGCTGCGGATGCCGCATGCTCGACCTTTTGCGTCTCGAATGGGTACATATAGCACTGTACATACAATGTTCCACGTGGAACATTTCTCGAATCTGCCCTTCTCAGTGATAAGATACAAATCCGTGACGCTTTCCCGTGGGCCAATGTGGGCATTTTTCCTGCTGCTGGCATGTGCGCCAACAGCCGCTGCGCAAACCGCGCCCGCTCGCGCCCCGCGCCAGAATCCCGATCCCAAACTGGACCAGCAATTTCAAGCCGCCGTCGCCCAATACAACGCCGGCAACTTCGCTGACGCCGCCCAGCGCCTGGAAAAGCTGCTGCCCCAAGTTCCCGAGAGCTTTGAGGTCCAGGAACTGCTGGGCCTGGTCTACTCCGCGCAGCAACAGGACAGCAAGGCCAGCCCTCATTTGCAGCAAGCGGTCCGCCTCAAACCGGATTCGGCCTCCGCCAGGACCAACTTCGCCGCCGGCCTCGCCCGCATGGGAAAGTTCGAACTCGCGGGCGAGCAATTCCACAAAGCCGCCGAGCTAGACCCCGAGAATTTCGACACTAACCACAACCTGGGCGAATTCTACGCGCAGGAACACAAAGTGGCCGACGCGGTCCGCTATCTCGAGCAGGCGCAGAAGATCGATCCTTCTTCTTACGGCAACGGCTATGATCTGTCGCTCGCCTACATCTTGACCGGCCGGATCGCTGACGCCCGTTTGCAAATTCACGATCTCTTGAAACAGAAAGATACTGCCGAACTGCACAACCTGCTCGGCGAAGTGGAAGAGAAAGATGGGAACTTTGTAGAGGCGGTCAATCAATATCAAACAGCCGCCCACATGGAACCGAGCGAGAGCAATCTCTTCGATTGGGGCAGCGAGCTCTTGATTCACCGCACGCTCGATCCTGCAATTGAGGTTTTTCAGCAAGCCTCCGAGCGCTATCCCAAGTCAGCCCGGTTGATCATCGGTCTGGGTATGGCCCTCTACTCGCGCGGAAACTACGATGAGGCGGTGAAGGCCCTGCTCAAAGGGGCCGATCTCGATCCCTCAGATCCAAGCTGTTACCTTTTTCTCTCGAAGGCTTACGATAGTTCTCCGGGCCAGGCGGACGAAGTGATCCAGCGTTTCCGCCGCTTCGCCGAGCTTCAACCGGGAAATGCCCGCGCCCTCTACTACTACGCCATGAGTTTGTGGAAGGGAAAGCGCGCGCAGGACCCCGACTTGGATCTGCACCAGATAGAAGGGTTACTGAAGAAATCGCTGGCGCTCGACGACAAGCTGGCCGAAGCCCACCTGCAGTTGGGGAACCTCTACTCGGACCAGGCGAAGTATGCGGATGCGATCCCGGAGTATGTGCGGGCGCGCGAACTGAATCCAGATCTGGCCGATGTTCACTACCGGCTCGGGCAGGCTTACGTTCACACCGGGCAGAGGGACCGCGCGGAAGCGGAGCTGCAGGTGTATCAGCGGCTACGGGCGGAACATCTGGCGGAACTCGACAAGCAAAGGGCGGACATTCGGCAATTTGTTTATTCGGAAAAGGAGTCGGCCTCTGCCAAACAGTAGTGTGACGAAATTCTTGGCGCGCCTTGCGACCTTTGCGTTAAGTAGTTCTGTACAAGGCGCGGAAGATTGCAAAGTTACTCGGGCGATTCAGGATTGGTTGTGATGATGGAGTATTTGCCAAAGAGCGCGCGAGGGCGAGCCTCCAGTCCGCGAGAAGTTGCGCGGCAGCTCGCTGTGAGCCGGCGTGATTTCCTGCGCACCGCTGCGGGGGTTGCGCTGGGTGGCGCGCTGCTGAGCTCCACTATCCCGGCCAAGGCGGAGACCTCCAGCAAGAAGAGAAAAGTGATTGTCGTCACGTTCGGCGGTGGCGCGCGCGACCAGGAAACCTTCGCGCCCGAAGGCCAGGAGAACATCCCGCACCTTATGCGGGAGCTCATTCCGCAATCCACCTTCTTCACCCAAGTAGTGAATCGCGGAATTCTCGGCCATTACGTGGCCACCGCGAGCCTGGCGACCGGCGTCTATGAAACAATCAACAACTTTGCCTCGCTCCCTCCTGCGTACCCAACGGTGTTCGAGTATTTTCGCAAGGACTTGAAGCGCCCATCTTCCGACGCATGGGTGGTAGCGCCCAGCAACGGGTTTAACCGCATCGGAGAAAGCAACAACCGTTCGTATGGCCCTGGCCTGGGTGCGAGGGTGATTCTTCCCAAGCATCTGCTGACGGCCGCTATGGGCGGCGGCAGCGGTGATTACGAACACCTGCTGCGCGACAACTATGAAACTCCTTTTTTCGCGCCGGAACTTAGAGGCGGCGAATTTGAATTGCAGCAACTGGAGATGATCCTGAAGCTCTCGGTGGATGATTTCAAAGCGCATGCCCGAACGCTTTCGAGTCCCGACGAACTCTCGGTATACGTCGCGCGGCAGTTGATGCGGCAAGTGGCCCCCAGCCTGCTGTGGATCACCATGCACGATATTGATGTGGCTCATGCCGGCGCCTATTCGCTTTATGTTGAGGGCATCCGGCGGACGGACCGCCTCTGTGCGGAGTTGTGGGAGACGGTGCAGAGCGAGCCGGAATACGCCGGCAAGACAACGCTTTTCATTCTGCCGGATTTTGGCCGCGATTCCGACGAGGACTCCGCCGGCAACGGATTCCAGCACCATCGCACCGGCGACCCACTTTCGCGGACCACGTGGATGATGGCCATGGGCGCGGGCGTGCGCGAAGGAGTGGTTTTCGACCGCGCGGCCGAGTCCACCGACTTGGTGCCGACTCTGGGGGCGATGCTGGGATTTTCTCCATCGCTCGCGCAAGGCAAGCCGATTCAAGAGTTGTTGTAGTCCCATGCTTCCAGGCGATCTCAAAACGGAGCAGTTCAGCAGCTATCCTGCCGAGGCGAGGAAGTTAGTTACGAACTACTTGCCTGCGCTGCGGCGGCTGCCGTTGAGCTTCCTTCCCAGCCTTTTGCGCGAAGCTATTGAGTACGATTTCAAGTTCCCAATTGAAAGGAAAGCGATTGAGGCCGAGTTGGCGAACCTGGGATCGCTTTCTGCGAGCGAGTTGCAGGATTGGTTTCACGCATTCGCCCACATTTCTATTTCACCTGAGCTGGAACAGTCGGATTGGGTCAATTCGCCGGCGCAGTTTGTAGAACAGCTTTCAGCATACCTTTGGACTACGCATCAACAGGATGCCTTTCGCAAAGCGGCGCTCGAATATGCCGATCGTCTGCGCGCTGCCGCGCCGCCCGAGCCTCTGCCCATGCCGCGGCTGGGAATCGCGGTGATCGGTCAGGGAGTGGCCACCAGCGCCGAGCCGCTGTTTCGCAAGCTGCGTCCGCATGGCGTGTATTTCAACCGCGTGCAACCGGAAAACGGGCTGAACCTGTTGCTCAACGCCGTTTCCACGCGGGCGAAAGCGCACCCGCTTTCCTACGGCCACTGGTATGTGGATGGCGGCCAGGCGGATCGCCACGATCAGTTGCTGACATGCGTTTCTTACAAAGGCCTGGATACGGCGCGTGCCGAATTGCTGCGTAAGATGCGAGCGGAGATTGCCCGCCCCGGCATGGGGCCGGAAACGCTGCGCAGCGTGATGGCCCAGATTCGTCCTGCGGACCTCGGCCTGAACCAGGACGACGCTGTACTTGGCCGCTTCCAGGTAAAGTTGCTGACGGAAGGCTCTGGCACACAAATTTTCAGCACGACCTTCGCCCAATGGACTGCACGCGAAGCCCTGCGCCGCGCACAGCCGCTCACTTTGCTGGTGCGCTTTGCTCCGCGGCAACGACAGAAGCCGATGAACGAGCTGATCTCCGGCCGTAGTAACCAGGTCGAACTCGATCCTGCAGGTTCACTGGTGGACGCCGACATGGGCGCGTACTACAACTGGCTGAACCAGCAGCGGCTGCCGGGTGCGGAGCAATCCTCATTCCTGGCCTGGTTTGAAAACCATAACGAGGCCGTGGCAATTGCGCCATCTCTTCCCCGGGGGACTGAGTCGAGCACGTCTGCCGATCTCGCAACCATGCTTTCGTGGATGAGTTAAGGCCCGCCGCAGCTGAAGCGGCTCCGAACGTGGCAACGGAGCGCTACCTATTTGGCCTTAGGCTTAAATGTATCCACGATACCGCTGCCTTCGCGAATGGTGAGTATCTGGTTGGCTTTCACTTGCGTGAAGCGCTCGATTTTCTGGGTGGTTGGCCACTTCACTTCGATCAGATCCACGACTGCCGCCTTTCCCAAGCCAAAGTGCAACCGCAGATCGCACTGCGACATGACGCTGGAACCGCTGTGGACTTCATCCATCTGGGCATGATCGCCGGTCACCACGCGCGCGCGGGCGCCGATGGCGGTGCGATTGCATTTGGTGCCGATGAGCCTAAGCTTGATCCAGTTCTGCGCGTTGCCGCCGTCATTGCGCAGCAGCGAGGGTATGTCGTTCATATTCAAAACCAGCGCGTCAACGTCGCCATCGTTGTCGTAATCTCCAAAAGCGGCGCCGCGGCTTGAGTATCTCTCAGTTATACCTGGACCCATTTCTGACGATACGTCTTTGAACCGCCCTCCGCCCAGGTTCCTATACACCAGCCGCGGGTTCTTGTACGTCTGGCCGATGTCGTGGCCTTCGATCTCCGGATAAACGTGGCCGTTGACCTGAATGATGTCCCGCCATCCGTCGTTGTCATAGTCCACGAAACCGCAGCCCCATGCGACGTAGCGATTGTTGATTCCAATTCCAGAGGCAAAGGTCACATCGGTGAAGGAACCGTCGCCGTTGTTGTGATACAGGTTGCAGGTGTCGTCGGCGAAGTTGGTTTTAAAAATATCGAACCAGCCGTCACAATCGTAGTCGGCGACCGCCACGCCCATTCCCGCCTGCTCGTGGCCATTGTCGCTGTAGGCGCAGCCGGCGATGACGGCAATATCGGTGAAGGTGCCGTCGTGGTTGTTGCGGAACAGAATGCTGGGCTCGGAGTCCACAGCAACATAAATGTCGGGCCAACCATCGTTATCGAAATCATACGAGGCGGCAGTGATGGAATATCGCGGACCCGGCTTCAGAATTCCTGCCTTTTGAGAAACATTCGTGAAGGTGCCGTCGCCGTTGTTGTGAAAAAGAACGTTGGTATCGCCGGTGAGGCCACGCGGGCCGCACATCACCGGAATGCCTTTCCACTGGCAGGTGGGGGCGTCGCCCGGATTGGCAGTTTTCGCTGGATCGAGCTTGATGTAATTGCAGACGAAAAGATCAAGGTGCCCGTCGCGGTTGTAGTCGAGCCAGGTGCAGCCCGCGCCCCAGCGGACCTGCTCGTCATACACGCCCGCCTTGTGGGTCACGTCAGTGAAAGTGCCGTCGCCGTTGTTGTGAAACAGAATGTTGTGGCCCCAGAAACAGCAGAATAGATCGTCCCAGCCGTCGTTATCGTAGTCGCCGACGCAAACGCCTGTCTGCCAGCCCGTACGCGCCAAACCGGATTTTTCAGTAACGTCGGTGAACGTGCCGTCGCGGTTATTTTTGTACAGGTGCGAGATTGGCGCCTTTCCCAGGGGCCAGTCGACGCCGAGACGGGTTCCGTTGGTGAGGTAGATGTCCAGCCAGCCGTCGTTGTCATAGTCAAAGAAGCCGAGGCCGGCTCCCTTGGCTTCGATGATGTAACGTTTGCGATCAGTACCGCCCCAGACGTTGGGAATGGTCAGACCGGCTTCGCGGGCGACGTCAACGAACTGGACGGGAGAGGTTTCGGTTGAAGTGGCGGCCGCTTGCAGAGCCAAAGGATTCTTCCATTTCCAAAGCGGGGTGGTGAGCGCGTCGAGAAGAGTGCTGCCGAGAAGCACTAGCGAGGAACCGAGGAAACGCCGGCGTGGAAGAATCATAGCTTATAGCTGTTGATTAGGTCTCCAGGCCGGAGCGCGTGTGGACAATCCGTGCACACATCAAAACCTGGGGAACTTTCGTGGCACAATTCCAGTGCCCTCCTTTACCGCAATAATCTCATCTATGGGCACGTCTTTTAAACGGTCTATCTGGCCGCTCGGCCAGGTGATCTCTAACGAGTCAATCTTCGTGCGCTTGCCGAGTCCGAAGAGAATCCGCGGATCGCTGGCCGACATGTAGCTCATGCCGCCCTTGGCCTGCTCAACGTGCACGAAACCTTCCGAAGTCAGTTTTAGCGAGGCACCGATGCCGTCGCGGTTGGAGCGCGTTCCGATCAGCAGCACTTCCAGCCAGTGATTGGCGTTGCCTCCATCATTGCGCAAAAGTTCAGGATAATCGCCGCGGACGTTGATGGCGATATCGGTATCGCCGTCGTTATCGAAGTCGGCGGTCGCTAGGCCGCGCCCTGCGATAGGCCGCATGAAATCAGGCCCCAGCGTGTCAGACACTTTTTCGAACTCCCCCTTCCCCACATTGCGGTACATGAGCAAGGGCTCTTTGTATGACACTTCTCCGTGGTATAGCTGAATGTTATCGAGCATGGAGCCATTCAATTGCAGAATGTCGGGCCAGCCGTCGTTGTCGTAGTCAATGAACTTGGCGGCCACGCCGCTCAGCATAATGGCTTTGTTGCCAATTCCAGAGCGAAAAGTCGCGTCCTCGAAAGTGCCGTCGTGATTGTTGTGATAGAGACGATTCAACTCGAGATCGAGATGGGTGATGTACACATCCTGCCAGCCGTCACCATCCACATCGGCGGCGTCAATGCCCATGCCGGCCTCATAGCGTCCGTCTTCACTGGCGGCAATGCCCGAGATCAGTGAAACGTCTTCAAATGTTCCGTTGTGTTTATTAATGAACAGAAAGTTCGGCCAGGAATCATTGGCAATTGCTATGTCGGGCCAGCCGTCGTTGTTGAAGTCGGCGAGCACCACGCCCATGCCCTTGGATTCAGGCTTGCCCACGCCCGAGGCATCGCTCACGTCGGTGAAGGTTCCGTCGTGATTATTGTGGTAAAGCTTGGTCTTCTGCCCTTTGTAGTTGCCGGGGTGACAGTAGGAACGGTAGCCGGGCCGGTGCTCGCCGCACCACAGATTATTCTTTGGGCTCCACTCGATGTAGTTGGTGACAACCAGGTCGAGCCATCCGTCTTTATCGTAGTCAAACCAGCCGGCGCTGGTAGACCAGCCGCCTTCGTCGCCAACGCCGGCCTTGGCGGTGACGTCGGTGAAGGTGCCGTCACGGTTGTTGTGATAGAGGATGGCACGGCCGTAGCCGGTCACATAGAGGTCGGGATAGCCATCGTTATCGAAGTCACCTACGGCCACGCCCTGGCCGTAGTGACCCTCACCGCCCAGGCCGGCTTTCTCGGTGACATCGGTAAAGGTGCCATCGCCGTTGTTGTGGTAAAGCGCGCAGCGCAGGGGATGCGACGGCTTGTAAATGTCGGTGGCGGCTGATTGAACGAAGAAGAGGTCCATCAGGCCATCCTGATCGTAGTCGAGCCATGCGACCCCGGTGCCCATGGTCTCGAGGTAATACTTTTCGTCAGTCTGAGTGGAATCCTGGAGAAAAGTGATCCCTGCGGCCTTGCGAATATCTGTATAGCGCACAGTTATAGTCGTGTCAGGTTTCTTGGGAGTCTCGGTGCCTTGGGCCATCAAATGAATGGCAACCCCTACGACCGCGGCGAGTGCAGCGATTCCGAAGCACGTGATTCCGAGACTGAATCCGCGGCCGCCTGGCGATTTTCTCCCCATTATCACAGCGTCCGATCGGCGAGCGCCAGCGCCAATTGCAGCAATTGCCGGCGTGCCGCCATGGATAGGGGTTCCGAGCCCGACGCAGAAACAGCAGGCGCTCTCGATAAAGCTTCTTCAATCCGGTTGACGTCCAGGCCGGCGGCGTGGCTGTTTTTGAAGCGGTCGAGCACCTCGCGCGCCTTGGCGATTTGGCCGGTCTGATAATAGAAAACGCCGAGAGTAGAATAACTGCCGGGCCACTCCGGCAGCAGATCTACGGCGCGCTCCAGGCGTTCTGCGGCCTGGGTTGTCTTGCCCTGCAGTATCGAGACCAGCCCCAAACCCCAGAGAATTTTTCCAGAACCGGGGATTCGCGCCAGACCCTTTTGTAAAGTTGCCTCCGCGCCGCTGACATCGTTCTCGCGGAGCTGGATTAGAGTCAATGAGAGATAATACTGGTCGTTATCGGGGTTGCGAGCGATGGCGTCGCGGAAAATTTCTTCGGCGCGGGCGGTTTCGCCGAGATGCGCCTGAATATCTCCCAGCAAAGCCAGAAACACATCGTCCTGCTGGCCCTTGGCCGAAATCTGTTCGGCGGCTTGCAGCGCCTGGGAGTACTCGCCTCTCCGGAAGCAGGCATCGGCCAGGTCAAACTTCACATCGTCAGAATCGGGATTTGCCTGCAACGCTCTTTCGAAATGCTGGATGGCCTCGTCGTACAAGCGATGACGTGCCAGCAGCACGCCCACTCCGGTCTGGGTGCGGTAGTCGCCGGAGCTCATGTGATCAAGCTGGGCGATCGTGCTGCGAGCCTGATCGATTTTACCCAATTTGAGATAAGCCTCGGCCAGCAGGTAGAGGTCTTCGGGCTGGTCGGGGTGCTTCTCGATCTGTTCGAGCAGTTCGTTCAAATCCAGCTGCGTCTTGGCCTGGGGCGAGAGGTTCGAGCGATTGTCCAGGTACTCAAGCAGGTGTTGATACGGATAAGGACCGGTTGGCGAATCCTTGGAGAGCGTCTGGAAAACATTGAGGTCCCGTTGCGCGGCGTCGGTCTGATGCAAGCTCCTCTCCACCATCGCCAACTTGTAGTATCCGGAAGCCGGATCGCGGCTTACCTTGACGTACTTCCTCAGCAGGACCGCTGCCTCTTGAGATTTCTTGGCAGCGATTCGCAGATTGGCCAGTTCCAGCAGGGCCTCGGGAAAGTCAGGCTTTGACTGAAGCGTCGCTTGAAAAAGCTCTTCGGCGCGGGCGGGATTTCCCTGCCGCTCTTCGATATAGCCGAGGTTGAACAGGCAGGAAGAATTGTGAGGATCTTGCTTGAGTCCTTCCTGAAAATATTTCCTGGCTTCATCGAAGCGCCCCAGGTGACGGTACGAGAGCCCCAGAAATGCATAGGAGCGAGCGGAAGAATCTATCTCAACCAGCGTTTTAAACTCCTCGATCGCCCGTTCTGTTTTGCCGGACATGAAATAGCTCTCGCCGAGTGCGGCACGCAGGTCGGCGCGCTTCGGAGCGATTTTTATTCCAGACTCCAGAAGAGGGATGGCGTCTTCGAAATAATTCTGGGTCATGCTCACTCGGGCGAGCAGAAAAATCACGTCCGTATTCTCCGGAGCCAGCTTGTGGGCGCGCACCAGCAAATCCAAAGCATCCACCGGCCTTTTCTGCTCCGAATAGACCTGCGCCAACAGGTAAAGCGCTTCGGGGGAATCAGGCTTCAGCTTCAGCGCGCGATTCAGCACCAGTTCAGCGTTGGCGTAGTCGCCGCCACGAAGATAGGCCTGGCCCAGGTTATAGAGAATGTCGAAAGTTTCAGGCTTCAGCGCATTCGCTTTTTCTAGTTCGACTTGGGCAGCACGGTATTGCTTCTCCGAAGCCAAAAGAAGACCGAGGGTGAAATGAAGTTGGATGTCGTTCTTGTTCGCGGCAGAAAGTTCGTTCGCCGCTTTCAATCCCTCCGCTGTTCTGCCGGCGCGAAGGTATGCGCGAACCAGGTTGGAGCGCGATTCGATGTTTTGCGGCCGCACCCGCTGAAGATAAACGATGGCCTGTGCCGGCGAACCGTTGGCCATCAAGACCAACGCGAGATTGTAGTTGCCGTCGCGGTTCGCAGGATCGAGGCGCAAGACCGTCCTGAACTCTTTCTCCGCGAGATCGAGCTTCTGCTGCGCGACATACATATTGCCCAGATTGTTATGGCTCTTCGTGGATTTGGGATCGAGCTTCAGGGCGTGCTGAAATGCCTCCTGGGCGTTGGCGAAATCCTTTTCGCCGCTGTATGCAATGCCCAGCAGGTTGTAGCCTTCGACACTGGAGGGATTCCGTGCCAGCTCTTCCTGTATTTTCTGCTTGGCTTCTGCGATGTCGCCCTGTTGCAGCAGAACTTCTGCTTCCTGAAAAGGTGAAGGCGCCTTCGACGCTTGCCGGGAACTACTGCGGCTCGGTGCGGGCCGCTGTGCTATTGAGTTGGCGCAGACCAGAAGGAAGATCGAGATCAACGCGAGATTTCCGGACAGCCTCCATCGGCTGGCCGCGTTGCTGGAAACACGCTGAAACGCCGCGCCAGTCACCATCCCCCAACCTGCCTCCCACATGTTCCAAGGTACAGAGTCACTGTAGCATCTCCAGTGTTTGCTGGGCCAGTTTGTGCTGAGGCTGCAGTTGCAGCAGTCCTCGCAACACCTCTTTGGCCTTCTCCTTGTCATCCAGAATCACGTACAGACGGGCGAGATTCAGGTAAGCCTGATCAAAGTTGGGGGCGACGCGGATGCAGGTTCTGAATTTTTCTTCCGCGTCCGGATAGCGTTGCACGCGAATAAAAAGCACTCCAAGGTTGTTGATCGCCTCGGGATAGTCAGGGCGCAACTGAGCGGCTTTTTCCAGATACTGCTCTGCGCGCGGGAGCTGCCCCTGCGTCGCATAGAACATTCCAAGGCTGTAGTTGACTTCCGGATCGTCGGGCTGAATTTCGAGAGCGCGGCTCAGAAGCTTTTCTGCGTCATCAACCTCGCCGCGCCGCCGATAAAGATTTCCCAGATTCAGCAGCGCCGTAGTATACGTGGGCCGGAGCGACAGAGATTGCTGAAAATCGCGAACGGCTTCCTCCGCCTGGCCCTGCTGGGCCGCAATCATCCCCAGATTGTTCCAGGCCTCGGGATAGTTCGAGCGCAGCTTTATTGCCTGCTCCAGGTAGGGGCGCGCTTCTTGCAACGAGTTCCGGCGAAGTTCGAGCGTTCCCAGATTGTAATAGGCCTCGGGATCGTCCGGCTTGGCGGCGATGACCTGCCGGAATGATGCCGCCGCCTGCTCCAAGTAGCCGTGCTGGAAAAAGGCCACCCCGTACGTGAAATCGTTGCGTTGAAATACGTCTGCGAAGAGCGTGCCGCCCAAAGGAAGCGCTTTTCGCAAACGATCGGCGGGAGTGTTCGGATACGACGCGAGATCTTCCGCCAGACGCTTCGGACTCACCACCCCCTGGTAGAGTTTCACGATCACGCCGTCTTTGTTGAGCAAGAAAGAGGTTGGAAAAGCGAGGTCGCGACGACGATCAAAAAGATAGCGGTAAATGATGTTGTAGATGCCCGCCACTTCCGCCGTGGCCAGCAGCATGGGGAGGGTAATGCTCTCCTGCGATGCGAATGATCGGACTTTAGCCGCATCAAGCGGATCGTCAGCGTTGATGCTCACAATGCGCAGGCCCCGGTCAGCCAGGTTTGATAGGGAATGCTGGAGAAGCCGCAATTGATCGCGGCTGGGAGTGGAAGCCGTCACCCAGAAGTTGAGCAGCACGAACTCGCCGCGAAACGAGCGCAGCTCTTGCACATCCCCGGCAACGTCAGCCAAAGAAAATTCCGGCGCGGTTAAGGGGTCGATGAGCCACGTCTCCACGGACGAAGGCCGAGGCTCCAGCCTCGCTGGCTCGCCGCTTCGTAAGTAAGATGGCGGCGGGGCCGCGAAAGGCGTGGCCGCGAAATCTGTGGAGCCCTCCACAATTTCGATTCGGCGGTTTACGGGCAGGCGTTCGAAAACCTGGGTCTGGCCGCTGGGCCACCGAATGCTGGCATGAATGTTTTCCTCAGCCTTTCCAACCCCAAAGAAAAGCTCCTTGCTGTGCTGCGCTAGGAACCCGGAACCGGCTTGTAGATATTTCGTCTGCCGGCGGCCCGCCGCTTCCACGGTGATAGCGGTCCCAATCGCATCGCGGTTGCTCTTCTGTCCACGCAGCCAGAATGCGACCGAGTGGCCAATGTCTTTCATGGCGTTGCGCAAGATCCGCAGTTGCGGGGCGTTGCGGTTCTTGAGTATGACTTCCAGCCGACCGTCGTGATCGAGATCGGCGAGGACAAACGAGCGGCTGTCCTCGGGAAAGTCCATGCCGGTGGCGGCAGACACGTCGGAAAATGTACCGTCGTGGTTGTTCGCGTACAAAACATTCCTCTCATAACCGCTCCAGGAAGAGTCCGAGCGGATCAGCTCATTCAGTGCGTTCCATCCGTGCTCGTAGTTCAAAGCGGGGGTGGAATTCTCCGGCGAATTCCCCACGACCTGGCGCCAGAAAAAGCTCGCGAGATCCCCAGCGTCGGGGCCCGAAATATAGCCATTTGCTATATAGAGATCGGGATAGCCATCGTGGTCAAAATCCCAGCTGTCTGAACACCATGCCCAGCGGCCCATCTCGACTCCCGCCTGCTCGCTCACATTCTGGAACTTGCCGCCGCCCAGATTCCGATATAGAGAATTCCCCCGCGCGTGGCGGCGATAAAGGGCGCGAATGTCTTCTGGCGCATGTTCGTGGAAGACCTTTTGTTGCGAGATCCGCTCGCCCGCTGCGGACCACATGTTGGAAACATAAATGTCCTGCTTGCCGTCGTTATCGAAGTCGAGCCAGCACGCGCTCATGCCGGCGCCAACGTCCTCCACGCCGGCTTCGGTAGAGACCGCCTTGAAGGTTCCGTCGCCGCTATTGCGATAGAGATTGCTTCGCCCGAAGTCATTGGCTACGTAGAGATCGGGACCGCCGTTCGTACCCTCGTCGCCCCACGCGCAGGCAAAGCTGTAACGGTCGTTGTCGGCATTCAGTCCGGCGGCTTCCGTGCTGTCGCGAAAGTCCGCGTTGCCTTCGTTATGAAAAAGAAAATTGGGTGGCCCATTTCGGGCGTCATAATACGGAACCGGGTAGTGATACTGGTCCAGACCTACGTAGTAGCTGTAGAGGCAGAAATAAATGTCGAGTCGCCCATCACGATCGTAGTCGGCGACCGCGGCGTGCGTGAAGGTACCTTGCGGAGGCTGCACGAATTTGAAGGCATCTCGCTTGAGCGAAAACCTGCCGTTCCCCTGATTGAGAAAAAGCAGTGGGCCGCTGCCGCAGACAACCAGAAGATCCTGTAAACCCTTGTTCTCGAAATCCGCAAACAGCGCACAGGCCGTGCCGTCCAGCACATCTACGCCGGCCTTCTCCGACACATCCTCGAAACTGCCATCACCGCGATTGCGATAGAGCCGGTTGGGGAGCCCAGCCGGCTGGCAGATGTATAAGTCATCGAAGCCATCGTTATCGAAGTCTCCCGCCGCGACGCCGCTGTTGCCGTAAACATCTATGCCGCATGCACCGTCCAGAATTGTGCGCCAATAATCTACGCCGTGCAGCATCTGATTTTTGTATGATTCCGTTTGCCCGAGCGCCTGGGGCGTAACGTCAACGAAAACCTTTCCCCGAGTTCGGCTCACAGTTTCATCCGTAGCCTCCCAGCGGAGCGCTCGCCAGGCACCCGCTTCATCGGCTGACCACTGCGTTCGCCAATGCCCAATCCTTTCCTCGCGCGTGGCGTCCGACCGCGTGCCAACCAGGTCGTAACGAATGTCAACCATAACCTTGAGAGGCAAATTGGAGGTTTCCTCAATTCCCACGATCTCAAATTCCGCGGTCTCCACGCGTGATAACGGAGCCAGGTAGGATTTGATCTCCTGCACAAACCTCTCCCGGCCAACTGTGACATCCGTGGCAAATCGGCGGCGCACCACTTCGATTCCATACGCTGAGCGCACCACGGTTTCCGTGAGTGACGCCAGTTTGCTGCCGGCAACCGAGGCGTCCACAAACTTCCCTAACACCGATAGTGCCGGCGAGGCCGCCTTGAGGGCCTGGCTCCATTTCGCGAGGAGCGGCATGATTTCGAAGGCATGCTGCTCGGTGATGTACTGGTCCGCGCCCGGAGCAACCAAGCGAAGAACATCATCCAGAGGAGACTTCGCCGGGTAGTGAGGCATGAGGCGCGATGCCGCCAGGGGCAAAGGAAGCCGGGCAGCGGCCACGCCTGGAAGCCGCCACCCGAACGAAGACCCGTGCAGCGGCGCCGGCAGAAAAAGCAACGGCGTCCAACCCATTCCTTTGAGAAAAACTCGACGGGAGACCATGCAGTGTTCGTCTTGGTGCCGCGCCATGCTCCCGGTTTCCTCGCCGCAACTACGCAATTCTGGTTCTTCCGAGCCGAGAGCCAGCATAACACTTTCCGATGTAAACGCTTGCATTCTCCGCTCATTGCGGTATCCTGCCCCTTCCGCCTCGTAAAGGCTCTAAGGAGAAACTGTGGACCGCAGGAACTTCATCAAGACTGGCGTCACCGGGATCGGCAGCCTCTGCCTGCTAAAAGAAGCAACCCCAGCTCTGGCTGCCTCCGAGTTGGCAACCGCAACGAAAGTCGCCTCAAGCGCGCGCTATGTGCTTCCGATGAACCGCGACTGGCTCTATGGCGGAAAAAACAAACCTGGAGCTGATCAGCCCGATTTCGATGACAGCAAATTTCAAAAAGTCACGATTCCCCACGCCAACAAAACTTTGCCCTGGCACAGCCTGGAGGAAAAGGATTTTCAGTTCGTCTCCATCTACCGCCGCCATTTCCGCGTGCCGCCGCAGCTCAAGGGCCGCCGCATTTTCGTGGATTTCGCCGGCGTGATGACGGCCGCAACCGTCACCATCAACGGGCACAATCTGGGCGAGTACAAAGGCGGCTACACCCCCTTCTCTTTTGAACTGACCAAGCACCTCAACTGGAGCGGCGGCAACCTGCTGGCCGTACAGGTGGATTCCACCGAGCGGCCCGACATTCCTCCCTTTGGAGGGAACATTGATTACCTCACCTTTGGCGGCATTTACCGCGAGGTCTCGCTCCGCGCCGTCGCCGATACTTATCTCGAGAACATTTTCGCCAAGCCGGTAGACGTGCTCACGGATAATCGCAAAGTGGAAGTGCAGTATTTTCTCGGAAAGCCAGAGAGCAGTGCTGGCAAGCAGCTCACCCTGAAGGCAGAGTTGCACGACGGAAAGACGATCATCGCGAGCGAGTCGCAGCCAGTCACAATTTCGGCGGAAGGTGCTTCAGGCACGGTTGTTCTGGCCAAGCGGGGAGAGATCGAGTTGTGGGACCTGGATCACCCCAAGCTTTACGGCGTGACCGCCCGCCTTTACGACGGCGACAAATTGGTGGATGAATTCTCAACTCGCATTGGTTTCCGCGAAGCCCGCTTCACTCCTGAAGGATTTCAACTGAACGGAAGGATCGTGAAACTGCGCGGCCTGAATCGCCACCAGACGTTTCCCTTTGTAGGCGGCGCCATGCCGGCACGGGTACAGCGGCGTGATGCAACCATTCTGAGAAAAGACCTCAAATGCAACATTGTGCGCACTTCGCACTATCCGCAGTCCACCCACTTTCTTGATGCCTGCGATGAAGCCGGTCTGCTCGTGCTGGAAGAAATTCCCGGTTGGCAGCACATCGGCGATCTCGCCTGGCAGGACTTGGCGGTGCGCAACGTGGGGGAAATGATTCGCCGCGACTGGAACCATCCCGCAATTGTGCTGTGGGGCGTGCGCATCAACGAATCCTTCGACAATCACGATTTTTACACCCGCACCAACGCGCTGGCGCATCAGCTCGATAGCTCCCGGCAAACCGGCGGCATTCGCTACCTGCGCGACTCCGAACTCCTTGAGGACGTTTACACGCGCAACGACTTCGGCTTCCCCCTGGATCCGCCAAACCATCCCTTGTACCTGAACACCGAGTTCAACGGGCACATGTATCCCACCAAGCGCTACGACAACGTGGACCGCGTGATGGAGCACTCCCGGCGGCACGCGCGGGTGCACGATCAGTTGGCCTCGAACCCGCAATACGCCGGAGGTATCGGATGGTGCGCGTTCGATTACAACACTCACTTCAATTTCGGTTCGGGCGATCGCATCTGCTATCACGGCGTGAGCGACATTTTCCGCATTCCTAAACCGGCCGCATTTTTTTACCGTTCGCAGTGCGATCCGAAGGAAGACGTTGTGTTGGAACCGTGCTTCAACTGGTCGCAAGGCGACGAGTCCGAAGGCCGCGGGGTGCGCAAGGCGGTGATCTGCTCGAACTGCGACCACATCAAGATTTATCTCAACGGGAAGCTAAAGTTGGAGGCTGATCCCGACCACGAGACCTACCCGCATCTTCGTTATGCACCCTTCATGCCGGATCTTCTAGGGAACCGGCTGGAAGACTGGGCCGACTTGCGCATTGACGGATACATTGACGGCAAGCTCGTAGCCTCGAAGACGCTGCCGGGAAACGACAACGACGCTGAACTAAGAGTCGAACCCGACGACACTGAACTTGACGGCGACGGCAGCGACGCCACTCGCGTAGTGCTCAAAGTCGTAAACTCGCAGGGCGGGTGGCGTCCGTTTTCCAGCGGCGCGGTCTCGCTGAGTATCGAGGGGCCGGGCGAAATTGTCGGGGAGAATCCGTTCGCGCTCAGCGGAGGCGTGGGCGCGGTGTGGGTCAAAGCCAAAGCATCTTCGGGAATCATTCACCTGAAGGCGCAGCATTCCATACTGGCGGCGAAAATTGTACAGATCCGTGTGAATGCGGTGGCGCCCGAACTAATTTGAGATTGCCGCACGATTGCGACCTGCAAGTTTATTGCTTGCGGCGAACAGAGGTTCATGAGGCGTGCGCGCCTGCATCGGCTGCGTGTTGCCGGTCAAGCGATGAGTTCCTCGTTCTCAGCCGCGAATACGATGCGTGAGTGCAGGTTCATGGCGGCCGCCTTTGCCCGGCATTCGGCGTAGAGGCGGTCCAGGCAATCGTCGTCGTGCAAGGGATCGTGATGATAGATGACGAGGGTGGCGACGCCGGCGTCGCGGGCGGCTAGCAAGGCATAATCGAATGTGCCATGCCCCCAACCGCGGTGCGTGGCGTATTCTTCGCTGTTGTATTGCGCCTCGCGGATGTAGATATCGGCGCCCCGTGCGAAGTCGGTCAGTTCCCGCTCCCGCTCCCGGTTTTCAGCGGTGTCGCCGGACAAGCTGCAGTACGGCTCGTGATCGGTCATGTAAACCACCGACTTGCCGTCAACATCAATGCGGAAGGCCGAGGCAAGTCCGGGATGATTCACGGGCTTTGTGGAGATCGTGGCGCCGTCGATTTCCACTGCCTTCGTGAACTCGACGAACTCGATCCGCGATTTCAAGTGGTCCATCGGCACGGGGAAAAAAGTCGCTTCCATCTGTTCCTGAAATGCGTCCAGTAAGGTGCGGTCGGGGCTGCATAGACCGTAAATACTGATGACGTTGGTTTCGACATAGGCAGGCGAGAAGAAGGGGAAGCCCTGGATGTGGTCCCAATGCGTATGGCTCACGAACAAGTGAATGTGAAGGGGCGTGCCGTCGAATTCACGTTGTAAAGAATTTCCCAGTTCGCGAATACCGGTACCGCAATCGAAAATCAAGATCGAATTGCGAAAACGAACTTCCACACAAGCTGTGTTCCCGCCATAGCGCAGTGTCTTGGGACCCGGTGTCGCGATGGAACCTCTACAGCCCCAGAATTTTGCCTTCAACACCTGGCGTACGCTGTCCCCATCCGCTGCCATGAGCCAAGCCTCCAGGGC
>Ga0335078_10003588_pt1 | contig 23081 bp, 22 predicted proteins | sample Lox_Sample_32_FD_206711 | JGI IMG/M metagenome (GOLD analysis project Ga0335078, IMG submission 206711) | Soil microbial communities from Loxahatchee National Wildlife Refuge, Florida, United States - Lox_Sample_3.2 | ecosystem: Environmental > Terrestrial > Soil > Wetlands | place: USA... | reverse complement strand
CGTGGCGGTGAGCCTCGGAATGATCTATTGGGCTTGGATCGGAAAATTTTCGGACGTGAAAGACTTTTACACCTGCGTCGTTACCGGGACACTCCTTCCACTCTTCACCACCGTAGTTACGCTCAAGGTGGGATACACATTCCTATCGGTTGCCCTCAACAAGTTCGCGGACAAGTCGTAACAGCGGCCCATTCTGGCCATCCTTTGGCCAGGGTGGGGCAGGTCTTCGTTGAGCGGCCGCTGCCTCGCCTTAGCCAAAGTACGGCTAGAACGGGGCACCCAGGTGAGATGATTCGAGACTTGAGCAGTGCGCGCAAGCGTTCGTGACGATTCCCTGACGACCGACAACTGGCAACTGACAATCGCCTCTGCAACTTCTTAATTTAGAATGTGTTTTCGCTTAGAGCCTTACTATCCGCGGGGGGCGGGCGGACGTCAATCATTACGGACAACAAACATTCTGTGACTCTGCGAAATCATCGCCGGCGGCTGCTGATCGCCGCCAACCTTCTACTGGCTCTCGCCCTCGCCGGATGCAGCGGGGACGCAGCCGGCAACGGCAACAATCACGATCACGCCAACACCGCCGAGTTGTTCACCATCCCGGCGGACCAGATGGCGCACGTCCAGATCGTCACCATCCAGCCGACCACTCTGACGCGCACGCTCCGCCTCACCGGCGCCGTCGCCTACGACGCATTTCATACGACGCCGGTCATCACGCAAGTCAGCGGGCCGGTCAGCCGCATCGCGGTCGTTCCCGGCGAAACCGTGCAGCGTGGTCAGCCGATGCTTTACGTCGCCAGCCCCGACTACTCGCAACTCCGCACCAACTACCTGAAGGCCAAGAGCGCTTACGACCTGGCGCAGAGGATTGCCGCGCGTTCGCAGGAGCTCTACCAGCACGGCGCCATCGCGCAGGCCGATTTGGAGAATGCTCAAGCGGCTGAGGTGCAGGCACAGGGCGACTTGATCGCAGCCGAAGCGGCGCTGAAGGTTCTCGGCATCAGCGATCCCAACGCGCTGCTCAAAGCGCCGCCGTCGTTTGAGGCGTCGGTCAACTCGCCCATCAGTGGCCTGGTGGTCGAGCAGGATGTCGCCGTCGGCCAGCTCCTGCAGCCGGGCGCGACGCAGTGCTTCGTCATCTCCGACATCGGGACGGTTTGGGTGCTGGTCAACGTTTATCAAAAGGACCTGCCCTACATCGCGGTCGGCGATCCCGCCACCATCCAGACCGACGCCTATCCCGACGTCTTCCAGGGCCGCATTCAGTACGTTGCGGCTTCGCTCGATCCCAACACCCGAACGCTACAGGCGCGCATCGAGACCGCGAACCCCGCGCACAAGCTGAAGAAGGACATGTACGTCATCGCCAGCGTCAATGCCGGCACGATTCACAACGCCATCGCCGTGCCCGACGCCGCGGTGCTGCGCGACACCGAGAATCAGCCGTTCGTCTACGTCGATGTGGGGAACAATCAGTTCGGCCGGCGCTCGGTGACGCTGGGCGAAAGTTCGAAAGGAGAAACCGAAATCACCGCCGGATTGAAGCCCGGCGACCGCGTCATCGGAGACGGCAGCCTGTTCCTGCAATTCGCAAATTCGCTGCAGCGCTGACTTACTGAATGATCCATCGAATCGTACAAGCGGCGCTACGCCAGCGCTTTCTGGTTTTGATGCTCTCGGCCGCCATGGCCGTCGCCGGAGTCATCTCCTTCCGGCGCATGCCGGTTGACGCCTATCCCGATCTCTCGCCGCCGCAGGTTGAACTCATCACGCAATGGCCCGGCCACGCCGCCGAGGAAGTCGAGCGCCTGGTCACGCTGCCGCTCGAACTCGAACTCAACGGCGTGCCGCGTGTCACCTACATGCGGTCGATCTCGCTCTACGGCCTCTCCGACATCATCCTCACCTTCGACGAGGGCACCAACGACTACTTCGCGCGCCAGGTTGTCTTCGAGCGCATGTCGCAAGCCAGCCTTCCCACCGGCATCACGCCGTCGATGGCGCCGCTGTTCAGCCCTAGCGGCCTCGTCTACCGCTACGTGATCGAGAGCCCGGACCGAAGCCCGCAAGAACTGAAGACCTTCGAGGACTGGGTCATCGAGCGCGCGTACCGCTCGGTGCACGGCGTCGCCGACGACTCCGGCTTCGGCGGCACGGTCATGCAGTATCAGGTTCTGCTCGACCCCGCGCGGCTCTACGGCTACCACCTCACCGTTCCGCAGATCATCAACTCGCTCACCGCCAACAACTCCAACGCAGGCGGCGGATTCTATTCGCAAGGCGGGCAGTTCTATTACGTGCGCGGCCTCGGCCTGGTGCGCAACACCGAAGACATCGGCGACGTGGTGGTCGGCGCCAATAACGGCGTGCCCATCCGCGTGAAGGACATCGGCGCGGTCGAGATCGGCCACGCGCCGCGCCTCGGCGAATTCGGCTATGAGAAGAATAACGACGCGGTCGAAGGCGTCATCCTTATGTTGCGCGGCGAGCAGACGCAGAACGTGCTCAAGGCGGTCGAGGCTAAGACCGACGAGCTCAATCGCACCATCCTCCCACCCGACGTCAAGATCCATCCTTATTACGATCGCAGCGAACTGGTGAAGCTCACCACGGACACCGTCGAAGGCAACCTGCTGCGCGGCATGGTGCTGGTGCTGATCGTGCTGATCTTCTTCCTGGTTAGCGTTCGCGCGGCCATCATCGTCGCGCTGACCATTCCGCTATCGCTGCTCTTCGCCTTCATCGTGCTGCACGCGCACGACGGCGCTGCCAACCTGCTCTCCATCGGCGCCATCGACTTCGGCATCATCATCGACGGCACCGTCGTCATGGTGGAGAACATCTACCGCGAGCTCGCGCTGCGCCACGGCCAGACCTACAGCCTCACCGACGTCATCCTCACCGCATCGAAAGACGTCGACCGCCCGATCTTCTACTCCGTCGCCGTCATCCTCGCCGGCTATCTTCCCATCTACGCGCTGAGCGGCCCGTCCGGCAAGCTCTTCCATCCGATGGCCGAGACCATGTCGTTCGCGCTGGTTGGCGCGCTGATCCTGACGCTGACGCCTCGTTCCCGTTCTCTGCTCGTACTGGTTCAAGAAGGGCGCGCGCGAACACGCCAACCGCGTCTACGACTGGATGAAGCGCATCTACGCGAGCCAGCTCGACTGGTCGCTCGCCCGTCCGAAGCTGACCATGATCATCGCGGTCCTGATCTTCGGTGCGACGCTCTTGCTTGTGCCCTATATCGGCGGCGAGTTCATGCCGCACCTCGACGAAGGCGCGCTGTGGGTGCGCGCCACCATGCCGTACACGATATCGTTCGAAGAGGCCAGCAAGATCGCGCCGCAGATTCGCGACATCCTCAAGTCCTATCCGCAGGTCACGGTCGTCGCCTCCGAGCTCGGCCGCCCCGACGACGGCACCGATCCCACGGGCTTCTTCAACTGCGAGTTCTACGTCGGCCTGAAGCCGTACAGCGACAGCTCCTGGAGCGGCAGCACTCACACCAAACCCGAGCTCATTAAGTCGATCAACGACAAGCTCTCGGCGTTCCCCGGCATCATCTTCAACTACACGCAGCCCGCCGAAGACGCGGTCGACGAAGCGCTCACCGGCTTGAAGAGCTCGCTGGCAGTGAAGATCTACGGCAGCGATCTCAACGTGCTTCAGGACAAGGCCATCCAGATCAAGAACACGCTGGCGAAGGTTCCCGGCTTCACCGACCTCACCGTCGTGCGCGAGCTCGGCCAGCCCAGCCTGCTGATCGATGTCGATCGCGACAAGATCGCGCGCTACGGCATCAACGTCGCCGATGTCGAAGCTGTCGTCTCCGCCGCTGTCGGCGGTCAGGCCGCAACGCAAGTCATCCAGGGCGAGAAGCTCTTCGACCTCGTCGTTCGCATGCAGCCGCAATTCCGCAGCAGTGCGCATGAAATCGGCGAGTTGCTGGTCGGCACGCCCGACGGCAAGCAAATTCCCCTCAGCGAGCTCGCCTCGATCAAGCAGGGCAACGGCGCGTCGTTCATCTATCGCGAGAACAACTCGCGCTACATTGGCGTGCAGTACAGCATCGAGGGCCGCGACCTGGAGCGCGCCGTCCGCGACGGCCAGGACGCGGTCAACAAAGCCATCGCGCTGCCGCAAGGTTATTGGCTGAACTGGGGTGGCGAGTACAGCCAGTTCCTCGAAGCCAAGTCGCAGCTCACGATCATCGGGCCCATCGCGCTGGTCATCATCTTCCTGATCCTCTTCGCGCTCTACGGCAACTTCAAGTTCCCACTCGCGATCGCTCTCGGCGTGATCCTCACCGAGCCCGTCGGCGCGTTGCTGGCACTCAGGCTCACCGGCACACGATTCAGCGTTTCGTCGGTGCTGGGGTTGCTCGCGCTGCTCGGCGTCTCGGTCGAGACCGCGGTCATCCTCGTCTCCTACATCAACAAGCTGCGCCAGGAAGGCATGGACATCCCCACCGCAACCCGCGAAGCCTCGCTGCTCCGCCTGCGCCCCATCATGATGACCGCGCTCGTCGCCTGCCTCGGCCTGCTACCCGCCGCCATCGCCACCGGCATCGGCTCCGACACGCAAAAGCCCTTCGCCATCGTCATCGTCGCCGGCCTCATCTCGCGCCTGTTCATCGGCTTCTTCGTGAATCCGGTGCTGTACATCATGGTCGCGCGCGAGGGCGACGTCCTGCAGGTCTAACGCCGCCGGGGCATCGCGGAGCTGGAGATCAAGAAGGTCAAGAACGGCCACTTCGTTCTGGTACCGGCCTCGGCGCAAACCCCAGGACACCCAGCACGCCGTCGTCTGGCAGTCGTACTTAAAGCAGCTGCTGGAGGAAAGTCAGTACTGAGGATGGGAGTTATGGAAAGACGACATTTGCGGGAGATCCAGGCTCGATAGCGGAGGACGCTGCGGATCAGGCTGGCGCAAGCGCTGCACCGCGGCCGACAACTCCCACTGCCGGCGCGGCAGCTGACACATCAGTCGCGCCATCACCACGATCGTGAGTCCCACAAACAATCCAAAGCACGCCACCGCCTGTTCGTCCACCTGGACCAGCGCGGCTAGAAAAGAGCAGGCGCGTACCACGTAAGCTCGGTCCAGAATGACGTTGTTCTGCGGCTGAAAAATAACGATTAATACGATGACAGCAAAGAGCACCACCACGGTGATTCCAAGTAAGAACAGCATGTCCGCCAGCACTCGTTTCATCGCGGTAACTCTATCCTTGATGGTCATGGGCAATCTATAGCGTTTAACGGCAAAAGAGCGGCACATCTACAGGCCAGCGCAATAGGTTTGGATGCCATGTCGGTGCCATTGTGATACTCAAACTTTTTTCCAATTTCGTGGCCGGCCCCGGCCGTTTTTCGATACGGGGCTGCCGCACTCCCATCAGCGGATATGGGCAGGGTGCGAAGGGGTACGCCAAGCGCTTCGGCGCCGGCTACGCCGACACCTTCATCGGGACCTTCATGGACAGCGCCGTCTTCCCGTCGTTGTTCAAGCAGGACCCACGCTACTTTTACCAGGGCACGGGAACAACAAAGTCGCGCCTGGTTCACGCGCTCAGCAACGCGGTAATTCGCAGCAGCGACGACGGCCGCATGCAGCCCAATTACTCTGCCATCCTCGGAAGCTTTGTCACCGCCGGCATCTCCTACACCTACTACCCGCCAAGCGATCGCGGTGGTGGATTGCTGGTCGAGAATGCCCTGATCAGCATCGGAGGCGGCGCCGTGGCCGGTGTCTTTCAGAAGTTCGTCCTGCGCAAAATTACGACCCACACGACGGGACCTTAAGATCGCGGTACCGTCAGCTAGCTCCTCTTCCCGCTAGCTTTGCGCCTAGCTTCCCAATACCTACTCCGATCCAGTAATACACCACCGAATTCCCTACCAGCATTGGAATGATGAAGAACCAGTTGGTGAATGGAGCATAGGTAATACTGCCGAAAGCGAAAATCGGATTGAGCGCTCGCAGCAGCAGAAGATAGAGCAAGCCGAAGGGAATCGCTGCGGGGAACTCAACGATGTCGCAAACCCAGCCGGTGCAGGTGAGGGCCTGATAGATGAGAACCGAACTCCCGGCCAGGTAGAGAACAACCAACACCCATCCGAGTCTTGACTTCGGCATCTTCATCGCAGGACTTCCGTATGCTAAGCCCCTTGCTGGTTGCTGTCGATACCGTCGACATAGTCGCGACGCCTTAGGTTGGCAACACTGAGCGATAATTGCCACATGACGTCAAAGCCGCCCTTCGAGTGGCAGCCCATACTCCGCGGCGAGCTTATCGAACTCCGGCCGCTGCGGGCTGACGACTACGAGGCGCTCTATGCTGTGGCTTCCAATCCGCTGATCTGGGAGCAGCATCCCGCCAGCGATCGCTACAAGGACGAGGTCTTTCAGGAATTCTTCCGCAAGGCTCTGGATTCCGGCGGAGCCTTCGTCGCCATCGATCGCGCCAGTGGCAAGGTCATCGGCTCGTCGCGCTTCCACGGCTATGATCCGGCAAGTAGCGAAATCGAAATCGGCTGGACCTTCCTGGCCCGCTCGCATTGGGGCGGCGCGTACAACGGCGAGATGAAAGGGCTCATGCTGCGGCACGCGTTTCGTTTTGTCGATCGTGTGGTCTTCCTCGTTGGCCCACAGAATCTGCGCTCGCAAAAAGCGGTGGAAAAGATCGGCGGCGTGCGCCAGGGATCGCGCCTGAACGCCGAAGGCCGCGACAGCGTGCTCTTCGAAATCACCGCCTCCGCCTTTCAGGAGAAATTTGGCCCGCCCCGCAGCTGACAGTCCGAGTAGCGCCGGCCTCCGGCCGGCTGTCCTGGCGGCATCCCTGCCGCCAGCCATTCATGGTCTGCGCAACATCAGCCGACACTACACTCGCGATAAAATGTTCAGTCGCATTCGGAGAGATTCCTAAATGGCTACAACTACCACTCGCACCAACCCGCTCACCTTCCTCACCGACCAACTGAACGACCTCAAGCAGAAGGGCACTTACTTCAAGCTGCGCGTTCTCGATGACGAGCAGGCGCCGGTCTGCACCTTCGACGGCAAGAAGGTCATCAATCTCGCTTCCAATAACTATCTCGGGCTGACCACCCATCCCAAGCTGCGCGAGGCCGCGCTGGAAGCTACAAGAGAATTCGGGGTTGGATCGGGTGCGGTGCGCACCATCGCCGGCACCATGAAGATTCACATGGAGTTGGAGGAGAAGATCGCGCGCTTCAAGAATGTCGAAGCCTGCGTAGTCTTCCAGTCGGGATTCACCGCGAACGCCGGCACCGTCTCGGCGATCCTCGGCAAGGACGACTTCATCATCTCCGACGAACTGAACCACGCCTCGATCATCGACGGCGCGCGCCTTTCCCGCGCCAAGATCAAGGTCTTCCGCCACAAGGACGCGGCCCACGCCGAAGAGTTGCTGAACGAAATCAAGAACGAGCCCGGCCACAAACTGATCATCACCGACGGCGTCTTCTCCATGGACGGAGACATCGGCGCGCTGCCCGAGCTGACCGCGCTGGCCGAAAAGTATGGCGCCATCATGATGGTCGACGACGCGCACTCGTCGGGCGTGCTGGGCCGCAATGGCCGCGGCACGATCGATCACTTCAATCTGCACGGCCGCGTCGACGTTCAAGTCGGCACACTGTCAAAGGCCATCGGCGCGCTCGGCGGCTACGTCTGCGGCACGCGCGATCTCATCGAGTTTCTCTACCACCGCGGCCGCCCGTTCCTGTTCTCCACGTCGCATCCACCGTCGGTCGCGGCCACCTGCATTGCCGCGTTCGATGTGCTGGAGCAGGAGCCGGAGCGCATGGAAAATCTGTGGAAGAACACGCGCTACTGGAAGCAGGAGCTGGGCGCGCTGGGCTTCAACATCGGCGGCGTCAACACGCCAGCCAGCGAGACGCCGATCACGCCCATCATCATCGGCGACGGCAAGCTGACCATGGACTTCTCGCGCGAGCTGTTCAAGGAAGGCGTGATGGGCACCGGCATCGCGTTCCCGACCGTTCCCGAGGGCAAGGCGCGCATTCGTACCATCATGACCGCGACGCATACTAAGGACGAACTCGATCAAGCGCTGGAAACGCTGAAGCGCGTCGGGAAGCGAATGGGGATTCTGGCATAGAAAGCAGCACTTGGCACTTAGCATTTGGCATTTGGCACTCGCACACGGCAGTTAGCACTTGGGACGTAGCCAAAGCTGTTCGAGCCAGAAGATTGTCATCACGAGGAGGCCTTCAGGCCGACGAGGGATCTGCTGTTCGATCGAAGCGATAATGACGGCTCGCGCCAATACGCTCTTTCTCTGGAGAGCTTGGATCTTGGCTCCGCTCATCCTGGCGATTGCAGCTGTCAGCGTTCCCTATTTCTGGACACGCGGCTTTGTCGTCATTGGCTTTGCCTTGCAGCGCGCTTTTGCCCTCGTCTGCCATCAACGGCCCGAACGCTCGTTCTGGCTGTTCGGCGCGCCCGTCGCCGTGTGCGCTCGATGTCTGGGGATTTACATCGGAGCAGCATTCGGGCTATTGCTTCGAACCTCGCGGCGGATTGCGCTGCGAATCTTGATCGCCGCCGCAGCAATCAATGCGCTGGACGCCGCGACAGAACTCGCTGGCCTGCACGGGAATTGGATGGTCGTGCGGTTCGTGCTGGGATTGGCTTTGGGAGCAGCAGGTGCGCTGCTTATTACGTCGTCGATGCCGGAGGACCTGCCGCGGGCTCAAGCCGGCTCGGAGACGACAACAGCAACTCTTGGCGACTGAAGTCGTGCCAAGATACAAAACATCACCCGTCGTGGACGACCTTCCCGCCCACGATCGTCATAACCGCCTGTCCGGTAAAGCTCCAGCCGTCGAAGGGCGTGTTCCTCGACTTCGAAAGCGACTGCGAGGCATCGAAGGTCCACTTTTTCTTTGGATCGAAGATGGTCACGTCAGCGTGCGCGCCTCTGGCGAGCGTGCCGCGTCCAGTCAGGCCAAGAATTCTTGCCGGATTGGTCGCCAGCAGCTCAACAACGCGCCACAATGGCAGCTTGAAGTGATGATGCAGCACGGTCAGCACGATCGGCAGCGCCGTCTCCAGTCCCGTGATGCCAAATGCCGCGCGTTCGAACTCGACCTGCTTCTCGTGAAAAGCATGGGGCGCGTGATCGGTGGCAATCGCGTCAATGGTGCCGTCGATAATTCCTGCGATCAGCGCCTCGCGATCGGCGGCCGAGCGTAGCGGTGGATTCATCTTGTAGTGCGTGTTGAACTCACCGACGTTCTCGTCGATCAGCGTGAAGTGGTGCGGCGTGACCTCGGCCGTGACCCGAAGCTTGACTTTCTTGGCGTGACGCACCGCCTCCAGCGCCTCGCGCGTCGAGAGGTGCGCGACATGCACGTGCCCTTTGGTTTCGCGCGACAGCTTGATATCGCGTTCCACAATGCTCGACTCCGCGGAATTCGGCATGCCATGCACGCCAAGACGAAACGACGTCGCGCCATAATTCATCGAGCAGCCGACAGTCACGTTCGTATCCTCTGCGTGCTGCACCACGGGGATCTGCAATCGCGCGGCAGTCTGCAGCGCCTTGCGCATGACCCCATCTTCGAGGATAGGCTTGCCGTCGTCGGTCACCGCAACAGCGCCCGCCCGTTTCAATGCGGCGAAGTTCGTCAGTTTCTCGCCCGCGCTACCCACCGTCGCCGCGGCAATCGGAAAGACGTTGACCAGTGCGCCACGCTGCGGGGATTGCATCCAGCGCGTGATTTCCGCGGAGTCGTTAACCGGAACCGTGTTGGGCATCGCGCAAACGGACGTGAAACCGCCGGCCGCTGCTGCCGCCGTTCCGGTAACGATGGTCTCCTTGTGCGGCTGTCCCGGCTCGCGCAGATGAACGTGCAGGTCGATGAAGCCCGGGGCCACGACTGCCCCCCGCGCGTTCAGCATCTGCTTCGCTTGTCCGCGCAGCTTGCCCGGAGGGGCGATCGCAGCGACCCGGCCATCGCGCAGCAATACATCCATCTCGTGATCGATACCGCTTGCCGGATCGATCACCCGCCCGTGATGTATAAGCAAAGAGTCCATGTCTGTTGTACTTCGTCGAGTGGGGTGGAGCACCGCTTCAGCGATGCAGATTCGCACTCGCTAATTAATCGGCTTTAGCCGCTGAGGTTAGGAAGCATTACCTCAGGCGCTAAAGCGCGGCCTCTCCATGGCCTTCATTTGTACGCCTGAAGGCGTACTCCACCGTAAGGCTCCGAAAAATATCCGCCAGGCGAAAACCAAGCTGTCTCACGCAGCTCCCAGCACCATGGCCAATATCGCCATGCGCGTCTTCACTCCATTGCGCACCTGCTCGTGAATTACCGATTGCGGTCCGTCAGCCACTTCGCTCGCCAACTCCATGCCCCGAATCACGGGTCCGGGATGCATTAGAATTGCGTCCGGCTTGGCCAGCATCATCCGTAGCGGCGTCACCTGGTAGTGCGCGATGTAATCCTCCACGCTGTGATGTCGTCCCTGTAACCGCTCTTTCTGCACGCGCAGCGCCATCACGACATCCGCGCCCTGCAACGCGGCGTTCAGATCGTGGTTGACGGTCACTCCCGGGGCCAGCGTGGCCGCAACCTCCGGCACAAAATCGCGCGGACCGCAGAAAATCACATCAGCGCCGAAACGCGACAGCAACTCCGCATTCGAACGTGCGACGCGGCTGTGATACACATCGCCGACGATCACGACACGCAGCCCGCGCAGCTCTTTTTTGTGATTCAGAATCGTGAGCGCGTCCAGCAGCCCCTGCGAGGGATGCTGATGCATGCCGTCGCCGGCGTTCACTACCGGCACGTCCATATATCGCGCCAGCAAATGCGCCGAGCCGCTGTTGGGATGCCGCATCACGATCACGTCAGCGCCGATGGCCTGGATGGTCCAACCGGTATCGATCAGCGATTCGCCCTTCTCGATGCTGGAGGACGTGGTGGTGACCAGCGTGGTCATCGCGCCGAGAGCTTTGGCAGCGAAATCGAACGACGCGCGGGTGCGGGTCGAGGCTTCGTAGAACAGCAGCACCACGCGCTTGCCATGCAGTACCTGCGAAGGACGATTCGGATCCATCTGCCGGGCCAGCGCCAGGATGGCTTCAATCTGCTCGGTCGTAAGCTGGTTGATGCTTAGCAGCGAACCCAGTGTGGGGGTCATTGTCCTTCCGGCACCTGCTCCATCAGCAGCACCTTGTCCGCGTCGTCGCTTTCCTGCAATCGCACTTCGATGATTTCGTTTGGGGTGGTCTGAATCTTGCGGCCTACGAAACTGGCTTCAATCGGCAGCTCACGGTGTCCGCGGTCGATGAGAACGCAAAATTGGATGCGCCGCGGCCGCCCATGATCGAACAGCGCATCCAGCGCGGCGCGCGCCGTGCGGCCGGTGTAGAGAACGTCATCCACCAGGACGATGTCCTTGTCCTGAATGTCGAACTCCATCTTGCTTTTCTTGACCTCCGGACGAACGCCGACGGTGGAGAGATCGTCGCGGTAGAGCGTGATGTCCAGCGTGCCCACGGGTACTGTGGTCTTCTCAATGCGGCCGAGAATCTTCGCCAGCCGCTGCGCCAGAGGCACGCCGCGACGCATGATGCCGACCAGGCCGAGGTTGCTGACGCCATTATTCTTCTCGACAATCTCATGCGCCAGACGTACCAGCGTGCGCTCGATTTCGGAGCCGGAGAGGATTTGCGCTTTCTCGCGCAGACCGGGAGAGTGGGTGGAGGCCTTCATCATTCCGAATCGAATGATACGCAATCGGCAAGGTAGGGGGCAAATGCGGGAAGAAGCAATTAGCGATTAGCGTGGGCGAGAGATCAAACGCCGTCCCCGAGAGCCGGCCTGGATTTAGCTAATTGCTCATGGCTAATCACTTCTTTAGCGAAACTCGCGCCGCCCGCCGCGAAACATCGACGCTCCCAACGCTCCGCCCGCCGCGCAAAACACCACAAACACGATGCCGATGAACAGCAGGGCCACCACGATCAGCGTAGCTGCGCCCTGCGGGGAACTCATCCAGTCGAACATCTGCTGCATCATCGCCTGCACCTTGGGATCGGGATTGCTGGCCATCTGCCGTTGCATCTGATCCTCCATAGCCTTGCGAAAGTCGCCCGTGGAACGGAGGGTTACGAAGGAAACGGTCGTCACAATGGCATTGACAACAAATCCGAAAGCCCCGGCCAGTGCACCAACCTTCATTCCCATGCCCGGCGTGATCACTATACCTGGCAAGCGCTTCTGGTAAAGCGATACCGAAAGGGCGCCGGCGCCGAGCAACCAGAGACAACAGCCAATCGAGACGAGGGGAATCGCGGAGAGGATCGCCGCACCAACTCCGCACAGCAACGCTCCTCGCCACGCCAGATCCCACTGGATTGCGGCGGGCGGGGGCGGATAGGAGGCGCCGCCTGGCGTCCAGGGCGGCGGCTGTGGCGGCATAAGCTGCGGTGGAGGGAAAGCATTTCCTGGAGCTTCCGATCCCAGCGGCGTTGCCGCCAGCGGACTATCGGGCGGCGCTACCCGGATTTGTGGAGCGCCGCAATGGGGACAGAAGGCAACGCCTTCCTGGATCTCAGCCTGACATCGATAACAGGGATGCTCCACGTGCCGAACGTTACAGGAAGGGATGAGGAATTAGCAACTGGCAGGGGCGGCACTTAGCACTTGGCAATTGGTCTTTAGCGGTTGTTCACCGCAGTTCATAAGAAAAGAGACCGAGAGTCCTCTTGGTTTTGCAGCATTTGCTTCCCGGCCACGGTTGCTAAATGCTAAGTGCTAAATGCCAAGTGCGGCTCTTACAACGTATCCTTCCCCTTGGTCTGCACCAGCACGGTGCCAAAGCGCGTGCCTGAGCCGTTCGGCTCGATCGAGACCAGGTGCTCGTCGTCGCTTGTGCCGGCTTTGATCTCCCAGCCGGAGCCGCTGGTATCCGAGCAGCTCAGCTTTCCATTGTCATTGTCCTTCTTGTTAATCGACACGTGGATGTCGGAGCCGCCGCTGTGTCCGTTGCAGATCAAGACACTGCCGAAGTGCTTCATCTTGTCTTCGTAAAATGCCTTCACCTTGTCCGGCGAGTCGCTGGTCTCGTACTCAGCGGCAATGACCTTCAGGCCAAATCCCATGGCGCCGAGATTGATGTTCGCGGAATGATTGTCCCCATCCTTCTCCGGTGGACGCAGGTGCGCGCCGGGATACACCGGAATGCCGTTGTCCACGGATTTCGCGTCGCTATCCACCTTCAGATTGGCAAACGGCGTCTTGATGTCGACCTTCTCATTCTTCTTGTCTTTGTCATCGACGCTGATGCTGCATGCACACAGCAGCAGTATCAGGCTCGCAATCACGGCTGCCAACAACCCTTTCGTCGCCACGATCTTCATTGTGGACCTCCCGTGGAGCTCAATGCCTGCGCCGCCGTCGCCTGTCGGGCTCCCAGGCCAGTGCGGCGGCTCGCAATGTTAGGAATCGTCACCGGCAACCGGCCGGGCATCGGTATCTCGCCAAACATCGCCTTCACCGCGCTCACCTCCGAAACCTCAGCATCCGAGAAGGTGCAGATGTAGGTCTGCACCCGCGGTAATTGTGCCGCAATGTACGGATTTCCCATGGCTACGACCACCGTCTTGTCCGCCGCCTTCTCCACTACCGTCTGCAATAGCGTTTCCTGTCCGTTCTGCAAGACAGAGGTATTGGTCGCCGCCCCGGCCTGCGGTGCAAGATAGGCAGCCGCAATTACCACTCTCGCCTGCTCAACCGCATCCATTCCCTGCGGCGCCAGCAACGTCGCATTGTGGGGATCGATGTACATTACCTTCACATCTGAGATCCTGGCGCGAATCTCCTTCTCCAGAACCAATCCCGCATCCGATCGCAGATCGGGAGTGAAAATCAACACCAGGGTCGAAGCGCGGTTCTCCGCTGTCGAGGGATACGAATTCTGGGGCGGGTTGGTTCCCTGAATCGTCGCCTTCAACGGCAGCACGCGATGATTGTCGCGTACCAGGGCAACGGCCTCGTCGGCGATCTCCTGGGCTTTAGCCTGACTCTGGGGCGAGGCTACGATACGATTGACGGCATCCATGTTGACCTGTGTTGCCTGGTTCAGGCCCACGGAGGCTTTGGCGCGCAGGATCTTCAGCACCGACGCGTCGATGCGCGATTCGGGGATCTCTCCGCTCCGCACCGCTTGCAGCAGCCCGTTGTAGGCGCCGTCGAGATCCGGCGGGAGAATCAACACATCATCGCCCGCCTTCACAGCTGCGACCGCGGCCCTGCCGGCGGCCGTGCCGCCGCCTTCCGGAAACAGCTTCGTCAAGGCGCGCATGTTCAGCGCGTCGGTGACCACCAGCCCGTTGAAGCCCAACCGCTGCTTCAACACGCCGGTTACGATGGCCGGCGAAATCGTGGCAACACGGTTGGGATCGGAGTCGAGCGCCGGCACGACAACATGGGCCACCATCACCGCGTCGACATGTGCCGCGATGGCGGCCTGAAACGGCGGAAATTCGACGCTCTCCAGATGCGCTTTATCTCCTTTGATCAAAGGCACGGCCAGGTGCGAATCGACATCGGTGTCGCCGTGTCCGGGAAAATGCTTGGCCGTGGTCAGCATCCCGAACTCATGCGCGCCCTCGATGTAGGCTACGGCCATCTTGCTCACCTGAGCCGGATCTTCGCCAAACGAGCGCGTATTGATCACGGGATTTTCCGGATTGGAGTTGACGTCAACGTCAGGAAACCAGTTCCACTGCACACCGAGCGCGCGAGCCTCGCGCGCCGTGATACGGCCGGCCTCCCGCGCGAACTCCGGATCGCCCGTCGCGCCGAAAGCCATCGCGTGAGGGAAATTCGTAACCTCCTCGAGGCGGAAGGCCAGCCCGCGTTCAAAGTCAGCCGCGAAGATCAGAGGAAACTCTGAATCCTGTTGCAGCTGATTGGTCAGCATCGCGGTCTCGAGCGGCGGCGTCTTGAACAGCAAGCCGTCTTCGAACGATACCGTAATGCCGAATCCCCCAATGTGGTACTTGTGCATGGCGTCCCGCAGGACGGTGTACTCGGGACTGGCCACGTTCATGAAGTCGGCCCGCGCCCAGATCATGAACATCTGCCCGATCTTCTGCTCCAAGGACATTTTCTTCAGCGACTCGCGGGCCCACTTTTCGCCTTTCTTGTCGAGATGGACAGGAGCGGGCTGCTGGAAGCGTTCTTTCGCGGAAGCTGACGTTGCGATCACGACGCAAAGGACCAGGAGGGAAAGGCGATTCATTCGCAATGACGATAACAGAATGGGCCGAGAGGTTGGTCAGCTGGATTGGTAATGTCACAGTCTCGCGAAGCGAGTTGGCAATGTCACAATCTCGCGAAGCGAGACGGCAGAGCTTAGCCCAGCGCTTCAGCGCTGGGTAGAGGACATTTGATGAATCCGAGTCCCTTCAGGGACGGCAGGCATTCGGAGCCGGCTTCAGCCGGCGACACCTGTGTGCGAAACCAACTCCGCAGCCTGCTCTACGATTGCTGCATCGTCGCCGAATCCCTCCAGCCACACAACCTCGGGCTCGCGGCGAAACCACGTCATCTGCCGCTTGGCGTAATTGCGATGACCTTGCTGCGCGGCTGCGATCGCCTGTTCCCGCGTCAGCTCGCCGCGCAGAAACTGCGCAGCCTGCTTGTAGCCGAGCGAATCCAGCGCCGTTGCAGATTTGCACGCGCCGTATTGGCGCAGCAACGATTCCGTCTCCTCCACCAATCCACCGGCAAACATCTGCTGCGCGCGCGCGTTGATCCGTTCGTAGAGCCACCGCCGCTCCGGATTCAACCCGATCCGCAAGATGCGAAAGCCGGTCAGCGGGTCGCGCCCCCGTTGCTGCCATAGCTCGCTCATGCGCTCACGCGACGCCAGGCATACTTCGATGGCGCGAATCAGCTTGGGCGCGTCGTTGGCATGGATTTTGGCCGCTGCCGCTGGATCCAGCCTGCTGAGGATTTTGTGGAGGTGAACTGAGCCGCGTTCCGCCGAGCGTCGTCTTAGCCGTTCTCGCAACTCTTCCGAACGCTGCGGCCCGGGAAACAGGCCCTCCAGCAGCGCACGAAGATACAGCCCGGTGCCGCCCACAACGATCGGCAACTTCCCGCGCTGGGCGATCTCGTTGATGACAGATCTCGCGCGGCGCGCATATTCTCCGGCCGTGAAAGCCTCGTCCGGTTCGGCGAGGTCCAGCAAATGATGCGGAACACCCGCCCGCTCTGGCTGCGTCGGCTTTGCCGTTCCAATTTCGAAGTGCCGATAGACCGCGACCGAATCGCAACTGACGATCTCGCCGGAAAACCGCTGCGCGAGTTCGATGGCCAGCGAAGACTTGCCGGATGCCGTCGGTCCCAGAATGACGACCAGGAGCGGCGCAGGTTGCGAGGATTGGGTCATCGCGACGAGGGGGCTATCGAGCTCCCCAAGGAATGTGCTTGCCGAAGCGGATAAACGCGAGCAGAAGGATGAATAGCGCAATCGCCAACAGCCCGATCACTTTGCGCTGATCGCGGGCACGTTGACGCGCCTGCAATTCCAATTCGCGATCCTGAAGGCGTAGCGCATTCGCGCGCTGTGGCTGATTGTCCACAGCACAATTCTACGCCGCACTGCATTTGTCACATCTATTTGATGTTAAGGCAGGATCGCTGCGCAGGTCGGTGAGCCGGCTGACCTGACTGACAACAGGCTAGACGCGGGTTCGCTCTAAGCTCGCGGCTCGAAGCTAATTACCAATTGCTTCTTTATTCCAGGTCGCCCTTGCCGGGGTTGTAGAAGAAGTGGAAGCGTAAGGCGAGATACGGGCCGTGAAATTCATTCGGTAGCGGCGCGAAGGGAACCGACGCGGTAATGCCGCCCCAGGCGGCGCGATCCAGGGGAACATCTCCCGACGGACCAACAATCTTCATGCCGGCAACTTTACCGCTCGGCAGGATGACAAACTCAATCGACACCTTGCCCTTCTTCAACAGCGGTGGCCGCGCCTCCTCGGGGATCAGGTTGTACCAATTTCGCCGCACCGCATCGAGAACGCGGGAGAGATAAGGCCCGAAGTCGACGCCCTGGGTGTCGCTCAGCACTTCTGCCGGCCCCATCTTCAGCGCCGAGCCGCCCGGACCCACGCCATAATATCCGCCGGTGCCGGAACTGCCACCGGTTCGTCCCGCGGCCACAGCGCGTGCCGCTTGCTCAATGGACTGGCCCGCCGACATCATGGCCCGGAAGTCCGGCGCCCCTTGCTGTTGCGCCGGTAGCCGCGGATTATTCTGCGGGATCGCATCCTGCAACTGCGCCATTTGCTGGCCCTGCTGCTGACTGGGCTGCTGTTGCGGCGGCGCCTGCTGCGCCTGTTGCGGCGCCGGGGCCGACTGCGCTTGTTGCTGTGCCGGCGGCGACGGAATCTTCGGCGGACCCGCGCGCTTTAACTCCTCCAGCGTCTTCTTGTCCAGCGTGGGATGCCGGCTCTCCGCGATGCGATTCTTGTCCGACAAGACGTCGGTCTTGGGCGCGACCTTCGGCGCCTTTTGCATGTCCGGCGGCAGATCGAGATAGGTTAACTGCTTACTGCGCATCAGGTCCTCGGGCGAAATCAGCACCACGCCCTTGACGCCGGGGAAGATCTTCGGTGTGAAAAACAGGAACAGCACCACGGCCAGGTGCACCGCGACCGAAATCCAGAACGCTTCGCGCATGCGCGAGCGCTCCAGATCGTCTTCCAGCTGGATGAGCAGATGCGGCGCCAGTTCGGCGTCAAGCAAGGAATTGGCATTCCATAGCGCAGCCTGGCGGTCTTCTCGCGAGGGATAAGACTGTGAGCGATCTGGCGGTGTGAGGATTGAAGACATCCGTATGGATCAAGTACGCCTGGAGTTCGAGTACATTAGACGCCCCTCGACCCACTGAAGACAAAACTTCCTTGGGCTCGGCGCAACCCTAGTAAACCCGGGAGTCCGTGCTTAGTTACTGCTTCTATTTTCGCACACGCCACTCCCTAACGCCATTCCACCCGGATGCTGCCGGAGTTCCACAAAAGCAGCGGTAAACTGTTGGCTATGAAGGCTGTCATCGTTGGGACCGCAGGTCATATCGACCACGGCAAGAGCGCCCTGGTGCGCGCGCTTACCGGCATCGATCCCGACCGGCTGGCCGAGGAGAAGCGGCGCGGCATAACCATCGATCTGGGCTTCGCCAATCTCGACCTGCCGGCCCCGGGCGGCGAGAACATTCGCATCGGTTTTGTCGATGTGCCCGGTCACGAACGCTTTGTCCGAAACATGCTGGCCGGCGTCGGCGGCATCGATGTCGTCCTGCTGGTGATCGCGGCGGATGAGTCCATCAAACCGCAGACGCGCGAGCACTTCGACATCTGCCGCATGCTTGGCTTGCAGCGCGGGATAACCGTGATCACGAAGTCCGACCTGGTTGACCCGGAGACACTGGATGTTGTGCGGATGGAAGCGGGCGATTTCCTCAAGGGCTCGTTCCTTGATCCGGCGCGCTCGCCGATGGTCGCAGTCAGCTCCAAAACTGGCGCGGGCCTCGACCAGCTGAAAGAAGAACTAGCGCGCCTGGCTGCCGAAGCTCCGGCCAAGGACTCGACGGCGGTCTTCCGGCTGCCCATCGATCGCGTCTTCACCATGAAAGGATTCGGCACGGTCGTCACCGGCACGCTGATCTCGGGCATGGTGCGCAAAGATCAGGAAGTCCAGGTTCATCCCGGTGGGAAAATCGTGCGCGTGCGCGGCGTGCAAGTACACGGCGCCGCATCCGAGCAGGGCATCGCCGGACAACGCACCGCGTTGAACCTTGTCGGCATCGAGACCACCGACTTGGCGCGCGGCATGATGCTGACGCCGCCGCACCTCTTCCGGCCAAGTCAACACGTCAGCGTCGCGCTCGATCTTCTGCGCTCGGCCAAGCCGCTGCGTGACCGCGCACGCGTGCACTTCCACTCCTTCACCGCAGAGACCATCGCAACCGTCAGCCTGCTCGGCGCAAAGCAATTGCCGCCCGGTGAAGGTGCATTGGCGCGGCTCACGCTGGATGACCCGCTCCAACTCCTGCCCGCCGACCGCTTCATCGTTCGCCAATTCTCGCCGGTCATCACCATAGGTGGCGGCAGGGTCCTGGATGCGGCCGAACCGCCGCGACGAACCAAGTCGGACGAGCGGCTGGCGTTCCTACGGGCAATCGCTCAAGCGGGCCCGGAAGAAGCCCTTCTGGCACGGGTTTCACGCCGTCGCGAGAACGGCGTGTCAATCTCCGATGCCGTCGCCGAAACCGGATTGCTGCCGGCGAAGATCGAACAGCTGGCGAGTGGGCTGAACAAGACAAATCGGCTGGTTCGCTACAACGACGTCGTAGTGTCGAAGACGATCGTTGATTCACTGCGCGAACGCATGTTGGCCAGCGTCGAGCAGTTTCACAAGACAAACCCTCTCGTGCAGGGGATCAGCAAAGAGCAGCTGCGAGAAATGCTGAACCTGCGAGCGGAGGTTTTTCGGGGAGTCCTGGACGCACTCGTTCGCGACAGGAAACTCGAGGTCAATGGCGAGGTCGTGCACGCCGCCGGCAAGGGTGTCGCACTGCGCGACGAGGAAGCTGTATCGAAGGCACAAATCGAGCGAGCCTTTGCTGCCGCCGGCCTGAAGGTCCCGCTGCTCAAGGAAGTGTTGGCGTCGCTGCCGGTCGATAAGGTTCGCGCGCAGAAGATAGTCACCTTACTGCTACGCGATCGCGTGCTCGTCAAGCTTGGCGATGAATTGGTATTTCATCGCGATGCGCTGGACGCGCTGCGCCGACAAATCGTCGCGCAGAAGGCCAAGACCCCGAAGCTCAACGTCGGAAACTTCAAAGATCTGTTCGGCATCACGCGGAAGCACGCCATTCCACTGCTCGAGTACCTCGACCGCGAGCGCGTCACTCGCCGGGTTGGCGACGAACGCGTGATTTTGTGAGCAAGCCTTCCGGCGGAACTCCGGATAGAAGTCAGTGTCTTCTTTACTTCCGTGGTGAAACCTGACAGTACTGAATCATCCCTGGTCGATTCTTGCCTTGAGCGCCTTCGCTAGCCGTCCGTCCTGAACCAACGATCTCCGCCCTCCCTCTATAGAATCGCCCGAGATTAAAATCGACAATGGAAAGTTTCGTTGGGTGATCACAATTACGAGCTGAAACGGGAACACTAACAGGCCGAAACACCGACGCACTTCGCTGTAGGAAATGACCGTCCTACGAAATTGAGTAACGTTGATCCCTTCCTCTTGCAAGTCAATCCTTGCTCCGAAGAGCATATCTGGCAGGAGATACACGAAAAAGAAAACGAATGCCCCAATGGAGGAAAAAACCAACTCGTTTTGCGGTAACCGTGGGATCTTCAGAATCGCCCATTGCGCATACGCAACAGTAACGGCGCCGAAGTAGACTGTTTACATTCATACAGGCTACGTGGGCAAAATGGGAATTACCCTATGTTTTCAGGTGGGAATTCCAGATCCGCGCCCAGCGGGTCGGTCAGCCGATTAGTCAAATTGACCAGCCCCACCAGCACATCCAGATCGAGGATCTGCTCGTTGGAGAAATGTTGCTTCAGCGCGGCGATGTCGGCGTCGTTGATGTTCTTCAGCTCGCGCGTGAGCTTCTCGGCGAAATTTAGCGCCGCCTGTTCCTTGGGACTGAAGCGGCTGTAATCGCCGGATTTCAGTGCCTTCCAATCGTCTGCGGTGAGTCCGACTCGCTTCGACGAAGCGATGTGGTGCTGCATTCAATAGTCGCAGCCGTTCAGCGCGGAAATCCGGATATACACGGTCTCATACACGCGACGGTCAAGCGACTTTCCAACGCTGCCGTAGAATGCCAGAAATGTTCCCAGCATCTCCGGCCGGTGCGCCAGCAGCTTTTGCACGCTGCCCACCTTGCCCCTCATCACCTTCTCGTAGATCTCACGCACCTCGGGCGGAGCTCCATCCATCTCGACATAGGGAAGTCTTGCCATCAGCATTTCTCCTGTATTGGCTCGTATAATAACCCAATATTTCCGCTACGACTCTCATGCACAAGCCCATTCGCGTCATCGGCGCCGGACTCGCCGGCTCGGAAGCCGCGTGGCAATGCGCCCGCCGCGGCGTTGCTGTGCAGCTCTTCGAGATGCGGCCGGTGCGCTCCACGCCTGCGCATCAAACGGCGAACTTCGCGGAGTTGGTCTGCTCGAATTCTCTCAAGTCGGACACGGAGAACACTGCTCCGTGGTTACTCAAAGAGGAGATGCGGCGTGCCGGATCGTTGCTGATGGAGATCGCTCGCCAGACGGCCGTGCCCGCTGGTCACGCCCTCGCCGTCGATCGCGAGAGATTTGCCGAGGCGGTCACCGCGGCAATTGAAGGCGAGCCGCTCATCGAGATTCGGCGCGAGGAGGTCACGCGCGTCGATGAAGACAACGCGACCACGATCGTCGCCACCGGGCCTCTCACCAGCGACGCACTGGCCAGCGAAATCCTGCGCCTGAGCGGGAGCGAGCAGCTTTATTTCTACGACTCCATCAGCCCCATCGTGGAAGCCGATTCCATCGACATGTCGCGCGTGTACCTGGCGGCGCGATATGACAAAGGCGGCGCCGACTACATCAACTGCCCGATGACTAAGGACGAGTACGACCGGTTTCTGGATGCGCTGCTGGAGGCGAACTCGGTTGACGCGAAGGACTGGGAGAACCTCAATTATTTCGAAAGCTGTCTGCCCGTCGAGGAGATCGCCCGCCGCGGACGGGATACTCTTCGCTTCGGTCCTATGAAGCCGGTCGGGCTGCGAAATCCGCACACCGGGACCACCCCCTACGCTGTGGTACAACTGCGGCAGGAGAACCTGCGAGCCGACTCCTACAATGTGGTAGGTTTCCAGAATCATCTCAAATTTGGCGAACAGGCTCGTATTTTGCGGATGATTCCCGGGCTGGAAAATGCAAAATTCCTGCGCTACGGACAGATTCACCGCAATACCTACATTAACGGGCCGACACTGCTGCGCGAGACGCTGCAGATGAGGCAGCATCCCAACGTCTTGTTTGCCGGCCAGATTTCCGGAGTTGAAGGTTATGTTGAATCCATCGCTACCGGGATGCTGGCGGGAATTCATGCCGTGGCGCTGGCCGCACACGCCGAGCCGGTCCCGCCTCCGCGCGCTACCGCATTCGGCGCGCTGATCAACTACATCTGCCACGCCGATGCAAAGAACTTCCAGCCGGCGAACATCACCTTCGATCTGCTCGCGCCCTTGGATGAAGAGACTCGCCGCCGCATCCGCGACAAGAAGCAACGCCACGCCCTCGTATGTAAGCGCGCGCTGGAGGAGTTGGATCGGTGGCTGATCACGGCACTTCGCGAGGTGCAAGAACAAGGCGTCAGGACTTCGTAGGCCTAGTCTGGCACGACGTTCCTACCGGAGCATCGTTGCACCATCTTCTGTCTGGCAGACGACGAAGTTGTGCTCCTCGCTTCGAGCAATCACTCTTAGAAAAGCTGCCGCCTCGAACAGCGTAGCTTTGCTGCCCGGAACGATGTAAATGACATAAATCTGCCGCGGACATTGGCGCAGCGATTTCTCGATATTGTGCAACACCCGCCGCACAACCCGCTCCGCGCACGGATCGTAGAAGAACAAAACCGCGGGCTCCGGTGGAAGCTGAAAATCCACGATGTCCATACACAGAAGATCGATTGATCGGCACTGCTGGCGGGTGGTCTTGTACGTCTGGAGATTACGCCGGGCGATGTCGAGAAGCTGGGACGAAAATTCCACCCCGATGATCTTCTTGAAGGGGAATTCCGAAGCTAGCAGAAGGGCTCGTCCCTTGCCCGCGCCGAAATCGATGAAGGTAAAGTCGTCGAACTTGATGGCAAGCGCCGCAACACTGGCATGGAATCGCACGGGTTCGATTCCCGTGTAGTTTGTGCCGTCAATCCAGTTGGGACTGTCGATTTTCAGATCGCTCAGATGAGTCCAGT
>Ga0335078_10003587_pt1 | contig 23084 bp, 19 predicted proteins | sample Lox_Sample_32_FD_206711 | JGI IMG/M metagenome (GOLD analysis project Ga0335078, IMG submission 206711) | Soil microbial communities from Loxahatchee National Wildlife Refuge, Florida, United States - Lox_Sample_3.2 | ecosystem: Environmental > Terrestrial > Soil > Wetlands | place: USA... | reverse complement strand
CGAGCGCGTCGGCGCGGAGCCGTATCTCTGCATCAACGCCGGCCTCGGAACCATCGACGAAGCGCGCCACTGGGTCGAATACTGCAACGAGCCGGCCAAGACGTACTATTCGGATCTGCGGCGCGCGAACGGGCACGAAAAGCCCTGGAACGTCAAGATATGGGGCCTCGGCAACGAGATCGATGGCCCGTGGCAACTGGGCCACCGCACCGCCGAGGACTATGCGAAGTTCGGCCTGGAGGCCGCCAAGGCGATGCGGCGGGCCGATGAAACCATCCATCTCATCGCCAGCGGTTCCTCTAACTTCCGCCCGGGTTACGATTGGATCGGCTGGAACCGCACGGTCCTGGACTATTTGAAGGATGATATCGACTACATTTCACTCCACACTTACATCGGGAATCCCGAGAACAACCTGGAGCGATTCCTGGCCGCGGGTTCGGATATCGACGAGCGCATCGCCATCGTGGAGGGGCTGATCAAAGCGGCGCAGAACACACAGACCGCGCCCCGTCCCATCTATATCGCGTTCGATGAGTGGAATGTGTGGTACCGGACGCTGGGCCGGACCGAGTTCGAAATCGGCCGCAAAGGCCTGGAGGAGCGCTACAACTTCGAGGATGCGCTCGCCGCCGGGATGTTTCTCAACGCCTTCCTCCGGCACGCCGACAGCGTGAAACTCGCCAACCTCGCGCAACTGGTGAACGTGATCGCGCCGATTGTTACTAAGCAGGACGGCATGTTCCTGCAAACCATTTACTGGCCGCTCGTCGAATACGGCAAGCAGCGGGGCAACACCTCGCTCGACGCGCTGGTGACCTCGCCGAAATATAGCTACAATGGCCGCCAGATCGGGTATCTCGACGTCTCGACGACCTGGGATTCCAAGACCGGATCGGTGTTCGTCAACGTTTTGAACCGAAGCAGCGACTCGGACTTTTCGGCGCGCATCGACAGCGTGGAGGGCCAGTTCTCCCCGGACGTCCGGGTGTGGGAGATGATCCACTCCGACCTGAAGGCCGTGAACACGTTCGAAGACGACAAGAAGGTTCGCCCCGCTGTGCGGAATATTCACGTGGACGTGGATCACAACGGATTCACGTATAACTTCCCCAAGCACTCTCTGACTATCTTGACCCTGAAGAGGAGCTAAGTCATGATCACCGATCGACGGACCTTTCTAAGCGGGCTGGCCGCTTTCGGACTCGCGGCTTCCGGATCCAGATCGCAGCCGGCCGCCGGGGACTCGTCCGCTCACATCGAGATACTTCCGGATGAACCGATCGGAGTCATCGCTCCGGAGGTTTACGGGCACTTTATCGAGCATCTGGGCGGAGTCATCTATGACGGCGTCTGGGTTGGCGAGGCCTCGAAGATCCCGAACGAAGGCGGGATTCGCCGCGCGGTGATCGATGCCTTGAAGGCCATCCATGCGCCGGTGGTGCGCTGGCCGGGCGGCTGCTTCGCCGACAGTTACAACTGGCGCGACGGGATTGGCGCGGCCGCGGAGCGTAAGTCGCGCACAAACTTCTGGGGTGGCGTGGAGCCCAATTCTTTTGGCACCCAGGAGTTCCTGCGCTTCTGTACTCTGACCGGGGCAAAGCCGTATCTGGCGGCGAACCTGCGCGGCCTTCCCGCGTGGGATTTCCAACAGTGGGTGGAGTACTGCAACGCGCCGGCGGGGAGCACCACGCTTGCGCAGCAACGCGCCGCCCAGGGCCATCCCGAACCTTACGACGTCCGTTACTGGGGCGTCGGAAATGAGTCGTGGGGCTGCGGAGGCAATTTCACCCCGGACGAGTACGCAACGGAATTCAGGCGGTTCACGGCGTGGCTGCCTCAGTACCCGGGCCGGCAGCGGCTGGACCTGGTGGCGTCGGGCCCGAGCGACCGCGAGGTGGACTGGACGCGGCGGTTGCTGCGCTCGCTGGCGGAGAAGCGCGTGATCGACGGCGTGTATGGACTGTCGCTGCATTATTACGCCTGGAATCTGAGCGCCGGACTTACTACGGATTGGGAATTGGGCAAGCGGGACGCGGTGAAATTCGATGAGACGGAGTGGTACGAGTTACTCTCCCAGGGCGACGTGATGGACTCGATAATTCGGGATCACTGGGCGGTGATGGCGGAGGCGGACCGGAACCACCACATCAAACTGATCGTCGATGAGTGGGGGGCGTGGTACCGGCCGGGGACGGAGATCGGCCCGAAGTACGGCCTGTCGCAAATGCTGACGCTCCGAGATGCGCTTCTTTCCGGCCTCACGCTGGACATCTTCCAGCGGCACGCGGACAAAGTTGCTATGGCTAATGCGGCGCAACTCATTAACTGCCTGCACTCGCTCATGCTGGCGAAGGAAGACCAGTTCGTACTGACTCCGGTCTATCACGTTTTCAAGATGTATATGGCGCACATGGGGGCCCGGTCGGTGCGCACCGAGTTCGCGGCGCCGCCGGTGAGTTACGACCGGCGCGGCCAGCCGGGCGAGTTATGGGGACTGAACGGGTCGGCATCGATCTCGGGAAAGAACGCGACTCTGACCGTGGTTAATCCTCATACCAGCCGCGCGCTTGAGGCGGACATCATCGTGCGAGGCGCATCCGTAGCGAGCGCGACCGGCCAGGTTCTGACCAACGCCGATATTCATGCCCACAACGATTTCCAGCATCCGGACGTTGTGCATCCCGAACCTGTCAGTGTGACAGTTGAAGCGGGGCGGCTGCGTCACCGTTTTCCGCCGGCTTCTGTAACATCGCTCTCTCTAACATGCGCGTAACAGCGATCCTCGATTCGATCCGCCAGTCGGCATCGACCGCTCCCTCGCTGAACGCGTTCGAGGAAGAGGTGGTCAAGATCGTCTCGCAACAGTTACAGCACTATGACTGGGTGGGCTTCTACATGCTTGACCCGAACGACGCCGGCACGCTGGTTTTAGGTCCGTTCGTGGGCGAGCCGACACCCCACGTGCGGATCCCGGTCCATCAAGGCATCTGCGGGGCGGCGGTGGCCGCGCGCTCCACCATCGTCGTCGACGATGTGAAGGCCGACCCCCGCTATCTGTCTTGTTCGATCAAGACACGATCGGAAATCGTGGTGCCGATATTCTGCCGGGAGCAAGTCGTGGGCGAGTTGGATATCGACAGCCACACGCCGGCGGCGTTCACGGATGCAGACCGCGCGTTTCTGGAGGAGGTGGCCCGGATGGTGGGAAGCCGCATCGAGGATCACCAAAAGTGAGCGACCGGGTGGCCGAGGTGAGCCGCAAGCGGTGGTATTCAGCCAGCCCGCGGCGGCGGCTCTTGCAGGAAGCCCCTTGATTTCAGCGGGTTAGGATTGGCACCTCGAGTGCACTATTCACGGCGCAGGTTCACTTTGGAGGCAGTTATGATGCGAACATTGCGGATCCTTTCGCTGAGCGCGGCTCTGCTGCTCGTCGGAGGCGCCACGGCCGCGTTTGGCCAGCACGGGGGGCGAGGCGGCGGCGGTGGACACGGCTACTCGGGTGGTGGCCACGCCTACGCAGGCCACGCCTACTCGGGCCACGCCTATTCGGGCCACGCCTATTCGGGCGGCGGACGGGGTTACTACGGCGGCGGCAACGCCTATCGCGGTAACGCACGGGGTTACTACGGCGGACGGGGCTACTACGGCGGAGGCGGACGCGGCTACGTCACGGGCCGCTTCTACGCGGGCCGCGGATACTATTACGGCGGGCGCTTCTGGGCTCGTCCGTACTTCGGCTTCGGAATCGGAATCCCGTGGGGTTGGGGTTACTACAGCGGTCCCGGATGCGGTTACTACGACGGATGGGGTTACTGGCACCCGGCTCCGTGCTACGCCGGCGGCGGTTACTACGTCGGGCCGTAGCCGGAACGAGACAGAGAAAACTGGCATCGCTCACCGCCCCGGGGCTCCAGCGCTCCCCGGGGCGGTTCTGTTTTTCCCCGCGCTCGGATCTGCTAGTTTGTAAGCTCCACCAGGAGGTTCCATGCGCATCGCGCTTTTCGCACTGGCGCTCGCCGCGTCCGCTTCGGCGCAGAATTGGCCCTCGTTTCGCGGGCCGGGCGCGTCGGGAGTGGCGGACGGGCAGAACCTGCCGGTCCGATGGGACCCTGGGCGGCGCGTCAACGTTCTCTGGAAGACCGAGATCCACGGCCTGGCGCACTCGAGCCCGGTGGTGTGGGGCGACCGCGTGTTTCTGACCACGGCCATCAGCGGCAAGCCCGGCGCCACCTTCAAACCGGGACTCTACGGTGACGGCACTGCCTCCGACGATTTCTCGGTCCACCGGTGGAACCTGATCTGCCTCCAGCGCGCCACGGGCAAGATCCTGTGGGAGCGAACCGCGTACGAGGGCGTCCCCAAGGAGAAGCGCCACATCAAGTCGACCTATGCGAACGCGACACCGGCGACGGATGGGCGGAGGGTGGTCGCCCTTTTCGGATCGCAAGGCGTGTATGCGTACGGCCTCGACGGCGCGTTGCTGTGGAAGAGGGACCTGGGACGCATCGACGTCGGGGCGTACAATGCGCCCGTGTTCGAATGGGGCACCGCCAGCTCGCCCATCCTTTATAAGGACCTGGTCATCGTGCAGTGCGACCAGCAGAAAGGCTCGTTCATCACGGCGCTCGACGCGAAGACGGGCGAGACGGTGTGGAGGACCGAGCGGGACGAGCTGCCATCCTGGGGGACGCCGTCCGCGTTCACGATGCAGGGGCGGGCGGAGCTGGTGACGAACGGATCGAACTTCATCCGCGGGTACGATCCGGCGTCCGGCAAGGAATTGTGGCGGCTGGGCGGCAGTTCGAAGATCACGGCGCCGACGCCGATCGCTTCCGATGACCTCATTATCGTGGCTAGTGGACGGCGGCCGGAAGCGCCGATCTTCGCGATACGCGCGGGAGCGGCGGGGGATATCACGCTGCCGGCGGACGAATCGAGCAGCCGGGCGGTGGCGTGGTCGAAACAGCAGCGCGGGTCTTACATGCCGACGCCTCTGATCTACGGCGGCTACGTTTACGTGCTGAACAACGACGGCGTCTTCGCCTGCTACGCGCTCCAGGACGGGAAGGAAATCTACCGCGAACGAATTCCAGACGCGGGTTCGGGTTTCAGCGCGTCGCCCGTGGCGTCGGATGGGAAGATTTACCTCTCGAACGAGGACGGCGACATGATCGTCGTGAAGGCCGGCCCCACGTTCGAGATTCTAGGGCGCAACGACATGGCGGACCCGGTGATGGCTACGCCGGCGATATCGGGAGGGATGCTGCTGATCCGGAGCCAGCATGCGCTGTGGGCGATTGGGCAGCACTAGCGGGCCGGGGCCAGGGTGCAGAGGTCGCAGGAGCGGGCGGTGCGGAGGGCCAGGGCTCCCGTGGGACAGGCTTCGGCGGCGCGGCGCGCGACCTTTCTTAGACCCTCGGCCATCGTGGCGGCGAATGGGGGCGCGACCCGAACGTCGAATCCGCGGCCGACGGTGGCCAAGCCGATCTCCTCGCCGGCGGCCTCGGCGATGCGCACGCAGGCCTCGCAGTTGATGCACTTGCCGGGCTCGTAGATCACTTCGGGGTGGGAGAGGTCTTGCGAGAAGCGCCGGCGGGCGCCGCTGAAGCGGTAGGCATCCACTTCGTACTCGGTCGCGAGCGTGCGCACAGTGCAGCAATCCGCTTTGCGGCAGCCGCAGGTGAGGCAACGGCGGGCTTCGCGGAGCGCGTCCTCGGCGGTGACGAGCGACGGAACGCGCGGGGCCTTCTCGATGGCGCGAAAGATCGCGGCGAGCTCGGCGTCGTCCAGGGGCCGCAGGGCGATTCCGGCTACGGCAGGCTCGCCTTTGACGGGCTGGCCCGATAGGAACTGATGGATGGACGCCGCGGCGATTCTCCCTGCCGCGACCGCGCGCACGGCGAGATCGGCTCCCAGGACGGCGTCGCCTCCGGCAAAGACCCCGGGCAGATTGGTCGCCAGCGTTCTTTCGTCGGCGGCGATTCCGCGGCTCGTGACGCGCAGTCCTTCACGCTCGGCCAGGGCGTTCTCCACCGTCTGTCCGATCGCCGAGATCACCGCCGAGCAATCGATGGTGAAATCGGAACCCGCGAGTTCCACGGGCCGGCGGCGGCCGCTTGCGTCCGGTTCGCCGAGCGCCATCCGCCGGCAAGTGACGCGCAGGCCGGCGCCTTGCTTTTCGAGACGCACGGGCGCGGCAAGGAGATCAACGCGCACGCCTTCGGATTCGGCCGCGTCCACCTCCTCCATCAGGCAGGGCATCTCCTGCCGGCCGCGGCGGTAGAGGATGCGCACGTTGCGAGCGCCGAGGCGCAGGGCAGAGCGGGCGCAATCGACGGCGGTGTTGCCGCCGCCAACCACCAGGACGTCTTCGCCGGGGGGCGCGGGGCTCTCGAGAAACGTCACGCCGGCAATGGCGAATTCCTGGCCCTCACAGCCCAACGCCTGCGGCCGCTGGGCGCCGATGGCGAGGAAAACGGCATCGTGCCGCGCGCGCAGATCGGCGAGGGTGAAGTCGCGGCCCCAGCGCTGGCCCATGCGGAACTGGGCGCCCAGTTCGGCGATCGCGCCGATCTCGGCATCGAGCGCGTCCTTGGGCAACCGGAATGCGGGGATGCCGTAACGCAACATGCCGCCCGCGAGGGGATGGGAATCGAACAGAGCGCAGGCGTGACCGCGTTGGAGCAGATGCCAGGCCGCGGCCAGTCCGGCGGGCCCGGCGCCGACGATGGCGACCGATTTGCCGGTCGCCATCGCGCGCGGCGGGAGGTAGCGGTCGTGATCCGCGGCATAGCGGTGCAACGCGCCGATGGCCAGGCCCTGGTCGAGATCCGAGCGCCGGCATTCCTGCTCGCACAGGCGCGGGCAGATGCGACCCAGAGAGCCGGGGAGCGCCAGCTTTTCGCCAATCACTTCCATGGCGCGCCGGTTGTCGCCGCTCGCGATGCCGTGGACGAAGCCGGGGATGTCGAGACCGGCGGGGCAGCGGGCGGCGCACGGGGCGACGCATTCGCCGGCGTGATCGGAGAGCAGAAGCTCGAGCGCGATCTGGCGCGCGGAGCGCACGTCGGGAGTATTGGTCAGAACCACCATGCCTTCGGCGGCGGGCATGGCGCAGGCAGGCGAGAGATTGCGGCGGTCTTCGATTTGGACGGCGCAGACGAAACACGACGCCGCCGGCTCGATTCCGGGGACGTGGCAGAGGCTGGGGATCCTTATTCCCGCGCGGTGGGCGGCGGCGAGGATGGTGGTTCCTTCTTCCACGCTGATCGGGCGGCCATCGATGGTGAGAGTGACCATGCTATACGACCTCGATGGCATCGTCCTGGCAAGCCTGCCGGCACATGTCGCAGCGGGTGCAGAGAGTGTCGTCAACGGCGTGTTTTTCGTAGGGCCGGTAGGCGATGGCGCCGACAGGACAGGCTTGCGCGCAAAGAGTGCAGCCGATGCAGGCGTCGGTGACGCGGTAGCGGATCAGCGCGGGGCAGCGTCCGGCCGGACATCGCTTCTCGTGAAGGTGCGCTTCGTACTCGTCGCGAAAGTAGCGGAGCGTGGTGGCCACAGGGTTGGGCGCGGTCTGGCCCAGGCCGCACAGGCTGCCGCGGCTGACATAGTCGGTCAGGGTTTCGAGTTTCTGTAAGTCGTCCGGGCGGCCGTTGCCTTCGCACAGGCGGTCGAGAATTTCGAGCATGCGCTTGGTGCCGACGCGGCAGAAGGTGCACTTGCCGCAGGACTCGGCCTGAGTGAATCGCAGGAAGAAGCGCGCGATATCCACCATGCAATCGCGGTCGTCGAGCGCGACCAGGCCGCCGGAGCCCATGATGGCGCCGGTTGCGGCGAGGGCGTCGTAGTCGATGGGCGTGTCGGCGAGGCGGGCGGGGATGCAGCCGCCGGATGGTCCTCCGATCTGCACGGCTTTGAACTGGCGACCGTTTTTCATGCCGCCGCCGATGTCTTCGACGACTGCGCGGATGGTGACGCCCATGGGCACTTCGACGAGGCCGCCGCGGTTGACCTTGCCGGCGAGCGCGAAGACTTTGGTCCCCCTGCTGGTAGGGGTGCCGAAGGCCGCGAACGCCTCGGCGCCGTGACGGAGGATCCAGGGGACGCAGGCGAGCGTTTCGACGTTGTTGATGATGGTCGGGTGGCCGCGCAGTCCTTTCTCCGCGGGATAGGGAGGGCGGAGGCGGGGCGTGCCGCGGCGGCCTTCGAGCGAGGCGATGAGCGCCGTCTCCTCGCCGCAGACGAACGCGCCCGCGCCTTCGCGGACCTCGAGACGCAGGCTGCCAAGGAGGCCGCGCTCGCAGGCCTGACGGATGGCGGCGCGCACGTTCCGCACGGCGAGCGGGTATTCGGCGCGGATGTAGAGATATCCCTCGTCGGCCCCGACCGCGTGCGCCGCGATGGCGAGTCCTTCGAGAACACGGTGAGGATCGGATTCCAGCACCGCGCGGTCCATGAACGCGCCGGGGTCGCCTTCGTCGCCGTTGCAGATCACGTATTTCACGGGGTCCGCTTGCGCTCGGGCGCGCTGCCATTTCAGGCCCGTGGGAAAACCGGCGCCGCCGCGGCCGCGCAGACCGGAGGCCGAGATGGCGGCAATCACCTGTTCCGGGGAGCTCTCTCTGGCGCAGTGTTGGAGGGCGCGGTAGCCGTCGCGGGCAAGGTAGTCGTCGATATTCAGCGGATCGATTTCGCCGCAGCTCTCCAGGACGATTCGGCGCTGCTTTTGGAGGAACTCGGGCGCGCTCAGGGGAGCGGGGGGATCCGGCTGGAACAACCGCCATCTCCGTATGTGCCGGCGGGCAATCAGGCGCGCCGCAGGCGCATCCACGTTGCCATAGAAAAAAGTACTGCCGCCCGGTTCCAGCACCTCGACGAGCGGCTCGCGATGGCACATGCCGTTGCAGCCGACCGCCTTCACCACCGCGCCTGCGCGTTCGAGCGCATCGCGCACGGTTTCGGCGCCGCTGGCTACGCCGCACGAACCCAGTCCGACGCGAAACTCGACGGCGCGGCGGCTCATGCCGTCTCCTGGCGCTCGAAAGGTTCGAGCGCACTGCGCGCCGCGGCGGGGGTGAGCCTTCCGGCGGTGTGGCCGTCCACCATGAGGACGGGAGCGAGGCTGCAACAGCCCAGGCACGCGACTTCGTCGATGGTGAATGTCCGCGATGGGTCGGTGTCGGCGTCGTTGGGTATGGCGAGATAGCGGCGGAGCTCTTCGGTGATCTGGCGCGCTCCGCTGACGTGGCAGGCCGTTCCGTGACAAACCCGGACGATGTGCTTGCCGACCGGCGAGCGGCGGAACTGGGCGTAGAAGGAGGACGTCCCGGCGATTTGCGCGGGTGTGACGTCGGTGAGTTCCGAGAGGCGGCGTAGGGCTTCGTCGGGCAGGTAGCGGTAGTGGGTCTGGATGGCCTGCAGCAAGGGGATCGCGGATTCGCGGCTGCGTCCGTGAAGGGCGATGGCGGTTTCGACGAAGGAGAGGTCTAGGGGAACCGCTCCCTGACGGTCGCGGCTCAGTAAGGGGGCGGATGCACGGGCGGGGGCGGATACCGCGGCCGGGGTGTGGGCTGGCGGTTGGCGTGTTTTGATGCTGCGCTTCGCGCTCGCCAGGAAGGCGCAGGCGGCGGCGATCAGGATCCAGGCGAGCCAGCGGTCGCGCAACTTGCGGGCGAGGCGCGCGGCGGTGATGCGCTTCTGCTCGGCGGCGAGTTTCGGCGCGAGAGAGGCGTCGGCCTTCACCTGCTGCTGAAGCGATAGCACCAAGCTCGCGTCGCGCGGAGCCCGCGTGCCGGCCACCACGTAGTCCGCCAGCAGGAAGAAGGCACAGGCGGCCACCAGGATTCCCGCCGCCCAGGCTACTAGCCGGTACAGGGTCACGGCCGGCGCTCCCGAGGGCACGCCGCGTAGCAGCGGGCGCAGTAGAGGCAGTCTTTGCGGACGGCGCGCATCTTGTCGATCGCGCCGAAGGGGCAGGAGCCGGTGCAGAGGCCGCAGTCCAGTTCTTTGTCGGGCGTGATTGTCACGCCGTGGCGGGCCAGGCGCGTGCACCAGTCGAGAAGCACTCCGTAGGGGCACAGGAAGCGGCAGTAGGGCCGGCCCACGAACATCCCGACAACCAGAAAAGCGCCGCCAAGAATGAGCATGTGGGCCGGGCCGGTGAGGCGGAAGAAGCCGACGAACGGGTCGAAGCGGCAGATGAGGAAATCGCGGCCCAGGGCGGGCCGCACGGCGAAAAAGATTGCCAGGCCGAGGTAGATGTACCTGAGCCAGCGCAGCAGGTGGTCGGGCCGGCGCGGGATCTGGATGGGTTTTAGAACCACCAGATCCTGGATCGCGCCGATGGCGCAAACGCCGCCGCAGAAAGCGCGGCCGAAGAACAGGGCCGTTACCAGCGGAATGAAAAACACCGCCGTCGCCACCATGGGGATGGAGTAGCGGGGATCGGTCAGCGCTACCGCGACGTTCTGAATCGAGCCGATGGGACAGATGCAGCCCTCGCGGTAGAATCCGAAATACGCCAGCGACGCGAGCGAGAGCCAGCCCAGGGCCTTGCGGCTGCGGCGCTTGAGCACCAGCCAGACCGACGCTCCGCACGCGGCCGCAAGAAGCGAGACGTCGAGCAACTGCAGCCAGGCATCGCGCGGCAGCGGCTTCTGCACGGGCGGAGTCTTGTAGCCGCCGCCGATGGTGTCCTGCTGGGGCGCGGTATCGACGGGCCGTTGATAGTCAATCGTCTGGGCCAGCGCCACCGCCGCCGTGAACGCGGCGAACAGTACCAGCATCGCCGCCCGGACGGTGTTCATCCCAGCGCCTGCCCCACGGGAAGCTGCCGCAGTGCGTCCTTGGGGCACTTCTCCGAAATCGCGCAGTGGTTGCAGTTCACGCAGCGGTCATGCCGGACTCGGAGAACGATCGAGCCCAGCCCGAGGGGCTCCTTGCATTTCATGACGCACTTGCCGCAGCCGTCGCACTTCGACTCGTCGATGACGTACTCGTAGAAATTATTGGCGGGATCCTCGGGATCGACTTTGCCGATCGGCTTCCGCTCGATGGCGTCGCGCGGGCAGAGCTTCTCGCTGGGATATCCGTGCTCGTCGACGGCGCTGGTGATGTTGAAGTACGCCGGACAGATGTTGCAGCGGCCGCAGCGGGAATACTCGTTGACCGCGCGCACGGCCGACAGCGCGACGACGCACTCGGTGGTGCACAGATTGCAGGCTTCGCCGCCGACCTCGCCCAGCCGGCTGTTGATGCAGCGGGAGGCGTCCACTTGCCAGACAACTTGCCCGTTGGCCTTGCGGACCAGGAACAGCGCGCCGCCGCCCATGGCCGCCAGCACCGTGCCGCGGAACAAATCGCGCCGGGTGAGGTCGCTCATGATGCCACCTCGAATGCCAGGATGGCCAGTTTCACCGTGTCCACCACATAGACGCGCCCGCCGGGAGCGGCCGCGATGGACATGTTCTTCACGTTCGCATCGAAGGCCGTGTCGGCGATGACGGCCAGCAGGCGGCCGTCGAAATCGTACGCCTTGGCGCGGGGCACGGCTTTCTCGGTGACATAGATGCGGTCGCCGACGGCGACGTTGGTGGGATTGCAGCAGCCGGTGAAGCCGGCGGGATCGTTGCCGTCGAACTTCCCGATGTGGCCGAGAAGCGCGCCATCGGGCGAGTACCGCTCGACGCGATGCTTGCCGGGGTTGGCGGCCCAGATGACGCCGTGCGCGTCCAGGGCGAAATCGAGGACGCCATTGGGAATCAGGAATCCGCTGACGGGGTTGTCCTTGCCGATCTTGTTGCGGAACGCGCCGTCGCGGTCGAAACGCCGGATGGAGCGATCCGCGGTGTCGGCCGCCAACACGCCGTCTTTGAGGAAGCCGATGGCGGTGACGCGCCCCAGCATCCCGGTATTGCGCCAGACGCGCAGGAGCTTGCCCGCGCCGTCGAATATCTCGATCTGGCCTTCCTCGCCGGTGTAGACGGAGCCATCGTCCGTCACGGCCACCGAGTGCCCGGGGCGGGCCGTCGCCCACTGCCGAAGCAAGCGGCCGGCGGCGTCGAAGACTTTGATTTCGGAATCGCCGGCGGCGTAGAGCAGACCCTCGCGGTCCGTGGCGAGCCCGCGAATCGCCGTGTTGAAACCACCGGTAGACTGAACGAGGCGGTACTGCATCCATCAGCCCCTTACGTCCACGCAGACCAATCGGTTCAGGTCCCGCACGACCAATTTGCCGCCGGAGAGCGCCATGGGGGCCCAGACTTCCTGCCCGCCCAGCACCTGCGCGGCGGCCAGTTCGTTGTACCCCGAGGTGCTGGCCTCGATCAGCCGCAGCTTGCCGGAATCGCCGTCCACTACGTAGAACATGCCATCGGCCAGGAGGAAGCTGCCGAGGCCGAAGCTGGCCTTGCCTTCGCTGGTCCAGACCTGGTTGCCGTCGAAGTCAAGGCAGGTGAACAGGCCGCGCTTCTTCTTACCGATGGCGAACATGTGTCCCTTGTAAACAACGGGAGTGTGGACCTCGGAGTTCCACTCGTTATTCTTCAAGTCGAACGCCGCCTCGGCTTTGAAGGCGTCGCCCGTTCGGCGCACGCGCACCATGACGCACCCCGCGTCGTAACTGCCGGTCATGAAGACCCGCTCCTGGTCGACCGCGATGGGCGAGGGCGCGACCGCGACGTTGAACTTGCGCTGGAACTGCCAGAGGAGTTTGCCGTCCTTGACCGCCACGCCCAGCGGGCCGCTGAGGGTGCCGTAGAGATACTGCCTGATGCCGCCGAGGACCGCGGGCATGACGGAGCAGTGCGACATCTGGAGCTTGGCGGGGTTCGGCGTGCGCCAGATTTCCTTGCCGGTGGCTTTATCGAGCGCAACCAGAACGGCGTCGCCACCGGTCGCGATGATGACGCGGTCCTCTTCGAGGAGCGGGTTCTGGCCGTTGTACCAGGGTGGAATCGTGGCCTTGTATTCCGTGACCAGGCTTTTGCGCCAGAGCTGCTTGCCGGTTTTGGTGTCGAGGCAGTGCAGGACGGCCTTGGGATCGAGCGACACGACGAACCTGCCGTCCACGCATGGGACTGTGCGGGTGATGGCGTGGTTGGGACGAATCTCGCGGGCCTCGCGGAACTGCCAGATCAGCTTGCCATCGGCCAGAGCCCGGCAGTTGACGCACCACTCCGACTTCTTTTCGTCGTAGTCGTGGTGGTAGACGCGGCCGGCGACGATCGCGGCGGCGGCGTAGCCCTGCTCGACGGGCACGGACCACAGGGGCTTGAGGCCGACGGCAGGCCACTTGCGGGCGAGGCCGGTTTCCTTGGAGATGTTGGTGCGGTCAGGGCCGCGGAACTGCGGCCAATCGGCGGCGGTGGCTGCGGAGGCCGGCAACAAGCTCGCAAGGCCCAGGGAGCCGGCGCCAATGATCCAATCTCGGCGTGTGTACATCAGACTTCTGCCGCAGTCTGTAGTATATCCCGACAAGGGGGCCTGAAAAATCGGTGGGCGTCACTTCGCTGAGGCGGCCAGCCTCCCCCAATTCCAGATCCCGTAGCCCACCTCTTTCGGCAGCGGGAATCCGAGTTGATGGGCGAGCAGGAGCACCTGCCCGCGATGGTGGGCTTCGTGAGCGAGCATGTAGCACAGCATGTCGGGGCCGGTGGGCCAGGGCGAGCCCCATCCGTCTCTTCGGAACTTCTCGATGCGGCCTCCGGCGGGGCCGAGCGCTTCCTCCAGCATCTCCGCGCAGAGGGCGGCGCTCTCGGCCAATCCCGCTCGGGCCTGCTGGCGGGTGCAGTGGGCGCGGTTGAGCTGGGGCGGGACCTTCAGGTGCGGAGCCGTCAGCCTGATCCACTTGGTCCGGACATTGTGCATGTGCGTAAAGATCGCCGCGATAGTGCGGGCGCGGCCGGGAGGTTTGGCCGTCCAGGCGGCAGGGTCAAGGTTTTCGATGAGGATCTGGTTGATGCGATCGTTGACGGCGAAGATCCGGCCCGCGGCCTGGCCGAGATCGGGGTGAACGTTGTGTTGACGCCTCGCCACCTGCCTCATCGTACTCCCAATCCTAAAAGGTCAAAAAGATCGGGAACAGCGGCCGGGCGCGGAACGTATCAGATCACAATATGCCTCTCGGACAGAAGCGCTCGCGCGTGGATCCCCGGGTGTGGCCCGGCGTTGTTGCGGTGATCCTTCAATGGTTCCTGTGGGTTGGCCTGCAGCGAATCGCGCCGGACGCCGCGGTACTCGGAATGATGGCCGGAGTGATGGGCGGCGGATTGCTCGTTTTGGTGTGGTGGGCGCTATTCAGCCGCGTGCCGCACTTGGAGCGCTGGGGCGCCCTGTTGTTGATCGTCGCCGCGATGGCCGCAACGCCGCGGTTCCTCGACCCCTCCATCGCTCAGGCAGGAATGGGAAAGCTGTTCTACTTCTTCGCCGTTCCGGTGCTGTGCCTGGCGCTGGTGGTCTGGGCGGTGGTCTGCGGCCGACTCGCGGACGGACCTAGACGGCTGGCGCTGGTCGCTGCGATCCTGGCCGGCTGTGGCGTGTTCGCGTGCCTGCGCACCGAGGGCGTGACGGGCGGGTTCCGCTCGCAGTTCGCCTGGCGCTGGACAAAGACCGCGGAGCAACAGCTTTTGGATCGCGCCGGCGCCGAACCGGCGGGTGTCCCAGCATCGGCGGCCAAGGCTGCGGCGGGCGCGGACTGGCCCGGTTTTCGCGGACCGCATCGCGACGCCGCAGTCACCGGGGTGCGCATCAAGACCGACTGGACCGCCAATCCTCCGAAGGAATTGTGGCGACGGGCGGTGGGACCGGGCTGGTCCTCGATGGCGGTCCACGGCGGCCTGCTCTACACGCAGGAGCAACGCGGCGAGTTCGAAGTGGTGGCCTGCTACGATCTGGCAAGCGGCAAACCGGTGTGGACCCACCGCGACGCCACTCGCTTCTGGGAGTCCAACGGCGGCGCCGGTCCTCGCGGAACGCCGGCCATCCACGACGGGCGTGTTTATGCGCTGGGGGCGACGGGGATTGTGAACGCGCTCGACGCCCCAAGCGGCGCGCTTCTGTGGACACGCAACGTAGCGTCCGATGCCGGCGTCAAGGTTCCGGGCTGGGGCTTCTCGGGATCGCCGCTGGTGGTTGGCGACCTCGTGATTGTCGCAGCCTCGGGCCGGCTGGTGGCTTACAGCCTGGTAAACGGCGATCCGCGCTGGCTTGGCCCGAAGGGTGAAGAGGGCTACGGCTCGCCGCACCTGGCGACGATCGGCGGAGTCACTCAGGTCCTTCTGCTAAGCGGCAGCGGGTTGGTGAGCGTGGCGCCGGCCGACGGCAGAGTGCTCTGGAACCACCCGTGGAAGGGCTTCGCCAGCCTGCAGCCTACGCTGACCGCCGACGGCGGGGTGCTGATCGCCACCAGTTCTCCGGGCGGGGGAATCGGCACGCGGCGCCTGGCGGTGACGCAGGGACCGGGCGGATGGACGGCCAAGGAGCTGTGGACGTCCACCGGCTTGAAGCCGTACTTCAACGACTCGGTCGTTCACGACGGTTACGCCTACGGCTTCGACGGCGCCGTTCTCTCCTGCATCGACCTGCGGGACGGCAAGCGGATGTGGAAGGGCGGACGATATGGTTCCGGCCAGATGCTCCTGCTGGCCGACCAGGGCCTGCTGCTGGTGGTCTCGGAGGAAGGCGAACTCGCGCTGGTGGCGGCGGCTCCGGGCCAGTTCACCGAGCTTGCGAGATTCCCGGCGATGAACGACAAAACTTGGAACCACCCGGTTGTGGCCGGCGACATTCTGGTGGTGCGCAACGGGCGGGAAATGGTGGCGTTCCGTCTGCCGCTCGCGGGCGCGTGAGCGCGCGGCGCTATCATGCAAGAACGACCATGAAAGCAATCCTGCTCGTAGTGTTCGCCGTTGGCTGCTGCCTCTTGATCGCCTCCGACCCTGCCGGCGGCGACTGGCCGATGTGGGGCGGCTCCCCAGACCGCAACATGGTCTCGTCCATGCAGGGCATTCCGACGACCTGGGACATCAGGGCCGGCAAGAACATCAAGTGGGTCGCGCAGCTTGGCAGCCAGACCTACGGGAACCCGGTGGTGGCCGGCGGCCAGGTCTACGTCGGCACCAACAACGCGGCGGCGAGGAATCCCAAAGAGCCGGGGGACCGGGGCGTGCTGATGTGCTTCCGCGAATCGGACGGGCGGTTTCTGTGGCAGCACACCAACGAGAAGCTGGGGGGGAAGATCGATTGGCCCGAGACCGGCGTGTGTTCGTCGCCGCTGGTCGAGGGCGAGCGCCTTTACTATGTTTCCAACCGCTGCGAACTGGTGTGCCTGGATACGCACGGCAAGGTGATCTGGAAGCTCGATATGAGGAAGGAGCTCGGCGTGGTTCCAAAGAACCAATCGAGCTCTTCGCCGGTGGCGTATGGCGATCTGGTGTTTGTCGGAACGTCGAACGGGCGGGATCCGGACAATCGGTTTGTGCCGGCGCCGCGTGCGCCCTCGATCGTCGCGGTGGATAAGAAGACGGGCAGGCCGGTGTGGCAGGCGGCCGACGCGGGCGCGAAGATCCTGGAGGGACAGTGGGTGTCGCCGGCGATCGGCACGGTGGGCGGCGTGGTTCAGGTAGTGATCGGCGAGGGCGACGGCTGCGTGCGCTCCTACGAAGCGCTCACGGGCAAGAAGCTCTGGGAATTCGACACCAACCCCAAGGACGCGGCGTGGCCGAAGACGCGCAATGAAGTGATCGGCACGCCGGTGATCTGGCAGAACAAGGTGTATATCGCCAATGGCCAGGACCCCTCAAGCAGCTCCGGGCCCGGCCACCTTTACGCCATCGACGCATCGAAGCGCGGCGACATCACCACCACGGGCCGCGTCTGGCGCTACGACGGCATCAAGCGCTCGGTGTCCACGGCGGCGATCGCGAGCGGGCTGCTGTTCATCGCCGACACCACCGGCAACCTGCATTGCCTGGATGTGAACACGGGAAAACCTTACTGGACCCACGACCTGCTGGCCGCGGTCTGGGGCTCGCCCATGGTGATCGGCGGGAAGGTGTACCTGGGAGACGAGGACGGCGACGTGGCGATCTTCGAGGCGAGCAAGGTGAAGAAGCTGATTGCCACGCCGAGCCTGGGCAGCACCGTGTACTCCACCGCCGTGCCCGCGCACGGAACGCTTTTCCTGGCGAACCGCAGCCAACTGTTCGCCATCGCGCAGAAGCCGTGAGAACGCTGGTGTCATTGCTGCTCGCGGCGGCGCTCCTGGCGGCGGCAGGCGCGGACTGGCCGCAATTCCGCGCCAACCCGCAACTGACCGGCGTGGCGGCCAGCGCGGTCCCGGCGGCGCTGAAGCTGCTCTGGACTTACGACGCCGGGGAATCGGTCGAGTCCTCGGCGGCAATCTCGGCGGGAACGGTCTACGTGGGCTCGCGCTCGAAAGAGCTTCTGGCGATCGACCTCGAGACCGGAAAGCTGCGCTGGAAATACCGGGCCGCTGACGAGATCGGCGAATCCTCCCCTGCTGTCGCCGACGGCGTCATCTACGTCGGCGATCTGGCCGGTATCCTACATGCGGTCAACTCCGCCGACGGGAAGCTGCTCTGGACATTCAAGACCGAGGCCGAGATCAAGTCGTCCCCGGTGGTGGCCGGCGACCGCGTCCTCATTGGCTCTTACGACAATCACCTGTATTGCCTCGCCAGGCGCGGCGGCAGGCTGCTCTGGAAATTCGCCAGCACGAACTACGTGCACGGCACGCCGGCGATTGCGAACGGCATCGCCTATGTGGGCGGATGCGACGAGGTCTTCCACGGCATTCGCATCGCCGACGGCCGCGAGGTGGTGCAGTTTGCGGCCGGCGGGCCGACGGCGGCCTCTCCGGCGCTGGTTGGCCAGGTGGTCTTTTTCGGCAACTTCAATGAGGAGGTGGTGGCGGCCGATCTGGGCGGCAAACGGATTCTGTGGCGGTATCGGAACCCGCACGCGGCGTTTCCGTTCTATTCGTCGGCGGCGGTGGCGGGGGGCCGCGTGGTGGTGGGCGGGCGCGACAAGATGGTGCACTGTCTGAATGCAAAGACCGGGAAATCGGAGTGGAGCTTCGCGACGCGGGCGCGGGTGGATTCCTCGCCCGCGATTGCAGGAGACCGCGTCTATGTGGGCTCGAGCGACGGACGTTTCTACGTGCTCGATCTGGCTACGGGCCGGAAGCTTTGGGTGTTCGAGGCGGGCGCGCCGCTTACGGCTTCGCCGGCCATCGCGGCGGGGCGGATCGTGATCGGGTCCGAGGATGGGCGGGTTTACTGCTTCGGGGACGCGGCTGGAGTGCACTAAGACGTCATGATCAACTCAAGACAACTGTGGTTCCTGCCTCTGGTGCTCGGCACGGGTGTTGTCGCGCAGGAGGGGACCGCTGTGTGCCCACCGGGCTTCCACACACCCTCCTCGTCTCACGCTGCGACACTGGACTCCGCTTTTGAACGGGCTGTCGTTCTCAACTCGCCCGACGGCAAGAAGAGCTTGACGGCAAGGATCGTAGACGGCAGCCACATCAATTACACGGTCACGATGGGCCGCGGTACGTTCAAGGCGAAGCTCGCGGGATTCAATGGCGAGATTGCATGGTCACCCGACTCGGAGGCCTTCGCTGTAACCAGACCGATCGAGATATCCGCCTGACACCGGATTCATAGGGTGGGGAGTCGACTCTTCCGCCCTACTGGTGGCTGCGGAGGTGGTTCCAGTGAGCATCTGCAGGTGCATGGGGACCTACCGCGTTTATGAGCTCGCGATGCCAAGCCTGACCATTGTTCACACGTATTCGCAGACGGAAGCAAAAAGGCGGTTCTGGGACGATTTGGGCTGCGAGTTGCGCGGCGCGGATGACAGGTGCGTACAAGCTGTTGAGCGCTATTCGCGGCACCGCGGGGGCCGCTGAGGACTTTATTTCAGCACCCGGTTCATGATGTTGCGGAAACGTGTGCCGCTGATCTGGTGATCGGCCAGCATCGTGCCTTTGTAGATCACCGCAAACACCGCGTACGGCGTCGGCGCGTCTTGCGCGTCACGCCACGACTCGAGTTGGATCACGCTGGGCCGGATGTGGAATTCCTCTTGCGCGGTTTCGGCGATTTCGGCGGCGGACTTCGCGATATACGGGCATTGGTCCGAGCGGATGATGGTGAGGCCCCGGCCGAATCGCGCGACCTTCTGTTCGAACCCGCGCTTGAAGGTCGGGCCGGCCGCGTCTGTCTTGAACTTGCGGACCAGTAACTGATAATCCGGGGCCGCGGTGTCGGCAACCGTGAATCCGTTGGCCAGGAACAGAGTCCGGCCGGCGAGGAAGGGTCCATCGCGGGCGAGCGCGGCAACGCCGTTCATGCCCGCTGCCCTGGCGTCGTTGAGGCAGGCTTCGATCATCGCACTGCCCCAGCCCTTGCCCTGCCACTTGCGCGACTGGTTCCAGACGCAGTGAATGAACATGTAGCCGGCGGCGTTCACGCCGCGCCAGGCAAATTCACCCGGAAGATATTCGATGTAGCCGCAGGGCTTGCCGTCCGGCGCGCGAAGCTGTTTCGCTCCCAGCCCCAGGCCGCACTGCGCCTTCAGCCAGCATCGTTTGGATCGAAGGCCCGGGTGAGCCGGATCCTGGATGCCGCAGCATGGCGCCTCATCGATATTGTCCGCGCCGATATCGATCAGGACCGGGCCGGCTGTCATGTTACATCCCGATTCGAAAGGCCGCCATCTCCGTTTCATTGCGCACCAGCAGGATGCCGTCGGAGATGGCGGGGTTGTTCCACGTCTTGCCGCTCAGGGCGGTGAACCGGCTCACTTCCTGGAACCGGTCCGGAGTCGCTCGCACGAGCGCCACATCGCCATCTTCGGTCAGGACGATGAGATGCCCGGAAGCGAGCAGAACCTGGCCGTAGCCGTAACGGCCGCCCTTCCACTTCAAGTCGCCGGTTGCGACATCGATGCAGGCGAGGATGCCTTCGTCGAGGCCGTAGATGTAGCCGTCCGCGAGCACCGGCGCGTTGAACTTGTTCTTCATGCGCAGATTGGCCCAAACCTTGCGGGCCTCGAAACCGTCGCCGCGCGGAACGAGTTCGAGAACGATGGCGCCGTGGTAGTAACCGGAGGACAGGTAGACGCGGTTGGGCGCGACCACGATGGGCTCGGTGCAGTTGATGCCCATGTGCGTGACCCAGGGATATTCCCACAGCAGCTTGCCGTCTTCGACCGTCAGGCCGACGAGGCGCGAGCCGGTCACAACCAGCAGTTGGCGGCGACCAGCGACGGTGACAACGACCGGCGATGCGTACGACGCCTGGTCGTCGAGCGCGCTCCAGACACGCTGGCCGGAGAGCTTGTCATACGCCACCACGGAACGGCCGCCCGGGCCGCCGGGCGTGACGATCACCTTGCCGTCCACGATGAGCGGCGATCCCGCCATCCCCCATTGCAGGTTGCGCGCGCCGTTATCCGCGAGGATGTTTTTGTTCCAGACCACCTTGCCCGTCGCGGCTTCCAGACACCGCAGCTCGCCCGTCGCGCCCAGTGCGTAGACCCGTCCCTGGTCCCACACCGGAGTGGAGCGCGGCCCGTCTCCGCCCATCGCTTCCTGGAAGAACGCCGGCCACGCGTTGGCCCAGCGCTCTTTCCCGGAGGCGAGGTCATAGGCGGCCACGACCTCGTTCGCGCGACGCTGCTCGATGGTGAACGCGAGGCCGTTGGCAGCAGTGAAGGAGGCGTACCCGCCGCCGACCGGCTGCTTCCAGAGGCGCGCGAGTCCCGCGGCGGGCCAGGCCGTGAGAATGGTGGCCTGGTCGTAATGGCCTAGGCGGTTGGGTCCGCGATAGTCGGTCCAGTAAGTGGAGCCGGTGGCGGGGGCCTGCGCTTTCTGGGCTGCGCGGCTCTCTTCGACAAGGCGATCGCGTCGTGCCGCGCCTCCGAAATAGAAAGTCGGGCGCATCCCGCCCAGGAGCTCCAATTGCAGGCCGTAGAAGAGGAAGAGGTGCGCGATGGTCAGTCCCAGAATGGGGAGCGAGACCAGGGCCTTCTTCAAAACGGAAAGGCTCTTGCGAAGCCAGAGAAGGATCAGCCCGGCCGGAGGCAAAATCAGTGCGGCGGCGAATATGACAAGGGGTTTCTGGTAGAAAGGCATGCTTTGGTCATTGTAGTGGATGGCGCACGCCCGGGCGGTGGCGGTGTATGCTCTTGATTGCTGCTCAGGAGGCTTATGAGACTCAACCCGGCGGCGGCCCTGCTGCTGGCCGCGATGGCTTTGGCCGCGGCCCCGATGCCACGGCTCGTGAAAGGCGCTGGCGGCTTTCAGTTCCTCGTCGATGACCGGCCTTTTCTGATTCTGGGAATCCAAGTCGGAAACTCCAGCGGATTTCCCGCCGAGCTGGAGCGAACCTGGCCGTTGGCCAAGCGCATGCACGTCAACACCGTGCAGATTCCGATTCAATGGCAAGTCGTGGAGCCCGAGGAAGGACGCTTCGACTTCGCGGTTGTCGATGGCCTGGTGGCTGGGGCGAGAGCGAACGGGCTGCGCCTGATCCTGGCCTGGTTCGGCGGTTTCAAGAACGGCGCTATGCACTACGCTCCGGCCTGGGTGAAGGGGGACGTCAAGAAATACCCGCGCATGATCGACCAGACCGGCAGTCCCATCCGCGCCCTGGCCACGCACGTCGAAGCGACGCAGGCCGCCGACGCGCGCGCCTTCGCCGCCTTCATGCGCCACCTCAAGGAGATCGACGCTGACCAGCACACCGTCATCGCCATCCAGGTGGAAAACGAAGCCGGCGTGCTGGGCACCGATCGCGACCACTCCGAGAGCGCCAACGCGCTGTTTGCCCAAGCGGCGCCGGCGGCGGCCGCGAAAGCCTTCGGCAAAGCCGGCGGCGGCACCTGGAGCGGAGTTTTCGGCCCGTACGCCGCCGAGACTTTCGCCGCCTATTACCAGGCGCTGTATCTCAGCCGCGTCGCCACGGCCGGCAAGCGCGAGTTCCCGTTGCCGCTGTTCCTGAACGTTTGGACCGACATCCAGGACGGCTTCTACGAGCCGGGCTTTTCGCACCCCAGCGGCGGCCCGACAACGCGCATGCTGCCACTCTACAAGGTGATCGTGCCGGATATTGACTGGATCTCTCCCGACATTTACAAGCAGAGTTACGTTCAATACATTGAGGAGGCCACGCCCTACAGCCGGCCCGACAATCCGCTGCTGATTCCGGAGACCGGCCACGACCTGGGCTTCTGCCGGCGCATGTTCTACGCGCTCGGCGACCTGCGGGGCATCGGCGTGTCCGTGTTCGGCGTCGAGGGCTCGCGCGATGGCGACAACTCCACAATTCCCGAAGCCCTGAGCGACCTGGCCGCCACTTACCGCGTCGTAAGCGCCGCCACGCCGCTGCTGGCTGAGGCGAAAGAGCACGGCAAACTGCGCTCGGTGGTGGAAGAACAGGGCATCGCCACGCTGGTGGTGGACTTCGGCGAGTACGAGGCCATGGCCCAGTTTGGCCCGTCGAATTGGGGATACGGCGGCGCGCGGGCGGCGGGAACGCCGCGCACCAGCGGGCGCGCGCTCATAGGGCAGATCGGACCTGAGGAGTTCGTCGCGGCCGGCTTCGACACGACGCTGAACTTCCGGCCCAGGTTCGGGTCGGCGGCGCCGCGCGCCGACTTTATCAGCGTGGAGGAGGGCGCTTACGAAGATGGAGTGTGGAAGGCGCGCCGCCAGTTGAGCGGCGACGAGATCTTCTTCGGCGTGCGCTTGCCGGCGGAGGGCGCGGTGGTCAAGCTGAAGTTGATGAAGTATTGAGCGTGGCGGGGCGCATGGCTTTCAGCAGCGTTCTTGGAACGGCGTGGGCCGGGTTGTGGTGGCGCCTCGGGGCTCAGGGCGATGGCGGTTCCGTCTACGAGGAATTGGTGTCGGCATATTCGGAAGCGGGCCGCGCCTATCACACGCTCGCGCATGTCGAGCATTGCCTGAGCGAGTTTGCGGAGCTTTCCGACACGGCGCCGGATCGCGACGCGATTGAGTTTGCGCTCTGGTTCCACGACGCCGTCTACGATGC
>Ga0335078_10003586_pt1 | contig 23086 bp, 18 predicted proteins | sample Lox_Sample_32_FD_206711 | JGI IMG/M metagenome (GOLD analysis project Ga0335078, IMG submission 206711) | Soil microbial communities from Loxahatchee National Wildlife Refuge, Florida, United States - Lox_Sample_3.2 | ecosystem: Environmental > Terrestrial > Soil > Wetlands | place: USA... | reverse complement strand
CTTCTCGCAGCCCGTTCACCAGCACTGCCGGATCGGAACTGCCCCGCACGGCGATCGACATGGTGTTAATCGACACGGGCGTCTGCGCGACCGCCCACCAAAGCGCCATCTCCGCTGCCGGGCTTTCGGGCTTGTCCTTCACATCGCCGACGATGCCGACGATCGTCATCCAGTCCTTCTCTTTCGGAGTATCGTCGAACGTGATTCGTTTCCCGAGCGCATCTTCGTGGGGCCAGTAGCGCCGCGCCATGCTCTGATTGACAATCAGCGCCGGCCGCGCCTGGATGGTGTCGTCCGCGGTAAAGAAACGGCCACGGATCAGCGGGATGCCCATGGCACGGAAGTAATCCGGACTGGCCACGTGATAGCGCGCGTGGAACTCTTCGTGGGGCGCCGGCTTCTTTCCTTCGATGGTGAAGCCGCCGATGTTGTCGTCATAGCCCGTCCAGGGCAGATCCGTGCCCACGCCGGCGGCGCGAATCCCCGCGACGGAATTCAGGTTTGTGAGGAGCCGGTCATAAAAACGTATAGTCTCCACAGGCTTGTACTTCTCATCCGGCAGCGAAATGCTGGCGGTCAGGAGGTGTTCGGGGCGAAAGCCGGGATCCATGAGCAGGTTTACGAAGCTGCGGAGCATGAGGCCGGCGCCAATGAGCAGAATGCAAGCCAGGCTGACTTCCGCGACAACCAGCAAGTTGCGCAGGCGAAGATGGCGTCCGCCGCTGGTGGCGCCGCGCCCGCCGTCCCGCAGGCTTGGTTGCAGATCCACGCGGGCGGCTTGCAGGGCCGGCGCTAGCCCAAAGAGGATGCCGGTCGCCAGCGCGATCAGCAACGTAAATGCGAAGACCGCCGTATTCACGTGGATCGTATCGGCGCGCGGGAAGCCGGCGGGTAGCAACGAGACTAACGTCCGGACACCTGCCACGGCCAAGGCCACGGCCAGGCCGCCTCCGAGCATGGCCACCAGCAGGCTCTCGGTGAGCATCTGCTGCACCAGGCGCGCTTTTCCCGCGCCCAGCGCCGCACGCACCGCGATTTCGCGCTGCCGCGCCGTCGCCTTGGCCAGCAACAGGTTCGCCGTATTGGCGCAGGCGATCAGAAGCACCAGGGCCACCGCACCCAGCAAGACCAGGAGCAGACGCTGGCTGGGTCCCACGATCTCCTGATAAAGCGGAACCACCAGCGCCTGCCAGCCCTCCAGCGCATCTGGATGTTCGCGGCGTATCTGCGCCATCAGAGCATTCATCTCGGCCTGCGCCTGCGCGGCGGTAACACCTTCGTTCAGCCGCCCGATGACTTCCATATAGTGCGAGCCACGCTGGGCGGGATCGCCGCGGAAGGTGAAGGGCGACCAAAGGTCCACCGTTTCGCCGTGCGCCAGTCCGTGGTATTCATTTCCGGGATGATCGGCGCCGGGCGGCATGACACCGACCACGGTAAACGGCTGCGCTTCCAGCACGATCTTTTGCCCGAGAATCCGAGGGTCTGCTGCGAAGCGGGTGCGCCATAACCGGTCGCTCAGGATCACCAGTCTGCCGTTGCCCTGGATTTCGTCGTTGGCGTCGAACTCCCGTCCGCGCGCGGGGGCGATGCCGAGTACCCGAAAAAATCCGGCGGTCACTTGGAAGCCCGCGAATCTCTCCGGCTGGCCGGCTCCGGAAAGCTGGAGATCGGCGCGCGTGAAGCCGGCCAGGCACTGGAAGGAGTGAAGGAGCCGGCGGAAGTCGCGAAAGTCGAAAGGGTTCAGCGGGAACTTGGCATAGTTCGCGCTGTGGAAGAAGACGCGCACGATGCGGTCCGCGTCCGGGTAGGGCAAGGGCCGTAACAACACGCCGTCGACGACGCTGAAGATCGCGCTGTTGGCGCCGATGCTCAACGCGAGCGTGAGCACGATCACCACGGTGAAGCCAGGATTCTTTCCCAGCATGCGCAAGGCGTATCGCACGTCGCGCCAGAGATTTTCGATATAGCCGGTGCGTCGCATATCGCGGCATTCCTCCTGGATTTGCGCCAGGCCGCCAAGCTGGCGGAGCGCGGCGCGGCGCGCTTCAGCGGGCGGCATGCCGCCGGCGCGGTTCTCGTCAATCTGCCGTTCCAAATGGAACCGCAATTCCCGATCGAGCTCGCGCTCGACCCGCTGGCGGCGCGCCAGGGAGCGCAGGCGCATGCGGAAGATATCCCACCTGCGTTGCAATTCCATGGCTCCTCCCTACGCCATGCGGATCACGAGCCCGACGGCGTTCGACAGGCGATCCCACTGCGCCAGCTCTTTTTCCAATTGTCCGCGGCCGGCCTTGGTCAACTCGTAGAACTTCGCTTCGCGGCCCGTTTCCGTGGTGCGCCACGAAGCGCGGATCCAGCCCTGCTGCTCCAAACGGTGCAGCGCCGGGTACAGAGCTCCCTGGGTGACCTGCAGCGCGTTCTGGCTAACCTGCTCGATACGCTTGGCGATGGCCCAGCCGTGCATCGGTTCAGCCGAGATGGTGGTGAGGATCAGGAGGTCCAGCGTGCCCTGGATCAAGTCGGACGGTTTGCTCATGCGGATGCCTAATTGAATTATAATCGATGCCTAAGCCGATTACAATACGGCGGGCGGGCCCGAACCGCCGGGCCTCCCGGAATCTGAGACAATAGGCACCAGCTATGCCGTGTCTGGTCTTTCTTGTGGTTCTGGCGTTTCCGCGCGTGGTGCTGGTGCTGATGTTCCTGTTCTCGAATTATCTGGAACGCGCCTATCACGGCCTCATCGTTCCGCTGCTCGGATTTCTCTTTCTGCCGCTCACTACGCTGTCGTACGCGTGGATGCACAACACGCATCGGCCGATGGAAGGCATCAATCTGATCGTGCTGGTTGTGGCGGTGATCATCGATCTGGGCGGCCTGGGTGGGGGCGAATACCACCGCCGGTATCGGGATTAGCCGCTTGCGTTCCACGACGTCTGCGCGCGAAGCGTGGCGAGTTGGGGCTCGCCGCCCGGCGAACTGAAGTTCGGCTGCCTGAAGTTTGCGCCGCGGCCTTGTGGAAAGCGGACTGGCCATAACGCCAGGATCGCGCCAGAATCTACCTATGGAGCCTTTCCCCGTAGTTCGCCAGACGTGGACGCCCGGCGATAGCCGCGAAGTGGAGGTCTCGCGCCTCGACCGGCAGATCGGGGTCGAGTACGATTCCTACCGGCGCGTCTACCTGGCGGATGGCCATGAGTGGACGATCACCGGCCAGATGGCCCGCGAGGACGGCCGGAAATATTACATCCTCGAGTGCATTTCGTGAGCCGTCGGGCCGGGCTCTTTCTCAGGGTTCTGGGCCTGGTCTACCTGATCGCGTTCCTTTCGTTCGGCGCGCAAGCCGAAGGCCTGATCGGATCGCGGGGCATCCTGCCGGCCGCCGATTACTTGCGCGGCCTGCGGGCGGCCATGGGCGCGCGCGCGTACGCGTATGCTCCCACGGTGTTCTGGGCGAATTCGAGCGACCTCGCACTGCGCATCGCGTGGATCGCGGGCGCGGCGATCGCCATCATTCTGACTCTCGGTTTCTTGCGGCGGACGTGCCTGGTCCTGCTCCTGGCTCTTTACCTGTCGATCTCCGTCGCCGGGCAGGATTTTTGGTCCTTCCAGTGGGACATCCTGCTTACCGAAACCGGTTTTCTGGCGATCTTCCTGGACAGCTCGCCGGGCCGGGCGTGGCTCTTTCGATGGCTCCTGTTCCGGCTGATGTTCATGTCCGGCGCCGTAAAGCTGCTGAGCGGCGATCCTACGTGGCGCGACCTGAGCGCGCTCGAATATCACTACCTGACGCAGCCGCTGCCCACGCCCATCGCCTGGTTCATGTATCAACTCCCCGGTTGGTTTCAGAGGATGTCCACGGCCTTTGTCCTTGGCGTGGAATTGCTGGCGCCGTTTCTGATTTTCGCGCCGCTCCGTTTTCGGCACGCCGCGGCGGGCCTGCTGATTGGCCTCCAGGTGCTGATCCTGCTGACGGGCAATTATGCGTACTTCAATCTGCTCGCGATCGCGTTATGCGTCTTTCTGTTCGCGGACCCGGCCCCGCGCCTGGCGCGGCTTGAAACGCGCGCGCACCGCGGCGTCACGCTGGCAGTGGCCGCATTCGTGCTGGTCACCAGCGGCCTGCAATTCCTCGAGATGTTCTCGTTCCCCTTGCCGGAGCTCGCACGGAATTACCTGGTTCGGATCTCCCCGTGGCGCCTCGTCAATACCTACGGCTTGTTCGCCGTGATGACCACGACCCGGCCGGAGATCGTGGTGGAAGGCTCCAACGATGGCACGCACTGGCTTGCTTATGAGTTCCGTTACAAGCCGGGCGACGTGAAGCGCGCGCCACCCTGGGTCGCACCGCATCAACCGCGGCTCGACTGGCAGATGTGGTTCGCGGCCTTGGGTAGCGCGGAGCAGAATACGTGGTTCTACAGCTTCGCGGCCCGCCTGCTCGAGGGATCCCCGCCAGTGGTGGGATTACTGGCAAGCAATCCGTTTCCGGGAGGCCCGCCGCGCTATGTGCGAGCGCTGGTGTACGACTACCGGTTCACCGATTTTGCCGCGCGCCGATCGACCGGCGCCTGGTGGCGGCGCCAGGAGCAAGCCACTTATCTGCCCGCCATCGCTCTCCGCCAGCCCGCGGCAGCGCGCTGACGGGACCCCAAACTTACAAGAAATCGGCAAGCGTGTGCCAGCCGCGTTGGGCGAGCCGGGATGGGCAATCCGGCCCACGCACAAGAACGGTGTCGACTGTCTCGGCGGCGTCTCGTACCAATAGTGCGGCAAGGCCTGTTCCACCGGCGCAAGCTCCGTTAAACTGACAGGTAAGGAGGGATGCCGTCTTGGCCACCATTACCACCGGACGCGCCGCCGCTATCGAGAAGTGGCAGGGGTTGGATCCCGAGCAGCTCATCACCGCCTTTCGGATCATGCAGACGGCGCGCCGCCTGGACGATCGCGAAATCGTTCTCAAACGGCAGAACCGCATCTTTTTCCAGATTAGCGGGGCCGGGCATGAAGCGGTCGAAGTGGCCGCCGGTATGTGCCTGCGCCCTGGCCACGATTGGATCTACCCTTACTATCGGGACCGCGCCTTGTGCCTGGCGCTGGGTGTGACGCCGTACGAGATGCTGCTCCAGGCCGTGGGCGCCGCCGCGGACCCGGCTTCGGGCGGCCGCCAGATGCCCTCCCACTGGAGCCACTCCCGGCTGCACATCGTGAGCTCCTCCTCGCCCACCGGAACCCAGTTCGTTCAGGCGGTTGGTTGCGCCGAGGCCAACCGTTACCTGGAACCCGATGGCGGCGGTGTCACGCTGGTGGCGGGCGGCGAGGGCTCGACCAGCGAGGGCGAGTTCTGGGAATCGTTGAACGCGGCATGCCTGATGCGGCTGCCGCTGATCTTCCTGATCGAGGATAACGGCTACGCCATCTCGGTCCCCGTCGAGTGCCAAACGGCGGGCGCGAACATCTCTGCCCTGGTCACCGGCTTCCCGGGGCTATTCCAGCAGGAAGTCGATGGCTGCGACTTCCTGGCCTCCTATCAAGCCATGAAGGCTGCCGTCGACTGCTGCCGGCAAGGGCACGGTCCGGCGCTGCTTCACGCGCACGTGATCCGGCCCTACTCCCATTCGCTCTCGGACGACGAGCGCCTCTACAAATCCGGCGCCGAGCGGCAGGCGGAGCAGGCCCGCGATCCGCTGACGCGCTTTCCCCGGCTGCTGCTCGACGAAGGCGTGCTCGACGAAAACGCTCTGCGCCGCATTACGCTCGAAATCGATCGGGAATTGCATGAAGCCGCCCAGCAGGCTCTGCGCGCAGATCCCGCGCCGCGCGATTCCGCCATGCGGCACCTGTACTCGGAGAAGATCGATCCCACTTCCGAGGAGTTCCGCGCGCCCGCTCAGTTCCACGGCGAGCCAAAAACGATGGTCGATCTGCTCAACGCCACGCTACACGAGGAAATGCGCCGCGATCCTTTAATCGTGGCCTTCGGCGAAGACGTGGCGGATTGCAGCCGCGAAACGAATCTGGCCGAGGTGAAGGGCAAGGGCGGCGTCTTCAAGGTCACCCACGGCCTGCAATCGGAATTCGGCGGACAGCGCGCCTTCAACACCCCGCTGGCCGAAGCCGCCATCGCCGGCCGCGCCATCGGCATGGCGACCCGCGGCCTCAAGCCTGTCGCCGAGGTTCAGTTCTTCGATTACATCTGGCCGGCCATGATGCAGATCCGCGACGAAATGGCGACGCTGCGCTGGCGCTCGAACGGAGCCTTCGCCTGCCCGCTCGTGCTGCGCGTTCCCATCGGCGGATACCTCAACGGCGGCGCCATCTACCACAGCCAGTGCGGCGAGGTCGCGTTCACGCATCTTCCCGGACTGCGCGTGGTGATGCCGTCCAACGCGCTGGATGCTTGCGGCCTTTTGCGCACCGCGATTCGCTGCGACGATCCGGTTCTGTTTTTGGAGCACAAGCGCCTCTACCGCGAGCCCTACAACCGGTCGCCGCACCCCGGGCCCGACTACACCATTCCGTTCGGCAGCGCACGCATCGTGAAGCCCGGCGCCGATCTTACGATTGTTACGTATGGCGCGCTCGTGCAGAAATCGCAGCAAGCCGCGCTGCAAGTCGAGCGAAAAAATCAAGACCTCACGGTGGAAGTGATCGACCTGCGCTCGCTCGCACCCTTCGACTGGAGCGCCATCCGCACGTCCGTGGAGAAGACCAACCGCGTCATCATCGCGCACGAGGACTGCCTTTCGTTCGGATATGCCGCGGAAATCGCCGCGCGCATCGCCGACGAACTATTCGACCGTCTGGACGCGCCGGTCCGCCGGGTGGCCGCGCTGGATACGTGGGTCGCCTATCAGCCGCAGGTGGAGAATGCGATTCTGCCGCAGGTGGAAGACCTGGTCGCTGAGATGGAGCGCCTGCTGGCGTATTGAAGCAGCGGCAGGGCGGGTTGGTGCGCTGGTAAATGGTCACGCCCGGGCGAGGGGGACTCCGAGCGCGATCGGCAAGCGCACAATCCGGCGCGTCCGCGATGAACACGCGAAGAGATGACCGCCATCGATGAGGGCTGGCGGCCCTCCGCGGCCTTGGCAACCGGTTGCATAGCGCGGATGCGCCAGCTCTCCGGTGATTGCCCTGACTTCTTCCTCACCGCGCAGGAACGGCGTGCGCGGTGTGCACGCTTTCCAACTCCGCCAACTTCTCCGCCGCCAGCGCCTTCACCTTCCGCACGCTGGCGAGCTTGATGTTTTCATAACCGCGAATCTGTTCCGGCAGGGCGGCGATCACCTTCGCGAGCGCCAGGCTTTCCGGCGACGCGTGATTCAAGCAGTCGCGCACGAGCTGTTCATACCAGCCGATCAGCGCGCGTTCCTCGCGGCGCACCTGCGCGTATCCGAACGGATCAAGGGGCGTGCCGCGCAGCGCTTTGAGAGACGCGAGCCCTCGCAGCGGTCCGCGGAACCAGCCGCCCAGCTTGAGCTTCTTTCGCATGCCCAAGGCGCGTAGCAGCGGCGGATGCAGGTTGTAGCCGATGGATTCCACCTGCTCCCACATTCCGCGTATCTGGGCCTCCCTGTGCGGATCGGTCAACAGGCGGGCTACTTCGTACTCGTCTTTATAGGCCATCAGCTTGTAGAGGTTGCGCGCGACGGTCTCCGCCAGGGCAGGCTGGCGCGATTCCACCTCGCGCACGAAAGCGGCGTAGCGTTCGGCGTAGGCCTGGTTTTGATAGCGTCGGAGTTCGGCGATGCGCCGCTCAACCGTGCCGGGCGCGGCTGCCTCAAGCTGCGGCGGCGCCAGCAGTGCTTCCACGGCCTGCGCGTCGTGATAATACTTGCGGCCCCACAGGAAGGCCTGTATATTGCGCTCCGCGTCCACTTTGTTCAGCCGGATGGCTTCCTCGATAGCGGCCGCCGAGATTGGGATCAGGCCGCCCTGATACGCGGCGCCAAGCAGGAAAATGTTCACGGCCATGTGACTGGCGAACAGCCCTTCGGCAAGGCGCGTGGCATCCAGAAACAGGTTGCGATCCTTGCGCGTGTAGGCGTTGATTTGATCGACCACGGCGCCCGGACCTTCCAGCCGCGCGCCGCCTCGTATGGCGTCGCCGGTAGGGACCTCCGCCGTGTTCACCACCGCGGCGGTACGCGACGGATCCGCGCGTTTCAGGTTGTCGGCGCTGCCGGCGCCCAGCAGGTCGAAGCCCAGCAGCAGGTCGGCATTGCCGTAGCCGATCTTGGCGGATGCTTCGATGGGCCGCTCGCTAAGGATGATGCTCGAAACGACGGCGCCGCCCTTCTGCGAAAGGCCGGTCTGATCGAGCGTGATCACCGAGAGCCCGTCGATCCAGGCTGCGGTGGCCAGCAGCGCGTTCACCGTCACCACGCCCGTGCCGCCGATGCCCGGCGCGAGGATCGAATACCGCTCGCCGATCTCCACGCGCGCGTGCGGCGGCGGCACTTCGGTATCCGGCAACTGCGGAATCTCTTGCCGGCGCTGTCCTGTGCCCGGCTTCAGTTTCACCGTCACGAACGACGGGCAATCGCCCAGCGCGCACGAGTAGTCCTTATTGCAGGACGACTGATGGATGCGCGTCTTCGCGCCGAACTCGGTCATCACCGGATGCAGGCTCAGACAATTCGACTGGGTGACGCAATCGCCGCAACCTTCGCAGACTTCCTCGTGGATCACCAGGCGCAGCGTGGGTTCTTCCAGCTTGCCCCGCGATCGCAGGCGGCGCTTTTCGGCGGCGCATTGCTGATCGTAGATGATGGCGGTCACGCCGGGCAGTTGCTCGAACTCGCGCAGCACTGCCGGCAAGTCGTCGCGGTCACGCAGTTCGACGCCGGCGGCTAGCTTGACGCCCTGGTACCTGGTGAGGTCGTCGGTCAGCACCGTGATTTTGCCGACGCCTTCCGCCGCCAGCTTGAAGGTGAGCTCCGGCGCCGGCAGCGCGCCCGCGGCCTGTTGTCCGCCGGTCATGGCTACCGCGCTGTTGTACAGGATCTTGTAAGTGATGTTGACGCCCGCCGCGATGCATGCCCCTACGGCCAGCGATCCGGAGTGGAAGTAGGTGCCGTCGCCTATGTTTTGGAACAAGTGCCGCCGCTCGACAAACGGCGCCATGCCGATCCACGGCGCGCCTTCGCCGCCCATGTGGGTGAGGAACGTGTAGGCGTGGTGCGAGTGCTGAAGCTGCGCGGCCATCGCATGGCAGCCGATGCCGCCGCCGGCCATTTGCCCTTCCAGCAGCAGTGTGGAGCGATTGTGCGGGCAGCCGGAGCAGAAGGTCGGAAAACGCGCGGGGATCATGCGGCGGGCGCGGTTCTCGATTTCGTCGATGAGCTTGAGGCGGGCCAGCGCGCGGTCGCCGGCGGATGCGTGCGGCTCCGGAGCGGCGTGCAGCAGTTTCACCAGCACGGCGGTGATCAGCTCGGGATCGAGCTCGCCCACCGCCGGCAGCAGCGGTGCTCCCGCGGGGTCCTGCTTGCCGAAGATGGCCGGACGCTCGGCCAGGTTGTACAACGCCTCGCGGAGTTGCAACTCCAGAAAGCTGCGCTTCTCCTCGACCACCAGGATGAGTTGCAAGCCGCCCGCGAACTCGGCGGCGAAGTGCGGCTCGAGCGGAAACGTCATCCCGAACTTGGCGATGCGTACTCCCAGCCGCGCCAGGTCGTCGCGCCGCAGCCCCAGGTCGGCGAGCGCCTGCATCAGGTCGTAATAGGCTTTGCCGGCACTGGCGATTCCCAGCCATGCGCCGCCCGCCGCGCCGGAGCTGTAGTTCACTCTATTGAGCCGCGCAAATTCGCGCGCGGCTTCCAGGCGCCGGTACACCACTTCCGGCTCCAGCACCAGGGTCATCGGAATCAGCAGGCGCGGATCGACTTTCTTCTCGTATCCCTCGGGAATGCGGATCGCCAGGCGCTCGGGATTGACGTCCACGGTGGCGCCGCCATCGCAGACATTCGTCACCATCTTCATCGCCACCCACGCGCCGGAGAAACGCGAGAGCGCGATGGCCTGGAGACCGTAATCCAAAGTCTCCTGCGTGTTCCCCGGAAAGAACAACGGCATCGCGAAGTTGTAAAAGCTGAGGTCGCTCTGGTGCGGAATGGTGGAGCTCTTAGAGAGATGATCGTCGCCGCCCAACACCAGCGCCGCGCAATTCTTTCCCGTGCCGGCGATGTTGGCATGGCGCAGAATATCGCCGGAGCGGTCCACGCCGGGGCCTTTGCCGTACCAGATCCCCAGCACGCCGTCGTAGCGCGATTGTCCGAGCGCGTGATGAATCTGGCTGCCGAAGACCGAAGTGGCGGCCAGGTCTTCGTTCACGCCGGGCACGAAGTGGATGCGGTGCTCGTCGAGCAGGTGCTTGACGCGCGCGAGCGCCATATCGTAGCCGCCCAGCGGTGAGCCCTCGTATCCGGAAATAAACGCGGCGGTGTTGAGCCCGGCGCGGCGGTCGCGGCGCATCTGGTCCATGGGCAGACGCACCAGCGCTTGAATGCCGGAGAGGTAGACGGCGCCGTGCTCCTGCTCGTACTTGGAATCCAGCTTCACTTTGACAGCGGAGAGTGCTACTGAATTATATAATGCCCGGCAGCGTGGGCTGGCGACGACTGTGGTGCTGCTTCGCCGCTAAGATCGCCGTCGCGGAGTCGGTGATAAGATTCGAGCAAGCGTATCTGGCCGGCAAAAGAGCGACGATTCCGGAGCAGTTCCGCGGGCCAAAGGGGCGCCACAAAGCTATGTCGAAGACATCGAAGAAAACCGCGACCGCCGATAAGATCGCGGATCTGGCATCGCGGGGTGAGGACATTTCGGCCTATTTCACTAAGAGGTTCACCGTCGTGCGGCCGGTCCGCCGGGTCAAGCTGGATCTCAGGGAGGGCCTGCTGCGAGAGTTGGATCACTTCGCGGCCCGCCTCAAGCCCGGGCGGCAGGCAGCGAGGAGAAGGGCCGGTTAGCCGCTCGCCATCCGCAGGACTATTCGTCCATGTCACACTACCTGGCTTTCGACCTGGGCGCGGAGAGCGGGCGCGCCATGCTTGGCACAATCGACGCCGGCGAACTGGCAGTCGAAGAACTGCACCGCTTCCCGAATACGCCGGTGCGCGTTTTCGACGCGCTTTACTGGGATACGCTGCGCCTCTGGCACGAGATCCAGCGGGGCCTGGCGATCGCCGGCCGGGAACGCAAGTTGCCGCTCGACGGCATCGGCATCGACACTTGGGGAGTAGACTTCGCGCTGCTGGGCGTGGATGGCGCGCTGGCCGACAATCCTCGCCACTATCGCGACGCGCGCACCAACGGCGTGATGGAGCAGGTCTTCGCCATCGTGTCGCGCGCGGAAGTCTTCGCGCAGACCGGCATCCAGTTCATGCATCTCAATTCGCTCTACCAGCTCTATGCGCTGAAGCTGGCCGGATCGCCGGCGCTGGCCGCCGCGCGTACTCTGCTGTTCATGCCCGATCTGTTCAACTACTGGCTGACGGGCGTGGCACGCGCCGAGCTGACCATCGCCAGTACTTCGCAGTTTTACGATCCGCGACGGAAAACCTGGGCCACGGACATGTTGGAGCGGCTCGGCTTGCCGGCGCACATTTTGCCTGAGATTGTCGCGCCGGGGACCCGGCTGGGTCCGCTGCTCCATTCGGTGGCGGAGGCGGCGGGCCTGGGTGCGGTTCCGGTGTACGCAACCGGATGCCACGACACGGCGTCCGCCGTGGCCGCCGTGCCGGCCGAGGGCGGGAATTGGTGCTACATCAGTTCCGGCACGTGGTCGCTGATGGGCGCGGAACTAGAGGAGCCGATCATCAACGAGCAAGTGCTCGCGCAGAACCTGACCAACGAAATCGGCGCAACCGGCAAGGTCCGGTTTCTGAAAAACATCGCGGGGCTTTGGCTGCTGCAGGAGTGCCGCCGCGCCTGGGCGCTGGAGGGAAGCGAATACACCTACGACGATCTTGTGCGGCTGGCGGCGGGCGCGAAGCCGTTCTCCGCGATTATCAACCCGGACGCTTTTCTGGAGTCCGGCGATATGCCGCGAAAGATCGCGGAGCGTTGCCGGGCGGGCGGGCAAGCGGCGCCCGAGACTGCAGGCGAATTCACGCGCGCGATCCTGGAGAGTCTGGCGCTGCGTTACCGGCAGGTGCTGGAGAGTCTCGAATCGCTGGCCGGCCGGCGGTTCGATGCGATCCATATTGTCGGAGGCGGTTCGCGCAACGCGCTGCTCAACCAGTTCGTGGCGGATGCCACCAGCCGCAGGGTGGTCGCCGGACCCGCCGAAGCTACGGCGATCGGGAATATTCTGATTCAGGCGATGGGCGCCGGAGACCTCGCCGGCCTCGCCGATGCCCGCGCGGTGGTGCGCCGTTCGTTTCCGGTCGAATCGTACGCGCCCGGAAGCGAGGCCGGCTGGGAAGAAGCGTATCGCCGGTACCGGTCGTTGGGGTGATGCCGTCCGGCCGATCGAGCGCTCCTGCGGACGCCCGCCACCCCGTCGTAAAATAAGAGCACCCCTATGTTCAATAAGCTTCTCCCGTCGATCCTGCTATGTTCGGCCGCCTTTGCGCAACCCGCCGGCGTGGACATCCCTTATCAGAAATTCGTTTTGGACAACGGCCTGACTGTGATCGTCCACGAAGATCACAAGGCCCCCATCGTGGCCGTCAACATCTGGTATCACGTCGGGTCGAAGAACGAAAAGCCCGGCAAGACCGGCTTCGCGCATCTGTTCGAGCACCTGATGTTCGGCGGCAGCGAGAATTTTCACGGCCGGTACATCGACGCCATGGAGCGCGTCGGCGCCACCGACCTCAACGGCACCACCAACAACGACCGCACTAACTACTTCGAGGATGTCCCCACGTCGGCGGTCGATTACTCGCTCTTTCTGGAATCCGACCGCATGGGCCACCTGCTCGGGTCGTTCGATCAGAAGACGCTCGACCTGCAGCGCGGCGTTGTCCAGAACGAAAAGCGCCAGGGCGAGAATCAGCCTTACGGCGTCACCGAACAGCTCATCACGGAGAACACGTATCCGGCCGGCCATCCTTATTCCTGGACGGTGATCGGCTCGATGGAGGATCTCAACGCCGCGTCGATGTCGGACGTGAAGGAATGGTTCAAGACCTACTACGGCCCGTCCAACGCGGTCCTGGTGATTGCCGGCGACATCGATTTCGCCACGGCCAAGGAGAGGGTTCAGAAATATTTCGGCGACATCCCGGCCGGACCGCCCATCGGCAAGCAGGAAGTCTGGATCGCCAAGATGACCGGCACGCATCGCGGCACGGTGCAGGATCGCGTGCCGCAGGCCCGTCTTTACAAGGTCTGGAACGTGCCGCAATTCGGCTCGGCCGAGGCCGACTACCTGGACCTGGTGAGCGATTGCCTCACGCAAGGCAAAGTGTCGCGCCTCTATAAGCGCCTGGTTTACGACGACCAGATCGCCACCGAAGTGCGCGCCACAGTGGACGAAAACGAGATCGGCAGCCAGTTCTACATTACCGCGACCGCGCGTCCCGGCCAGGATCTTGCCAAGGTTGAAAAGGAAGTGGATGAGGAACTGGCGCGTTTCCTAGAAAGCGGCCCCACGGCGCAGGAACTCGAGCGCGTCAAGACGCAATATGTCGCCCGCTTCGTGCGCGGCGTGGACCGCATTGGCGGCTTCGGCGGCAAATCCGATGTGCTGGCGCGTGGCCAGGCGTTTGTGGGCGATCCCGATTTCTACAAAGTGCAGCTCAAGCGCATGCAGGAGGCCACGCCGGAGGATCTGAAGTCCGCCGCCCGGCGCTGGCTTTCCGATGGCGTCTACATTCTGGAAGTACATCCGTATCCGAGCTACAAAACCGCCACCGCAAGCGTGGACCGCTCGAAGATGCCGGAGCCCTCCACACCTCCCGAGCTGCGCCTCCCCAAGTTGCAACGCACCACGCTATCCAACGGCCTGAAAGTGATTCTGGCCGAGCGCCACGAGATCCCGGTAACGGACTTCTGGCTGCAAGTGGATGCCGGTTACGCGGCCGATCAGTTCGCGTCGCCCGGTACCGCCAGCATGACGGCGGCGCTGCTCGATGGCGGCACCGCCACGCGCAACGCGCTCCAGATCAGCGAGCAGGCGGCTCTGTTGGGAGCGCAATTGCGCGCCAGCTCCAGCCTGGATACGGCGACCGTGTACCTATCCGCTCTAAAAAGCAACCTGGACCGCTCGCTCGAATTGTACGCCGACGTGATCTTGCATCCCTCGTTTCCGGAAGAGGATTTCCGGCGGCTGCAAAAGCAGCGGATCGCAGCCATCCAGCGCGAGAAGGTCACGCCCGTTCCCATGGCTTTGCGGGTTTTCCCGGGCCTGCTCTATGGCGGCCAACACGCCTACGGCAATCCATTGACAGGCACCGGCACGGAAGCCAGCGTCTCCAAGCTCACCCGCGGGGACCTGGCGCGGTTCCACAACACATGGTTCAAACCTAACGACTCGACCCTTATCGTGGCCGGCGACACGACTCTCAGCGAGCTGACCCCGAAGCTCGAACGCCTGTTCGACGGGTGGAAGGCGGGCGAAGTGCCGAAGAAAAACATCGGCACGGTGGAATATCGGCCGAAGCCGGTGGTGTACATTCTGGACCGGCCCGGCGCCATCCAATCCTTTATCCTGGCCGGCGAGATCGCGCCGCCGCGCAACAATCCGGATGAGATCGCGATCGAAACGATGAACAACATCCTGGGCGGGAACTTCGGCGCGCGCATCAACATGAATCTGCGCGAGGACAAACACTGGTCCTACGGCGCGCAGAGTTTTTTCTGGAATGCCCGCGGCCAGCGGCCCTTCATCGTGTTTGCGCCGGTGCAAACCGACAAGACCAAGGAATCGCTGGCGGAGATCAACAAGGAATTTCGCGGCATTTTGGGCGAGAAACCGCCCTCACTTGAGGAACTGGCTAAGGTCCAGGCCAACGAGACGCTGAGCCTGCCGGGTTCGCGCGAGACCATCGAAGAAGTGGGCCAGTCGATTGAGACTCTGGTCGAATACGGTTTGCCCGACGACTATTACGACAAATACGCGGGGCGCGTGCGGGCCTTACAAATCTCGGACATGGTAGCCGCCGCCAAGAGCGTGGTCCGGCCCGATAATCTGGTTTGGGTGGTGGTCGGCGATCGCGCGAAAATCGAAGCTGGCGTGAGGGAGCTGAATCTCGGCGAAGTAAAGCTCCTGGATGCGGACGGCAAGCCGATCTAAGAGCCTGTTGAGAACGCAGGGGACCGCTTGCTCCGGCTCAGAATCGCATCGTTGCGTCTCCCGCAATTCACCGAGCCGCGGCCGTGAGGGCGCGGACTCCAGAGCCCGACGCTCCTGGTCTGGACAAGGGACGGGTGCGGTCCGATGACCGTTGCCGGTCGCGAATTCCCGCGTGGCCGAAGCCCACGGCGGCGAGTTGCAGCACGCGCTGAGGAGGAATGGATGGCGGCCAGCCGGTTTCGAAGCGGCGATCGCCCCAGCCGCACCGCCGAATACATGGCGCTGTTTCGGGCCGTGGAGACCGCCGGGCGGGCGGACCGCCGTCTGTTCGAGGACCCCTACGCCCAGGCGATGCTATCGGGGCCGCTCCGCGCCGTGGCGGCGTTCGCCAGGTTGCCCTTGGCGGGCCGGCTCGTGCCCTGGGCGCTCGATTTCGGATGGCCGCACACGCGCAGCTCCGGTGTAGTGCGCACGCGGCTCATCGACGATCTGGTGCGGCGGGCGTTGCATGCCGGCGCCAGCCAGTTGGTGCTCCTCGGCGCCGGCTTCGACAGCCGTCCTTACCGCCTTGACGAAGCCCGGAGCGTGGCGGTTTTCGAAGTCGATCATCCAGCCACGCAAAACGCGAAGCGCGCGCGGCTGATAGCCCGGCTCCGGCGGCTGCCCGATCATGTCCGCTTCGTGCCGGTCGATTTCGAAGCCGGCGATTTGGAGCAAGCCCTGGCAGCGTCCGGCTTCCACGTCCACGCCTCGTCGGTGGTTGTGTGGGAAGGCGTGGTGAGCTATCTGACCCCGGCCGCCGTCGAGCGGAATTTCCGCCTGCTGGCGCGCCTTCTGTCGCCGGAGAGCCTGGTGATCTTCACGTATGTGCATCGCGGCGCCCTCGACGGATCGTTGGCGTTTCCCGAAGCCCGCCGCTGGAAGTCGCGGGTGCGGCGCAGCGGTGAGCCGTTCATTTTCGGCTTCGATCCGGAGCGGCTCGCCGCTTATCTGGGGCCGCACGGCTTCACCCTGGTGAGCGATGTATCGGCGGCGGACGCCGCGAAAGTTTTCTGCGCATCCGGGCAGCGGCGCGAATCCGGATCGGAACTCTACCGGATCGCGTCCGCCCGGCGGCAGCCTTATAATGAATCTTATGTCTGAAATTGCCCTGGACCGCCGCCATTTCCTGCGCGGTATTTCCGCCGCAACGGCGCTTTCCTATTCGCGCGTAATCGGCGCCAACGACCGCGTCCATGTGGGCGTGATCGGCTGCGGCGATCGCGGCCGCTACGACATGGGGAACTTCCTCAAAGCGAAGGCCGATGTGGTGGCGGTGTGCGATATCTATGGCGCGCAGATCGACCTGGCCCGCCAGAACGCGCCGGGCGCCAAGGACTTCAAGGATCATCGGGCGCTGCTCGAAATGAAGGAAGTGGATGTGGCCCTGATCGCCACACCCGACCACTGGCACGCGCAGACCGCCATTGACGCGCTCAATTCCGGCAAGGACGTCTACGTGGAAAAGCCGCTCACCAGGACCATCGAAGAAGGTCCTCTCATCGTCAAGGCCGCGCGGGTGAACGAACGCATCTGCCAGGTGGGCATGCAGCAGCGCTCCGGGCAGCACTATCTGCAGGCCAAACGCGAGTACTTCGACACCGGCAAGCTCGGGAAGATTACGCTGGCCCGCACCTGGTGGCATGGCAACGGCTATCACCTGCGGCGGGCGCCGGCGTCCCTGCAGACCAAGCCCTCGAATCTCGATTGGGCGCATTTCCTGGGCCCGCTGAAATGGCGCGATTACGATCCGCAGCAGTATTTCAACTGGCGCGCGTATCTGGATTTCGGCGGCGGCCAGGTTACCGACCTGTTCACCCATTGGATCGACGTCGTGCACATGTTCATGGGCCAGGACGTCCCGGTTTCGGCGTCCGCGGCGGGCGGCGTCTACAAGTACAAGGACGGCCGCACGGCGCCGGATACCATCAACGTCCTGCTGGAGTATCCAGCCGAGTTCACCGCCACCTTCGAGGCGACCTTGGTTCCTGGCATCAACGGCGCCGCGGTCGAGATCTGCGGCACCGATGGCCGCCTTTGGATCGATCGCGGCCGCTACGAGTTCCACCCGGTGGGACGCGGCGCGCAACCCACCATCGTCCGGGCTTTCAGCAACCTGGACGAGGACCACGTCAACAACTTCCTGGAGTGTGTGCGCTCCCGCAAGTTGCCCAACGGCGATGTACTGATTGGCCACCGCTCCGCGCAAGCATCGCACCTGGGCAACATTTCGTACATGCAGAAGCGGCGCATCGATTTCGATCCGGTGCGCGAAGAGATCCTGCCGTTCTGAGAGGAAGGCGTTTCTCGAGGCAACTGAATGAGTTGCCGTGTCCGGGTCTGACCCTTACTCTAACGATCGGTTCCGCAAGGCCAGGCGGTATTCCCGCCTTTCCCCGGCTTCGCGGTAACGGCGCTGTTCTTCTTCGCTCTCCGGAATCGCGGGCGGCACGCTGATGGGCCTCCCGCTTGCGTCGAGCGCCACGAACGTAAGATAAGCCGAGCAGGTGTGCAACTTTTCACCCGTCATCAGATCTTCCACCATCACTTTGACCCCTACTTCCATGGAAGTGTGAAACACCCGGTTGACCTGCGAATGCAGCACGATCAACTGGCCAATATGAATGGGATGCAGGAAGTTCATGTGGTCGAAGGAAGCGGTAACCACGGGCCTGCGCGCGTGCCGCATGGCGGCCATGGCGCCTGCCAGATCCACCAAATGCATCACTTTGCCGCCCAGTACGTTGCCGAGGCCGTTGGCGTCAGTCGGCAAAGCCAGCTCCGCATACTCCGACACGGAATCGCGCACCGGCTTCCCCAGGCCGCGATCAGGCGCGCTCATCCGGTCGAATCCTGCTTGCGCCTTAAGTAACTGCTCAGATAAGCGTGAGCTTGTTGCGCGATGCGGGCATCCGGGTGCGCCGTCGTGAAGCAGCCGTCCGCGCGCGAATATTCGAGCGGCCCGTGGGCGAACGGAAGATGATCCTTTTCCACTACCCATGAGATGCGGATCACGCCGTCCTGGTCGCGCGCGATCGTGAAGCGCACCGCGTCGGGCCCGCCGCCGGGAAAATGTCCGCATTTCTCCTTGGCGTAGCCGAAATTGCAGAGTTGCTGCAGGGTGCCTGGATCGGGCCGCCATTCGCTTTCCGGCTCGGCCTGGCAGATCCCGCACCAGGCGTCGCCCAGCGGCATCGGCGCTGCTTTCTGCCCGGCAACCGGTGGCACGCGTTCGACCGGGTAGAAACAAGGACACGCCATTGGCAGGTATGGTACCACAGGGGTATGAGCAACCGGCTGGAAGCGTTGAAGACCATGGTGGCACAGAACCCCAACGACAGTTTCTCGCGATACGGGCTGGCGATGGAGTACGCCCGATCCGGCGATCTGGAGCAGGCCATTGCGGAATACCGCGCCCTTCTGGCCGCCAATCCGAACTACCCGGCGGCGTACTATCACGGTGGGCAGGCGCTTGAGAAACTAGGCCGCCGGGAGGAGGCGCGGACGCTTTACGGGCAGGGGATCGAGGCCACTACGCGCCTCGGGGATCTACATACGCGCAGCGAAATTCAGGCCGCGTTAGACGAGCTCGGTTAGTTAGCGGACCGCGGATGGAACCTGAACCCGGCGCAGACAGCCGCCATCGAAATGCGACTGACTGCGGCGCCGGAGCGGTTCGCTGCGGCGCTGGCGCCGTGACCGCGCTTGCTTCTATTGCCGGCTTCGCAACCGCGCCGCAAGATCCGCCGCCCGTACGAACTCCTCCTGCGCGCGTCTTGTGCGCAGGTTCTCGCGAAGCAGCTCCAGCTCGTTGAGATACGCCGTGAGCGCCTGCTCGATCGCTTCCGTGTTTGTGGCCAGTATGTCGCGCCACAGATCGTACGCGCTGAGCGCCAGGCGCGTGCTGTCGATCAAGCCCGGCCCGGCCACCTGCAAATCGGCTGGCGCGGTCAGATTGTCCGCCAGGGTAGCGGCCAGTGCGGTGGAAGCAAGCTGCGGCAGATGCGAGGTGAACGAAACCAGCCGGTCATGCTCGGCCGCGCCCAGGACCACGGGCTTCGCGCCAATGCGCCCCAGCCACTCGACGAACGCGCACGCGGCCGGCGTCTGCAATTCGTCCGGCGAGGCCGGCGTCAGCACGTAGGTACGGCCGCGGAATAGATCCGCTTCCGCTTCCGCCACGCCGCGGGTCTCCTTCCCGGCGAGCGGATGCCCTCCCAGGAACTGGCAGCGCCGCACCAGTTTGCGCGCCTCGGTTACGATGGCGTGCTTGGTGCTGCCCGCGTCGGTAATCAGCGACTGCGGCCGCACCAGGGGATCGAGATGGTGCAGCGTATCCAGAATGCGTCCGATGGGTTGTGCCAGATAAAGCAGGTCCGCCTCGCGCGCGGCTTGTTCGAGCGTCGCGCCACGGTCGATCGCGCCGCGTTCCAGCGCTACGCGAATGGTGGCCTCCGAACTGACGCCCAGGATCGCGCCGGGGAAGCCCGCCTTCTTCAGCGCAAGCCCGAAGGATCCGCCGATCAACCCTACACCGACGATCGCGACCGTATCCATCGTCGTTCCGCCGTCAGATCGTGCGGCCTACCGCCGGCGCGATGATGCGCAACTGGCTCATCAATTCTTCGAACTGTTCGGGGCGCAGCGATTGCGCGCCATCGCTCAGCGCGTGGTCGGGATCCGGGTGTACTTCGATCAGCAACCCGTCCGCCCCGGCAGCCACGGCTGCGCGCGCCATCGGCGCTACCTTATCCCGGCGGCCCGTGCCGTGCGACGGATCGGCCACCATGGGCAGGTGCGAAAGCTTCTTCACCACCGGGATCGCCGAAATATCCATCGTGTTGCGCGTATAAGTCTCGAAAGTGCGGATGCCGCGCTCGCACAGGATCACATCGTAGTTGCCGCCGGCCAGAATGTATTCCGCGGAGAGCAGCAGTTCTTCGATCGTGGCGGAAATACCGCGCTTCAGCAGGATTGGCTTGCGCAGCTTGCCAAGCTCGCGCAGCAGGTTGTAGTTCTGCATGTTGCGTGCTCCGACTTGCAGAATGTCCGAGTACTCGGCCACCAGCGGGATCTGGGTCTGATCCATCACCTCGCTGACCACCAGCAGGCCGTTGCGGTCCGCCGCCGCGCGCAGCATTTGGAGTCCTTCGCCGCCCAGGCCCTGGAAGCTATACGGTGAAGAGCGCGGTTTGAAAGCGCCGCCGCGGATCACGCTGGCGCCCGCGCGCGCGACCTGCTGCGCGACGCAATCGATCTGCTCCCGGCTCTCCACGCTGCAAGGGCCGGCCATCACCACCACCCGATCGCCGCCGATCGAAACCCTGCCCACCTTGACCACCGTGCCGCCGGGGTTGAAATTGCGGCTGGCCAGTTTGTAGGGCGAGGCGATGCGATGCGCCTCCTTGACGCCCTCGAGCGCCTCGAACATCTCGAGGTCCACATCGACCTTGGGCCCCACGCCGCCAAGCACGGTGTGCATGACGCCCGTCGACCGGTGCACGTCGTATCCTTCGGCCACCATGCGATCGATGACCGCCTGAATCTGAGCCTCGGTGGCCCCCTGTTGCATGACGACTAACATTTATGACTCTCCGTCTACGCTGGTTTCCATGCGAATTCGTTGTATAGTGCGCATCTCGTCGATGATGCGTTCGAAGATGCGCTTGACGGCATCGGGCGTGAGCGGGCCGCTATTATGAGTGGTCACGTTATCAAAGACCTGATCTTCGCGCTTGGGTTCGTAGATCGGGAATTTCGCCGCGCGCTTGACGCGGCCAATCTGCTCGACGACGCGCGTGCGTTCGTTGAGCAGCTCGAGCAGGCGCAGATCCACCGCGTCGATCAACACACGGTAGTCCTCCAAAGCCTGCAGGGCGTCTTCCCGAGTCATCGCGACTCCGTGGCCGCCCGCATGTCGAAGCCATGCTTCAGCTCTCGCACGAAGGATTCCAGTTGGATTTCGAGCGATGGATTGTCCAGATTTCGCTCGATCAGGCTAACGATGGCGCTGCCCACCACCACGGCCTCGACGTGCCTGCCCAGTTCGGCCACGTGCTCCGGACGCGACACGCCGAAGCCGACCGCCAGCGGCAGATCGGTGACGGCCCGCACGGATTTAACCAACGGGCCGATCGCGGCGGAGAGGGATGCGCGTTCGCCGGTGACGCCGGTGCGCGAAACCAGATAGACGAAGCCCGTCGAGTATTGCGCCACCAGCCGCAGGCGCCGCCCGGTGCTGGTCGGCGCGGCCAGAAACACGGTGTCGAGCCCGTGCCGCCGCATGGCGGCGACGTACTCGCCGGCCTCCTCCACGCTGGCATCGGTGAGCAGGCACCCATCGATGCCGCACTCCGCCGCGTCGCGCGCCAGCGCATCCAGGCCGTAGCGCACCACCGGGTTCAGGTACGTAAACAACAGCAGCGGAATTTCGGAATTGCGGCGGATTTCCTCGGCGATTCTCAGCACCTTGCGCAGCGTGGCGCCGGCTTCGAGCGCCCGCTGCCCGGCGCGCTGGATCACGGGACCGTCCGCGATGGGATCCGAGAAAGGCACGCCCAGCTCGATCAGGTCTGCGCCGCCGCGTTCCAGCGCCTCCACCAGCGCGGGCGTGCGGTCGGGCGATGGGTCTCCGGCAGTAAGGAAGGCGATCAGACCTCTGCGGCCGGCTTGTTTCAGACGATCGAACATGCGCCCGATGCGAGTGTTCATGTTAGTTGCCACGTGGCGCAAGCTTCAGCTTGCTCGGGCGAGCTGCAGCTCGCCGGCTAAAACGTGCGCCACTCCGTTAAGCCTCCAGCTCCTTCATGTTTTCCCGGTAAATATCGATGTCCTTGTCGCCGCGCCCGGACATGTTGACGATGTAAACCCGATCCCGGTCCGCCGGTGCGCGCCGAACGGCCTCGGCCACCGCGTGGGCCGATTCAAGCGCGGGAATCAGACCTTCGGTACGGCACAGCAGGCGCGCCGCGTCGAGCGCTTCCGCGTCGCTGGCGGCCACATACTCCGCGCGATGCTCGTCGTGCAGCCAGGCGTGCTCGGGTCCGATGAGCGCATAATCCAGCCCCGCGGAAACCGAGTGCGTAAGCGAAACCTGACCGTCGTCGTCCTGCAAAAGATAGCTCCGCGCCCCGTGCAGCACGCCAGGCGCTCCGCCCCGAAATCGTGCGGCATGCTCGCCGAGGGTCGGGCCGCTTCCCCCGGCTTCGACGCCGATCAGCCGCACGGCTTCATCCGGAAGAAACGCGTGAAAGATGCCGATCGCATTGCTGCCCCCGCCGACGCACGCGAAGATCGCATCGGGCAGGCGCTTCTCCTTTTCCACGATCTGGCGGCGGGCTTCCTCGCCGATCACTTTCTGGAAACCGCGCACCATGATCGGGTAGGGATGCGAGCCCAGCGCGGAGCCCAGTAGATAGTAAGTCGTGCTGACGTTGGTCACCCAGTCGCGCATGGCTTCGCTGATGGCGTCCTTGAGCGTGCGGCTGCCGGTCAGAACCGGTGCGACTGTTGCGCCCAGCAAGCGCATACGGAAGACGTTGAGGCGCTGGCGGCGCATGTCTTCCTCGCCCATGTACACGACGCACTCCAGGCCCAGCAGCGCGCAAACGGTGGCCGTCGCGACGCCGTGTTGTCCGGCGCCCGTCTCGGCGATGATGCGCCGCTTGCCCATACGCCGCGCCAGCAGCCCCTGCCCCAGGGCATTGTTGATCTTGTGCGCGCCGGTGTGCAACAGATCTTCGCGCTTGAAGTAGATGCGCGCGCCGCCCAATGTTTCCGAAAGCCGCCGCGCGTAATAGAGCG
>Ga0335078_10003585_pt1 | contig 23089 bp, 21 predicted proteins | sample Lox_Sample_32_FD_206711 | JGI IMG/M metagenome (GOLD analysis project Ga0335078, IMG submission 206711) | Soil microbial communities from Loxahatchee National Wildlife Refuge, Florida, United States - Lox_Sample_3.2 | ecosystem: Environmental > Terrestrial > Soil > Wetlands | place: USA... | reverse complement strand
CAGTGCGACATTCCATAGAGAACCAGCGGCGCTGCCACCACCAGGAGGGTCAGCAGCATAAGCCAGCCGAGATCTGGAATCGTTACAAACAGCCGCACACCTCGCGAAATGAAGATTTCCTGCTTCCGCTCCGCGTCCCAGCCCACCAGGCTTAGCCCTCCCCATTTTTCGAATCGCGTGAGCACGATACTCACGTAGATCGCCACCGCGCTCGCGCTCGTTACCGCAAGGAAGGTCTCGGTCTTCATGTTGTCCTGGATCAGGAACATCATTGCCAGCGCAAAACTCAACGCACACGCCGCGTAGGCCAGCATCGCCAGCGTGACGTGGACATGGAGCCAGGTCGACTGCAATGCCGGAACAAGCGGATGAACTTCGGTGCGCAGCAGCTGCATCAGAACCACGCCCACGATCGCGACCGGCATGGTTACCGTGCCAATCACCTTCACGTGATATTTCTTTTCCGCGATGAGGGTCAGTACGGCTAAGGTCCATACGAAACTCAGCAGCATTTCATACACGCTCGCAAACGGCGGGTGTCCGGCTTCATACCACCGATGGGCAATCGCGCCCGTATTGGCGGCGAGTCCGGCCCACGTCGCTAGCGACGCGAACTTCACGTACGACTCCGTCCCCGTCACTCCGAACCCGAGATAGAGCGCTCCTGCTCCGGCATAGAAAATCAGGGCCGCAAAAAGCAGGTTGGCTTCATTCAGGAGATTGCCGCTCTTCGCCACGTTCAGCAGTGCCATTAGGAGCAGGAAAGAGACTCCAAGTCCGACCAGCACGATCAGCGATGTGCCGGTTGACGCCGGCTGCGGTTGTTCCGTTTTAACCTGGGTCATTGGAAAATCTTTTACTCGGCTCATTGGTAAGTCCTCCATGGCGACCGGTTAGCGTGAAGCGACCGTCGCGATGCGCTCACTCTCGCTTACTGCAGAAATGGGGTTCAGTTCCTTTTCGATTGCCTCAATCAACTCATCGAAGCGTTGTTCAAATGCGTCGCGGTTGCGATTGGCGGTGCCGCCGATCCACAGCGTGAACAGTCCGGTCTTTTCGTCCCGCACCGGTACCGCCCAGAAGCGCATGTGCACTACATAGAAGACGAAGGCGAGCCCGACGCCGAGCAGCACGACTCCCGCCCACACACACCACTGTCCTGGTTCGTGCGAGACTTGCAGGCCGGTGAAGTGGCCCATCTTCAGCTCCTTGGGTGCGAGCATCCAGGGAGCCTTGGAGTTGTCGGCGATCTCTTCCAGCGGAGGAAACCAGACGTCGTAACTCGTCGCGCTGGCCTTGGTAGTCACGATCAGATGGGCTGCCGGGCTGCCTACCTCATTCGATCGGCGGTAAACCTGTCCATCGCGCACGGCATAGTCGGGAATAAACTCGGCGAAACGAACGCTGGTGTCGGCATCGAGGTCCGCCGTGTCGCCTACCGCAAAAGCGATTTCTTTTTCTTGCGCGGACGCCGGGGCGTCCGCTTTGGGCTTCGCAGATTTGAAATTCGGATTCGGGGCGCCCGCGATCACCAGCTTGTCAACCTTGCCATTCGGCCCGAAACTGGATTGATAGAAGCGCACCCCGTTGTAGATCAGCGGATCGTTGACGACAATCTCTTTCGCCTTCACATCTTTCCCGTCTTCCACAACCGCCAGCTTCGACCACCACTTTTTCGGGGTGCCGTCTTTGTAGTTGTCTTGGCCGGCCGCGTCGCAGCGGATCGCGAAAGGCATGCTGCGCGTACCGCCATCGCGCAGCTCCACGATGTTTGAGGTCTGGCCTTCATTGAGGTTCAGCGTTCCACGCCATCCGTACACGCCGTCCACGATCCATCCAAAGAAAATCAGCAGCAAGCTGGCATGGACGATATAAACCGCCATCTCCGAAATGCGTTGCCGCTCGGCAAAAATCGCAAAGTGATCTTCGCGGACCACTCGTTCCGGCTTCAGTCCCACCGCGTGCAGAGCCCGCTCGGCCGCCACCAGGCCCGTCTCTTCATCGCTGATCGCTATCGACTTCTGTGGGTGAAGCGCGCGCCGGAAGCCCGCATCGGGATACTTGTACGGGCGCGAGTAGTAGCGCCACGCGTTCGGGAAGCGGTCGATCGAGGCGGCGATGATGCACAGGCTGACCAGCACCATCAGACCGAGAAACCACCAGGCGTGAAAGACGTCGGTCAAGCCCGTCGCATCGAGAAAGTGCAGCATCTGCGGAGAGTAGGCCCGCTGCATATCGTCCGGCTCGGTCATGGGCCGCTGCAAAATCACCGTGCCCGCGGCCGCAAGAATGACGACCAGGATGAGAAGTACCACGCCCGTCTTGATCGAAGCGCCCGTCTGCCACGCTTTGCGCACCACGGACTTACCCGCTCCAGTGCTGGAAGTAGTTTTTGAAATAGCCATGTTGATCCCCAACGCGGGAGAGAAATGCACGTTCTCCGCCAAGTCGAAGGCAGCCGCTAAGCATCTGAAAAAAAGATCGTTGCTGGTCGTCAGCTGCAGCAGACTGGCCCCCTGGTTGGGCCAAATCACGCAGCCGGAAGTGCCTCGGCCGGGATTTGACCCATCACATTGGGGTCGTGACATTGCTCACGGTCGCCTGTGACGCCTGCCAGAGGCCCGGCCCGCTCCGAATCCTTGGGTGATTTAACCAATGGAGGTGTGGGGTTCGGCTCAGCCGTGCGCATTTGCCACCGCCAGAATTTCCCCAAGGTTCAAAATGGGCCGCCGGCAAGGTGCGTTTTCTCAAATAGTTACCGGCGCCATTGCGAATTTCAACGATACTTGAAATACGGCAATCTTCGTGCTCAACTTCCAACGCGAGGAATTGTGACTCATCTCCCCCCAAACCCGGAATTCAGCCAGTTGCCCGCGGCAATCCGTCCCCGCGGCTTGAAGTGGCTCGCATTCGTTTGCTTGTTCGTGGTCGCCGCTGGAAGCACGCGCGCTTTGGCTGCGGTACACCCGGTGCCCTTGGACAAAGACACGGATGCTGCCAAATGTGTGGAGTGCCACGAGGAGAAGACCAAAGGAAAGGCGATTCATTCGGCCATCGCCATGGGTTGCATGAGCTGTCACGAGATTCGCGTCAATCGCGACATTACTCGCGTGAAGCTCATCACCACAACCCCTTCCGGCCTTTGCATTACCTGCCACGCGGATAAAGATGGCGCCAAAATCAAAGGGACGGTCCATCCTCCCGCGATTCGAGATTGCCTGAAGTGCCACGATCCGCACACCGCGGATTTCAAGAACCAGCTCTTAAAGGCAACCACGGGCGATAAGAAAGACAATCTCTGCCTGACCTGCCATACCCAGGGCTTGAACGTTCCCGAGAAGGGCAGTCGTCACGCGGCCCTCGACATGGGCTGCGAAACCTGCCACGTCACCCATAAGACTGGCGCCGAGCCGACTGTCGACAACCGCTTCCATTTAACCAAGGCCGCTCCTGCCTTGTGCATCGATTGCCACGATCCGAAGGATGCGGGTTTGCAGAAGGCGCACCAGAACCAGCCGTTCGGCGCCGCCAATTGCCTGCAATGCCACGATCCGCACCAGTCCGCCGCGCCCAAGCTCATGGCCAGGTTCCTGCACCCGCCCTTTGCCGACAAAAGTTGCGACATGTGCCATTCCCCGGCGAAAGACGGCAAAGTGGTTCTGACCCAGGCCAAAGTCAAAGACCTCTGTGTCACCTGCCACAGCGACCAGGCGGAGAAGATTGAGAAAGCCAAGGTGCAGCACCCCGGCGCGGCGGGTGACTGCACTGACTGTCACAACCCGCACGCCGGCAAGTCGCCTGGTTTCCTGCAACCCGATCCCGTGAATGCCTGCCTTACCTGTCACAGCGACCAGGCCGACCAGTTCAAGAAGGCGCATCTGCATCAGCCGGCGTTTTCGCAAGGTTGCGGCACTTGTCATGACGCACATGGCGGAGATAACGCGCATCTCCTCCGCGTGGCCAGTCCCAACAAACTGTGCCTCGAATGTCATGGTCCGGATATAAACCCGCAGAAGCTCGAGAAAGAACATCTGGTGGCCATCTTCGACGGCAAGGTGAAATTGCCCGAAGATTACTTCCGCAAGGTTCCCATCCTGCCCATCAAATATGGCCGCGGCCATCCGGTGGAGAGGCATCCGGTCAGCGACGTCATGGACCCGGCGGACGTCAGCAAGGTCTTGAAGCCGATGAACTGCTTGACCTGTCATCAGCCGCATGCCTCCGCCAAGGCAGGTTTGCTCTTGAAGGACCAGGCCAACAATATGGCGTTCTGCATTACTTGCCATTCCAACTTGATCCAGGGGGCAGGCTCGACAAAGTGATCAACATGGCTACTTCAATACATAAGACGATCCGGTTCGCGGCCTTTATCGGGCCGCTGCTTTTCCTGACTCTGCTCGACCCAGCCGCCTTGCACGCGGAGAAGAAGAAAAAGAACGACGCGCCGCCTCCGGCCGAAACCAGCATCATCAACCGCCTGGACTATTCGAAAATCGTTTGGCCCAACCCACCCGCCATTACCCGGATCAAGTACCTGAACTATTTCTGCTGTGACAAGTACATTCCAAAGGCCACCAAGAAGAGTTCCTGGATGGACCGCATGGCCGGCGGCCAAACCGAGGAGCAGAAGCAGGCAGACAAGCCTTTGTTCGCCCTCTGGACACCCTATGGCGTGGTGGTGGACTCCAAGGGCACTCTGTATGTCGCGGACGGTAAGGTCGGGGCAGTGTTCATGTTCAACACTGAAACCAAGGACCTGACCATGATCAAGCACGGAGTGCAAGCGCGCTTCGGCGACATCATCGGACTCGCCATCGACGACTCGGACCGCCTTTTTGTATCCGACACCAAGATGCATCGCATCCTGGTCTTCGACAAAAACCATAAAGTGGAAGGGACCATCGGGGAGGGCATTATCGACCCGACCGGTATGGCGGTGGATAATGAGAACCGCTTCCTGTATGTTGCCGACGCCGCCCTGGATCAGGTCCTGGTCTATGACGCCGACAAGCTGACTCCGATCCGCAAGATCGGTACCGCGGGCAAAGGCCATACCCTGACCGAGCCGGGCCAATTTTCGGTTCCGACCAATGTGGCCCTCGACAAGGACAATAATCTGTACGTCAGCGATACCTACAATAACCGCATCGAGATCTTCGACGCCGACGGCAACTTCATCCGCGAATTTGGCAAGTCCGGCGATCGTCCCGGAACATTTTCGCGGCCGAAAGGAATCGCCGTCGATGTTGACGGTCACGTCTGGGTGGCCGACGCGGTTCAGGACAATGTCCAGTGTTACACCCCCGAGGGCCAGTTGCTGATCTGGATGGGCGGGCACGGCGAGTTGCCGGGCCAGTTCCGGACTCCCGCCGGCCTGTTTATCGACAAGAACAATCGAATTTTCACGACCGAGCAGTATCCGGGACGAGTGCAGATGTTCCGCTACATCCCCGATGACGATGCGAAAGCGGAGCTGGCTCGCCGCGAGGCAGAGGCGAAAAGCAAGGGCGGAAGCGCAAAAACCGGCGCGGCCAACGGTTCAGTCCCGGCCACGAAGCCCGCGGAGCCGAAGCCGCAGTAGAATTTTTTCTTCGGGCGTCCCTTCCCGTGCGCCAGAAGGGACGCCCGGCCTCCATCTGGTCCGCCAGCCCCGAAACTCCCCCAGCCTGGTCCCTCCGGGATTCGAATGCCCACAGGTATGCTCCACCGCTTCCCCTAGAATTAGTTCTCACGCACACAAAGGCGCGAAAGAGTTGCTATGACACAGACTCCCGAGGGACGGCCCGGAGGCCCCGGCCTTCCGAAGCCACCAGGGTCAATAACCCGCCAAACCGTCCTCCGCTGGCTGAAGTTCAACTTCGTCGGCGGAGTCGGAATCCTTGTCCAACTGATCGCACTGGCAATATTTCGTTCCGCTCTCCACCTGAACTACCTGCTCGCCACCGCCCTCGCCGTAGAAATCGCCGTCATCCACAACTTCCTCTGGCATGAGCGCTTCACCTGGCGCGACCGCCCGTCCGCCCATCGCCGCCAATCTCTAACACGCCTCCTCAAATTCAACGCCACCAATGGCGGAGTCTCCATCGTGGGCAATCTGCTTATCATGCGAGCCCTGGTCGGCCAGTTCCACATGCAATACATGCTCGCCAACCTGATCGCCATCGCCGTCTGCTCCCTGCTCAATTTCCTGCTCAGCGACTGGCTAGTCTTCGAACGCCCCTGAATTCTCCGCGGCCTTTGCGGATTTTCTCGGCGATCTCTGCGTTCTAGGATTCTAGCGGGCAGTTGTCCGGATCAACGTTCGAGCAATCGGTGGTTCCCATTACCCGAAGCGATGCCCTCCGTAACAATTTTGGGGGTTACGCCGCCCCCGTTTCCAAGCTATAATTTTATGACTTCTTTATGCGCTCGCAGGGCCCAATTTCGGCGAACGGCTGGATCGAAGGACGAGCCTGTCCTCGCCGCTATCTCTCCGTCCTGCCCTCGCACGTCCGCGCCAACCTCTTCGGCAGCGACTAATTTTTCTCCTTCCCATTGAGCGGTTGTTTTTTGGCTCATAGCTCGTAGCTTCTCGACCAGCGCCACCGCCGCGAGCCCGCAACCGCATCCGCCAGATCACCAGCTTTCAACTTCGAGGAGACTGCCATGACCACCAAAACGCTCGCCATCGGCCCGAAGATTCAAACCGCTCTTCCCGGCCCCAACGCCCGCCGCGTCCTCGCCGGCGACGAGAAATTCATTTCCCCTTCCTACACCCGCTCTTACCCGATGGTCGCCAAGCGCGGCCGCGGCATCGTCGTCGAAGACGTCGACGGCAACGAGTTCTTTGACTTCTCCGCCGGCATCGCCGTGACCTCGACCGGCCACTGCCATCCCGAAGTCGTCGCCGCCATCCAAAAACAGGCCGCCGAACTCATCCACATGTCCGGCACCGACTTCTATTACGAGAGCATGGTTACGCTCGCCGAACGCCTCTCGAAGATCGCGCCCATGCCCGGCCCGCACAAAATCTACTACGGCAACTCCGGCGCCGAAGCGATCGAGTGCGCGCTCAAGCTAGCCCGCTACCACACCAAGCGCCAGCAGGTGATCGCCTTCCTCGGCGCGTTCCACGGACGCACCATGGGCGCGCTCTCACTCACCGCATCCAAGCCGCAGCAGAAGCGCCGCTTCTCGCCGCTCGTTCCCGGCGTGACGCACGTCCGCTATCCCGATGTTTATCGCGGATGCGTAGGCGGCCAGCAGGATGCCGACGCCTTCGCGCTCGGCTGCGCGCGCTACATCGAAGAGAAGCTCTTCAAAACGGTCCTCGCACCCGAAGAAGTTGCGGCCATTTTCGTCGAGCCCGTCCAGGGCGAAGGCGGATACGTCGTCGCTCCCACCATCTTCATGCAGGAGCTCCGCCGCATCTGCGACACGCACGGCATCATGCTCGTCGTCGACGAAGTGCAGAGCGGCATCGGCCGCACCGGCAAGTGGTTTGCCGTCGAGCACACCGGCGTCGCGCCTGACATGGTCTGCATGGCCAAAGGCATCGCCTCTGGCATGCCCCTCGGCGTCACCATGACCAAAGCCGAAATCATGGACTGGGTCCCCGGCTCGCACGCCTCCACCTTCGGCGGCAACCCCGTCTGCATCGCCGCCTCTCTCGCCACGCTCGACGTGATCGAAAAAGAAGGTCTCGTCCGCAACGCGCAAGAAGTCGGCAATCACATGCTCAAGCGCATGGCTGACTGGCCGAAGAAGCATCGCATCGTCGGCGACGTTCGCGGCCGCGGCCTCATGATCGGCGTCGACATCGTCAAAGATCAGCAGACGCGCGAATACGCGAACGCCGATCGCGACCGCATCGTGGAAAAGGCCTTCGAGCGCGGAATCCTCTTCCTCGGTTGCGGCCCGAGCACCGTGCGCATAGCCCCGCCGCTCATCGTCACGAAAGACGAAGCCGATGTCGCGATCGACGCGCTGGAAGAATCGATCGCCGCAGTCGAAGCCAGTCGTTAAGAATTTCCTGGACGGTATACCCACTCATTCGTGCCAGGTTGCGAATGAGTGGGCTCCTAATAGTTCGCCGGCCTAAAATCCCGGCAACTGCACACATTGGGTCTTGCGTGAGACCGGGAAGGGCACGACTTCAGTCGTGCCGGTACGCGCAAGAATTTGATGCGGCGCTTTAGCGCCTGAGGGTTCCAAGCGGAAAGGCGTACCCATGTCGACCGGAATCGTTGAATCCATCTACATCGCCGCCGCAGCCACCGGCCCCACGCACGCCGTCGATTCCGTCGAAGCCATCCCCGGCGTCGGCCTCGAAGGCGACCGCTACGCGCTGAAGCAAGGCACTTTCTTCAAGCCCGAGCCCGATTTCGAACTCACGCTCATCGAAGCCGAAGCCATCGACGCCATCCGCCGCGACTACTCCATCGAGCTTCCCGCCGGAGATGCCCGCCGCAACCTCGTCACCCGCGGCGTCGCCCTCAACCATCTGGTCGGGCGAGAATTCACCATCGGCCAGGTCCGCATCCGTGGCATCCGCCTCTGCGAACCCTGCGACCACCTCCAGCGCCTGACCGGACAACCCGTCATTAAAGCCCTCCGCCACCGCGGAGGCCTCCGCGCACAAATCCTGACCGAAGGCAAAATCCACGCCGGCGACGCAATCACAGCCGACCCGATAGAAGCCGGCCCAATTAAGTCTGAGGGTGCCCCATCCTGACGTCGCGCACTTTGCGACGTTAGGGTGGGTACCACTCCTTTCGGCCCCGCTTTGAGAAATAGAAGGCGTACGCAGGAGGCAACCATGAGCGATCAAATCATGCGCGGACTCGTATACGGCAGAGGCGCACACGCCGATCCTCTCGCCTGCGTCGATGACATCTCTGCCGCAATCGCCGCGCGTCGCATCTCAGGCTCTCCTCACTCCATCTGGCAGATCGTCTCGCATCTCAACTATTGGATGGACTACGACCTGCGCACTATCGCTGGCGAGAATCCACCGTATCCTCAGCACGCAATCGAAAGCTGGCCCGAACATCCCGACGCCGCAAACCAATCCGCCGATGTCGAGCGCCAATGGCAGCGCGCCGTTCAGCAATTCCGCGAGCTCCTGACGCGCATTGTTACCTTGTCAGAATCTGACTCTGCAACGCTCGAGCTCCTGGTCGCCAAGGCCGAACCCGCCGATCGGCAGCGCCAATGCACAGTACATACGGCGCTGTGGGAAATTGTCGTTCATAACAGCTACCACCTCGGACAAATCGCGCTTCTCAGGCGGCAGGCTGGCGCCTGGCCTCCGCAACGTGGCAGTGACACCTGGTAAGGTGTCCTCGCCGCGGTAGCATCAACAACAAACTCATCCAGAAAGGAGGTCCCATGCCGCGCCCCACCCTACGCATAATCCTCGCTCTCGCCTGCTGCCTCGCCCTCTGGGCCTCCGCCTACGCCGGAATCCGCGCCGGCCTCCGCTCCTACTCCCCCGTCGACCTCGCCACGCTGCGCTTTCTCGTCGCTTCCATCGTCCTCGCCATCTACGCGGCCGTTGCTCACTTCCGTCGGCCCAGGCCGCGCGACCTCCCCGGCCTCATCGTCACTGGCGCGCTCGGCATCACCTTCTACAACTTCGCCCTCAACTACGGAGAAACTCGCGTCCCCGCCGGAGCCGCCAGCATGCTCATCGCCTCCGCCCCCATCTGGACCGCTCTCGCCGCCCGCTTCTTCCTCCACGAGAAGGTCAACGCCTACGGCTGGATCGGCATCTTCATCAGCTTCATCGGAGTCGCCCTCATCGCCAGCGGCGAAGGCCAGGGCATCCATCTCTCGCCCCAAGCCCTCATCATCCTCGCCGCCGCCATCGCCTCCGCCATCTACATCACGCTCCAGAAGCATTACCTCCGCACTTACAGCGCCCTCGAATTCACCGCCTACTCCATCTGGGCAGGAACATTGCTGATGCTCCCCTTCGCCACCGGGCTTCCCCACGCCCTGCGCACCGCCCCGCTCGCCGCCACCGCCGCCGGCGTCTATCTCGGAATTTTCCCCGCGGCGCTCGCCTACCTCGCATGGTCGTACGTGCTCGCGCACGGCTCCGCCAGCCGCATCACCACCGCTCTTTACCTCACTCCCGTCATCGCCATCGTCATCGCCTGGTTCTGGCTGGGAGAAATTCCGAAGCTGATCTCGCTGATTGGTGGCGCAATCGCTCTCTGTGGCGTTGTCCTGGTAAGTACTCTGGGCAAGGACAAACCGAACAGAATATCCGCACCATTATCCGAAAGCGGCGCCCAGGCGCTGCCACAGGAGCCCTAGCAGGCTGCCGAAAAACTCACCCATGCCTGGACTACCGTCGAAGAGCGGCTCTTAAGGCCGTAACTCACGCGAACTCAACGTGCGCTTCAGGGTCGCTTTTCCCCGCCGGATCACGTTTTTCCGCGGCCTGCTCGCCTTTAACCTCTGCAATCTGACCTCTGCCATGGGCTCCTCCACTGACCCGGGCGAAATGTACCGAAGCCAGGGTGACCGCAGTCACCGAGACCCGCCTGCGATCCGGCTACGCTAAGCAATGCTCCCAGCTCGCTTCACCCAATCGACCCTCCGCGCTCTCGACTGGCTCTCCGCCAGGTTCCTCCCTCCCGACGCCACCGCCGAACACCTTCTAACCGGCCTCCGCGGAGAAGAAGACGCTTACTTCTACCTCCGCCGTCGCGGCTACACCATCATCGCTCGCAACTACCGTTCTCCCCATCACCGCGGTGAACTCGATCTCGTCGGCTGGGTCAAAGACAAAGATGGCCAGAACGTCCTCTGCTTCATTGAAGTCAAAACCCGCACCACCCGCGCCATCAAACCCGCCGAAGTGGCCGTCGACCGCGACAAGCAAGACGATCTCCGCCGCGTCGCCGGCGACTTCCTCCGCCACCTCCCCGATTCGTCCCCGCCTGCTTCCGCCCGTCTTTCCCCCCACCCCATCGCATCCAGATTCGACATCATCGCGGTATATTATGATCGCGGCTTCGGCCATCCCACGTTCGAGCTGTTTCAAAATGCCTTTTCCCTGTCGTACAATCGTGGACTTGCACGCCCCTACTGAAGCGATTTAGTGGCTTGAAAGGATTTCGTTCGTGCCTGAATTAAGAAAAGACCCCATCGTCGGACGATGGGTCATCATTTCCACCGATCGCGCCAAGCGCCCCACTGACTTCGTCCGCGAGTCCATCAAGATCAAGGGCGGCTTCTGCCCCTTTTGTTACGGCAACGAGAGCAAGACTCCTCCCGAAATTCTCGCCTACCGCCCCAGCGCCAACGGCAACGCTCCCCAAAAAGATAGTCCCGGCTGGACCGTCCGCGTTGTCCCTAACAAGTTCCCCGCGCTCGGCATTGAAGGCAACCTCAATAAACAAGCCGAGGGTATGTTCGACAAGATGAACGGCATCGGCGCCCACGAGGTCATCATCGAAACCCCCGACCACAACATGACCCTCGCCGAGCTCCCCTCCAAGCGCATCGAAGACGTGCTCTGGGCCTTCCGCGACCGCATTCTCGACCTGAAAAAAGATCGCCGCTTCAAATACATCCTGCTCTTCAAAAATCACGGGGAAGCCGCCGGCGCTTCCCTCGAGCACTCGCACTCCCAGCTCATCGCGCTTCCCATTCTGCCCGCCTACGTCGTCGAAGAGCTGCAAGGCGCCAAGCAGTACTACATCTACAAAGAGCGCTGCGTCTTCTGCGACGCCATTCGCCAGGAGATGGACGCCGGCACCCGCATCGTCGCCGAAAACGAAGACTTCATCACCCTCGCCCCCTACGCCCCGCGCTTCCCCTTCGAAACCTGGATTCTTCCCAAGCGCCACGAATCGGCCTTCGAGAATTCCTCCTCGCACATGTTCGAGAACCTGGCCAAGGCGTTAAAGCTCCTGCTCATGAAAGCCGACCGCGTCCTCGATAACCCTCCTTACAACCTGGTCGTGCACTCCTCGCCCGTGCAGGATCCGACCAACGAGCACTATCACTGGCACATAGAATTCATGCCCAAGCTCACCAAAACAGCAGGCTTCGAATGGGGCACAGGCTTCTACATCAACCCCACGCCCCCGGAAGAAGCGGCAAAGTTTTTGCGCGAAGCCAGCGTGGAAGAAGCCGTACCCAGCCCAGTGGGTGCTCGCTAAGTTGTTCGCCGACAAGAGCAGCCAGGATGCGAATTGACACCATCTGGCGGCACGGTCATAATGCGAGCTTCGGGCCCCGCAAATCTCCCCCGCGTCGTCTGGTTTCCCTGTAGGAGTTCCTCACCGTCACGTATGTTATGGCGAACCTCAAAAGGTCAACTACGACCGGAATTTAAGGAGAATGCGATGCCCCGCCCGCGTCTGTCGTTCAAATTCTCTGCTGCGAATTGTTTGCCTTTTCTCTCCACCCTTGTGCTCCTGGCAGCGGCATTCAACGTATCGCCCGCCCAAACTCTGACCGCGCTCTACACCTTCAAGGGCCCCCCAAACGATGGCGCGAATGCAGCGGCAGGTCTGATAGCGGACGCGCTCGGCAACCTCTATGGCACCACTCAAGACGGCGGCCCTCACAATTTTGGGACAGTTTTTGAGCTTACTCCGGCAGGGGTCGAATCAACCCTTTACTTCTTTCCAAACCTGACATCTCAACTCAATCTAAGGAACGGAATTTATCCCTCATCCACTTTGATCTTTGATGCACAGGGAAATCTCTATGGCACGACCAACGGCGGCGGCAAACATACAGTCAGCTGTTTTGCGCCCTGTGGCACGGTATTCAAAATCACTCCTCGAGGCCGCGGGAAGCTGGCCTACGCCTTCGTTGGCTCTCCGGACGGACAGAACCCTCTCGGCGGATTAATCATCGACACACAGGGCAATCTCTACGGCACCACTACACTCGGAGGCGTCACCAATGCGGGCGCGGTCTTCAAGCTAACTTCAAGTGGCGTCGAGACCGTGTTGCATAGCTTCATAGGAAGCGACGGAGTCAACCCTGCGGGGAACCTCGCGATGGATGCGTCGGGGAATCTTTATGGCACAACCCAGCAGGGTGGCGCACACGGGTACGGCGTTGTTTTTGAGTTAACCCCCGATGGAACGGAAGCTACACTCTACAACTTCGCGGGCACGGACGGCGCATATCCCAACGGCTTGATCTTCGACGCGCAGGACAATCTTTACGGCACCACCAGTGCCGGCGGCACTTTTGGTTCCGGCACCGTCTTCAAGCTCACTCCTCAGGGAGTCGAGACAGTTCTCTATAACTTCGCCGGATATCCCACGGATGGTGCGTCGCCGACAGCGGGCCTGGTCATGGACGAACAAGGCAATCTCTTTGGCACCACCGCGGTGGGCGGGGTCTGGGCCTGTGAGAACAATTTCGGCTGCGGCACAGTGTTTAAGATAGCCGCCGACGGAACGGAGACTGTATTGCACAACTTCTGTTCGAACCAGGGCTGCACGGATGGGCAAAACCCCGCCGGGGGTCTAGTTCTGGACGCCCAGGGCAATCTCTATGGCTCAACCTTCTATGGCGGCCAACAGACTTGCGATCCGCCACGCGGTTGCGGCGTCGTTTTCAAGCTCGCTCCGTAAGTCGCTTGGGCAAACGAGCCTTTCCAATGAGTATTAAACCCCGCGACCCGGCCGCGCCAGCTACGTGCGCGCTAAATGGGCATTCGTCCCATTTCGAGAAGACAAGAACTTAAAGCTCTTTAAGTGCCCTATAGTATGATTCTCTGAATTTGCGCAGGCTGCCTCGTCAGCTAGAGGTGCGTCATGTCCTTTCTTCGCGATCTCCGTTTTGCCCTCTACTCCCTGGCCCGCACTCCCGGCCTCGCCGTCGCCGTCATCCTTACCCTCGCCCTCGGCATCGGCGCCAATGCCGCCATCTTCACATTAGTCCGCGGCGTCCTCCTGCGTCCCCTCGTGAACCGCGACGAAAATCGCCTCATCTACATCCGGCAGAGCGCCCCCGGCATCGGCGTCGCCAACGACCGTTTTTCCGTACCCGAAGTCCACGACTTGCGCGCCAGTATCAAATCGCTCAGCGAGTTTGGAGAGTTTTCCACGATCGGCTTCACCATGATTGGCCTCGGTGAGCCGCGTGAAGTTCGCGCCGGCGTCGTCGATGGCTCTTATTTCCAGGTCATGGGCCTGCGCCCCGTGCTCGGCCGGCTGCTCGACCCTCGCGACGATGGCCCCAATGCCGCCGGCGCTGCCGTCCTTACCTACCGCTTCTGGACCACCGTCCTGCACGGCGACCCCTCCGTCATCGGCAAGCAGATCCGCCTCGATCCCCGCTCCGCCACCATCGTGGGCGTCCTTGAGCCTTCCGTTCCGTACCCCGCCGATACCGAGCTCATCGCCAACGTTGTAACCAGCCCCCACCATCTTTCCGCCACCATGGTCACCGGCCGCGTTCACCGGATGACGGATTTGTTTGCGCGCCTCGCTCCCGGAGTTTCCCTCGATCAGGCTCGCGCCGAGTTGCGCTCGGCCTACTCTGCCATGAAGAGCGATCATCCCGAGGCCTACCCCGCCAGCGGCCAGTACGGCATCGAAGCCCGCCTCCTCCGCGATGAGATCACCTCCGGCGCTCGCACCGTGTTGCTCGTGCTGCTCGCCGCCTCCGGACTCGTCTTCATCATCGCGTGCTGCAATGTCGCCAATCTGATTCTGGCCCGCACCGTGCGCCGCGAAGGGGAATTGGCCGTGCGCGCTGCTCTCGGCGCAGGCGCCGGTACCCTACGCCGCCTGCTGCTCGCCGAAAGCCTCCTGCTCTGCGGTGCCGGCGCCGTACTGGGAGTGGTCAGTGCGCGCCCCATGGTCAACGTTCTGGCCCGCTACGCCTCGCGTTTCTCCGTGCGCGCCTTGGATTTGCAGCTCGACTCGAGCATGCTCTGGCTGGGCGCGGGCCTCGCCATCGTAGCCGCCGTTCTCCTCGCTTTCGTACCGCGCCTGCCCACCGCCAATACCTCGCAAAGTCTCAACCTCAGCGCCGGGGGAGTCCGCATCACCGGCGGCACCAACCGTCGCCTCCGCATCTTCGCCATCACCCAGATTGCCGCCTCGTTCGTGCTCTTGGCGGGAGCCAGCATGCTCATCAAGACTCTGCTCACCCTCCAGGCCACGCAGACCGGTCTCGACATGCACCGCGTGCTCGCCTTGGATATGCCGGTCATGTCTTACGGTAGGACCCCCGATCAGATCGTCAATTTCTATCGCGACGCCTTGCGCCGCATTAAAGAACTGCCCGGGGTCGACGGCGTCGCCGAAGGCACCAGCGTCCCCTGGCGGGATGCCGGCGGCTTCGGTCCGGGATTCGGATTTACCGGCGAAGGTCACGTGAACGCCAATCACGAAGAGGATCCTCTCGCGCAATTCCGCGCGGTTTCGCCCGGTTTCTTCGCGGCTCTCGGCGTGCCCATCCTTCAAGGCCGCGACTTCAACGATGATGACCGCCGCGGCGGCGAACCGGTAGTGATCGTCAGCCAAAGCGTCGCCCTCCGCATGTTCCCCGGCCAGGATCCCCTCAACCGCCACATCATGTGGACCGATCCCGTAATGGATTTCATCAGCATGAGCAAAGGGCCGCGCCGGATCGTCGGCATCGCCGCCGATGTCGACGATGAACACCTCATACCGGCCCCGGCGCTCACCATCTATCATCCCTTCGGCCAGGTCCCCGATCGTCTTTCCGACAATGGCGTCAGCATCTTTGGCGGCCGCTTGTTCGTCCACACCCGCATCGATCCCTACGCCCTCGTCACCCCTGTCACCCGCATCGTGCGCGAGATGTCCGTCGATCAACCCGTCGAGCGCGCCTCCACTCTGGAAGACATTCGCGCCGAGGTGCTCACCCCCGATCGCCTCAACTCGATTGTGTTCGGTGGCTTCGCCGCCGTTGCCCTCGCCATCGCCATCGTCGGCGTGGCCGGCGTGCTCGCCTTTTCCGTCAGTTCGCGCACCCGTGAGTTCGGCATCCGCCTGGCCATCGGCTCGCAGCGTCGGCACCTCTTGACCCGCGTCATCGCCGAAGGAACCGTAATGGCGGGGGCTGGCGTGATCGCCGGCGCTGCCATCGGCTTCCTGCTCGCCCGCCTCGCCGCTAGGTTTTTTGGGGAAATCAGGATGCCCGGCCTTTGGCCCACTCTCGCCGCGGCCTTCCTGTTGATGGCAGTCGCAATTGTCGCATCGGTCTTGCCTGCGGCCCGCGCCGCGCGCGTCGACGTCATGCAGGCCCTCCGCTCCGAGTAACTGCGGCGCATAAGGCGGAGATACAGTATTCACCAATCGTGTCTACGGAAGACACTGTATTGCGCCAGCTGGAATCGATGGGCTATCTTGGTCGCGATCCTGGCTAGCTCTTCCCCCTGCCCGACGCCCCGCCTCATACTCGGAGTTGGGCTTTTTCATTTGGTGGAAGGTCCAGGAATCGGCCTTAACTCCAATTCCTGAATACTTACCTCGAAAGTCTTTAGGCTCTATATCTTGGCGGGAAAATCTTCGTAAGTTACAGATTTCACTGGATAACACCAGGGCCCCCCAATCCGCGAAAGACGCGCCCAACAAAGTAAAAAGGACAGCCCGGAGCCCCCCAAGGCCGTCCTTATAATCCCTCCCGGTTAGAAGGGTAACTGTTCGTAAGGTAGCTCCATGACGTTGCGAGAAGGTTGCGATTTCATGAAAATCCGGTAAATTCGTGCTTCCTCATCCCTCCATCCTGAGCGCAGCGAAAAACCTGCCGTTTCAGGCCCTCAGCAGGGCCAGCCGCGATCGAAAAGGTGCGCGATCCGGAACCGGAAAGCGTCAGAACTGCGAACGAGCAACCGGCAACCGCGCGGCTGAGAACGCCGGCCGGTTCACAAATCACATTTCGCTGTGATCCCGCCCGCAGCACTGACTCCCGCCCTCGCTGCTATATTGAAGGAAATATCAGGGACACAATGGGCCGCAAAACTGAACAATCCCGCAAGCTGCACAAGCGCGCCGAACAGTTCATTCCCGGAGGCGTGAATTCGCCCGTCCGCGCCTTCCGCTCCGTGGGAGGCGATCCCCTCTACATTGTCCGCGGTCAAGGCTCCCACATCTGGGACGCCGATGGCAACCAATACATCGACTACATCGGTTCCTGGGGTCCGCTCATCCTTGGCCACGCTGCCCCCACCGTGATCGAAGCCGTCATCTCCGCCGCGCGCAGCGGTACCAGCTTTGGCGCTTCGACCCCCACCGAAGCCGACCTCGCCGAGCTCGTGATCTCGGCCTTCCCCCACATGCAGAAAGTCCGCTTCGTCAGCTCCGGCACCGAAGCCACCATGTCTGCCATCCGTCTCGCCCGTGCCTTCACCAGGCGCAAGTACATCGTGAAGTTCGAAGGCTGCTACCACGGCCATGCCGACGCCCTGCTCGTGAAAGCCGGTTCCGGCGTCGCCACCCTCGGAATCCCCGGCTCAGCGGGCGTTCCCGAGGAGTTCACCCAGTTCACCCTCGCTTTGCCCTACAACGATACCGACGCTCTCGAGCACGCCTTCAAGAAGTTCAAGCATCAGATCGCATGCGTCATCGTCGAGCCGGTCGTGGGAAATATGGGCTGCGTTCCCCCCGGCCGCGGATACCTCGAAGCCCTGCGCGCCATCACCTCCCGCGATAAGGCGCTGCTCATCTTCGACGAAGTCATGACCGGCTTCCGCCTCGCCTATGGCGGAGCTCAGGAGCTCTACGCAATTCAGCCCGACCTGACGACCATGGGCAAGATCATCGGCGGCGGCCTCCCCGTCGGCGCCTATGGCGGCGCCGCCGAGATCATGGACATGATCGCTCCCCTCGGCCCCGTCTATCAGGCAGGCACGCTCTCCGGCAATCCCCTCGCCATGGCCGCCGGCTTCGCCACCTTGCGCTACCTCCGCGAGCACAAAGACATCTACGCAAAGCTCGATAAACTCGCCGGCGAAGTAGTCGCCGGGGTCAACGCCGCCGCCAAAGAAGCCGGCGTCCCCATGTGCCACAACCGCGTCGGCTCGATGTTCACCTGGTTCTTTACGCCCGGCCCCGTCACCGACTGGACCTCCGCCGCCAGGAGTGACGCCGAGGCCTTCGGTCGGTTCTTCCGCTCGATGCTCGAAAGCGGAGTCTATCTCCCGCCGTCCCAGTTCGAAGCGGCATTCTTAGGCGCAGCCCACACTGAGCACGATGTGCAGCAAACTGTAGCCGCCGCCAAGCAAGCGTTTGAGGTAGCCGTCAGCCATCAGCCGTCAGCCATCAGGTAGACGTCTTAATCTTCGTTGTCTGTTGTCCAACCATATCTCTCCGTCCTATCACGTGATTTACCTGACGGCTGATGGCTGACGGCTGATGGCTAAGATCATCTCCAGCACCGTCACAAACTCATATCCCAGATCGCGATGTCGCGGGATTAGATTGTCCACCGCCGTCACCGTCGATCCTCGACTCGCTCCCATCGCCTTGTGTCCGCCATCGTGCAGCAGAATGATGTCGCCTCCGCCATCGCGAATCCGCCGCGCAACCTTGCCTTCGATCACCGGCGCAGCCGGCGCGTTCCAATCATAACCAGTAACGTTCCACATAACCGTTTCAAGTCCAAGTTCGCGCGCGATCCGCAGAGTTGCTGGTCGTCTTCCACCCCATGGCGGACGAAACAGGTTCGAATGATCGCCAATCGCCTCCCTCAGAGCGTTCCGGCAATCGTTCAGCTCGCGCCTCGTTTCTTCCCCTGTCTTGAAGGTCATCAGCGGATGCGAGAAAGTGTGGTTCCCAATCGCATGCCCGGCCGAAGCGACAGCCCGCGCGATATCGGGACGCTCGCGCACGAATCGCCCGATCATGAAGAACGTTGCCCGCACCTCGTGTTTCGCCAGAACCTCAAGCAGCTTGAGCGTATGCGGATCGTTCGGCCCGTCATCGAACGTCAGCGCCAGCCGCTTGCTGCCTCTCGCCCCCGACGCGAATGTCGGTCCAAACCACTGCCCGGTCGGAGCCATGGACTGATAACCGGCAGCCGTCGCGGAAGCCAATGCCGCGACGCCGGCGAGAACAGGGATCATGGGAGAGATTGTAGAACGTCGTTGGTCGCCGGTCGCTGGTCGTTCCGATGGGTGCTCAGTCCGCCGTGTTGCATCGAGTTCGCCAGCGACCGGCGACGCCTCTGCAATCCGCTTTCTGCAATCTGCAATCTCATTGCTTCCCCGCCCGAACCAATATATTCTGCTCACGTCCTGCCATGGCCAAGCTTTTCGAGCTGCCCCGTTACATTGCTGTCGAGGGTCCGATCCGAGTCGGCAAGAGCACGCTGGCGCGGGTTCTGGGAGAGCGTCTGGCCGCCCAGCGCGTCATCGAACCCGAAGACAACCCCTTTCTGAAGGCCTTCTACGAAGGCGAACCGGGCGCAGCCTTTCAGACACAACTGTCATTCCTCATCCGCCGCTTCGAGCAGTTGCGCGCGCTCGACCTGGGTCCGCGCTCCAATAAAACCGTGGTCGCCGACTACATCTTTGAAAAAGACAAGCTTTTCGCCTGCCTCAACCTCAACGATCAGGAGCTCGATACCTACAACCGCTATTTCAATTTCTTCCGCGAACAGGTGCCCACGCCCGACCTCGTAATCTACCTGCAGGCCACGCCCGACGTGCTGAAAAAGCGGCTGAAGAAAAAGAACGCAACCGGCGAGAAGTCGCTCAGCGAAGACTATTTGATGGAAGTGGTAAGAGCCTACGAGCACTTCTTCTTTCACTACACGCAATCCGATCTGCTGATCGTCAACACCAGCGAAATCGATTTTGTCGACCGCAATGAAGACCTGCAGGAGCTCCTGAAAAAAGTTTCGGCTCCGATCAAGGGCACGCAATATTTCCTGCCGCTCGGGAGCGAGAACGCGGCCAGCGCGTAGGTGCTTTCAACCGTTGCGGTTGAATTAGCTCTAGCGTGGAACCTCCGAGAAGATGCTCGGACCATTGAGTTGTAAGTAGTGCTGGGGCTCGCCCGCCTTGCCGTTTTCCCAGTCATAGTCAAATTGCAGGAATATTGCGGAGTTGCGGCGCAGATATTTCTTAGGTACCGTGAATTCCGCGGACTCTCCCGGTGCGATAGACCGGCTGCAAACCACATCCCCCCCCGTTGTTCGGAATCAGCACTCTGCCCGTGATTCCGTTAACCCGGTATAGAGGCTGGAATGGGGTAGCCGATTCAGGATGACAGGGGATGTGCTTACACTCTCCACAAGGCGTGGTCACGCTTATCGCAGATCTAGCATTATTATGCAGTGAAACTAGGTAAACCTGTCCCTTCTCGACACTGCGTTCATATTCCAAGTAAACGGTGGCGTGCTCAGGAATCAGGCGCATGGGACTCTCGCAGTCGAGGTTAGAGGCTTGTCCATTGCCGATCTGAATACCCAATCCCAGGACCAAAGCAAGACGAGCAATGTTCCTCATGGGATGACCTCCGAAACGTCGATCTCGGATTTTACAATTGAATCTCCAGCTTCTCGAACAAATGCCACACGGAAGTATTTCTTGCAGGAACTCCCAAATGTTATTACAATTGTAATAACACAAGGAGGGCGTCATGGTCGAGCTCAAGATCCGAAAGTTCGGCAACTCGCTGGGCGTCGTTCTGCCAAGGGAAGTGATTGACCGCTTGCAAGCCGGCGACGGAGAACGGCTATTCTTGATCGAGTCGGGCGATGGCGATTACCGGCTCACGCCCTACGATCCGGTGTTCGAGAAGAAAATGGCGAAGGCCGAGGAAATCATGTCCCGCTATCGCAACACGCTGCACGCGCTTTCCAAGTGAAGCAGAGTGAAGAAAAAAGACCCACTTTGGATCGAAGAACGCGACGCGATCGCGATCCACGGTCGGCTGTTGGCACTCCACGGCGGGCTTATCGGGTTACGTGATCGCGGGCTTCTGGAATCCGCCCTGGCGCGGCCCCGCCAGCACTATTCCTACGCAAAGACTCCCGACATCGTCGAAATGGCCGCACTATACACAGCGGGCCTCGTGCGCAACCATCCTTTTGTCGATGGCAACAAGCGGACGGGATTCCTGATCGGTGTCCTCTTCCTTGAGCTCCACGGCTATAGGTTCACGGCTTGCGAGGCTGATGCCACCCAAGCCGTGATGGGTCTGGCAGCTCGCACCCTCGATGAGGCTGGTTACGTTGTTTGGTTACGGGAAAATGTGAAACGCGAGCGAGGACGCTGAGAAATCCTGATCGAGCGGGGCGCGTCCTGAGGTGTTCGTCATCATTCGCGATAGCCTACAGCGCAATTCCACAAGCCATCGCCGTCCGCAGTAACACTGCAAAGTTACTCTTTTAGCCTCCCAAAGACGGCCTTTTTGCGGCTATAATGCCCGCAGCGTCATCCAATCAGACGCAACAGGCTCTATCCGCCAGGGCGGAGGGGCACTGGAGGGCAACGTGAGTCTCACCCCGATCGGCGAACCTCGCCGCAAAGTTACCACCGCAACCATCCGCGAAAAGAAGCTTGACCACGACCCCATCTCAAGCCTGACCGCCTACGACTACGCCACCGCGCGCCTGGTCGATGAGGCGGGCATCGACGTCATCCTGGTCGGCGACTCGCTCGCCATGACCATGCTGGGCTACGAAAACACGCTTTCCATCACCGTCGACGAGATGCTGCATCACGTCCGCGCCGTGCGCCGCGGCGTAAAGAATGCGCTGCTCATCGCCGACATGCCCTACGGGTCCTATCACGCCACTGCCGAGCAGGCCATCCATAACGCCGCCCGCTTTGTGAAGGAAGGGGGAGCCGAGGCGGTCAAGATGGAAGGCGGCGAAAAGCGCGTCGATATAATCCGCCGCGTAATCGACGCCGAAATTCCCGTCGCTGGACATATTGGCCTCACCCCTCAGTCGGTCAACGTCATGGGCGGTTACAAGGTCCAGGGCAAAACCTTGAATGACATCGAGCAGCTCATGCGGGATGCGGTCGCCCTCGATCGCGCGGGCGTCGCTTGCATTTACCTCGAAGGCATCCCTCGCGAAGTGGCAGCCATGATTACCGCCGAGGTCGAGACGCCTACCATCGGCATCGGCGCGGGCCCCGACTGCGATGGGCAGGTGCTGGTCTTCCACGATCTCGTCAACCTGACGTTTGGCCACCCCGCCAAGTTCGTGCGCCGTTATGGAGACGCTGCTGCCCTGATCACCGAGTCGGTGTTGTCCTTCAAGGCCGACATTGGGGCGCACCAGTTTCCGAACGACAGCGAGTCCTACCATCTGCCCAAGGAGACTCAGGCTGCACTCGAAACCATACTTCACCGCAAACGCGCGATGCGGTGATAATGGCCAGCGGAGAAGATTTTCGTGAAAGTTAGCGTTCCGCGAACTGCCATGCCACGCGCGTGCGTCTCCATCTCCAGTCGAGGCATTCTTCGTCCTGGGTTCATTGCATCTTTGCTTCTGGCGCTGCTTCTCGCATCACTCGCGGCCTGTTCCAAACCACCGGAGCCTGCTCCCGCCGTCGCCCAGGAGGCGCCCAGGACAACCGGGCTCGAGTCGATTCCGCCCGCCGATCGCTCGAAGTATCCCGGTTTTGACGATATGCGCGGCTGGAAGAATCCTTACTTTGTAGTTCGCGACGATGGGATCGGGTTTGTCGATCTTTCCAATCGCGAAGTTCGCATCCTCACGCCGGAGCAGATTCCGGCGGAGCTCGCTTCCCTTGGATACGGCGCCTGGCCTTACGGACGCGTCGTCCTCGTGACGGAAGCCACGCCTAAAACTCCCGGCGATACGGCCAAGGCCGAGATTCGCAAGAATCGCGGGCTGCTCATGGGAACGCTGAAAGAACTCGACGTGGCCGTGCAAGAGGCTCCATGAGCCGGCGCGGGATCGGGGAAAAGTCCGGCCTGTGAAGATCTGCGTCACCATTGCGGAAGCGCGAGCCGCCTGCCGCGAGGCCCGCCGCCAGGTGGAGAGTGCCGCTTCTCCGCGTTCTCAAGCGGCCAACCTGGCTCTCGGCCTCGTGCCGACCATGGGCGCACTTCATGCGGGACATTTGTCGCTGGTGCGCGCTGCCAGGGCGCGCTGCAAAGCTGTTGCC
>Ga0335078_10003584_pt1 | contig 23090 bp, 15 predicted proteins | sample Lox_Sample_32_FD_206711 | JGI IMG/M metagenome (GOLD analysis project Ga0335078, IMG submission 206711) | Soil microbial communities from Loxahatchee National Wildlife Refuge, Florida, United States - Lox_Sample_3.2 | ecosystem: Environmental > Terrestrial > Soil > Wetlands | place: USA... | reverse complement strand
CGCTAAGGTTGTCCCACCTCCCAACTCAGGCCGTATGGATTTCCAACTCGTTTTCGTTGTACACACACACCTGACTTTGCGCATAGCGGATTCTGACATACCAACTCTAAGTGCCTCTGGCCGTCGCGAAGAAATACTTCGGCACGGGATACGAGAATCTTGCGGCCACACTCTCTCCAAGCCACATTCGTCTGACTTCCCTATCGTGCAGCCACGAATGGCCCACCTACGAACCGGTTTAGTTGCGGGATTCGGAGGCGAGGGATTGCCGAAGGGAGGCGGCGGAGCCGGACAGAAGATTGCGGAGGACGGCGACTTCCGAAGTGATGGCGGTGCGGAGAGCGGGCTCAACGTCCGGAGCGAAGAACGGCGAATGGTTGGAGGGCAGAGGAACGCCGGTGGATTCCGCTTCGGCGAGTCTCGCGGGATCGGCGCCGCCGAGAGCGAAATAGAAGGATGGGATACCTGCTTTGATGAATTCGGAATAGTCTTCGGAGGCCATGATCGGCGGAATTTCGATGACGTTTTTCCTGCCAAGAGTGGAATCCAGAACGCCCGTGAGCCGCTGCGCGAGAACCGGATCGTCGTAGACCGCATCAGTGGACTCATAGTGATCAATCGTGGGAGGGCGAGGCGCGGCCGCGGCTTGAGCTTCGGCGTTGACTATGCGGGTGATAGAGGCGAGCAGGTGCTGGCGGACTTCGGGCGAATAGCTGCGGACGGTGAGGCCGAGGATGGCTTCATCGGGAATGATGTTGTTCTTGGTGCCGGCCTGAAAGGTTCCGACCGTGATGACCGCGGGATCGCCGGGTGCGATCTCCCGTGAAACGATCGTTTGCAGGGCCACCACGACTTGCGCGCCGATGACGATGGGGTCAATGGTGGTTTGCGGCGCGGCTCCGTGGCCGCCTTTGCCGTAAATGGTGATGCGCAGGGAATCGGAGTTCGAGTAACGAGGACCGGAGCCGACGCCCACGGTTCCCGCGGGCAGTTCGTTGCCGACGTGGAGAGCGACGCCAGCATCGGGCTTGGGAAAACGCGTGAGGAAGCCATCCTTGAGCATGCCGGATGCGCCGCCGATGGTTTCTTCCGCGGGCTGGCCAATCAGGACAAGCGTGCCATGCCAAGTATCTTTCGAGTGAGCCATAATTGCCGCAGTGCCGATGAGAGCGGCCATGTGCAGATCGTGCCCGCAGGCGTGCATTACGGCGATTTCGCGGCCAGTGGGATCCTTCACATGGACTTTGCTGGCGTACGGCAGTCCGGTTTTTTCTTCCACAGGAAGCGCATCGAGTTCGGTGCGGAGCATGATCGTGGGACCGGCGCCATTCTTCATCACGGCGACCACGCCCGTGCCGCCGACGTGTTCAGTCACTTCATAGCCGAGTTCGCGAAGATGCGCGGCGAGTTTCGCGGCCGTTTGAGTCTCCTGGCCGGAGAGTTCGGGATGTTCGTGAATGTCCACGTAGAGCGCATGAGCTTCGGGATAAACTGCGGTTACTTCGCTAGAGGACGAAGATGTTTGCGCGAAAACCGGTGAGGCCATGCAGGCAAAAGCGACGAAGACTGTGAATTTCATCGTGGGCGGATGATATACGCACTCGCTTGCGGGAGCAAACCGGCGGCTCCGGTGGCGCGGAAGGAAGAACTTGCCACGGACGGCGGGGATGCAATAGGCTACTTTCATCGCGCTTTGTTGATGCGCTCACTCTCTTCCGCTGCAACGGCGGAGTCAGAGGAGAGGAGCAGAACACCTGGTGGCCGCCCCGTGGAGGGTGGAAGGTACGGGCCGTGGAGAGTCTGGCGCGAATCTCAAAACGGGAAACAGGCGATCGTCGGGTGGATTCGGGAGTTTGCGGTCTCTAGTCGCAAGTGTGGGGAGGAAGAACATGCGTAAGTGGTGTGCAATTGCGGCGATGGGGATTTTGTGTGCCCTTCCGCTTTCAGCCCAGCAAACCGACAAGGATGCGGGCAAAACAACAACCGAGAAAACGGAAGTAGCGGATGCGAATCCGGGAAATGCAGCAGAGTTAGGGAGCTCTTTGCGAACGGCTCCGGGAACGGGTTTCGCGGACGTCTTTCCAGCGACGCCGCGGCTGTTTCCGTTTCCCGCCGGAAAATCGGCGCCCGATGAGGAAGCTCCGGGAAAGATGTGGCCGAAATACGAAGCGTCGGCCATGTACCAATACTTCGACTTTCATCCAGGCGATCCGTTCAATTCCTACGGAAACAACGGAGCCACGGGTTCGTTTACGTACAACGCCACCCGGTACCTGGGACTGGTAGGCGAGTTCGGTGGCTACAATTCCGGCAACAGAAATGTGCCGGGAAACTCCACTTCGGGAAGTTTCATGAGCTACCTGTTCGGCCCCCGGCTGAATCTGCGGAGGTTCAATTATTTCGTTCCTTTCGCGGAATTTCTGGTTGGCGGGATGCACGCGTCTTCCGATGCGACCGGCAGCCAAAGCCAGAACGCATTTGCGCTGGCTGCGGGAGGCGGGGTGGATATTACTTTCACAAAGAACATCGCATGGCGGGTCGCACAGCTGGATTACGTCATGACGAGCTTTTCGGGCGCCTTCATCAATCCTACGGCGCGGCAGAACGACTTTCGCGCGGGAACCGGCATCGTCTTCCGGTGGGGATTCCCTGCGCCGCCTCCTCCGGTGAACCGTCCGCCGGTGGCGGCGTGCTCAGCGAATCCCACGTCCGTGTTCGCCGGATCGAACGATGTGGTGGCGGTGCACGTAAACGCCAGCGACCCGGATAACGACACGCTCACCTATACGTATACGGCGACTGGAGGCACAGTCGAGGGCACGGGTCCCGAAGCGAGGTGGAACTCGGCGGGAGTAGCCGTCGGCGCATACACCGTGACTGTCAAAGTGGATGATGGCAAGGGAGGGACGGCTTCCTGCGCGGTGGATCTTACCGTGAGCGAGAAGCCCAACCATCCTCCGGTCATCTCCTGCGCGACCGACCGGAGCCCGATCCTGCCCGGAGAACGCACGGGGATTACGGCCACGGCGAGCGATCCGGACGGCGATCCGTTGACCTACAGCTACAGCACAAATGGCGGCCAGATCGTGGGAAGCGGACCGAAGGTGGAGTTCGATTCCACGGGACTGCAGCCGGGAAGCTACGCGGTGAAATGCTCGGTAAGCGATGGCCGGGGAGGAAGCGCCGACGCGACAACCAACGTGGACGTGGAGCAACCGCCGCCTCCGCCGCAAGCGGCCAAGGTGGGCGACTGCGGCTACACCAAGCTGGGCGCGTCGCGCTTTGATAATGCGTGCAAGCGCGTGGGAGACGACGTGGCCCTGCGCCTGAACAATGACCCGAATGCCAAGCTCGTGATCGTCGGGTACGCGGATCCGAAGGAGCCGAAAGCGGAAAAGCTGGCGGCTACGCGCGCGGAACTGGCGAAGAAGTACATCGTCGAGAAAGGCGTGGACGAGTCGCGCATTTCCACGAGGGTTGGGGAAGCCTCGAAAGAAAAAGGCGAGGAAAAGGCCAACCGCCGCGTGGACTTCGTGCTGGTCCCGCAGGGCGCGACGTACTAAGCAAGGCGACCGGTGGCCCATTTCCCGCAAGCGCGTAAGAAGGAGCGGGAAAGGAAACCGGATGCAGGAAGAAATGAATGCCAGCGGGCTCTCCGGATGAAATCGGGGAGCCCGCGTTTTTTGCAGCTTGAATTATTCGAGAGAGCGCAGATGAGCAATGCACGGCTGATCAAAGTGGCTGCGCTTCTTGGCCTGGCATTGTGCTTCGCAATGCCTGCACGAGGGCAGCACTGGAAACGGCTCGGGCCTGAAGGGGGCGACGTGCTTTCGATGGCCACGGCCGTGGACGGCACTGTGTATCTGGGAACGGCGGACGGACACGTGTTTGCGACTGCGGACGCGGGGATTCACTGGGAATTGCGCGGGCGCGCAGGGCTCCGCCGCGATGGGGTGGTGCAGGCGTTGATCGCGGATCACGCCATTCCGCAGCGGCTGTATGCGGCGGTGTGGTACCTCGATCCGGCGGCGGGAGGAGGAGTGTTTCGAACCGACGACGGCGGGCGAACGTGGCAGGCGGATGGATTGCCGGGGGAAGCCGTGCGCGCGATCGAGCAGGATCTTGCGAAACCCGAAGAATTGATTGCCGGAACTCTGACGGGAGTGTTTCGAACAGAGAACTCCGGGAGAACTTGGGAGCGCATTTCGCCAGCGGGAGATCCGGAATTGCGAAACGTAGATTCGGTTGCCATGGATCCGCGCGATGACCGGGCGATCTACGCGGGGACGTATCACCTGCCGTGGAAAACGGAAGATGGCGGAAAAACCTGGAAGGCGATTCCCGCGGGGATGATTGACGATTCGGACGTGATGAGCTTACGCATTGATCTGGAAATTCCCGGGACGATCTTCGCAAGCGCCTGCTCCGGAATCTATCGCAGCGAAAACGGCGGCGAACAGTGGGTGAAGCTGCAGGGGATTCCGTTTTCATCGCGGCGCACGCAGGAGATCGTGCAGAATCCCGCTCGACCCCAAGAGCTTTTTGCGGCCACGACCGAGGGGCTGTGGACAACGCACGACCGGGGAGAGAATTGGCTGCGCGTGACGCCGCGCGAATGGATCATCAATGCGGTCGCGGTGCTGCCGTCCATGGGAAAGGGACGGCTGCTGATCGGCACAGAGGCGCAAGGAGTGCTAGCGAGCGACGACCAAGGGAAGACTTTTTTTGCAGCGAACCGGGGATTTGCGCATCCGATCCTGTCGGCGTTTGCGGCAGACCCGTTTGCACCGGGGCATTTGTTGGTTCGGATTGCCGGCATGCCGGGGCAATTGCTGGAGACGCGCGATGGAGGAAAGAGCTGGGGGATTCTGGCGGGCGGCTTGCCGAAGGGAAAAATTGCCGAACTCTTTGGCGGCGAAAAAGGCTGGTGGGCGACGTTCGAAACATCGGGCGCGGCGCGGTATGACGCGAATAGGGCCCGCTGGGAACCCGTGAGGTTCATGGAAACGTTCCAGGGGCGCAAGCGAACGCAGAAGAGCGTGACGCGCGCAGTTCGAAAGGAACCGCAAGTGATTCGAATTCGCGAGGACGGAACGAGTTTTTACCTTGCTACTTCGGAGGGGCTCTGGACCGGAGACGTGCGCGGCACAATCGCTCGCCGTGTGGACCCCAGAGCCCTAGGCGGAAAAATCGAGGACGTGCTGCCTGGGGACAAGGTCTGCGCGCTGGCTGAAGCGAAATTGGAGTGCCTGGGCACGCGCGGCGAGACGGCGACGGTTCGGGAGGCGCCGGCGGAAGCGGGCCGGCTTCTTTGGCTCGAGCAGCACGGAAACGCTGGCGAGGATCCGCTGCTCATCGGGGGAAGCCATGGGGTTTTTGATGTACAGGCCAGACTCGGAACGAAGTGGAAGTTGGTGCAATCGGGACTCCCTGCGGTGGGGGCCAGCCCTGCCGTGCGATCTGGAGACAATCTGGGAATTGCGACCGCTACAGGCGGATTCTACGTTTCGAGCGACGGGGGCAAGAGCTGGGCGCGCGTGGATGGCTCGCAGGAAACGGGGAGCACGGTCGGAGTAGCGCCGGATGGAACCGGAGGATTCTTCCTCGGATCGCGGAGCGAGGGATTGCTGCATTGGGTCCCATAGCAGGGATACCAACAGGCCCGCTACGGGACAGTTCCCAGAATGGCACAGGCCCGATTCCCATTTCTGTATGTCTGCTAGACAAAGAGACTTAGGGGTGACCTGAAGCGCGACTTGGGATCCCGGGCGTGGCGATCAACTTTCCCGATATAAAACTATTATAGACGTGATAATATGTGTAACTTGTTGAAGAATCAGAGGAACACGTGTGTTCCGCGAATGGAACGGCAGGTGCTGAACCAATAAGAGACACTTGAAAGGGAGATGGAGCCGCCAGGCATGGTGGAAGAGGCGACAGCACCGCGAGAAATCGCGCCGATGAATCTTCTGGTCGTGGATGATGAGCAGACCACGCGGGAGCTGTGCGTGGCGGTGGCGCAGCAGAGTGGCCTGAAGGTGGCGACGGTGGCCACGGCGGAGGACGCACTTGAGGTGCTGGAGCAATCTGCGATTGACATCATGCTGACGGATCTGAAGCTGCCGGAGACTAGCGGGCTGGAACTGTTGCGAAAAGCGCACGACTTGCATCCGGAAGTCGCGGTGGTGGTCCTGACGCAGTACGGAACGATTGATTCGGCGGTGGAAGCGACACGCATGGGAGCGATGGATTACGTGACCAAGCCGTTTCGCGTGGAGGAGTTACGCACAAGGCTGGAACGCGTGATGCACGCCGTGGAGCTCCAGCAGGAGAACCGGCTGCTGCGCGAGCAGCTGCGCACGAGGCCGGGATTCGGATTGATGATCGGCATGTCCGCGAAGATGGAACGTGTCTACAAGATGACGGAGAAAGTCAGCCAGCACGAGTACCCGGTTCTGATCCTGGGGGAAAGCGGAACGGGCAAAGAGCTGGTGGCCAAGAGCATTCATTATTCGGGGCCGCGGAAAGACCGGCCGTTCGTGCCGGTGGACTGCTCCGCGCTGGTGCCGACCCTGATCGAATCGGAGCTGTTCGGCTATGTGAAAGGCGCATTTACGGGAGCAATGCAGGCAAAGCAAGGGCTTCTCGAGTCGGCGCATGGCGGAACGCTTTTCCTGGACGAAATCGGAGACATGCCGGTGGACTTGCAGGCCAAGTTGCTGCGCGCTCTGCAGGAACGGGAGATCAAGCCGGTGGGCTCGACCGACCGCCGGTCAATTGACGTGCGCATCATCGCGGCGACAAACCGCGATCTGGAAAACGCCATCCGCAGCGGGAGTTTCCGGCAGGACCTGTACTTCCGGTTGAACGTCGTGCAGATCAAGCTGCCGCCGCTGCGCGACCGCAAGAGTGATATTCCATTGCTGGTGACGGCGTTTCTCGAGAAATTTTCCGAATCGCGGGGACCTGTGCGGACCATTTCGGACGACGCCATGCGGCGGCTGGTGGCCTACGATTGGCCGGGGAACGTGCGCGAACTGGAGAACGCCATCGAGCGCGCCGTGGCGCTGGGGTCCGGCCCCATCGTGCAGGTGGCCGATTTGCCTTCCAATCTGCAATATCCCACGAGCGAACGCGCGCCACAGAAGGATGAACTGCTGCCGCTCGAGGAACTGGAGCGGCGCGCGATCCTGCGCACTCTGCGCGAGACCAGCGGCGACAAGCTGGCAGCCGCGCGAATGCTCGGGATCGGCAAGACTACCCTCTACCGCAAGCTCAAGCAGTATCGCGTCGAACAGCCAGAAAACTGAACCCTGAGAAGAAGCGTCATCAGGGCGAAAGACAGCCCAGCAGAGTTGCCTATGTACCTTTCCGAATGCCCACAATGGGCTGCATGAGTGGCGCAAATCTCGACATGGAATTTCGGCACCCCTCCCACCCCTTTATCTTCCTACGTAACTCATTGATCCAGCAATAGTTATCAGGGACAAGGTTGGGCCTGCTTCTGCAATGGGTTCACGGCAGGGAAACGCCCTGCGCGGCGAACCGGCAAGGGCGAAGCGCGAGCGAAAGAGTCTGCAGATGGAGATGTGGAAGAGGAAAGTGAGTTCATCGCAGCCGCGGGGTGTGGCGCGCGCGGCGGTCCTTGGACTTCCCCGTGAAGAGATTGTGCGCGAAGTCATCGTTTCTCTGGCGCGGGTGACCGCAGCGAACCGGCTGGGCGCATGGATCGCCAAGCAAGGGGATGGTGAGAACGGGGCGCAGGAAGTTTTCCAGGGATCAGTATGGGATAGCGATTCCGATGCGACGCCGAGAGAGTGGAGGCAATTAGCGCCCCACTTTCCGCTGCCGCGGGATTTGCTCCTGACCGGAGAGAGTGTAGTCCAGGAAGTTGGCGGCAATTCCCAGAGCCCGCTTCTGGGGCCTTTGGCGGAACTGCGCACGGTGCTGTGGGTTCCGGTTCTCTCCACCGGAAGATTGCAGGGCATTCTGATGGCGGGTTCGCGTGCGAAGGCGGCGAACCTTCCCCGTGCAGAAATGGAGGAAGCAGCCGCCGAACTCTCGCTGGTGCTTTCTCACGAGCACGAGCACCAGGCTGTCCGGCAGCGCCAGGCGGATGTGACCCTCGCGCGGCATATCTCGACGGAACTCCTCGAAGGGAAAACGCCAGAAAGTGTGCTGGCCTCGCTCGTTGAGAGCTGCACGGCGAGCGCCAAGAGCGCGGCGGGCCCCGGCGCGGTATTCGCCGCAATCGGACGATGGATGGGACGCGAAGAAACGCTGAAAGGGGCGGCGGAGAAGGTGGAATTCTGGTGGAAGTCCGGCGAGGCGGCGTGGCAGGGCGCTGCGGAAAACGAACCGCTGGCCGGCGTATGGCGGACCGCGCTGGAAACGGGCCGAACCGCGGGAGGAGAACTCGCGGCGCCCTGGTCGAAAACAGAGGTCGCGCGAGTCGTGGCGATCCCTCTCCGCGCCGGCGAAGAAACGCTGGGCGTTATCGTGGCGGGTTTCAAACCTCGGTGCGTTTCGCTGGCTATGCTGGAACGTCTCGAATTTCGGGCGCTTCTGGCAGCCTCCGCTCTTAGCGTTCTGCGCGATCGCGAGGAGGAATCCGTCCGGGAATCGGAAATCCAGGCGCTGCTCGAAGCGAGCCCGGTGGCTTTGGCGATGGTGGACCGCCGGGGAAGCATTCTGCGGAAAAACCTTGCCGCCGGGACGGCTCTTGGAGGGAACCAGGAGGGCGAAGAAGACGCGCGCTTCACCGATTGGATTCGGGCGCGGGATCGTGCGGCGGGGGAAGAGTGGTTCCGAAAGCTGTGGATGGAGAAAAAGGACATCGCGCCTGCGATTCTGGAAACGGAGCTTCGCAACGGGAAACGGGTACGGCTGCGGGCGGAGCGAGTTTCGACGGGAAATTCCGCGCTGTTCACCATAGAAACCTCCGGGACCGCGGAATGGAAACAGGAGAACCGGGAAGCGACGGAACTTTTGACCCTTGTGGAATGGCTCGATCAGGGCGTGATCCTGTTCGATGCGGACGAAAGAATCCGCGCGCTGAACCTGAGGTTTGCCCAAATGGCGGGGCTGGCCCCGGATGAAGCCGACAAGATGGGAACGCTGGAGGGCCTAATCCTCCGGCTCGCTTGCTGCGCGCCGGACCCGGAGCGTTTTGGAGAACGCTGGAGAGAGATGGCGCACAATCAGGACGCGGGAGCGCGCGAGGAAGTTCACTTGACGCGGCCGGCCTCGCGAGTCCTGGAGCGTGTTTCGCGGCCGATCTGGGATGGCAATGGGAAAAGGCTGGGACGCCTCGAAATCTACAAGGACTTGACGGCCCAGCGAATTTTTCAGACCCGCTTGCTGCAAACGGAAAAGCTCGCTGCGTTGGGCCAGGTGGCCAGCGGAGTGGCGCACGAATTGAGCAATCCCTTGACGAGCATCACAGGGTACGCACAAAGGCTGCTCCTGAGACAGGATGCACTGGGACTGGCAGAAGAGGTGCACCGCATTTTCTCGGAAGCGGAGAGAGCTGGAACAATCCTGCGGAGGATGCTGCTTTCGGCGCGCGAAACACCGCAAGAGCGCCGCCCGATTGCGCTTAACCAGCTGATCCAGCGAACCGTGGAGCTTCAGCGGATGAGCGTGGAGGCAGAGAAAATCCGAGTGGAGATGGACCTGGACCCACTGCTTCCGCCCGTGCAGGGAGATGCGGGCCAGTTGCAGCAGGTGCTGATGAACCTGATCGGCAATGCCAGGCAGGCACTGGAGGCACAAGGTGGAGGGGGAACGATCCGGCTAAAGAGCGAAAGGGCGGGAATGCAGCGCCTAAGGGTGGTGGTTAGCGACACAGGCCCCGGGATACCGGAGGCGGTGCAAGCGCGCATTTTTGATCCCTTTTTCACGACCAAGGCTGAGGGCATGGGGACGGGATTGGGTCTTTCGATTGTTCTAGGCATCGTGCGGGAGCACGGCGGACAAGTCTATGTCCAGAGCCAGCCGGGAACCGGCGCTGTGTTTTCCATCGAACTTCCCGCAGCCACCCCGGGGTCTAGCGCGCGATGGGAATCCGGGGAGCGCAGAATCCCATTGGGATCGAGGGAAAATGCCGGATTAACGGCTTCCGGGGGGGAGTTACATCGCCACGGTACGGAGGGAGTTGCACGGCGCGTTCTCGTGGTGGAGGACGAGCCCACCGTGGCGCAATTGATTGCAGATGTGCTGCGCGACGAAGGCTTCGAGGTGGAAGTGCTGCCCGACGGGCGGCGCGCGCCCGAGCGGGCGGCTTCAGCGGAGTTTGATCTGGTAATTTGCGACATGAAGATGCCAGGACTTGACGGGCCGCACTTTTACCGTTCGCTGGTGCTGGCCGGAAACCCCTTGAAAGACCGATTTCTTTTCGTGACAGGAGACACCCTGGCCGCCCAGACCAGGCAGTTCTTGGAAAAAAACAGGCTGCCTTACGTGGCCAAGCCGTTTCGCATGGAAGAGCTCACCGAAAAAGTCGAGCGCGTCCTGGCGGAGGCGAAACACGTGGCGAGCCCTCCTGCGGAGAGGAAAAACGCAGCAACTAAGGGGTAAAAGAATGAGCGCACAGGGACAGACGGTATTGCTGATCAGTGACGACGCGATGCTCTGCGCGGAGGCTCGCAGGGAACTGCAAGCGCAGGAAGAGGGACTTCGGGTGTCTTCCGTGAGCAGCGTGGATGCTGCAAGGCGCATTGTGGAAGACTCCGCGCCGACGGTCATCGTGCTGGAGGAAGCGTCGGCAGGATGCCAAGCTGAAGATCCGCGAATCAAGGTGCCGAGGTTGGACGCAGTGGTTTCGTCCCTCGCGGCGTACGCCCCCGTTGTCGTGCTGGGGCCGGAGAGAAGACCGACCGAGCTGAGCGCGCTCATTGCCGCCGGCGCCGCGGAGTACGTCGGGACGAACGGAAAATACCTGCCCGAAGCGGCGAGCCTGGTGAGGAGGCGTTTGGATCAAGCGCGGCATATGGGGATAAGCGCCGAATTTCTGCGAGAGCATGTAGACAACAAAAATGCGGATGGGAGTGAAGAGGATTTCGGGGAAATCTTGCGGCACGAGCTGAACAATCCGCTCACGGGCATTCTCGGGAACGCCGAGTTGCTGCTCGCGGAACTTCGCCGCAAGAGCGACGAGCGCATGCCTCACGGAGGCTTGCAACGGCTTGAGACCATCGCCGCACTGGCGGTTCGGATGCGCGAAACCATTAGGAGGCTCAGCCAGCAGTGGGAAGAGCGCAGCCTGTCCGCGCGCACGCCCTAGGCAGCCCGCCAACAGCTTCGCACAGGCCCTTTCCAACCCATCGCACACCTGTTAGTCTTTGCTCCGGCCTCGTTTCTGGCGCAGCGGGCCTCTTGCCATGAGCGAACCTTCTTCGCGCTCCATCTTTCCCGGTTTTTCTTCCGCATTGACGCAGAGTCTGCGGCTTCTCGAAGGCCGCGTTCCGGCTAATGAACTGGCCGCGCGCGTGACGCAGGCCGCGATGGAGCAGCCAGGCGTCACCGGAGCCCGGCTGTGGCGCATTGACGACGGCACACCTTCAGTTTGGGCGCAGGCGGGTGCGGTTCCTCCCGTGGTGACGGCGCAAATTGCTGGCATTCCCTTGACGGACGGTTCAAAGGACCCCGCGGTTTGGACCGGGCCGCTCGGAAGCGACGATTACCGGATGCGCATTCTGGAGGCACGAGGGGCGCAGCCGCTTTCCGCCGAATTGCGCGAACAGCTCAGGCTGCTTTCGCGATTCGCCGCCCTCGCCTTGGCGCTAGCGGAGCGGCGCGGGGCGCTCGAGGAAATGTCCAGCATTGTGGAGGCAACGAAGCGGCTGAATTCGACGCTGGACCTGGGCGAGCTGATCCACATCATTTTGCAAATCGCGACCCGCCAGACGAAAGCCGAACGCGGCACAGTATTTCTGGTGGACCGCGAGCGTAATGAAATCTGGTCGCTGGTCGGGCTGGGTCTCGAGCAGCAAGTCATTCGGCTGCCGGCGGACAAAGGAATTGCCGGATGGGTGGCGCACCATGGGAAATCAGTGCGCCTGGAAAACGCGTATGACGATCCGCGATTTGAGCCGGAAGTCGACCGGCGGCTGGGCTTTACGACGCGGCGGCTCTTGTGCCTGCCGATCCGCAACGAAGCGGGAGAGGTTTCCGGTGTCTTGCAGCTCCTGAACAAGCCGGAGCCGTTCACGCGGGAAGACGAGGCATTTCTGGACGCGCTTTCGACGCATGTGGCTCTGGCGCTGGAGAAGGCGCAATTCCACCGCGAACGGATCGAGAAGGAGAAACTCGAGCGCGACTTGGCCCTGGCGCGGGAAATTCAAGCGGGCTTGCTGCCGGATGCTCCGCCGGATTTTCCAGGATTGGCGATCGCCGTCTCGCACAAGCCGTCGCAAATGGTTGGGGGAGACTACTACGATTTTCTTCCGCAACGGAACGGGGAAAAGGAACAGCTGCTGATCGTGGTGGCTGACGTGGAGGGGAAGGGAGCGGCTTCAGCCCTGGTGATGGCCAACGTGCAGGCCACACTGCACGCGATCGCAGACCAACCGGGGCCGCTGGAGCGGCTGCCGGAAACGATCAATCATAAAATGATGAGGACCGTGTCGCTCTCCGGCGGGCGGCGGACAAAGTATCTGAGCATGTTCGTGGCTCGGGTAGAAAATGCGGGACGAAGCCTGCGCTACGTGAACGCGGGGCATGTTCCGCCCGTGGTGGTACGGAGCGATGGGCGGATCGAGTGGCTGGAAAAAGGCGGAATGATCGTCGGTTTGCTGCCGGATGTGGCTTACGAAAGCGCGGAGGTGCGATTGCAGCCGGGCGATGTTCTGGTGGCCTGCACGGACGGGATTACCGAAGCCATGGACGCGGCGGGAAACGAATTCGGGAGGCCGCGGCTGGCGGAAATGGTGGCGCGGCTCCGCGGCAGGACCGCGGATGAAATTCTTCAAGGAGTGATCGAGGAAGTGGAGAAGCACGCGCACGGCGGAACGTACGAGGACGATCGAGTACTGCTGATCCTCAAAGCCGTCTAGTTGCGGCCGTCGCCGCGGCGAGGATCAGGAGTCCGAACGATATTTTTCCAGGAATTGCAGGACGCGACGCCGGAACTCCTGCGGCTGCTCTCCCAATGCGCCCGTATGCATGGCGCCCGGAACTCTCCAGAAATCCTTCGGCCCGCGCGCGGCATCGAAAATCATTTCCGAATGGCGGCAGGGCAGAGCGCGGTCATTTCCATCGCAAATCAGGAAAACAGGAAAGGGACGTGAGGCGACTGCCTTCGCCGGAGAGACTTCCGCGCCGGGGAATCCGGCGAGCCGCTCGCCGTGATAGATGAGCATCCATGCGCCCGGCGCGAACAGCGTTTTTCCAAGCCAGGGATATTCGCGCAGTCCGGCGTAATCGTAGGCGGCTTCCAGGAGATTGGCGAACGGCGCTTCGGCGACCACAGCTTCGATCCGCGGATCGGCGCCCGCGGATTGCAGCGCAATGCCCGCACCCATGGATTCTCCCAGAGCAAAAATATGCGCGGGTTGCTCGGATGCGATGAGCACGTCTAGAACCGCGCTGGTATCTCTGCGCTCGAGCCAACCGTACGTTGCAATGGGGCCCTCGCTCGCGCCATGGGCACGAGCGTCCATCATCACCACGCCGTAGCCCGCCAGCAACAGAATGCGAGCGTGCTCGAGGACGCCCATGCGGTTGTCCGCGACTCCGTGAAAGACAAGCACCCAGGAGCCGTTCGGATGCGCCGGCCGGACTTTCCAGCCCCGAAGAACAACGCCATCGGGAGTGCGGACATCAAATTCGTCGCAGTGCGCTTGAATCTGGGCGAAGGTGACTTTGGCGTCGCGAACCTGGTCGGCCGTCAAATCACGGCGGAGGGGATGGAGGAAAGCGGAAGCAGCCATCCAGCCGGCCACCGCCGCCAGGGCAGGAGGAAAGAGGGCGAGAACCAGGAGGATTTTCGCGATTAGCCGCATCTGGATTTAGATACGGAAGTTTCTCCTCAGAGGTTTCGTGCCTGGCTTAGAAGCCATTCCTCCAACATCATTCCGCTGACAGGTCTACCTGTGACAGGCATTGCTTCTCGCAATCAATCAAGCCAGCCGGCAAGAGCGGGCAATCAATAACCTTCCACGGACTCCACTTACCGTCAGTCATTTTCCATTTTGCGACGATCACTTCGGCAGGTAATTGCCTCCCAGGGCAACACACCGCCAGCGTCCGGTAGACGCACGTTCGCGTAGCGATTTGGGAGATGCATGGGAACACCATGGCAAAACTCCTCCGCCGCCATGGGCCTGCCAGCAGTCTTGAAATCATAGTGAGCTGTTGCATCCTCTGCGTCAAGTGCCCGCACCGGCTTCGATTTCTTACAGCGCTCGAAAGCTCTCTGGAACCCAGCCCATGGTTCGCTCTGGCGGGCATTGTGCGCGTTTTGATGTGCTTGAAAAACAGTATTCGCGCTGCCGCCAGACAATGCGATAATGCCGCAGGCGGCGGGGCCCAGAGACAGGTGGGCGGAGTTCACTTCTCATTCGGAAAACAGTAGCAGGAAATTGAATGTTCGCCGGAGGTGCAATGTGAAAGGGAAAGGCCTATTTGGTGCCGCAGCGGCATTTGCTCTGGTTTTGCTGAGCTGCATGATTGCCGTTCGGGCGGAAGATGTGCCGAAGACGGTCGTTTTGAAGGGCTCGCCTCTCGGGACCGTGACGATGGATCACGCCATGCATATCGCCAAGAACATCCCTTGCGAGACGTGCCACCACGCTTCAAAGCCACAAAAGCCAATGAAAACCGCTCATGAGGCTTGCGAGGATTGTCATACCAAAGTGGCGCAAGCTCCGATGACCACCAAGCTGCAGGCGGCGTTTCACGATCCCATGGCGAAAAAGGGGCTTTGTATTGATTGCCACCTGAAAGAAAACGCCGCGGGCGCCAAAGCTCCCACCAAATGCACGGAGTGCCACAAGAGAGCAGCCTGAAATAAAAAGCCATCTGCGGCCGTCTGAGAACGGCGGAAGGGGCTCGTGTGTCCGGACGCGAGCAGTGGGGAAGAGAATCAGGAACGAAAAAGCACGGACTCGCGTTGAAACATTTTGACGGCCAGGAAGAGAGCGACGGCCGCGTAGGCGCAAGTGGAAGAAAAGATGATGGCGATGTAATTCCAATGGTACGTGCCGATGACCAGTTCCTTGCAGAGTAGGCTGACGTTGAGGATCGGCACCAGAGCCAGCTTCGGCGTGAGCTCCACGCCGGGTAGCATGGCGGCGATGGCGGGAATAATCACCAGGAACATCAACGGCATGATGTAGGTTTGCGCTTCCTTGTTGGTCTTGGCGAAGGAAGCGATGGTGATCAATACCGCGGCGAACAGCACCGCGAGAGGCACCGCCATGATAAATACGGAGAGCGCAGCGCCGAAGCCGATGTGAAAATTCATTCCGGAATCTCCCGTCTGGATCGGTTTCGCATGGAAGCTATTGGCGATCGCAAACGAGACTGCCATGGAGATCACGGAGAGAGCGGCGGTGGCCAGTGCCGTGGTGAATACGAGAAGAAACTTGCCCAGAACCAAGTGCGCGCGCGAAACCGGGCTAGAGAGAATGGTTTCCATGGTGCCGCGTTCTTTTTCGCCCGCAGTCAGATCGCTGGCCGGATGCATGCCGCCGTTCAAGCAAAGAAAAACGACGATGTAGGCGATAAAGCCGCCGAAGAACAGCGCGCCCCCGGACTTTTCGGGGGGAGCGACGTTTTGCTGCTGGACGTCAAATGGCTTGACCAGCGCGGCGGGTAGATTTTTTGCCGCGAGACGGGCTTTGATGACGTTGTCGCGGTACTCGTCGAAGAACTTTTCAATTTTTCCCCGGGCCACTTCCGACTTCAAGTCTCCCGAGTAGTCGTAGATCGTTACGGTCACGTCTTTCTGTGCAGCAAGGTCCTTTTCAAAGCCCGTAGGAATCTCGATAACCACGGGAACCTGTTTGTTGATGATTTTGTCTTTCCAGTCCGGGGCGAGGGGGACGATATTCACCTTCTCCAGTTTTTTCAACCCGGCGACGACAGAAGGAGAATCTTCGCCGCCGATGATCATAATTTTGGGTACTTCCTCCTGTGCCTTTCCGATAATGGCGGCAACTAGCGCGCCGAACCCCACACTGAGCAGTGGAAAAAGCAGCAACGGCACGACAAGAGTGGTGATCAGAGTGCGGCGGTCTCGCAGCGCCTCGGTAAGTTCCTTCTTATAGACGATGCCAATGTTGCGGATGGACATATCAGACGGCCTCCGACTGTGCGTAGTGGGGCGCCACAACCTTGACAAAGATTTCTTCCAGATCGTGTTCGGAATATTTTTCGCGAAGTTCCGGGAGCGTGCCTTCGGCGAGGAGTTTGCCGCTCTGGATAATGCCGATGACGTCGCAGAGTTTTTCGACTTCGCTCATGACGTGGGTGGAGAAAATAACGGTTTTGCCGCGGTCGCGGCATTCGCGAATAAACGCGATGATGGAGCGTGCCGCCATGATATCGAGGCCGAGCGTGGGCTCATCGAAAATCATGACCGGTGGATCGTGAACGAGCGTGCGGGCAATTGAGGTTTTCTGCTTCATGCCCGTGGAGAGTTTGTCGCACCGTCGGTCCCGGAAGCCGTTCATGTCCAGGCGGTTGAACATGTCGTCCACGCGCTTCTTGATGGTGGCATTGTCCAGCCCGTTCAAGCGTCCGAAGTATTCGACCATTTCCTGGGCGGTCAGGCGGGGATAAAGCGCAGTCGCTGTGGAAAGGAAGCCCACAATAGATCGCACTTTCCCGGGTTCTTCGACTACATCGTGGCCGCAGATGACCGCTGTTCCATCTGTGGGTTCCAGTATCGTTGCCAGTAGCCGCAGAGTGGTCGTTTTGCCGGCCCCGTTCGCCCCGAGCAAGCCATAGATCTGTCCCGACCGGCAGACGAAACTCACATGATCCACGGCACGCACTTCGCCGCGCTTTTTATCCTGAAAGGTCTTGCACAGACCACGCGCTTCAATCACGAAAAGCTTCTCCTATTGAGCTTTAAGACTCGGCGAAACCGTTCCAAAGCCTATTACGAAAAGTGGCCACCAAAGATTACCGCAGGCGGAGCCGGATGTCTCGGCCTGCAATCCGGGTGGCATCACGCAATTTCGACGGGAATGCACGCTGTTGGCCATGGCCGGCATCCAATGAAAAGGATGCCGCATCTGGCTTACTTCATGGGCAGAAGCCCCGCGATTGGTTGGTGCATGCCAGCGCGCTCTTGCTAAGATGTTTTCGTCAGGGCCCGCCGGGCAGGGTAGTAAGCCAAGGAAAAGCTGCCGAAGAGGGAATTGGCGCCGCAGCGCATGAGCGCGAACTCTGCGCCGGGCTGACGGAGACGCAAAAACAGGGAGATGGACAGGAAACTACGCAATCGCATCGTGTTCTTCCTGCTGGGAGCGGGAGTCGTGGCGTTTGTGCTCGTGAAACTGAGCGGGCGGCAACCCGTAGCCAAGATCTCGGCAGTGACGCCCATGCGCGAGAATCTAGTTTCTTCGATTACCAGCAACGGCAAGGTGGAACCGATTTCTCCCTACGTCATTCGCGCGCAGCTCAATACCTTCGTCCTGCAGGTGCATGCGACGGAGGGACAAAAGGTGAAGAAGGGCCAGCTTCTCCTTGACCTGGACGTAAAGGATGCGTCCGCGCAACTGGCGCAAGCCCGGCAGAAGCTCTTGAGTGCCCAGAACGATCTGCGAACCGCAAGAATGGGCGGACCGGCGGACCAGGTCGCAAAGGTGAAAGCCGATCTCGCGGATGCCGTGGCCGCGCGCGACAAAGTGCAGCGCGATCAAGCCGCGCTGGAAAAATTGCTGAAGGAGCAAGCGGCGACTAAGGATGAGCTGGCGGCCAACGAATTGAAATTGGCGAAAGCTCAGGCGGACGTGACCCGGCTGCAGGCGGTGAAAGATCAATTCGACCGAAACGTCGGTTTCGATGCGCAGCGCAGCGTATTGCAGGTCCAGCAAGCCCAGAGCGAAGTGGCCTCGCTCGAGGAAAAGGTTGCCGACGGGCGGATCACCGCTCCGGCGGACGGAACGCTATATTCCTTGCCGGTGAAAAGAGGAGATTTCGTGAAGGTAGGAGATCTGCTCGCGGAAATGGCCGATCTGCACAAGGTCCGCGTGCGCGCCTTCATTGACGAACCCGACCTGGGCTCCCTGGAGCCGAATGAACCGGTGCGCATTACCTGGGATGCGCTTCCGAGCCGAAGCTGGCAAGGCGTTACCGAAGTGATTCCGAAACAAGTGGTGCAGCGCGGAATGCGGAGCGTCGGAGAGTTGGTGTGCTCGGTGGACAACAGCAAGCTCGAACTGCTGCCGAACATCAATGTCAACGTGCGCATCAATTCCAGGGAACGGATCAACGTGCTGACCATTCCGCGAGGCGCCGTGGAAGCGGATGGGATAAAGCGGTTTGTCTTTGTGGTGAAAGGCGGCGACCTTGGAGTGGGGAAGAGCACTCTGGAAAAGCGGGAAATTAAAGTGGGAATCGCGGACGCTACCAGCTACGAAGTCCTCAGCGGGCTGAGCGAAAGCGACGTCGTGGCTTTGCCCGGAGACGTGGATCTGCGCGACGGTATGCCGGTGCAAGTCGTGAACATGGAGGCGAACAATTTCCCAAGGCACGTCAGTGACGATTAGGTGCCCGCTGTTCTTGCTGGCGGCGCTATGCGCGGTTTTTGCCGCTGCAGCCACGGCGCAACAGAGCGAGGCGGCGGAAGACGCGAGCAGGGCGTACGAACGGGGGAACTATCCTGAGGCGGTGGAGATCCTGAAGGCCAAGGTTTCCCAGAACCCACAGGACCCGAAAATTTATCTTTTGCTCGCAAAGACGTATTTCCAGATGCGCGATCACGACAAAGCGATCGAGAGTGCGGAGAAGGCGGTGAAGCTGGATCCGGATAATTCCGAGGTTCACGAATGGCTGGGGCGCGCTTACGGGGACAAGGCGGACAACGCATTCTGGTTTTCCGCTCTTTCCCTGGCGAAAAAATCCCGGCGAGAATTCGCGCTCGCTGTACAGCTGGACGAGCGGAATTTTTCCGCGATGCAGGCATTGATTGAATATGATTGCAGCGCACCGGGAATCGCCGGCGGAGGCGAGGACAAAGCTCTGCCTGAGATCGAACAAATCGCGAAGCTCGACGCGGCCGAAGGCCACTATGCCAGGGGGAACTGCCGCAGGCATAAAAACGATTTCGCCACGGCTGAACTGGAATTCAATGAGGCGCTGAATAGCCATCCCAGGTCGGCGGACATGATCTACGACATCGGGGACTACGCAATGAAGCGCAGCCTGCCGGACATGCTTGCCGAGGTGGCCAATAAAGGAGAGGCAGCCGCTCCGGCGGATCCGAGAGGGGATTTTTACCGGGCGGTTTCCTCCATCCTAAGGAAAGAAAAGCTGGCAGAGGCGGAAGGAAGGCTGCGGAAATACCTGCAAACGGCGCCGATACGCGACAATTATCCGAGTCCCGCCTGGGCGCATTTGTGGCTGGGCCGCGCGCTGGAAGAGCAGAACCAGCTCGCTGCGGCGAAAAGGGAATACCAGACCGCGGCGAAGCTGGATCCCAAGAACAAGGCAATGAGCGAACAGCTCAAGCACTTGCCGAAACACTGACATGCCATGATGGACCTTCACGAGACCTTCAGCGTTGCCATTGATGCGCTGCGCGCGAACAAACTCCGCGCCTTCCTGACCTGCCTGGGCGTGGTAATCGGAAGCGCTTCCATCGTTCTGGTCGTCACCGTCGCCCTCACCGGCAGGAAATTTGTGATTTCACAGATCGAGAGCGTAGGCTCGAACTTGATCTGGGTGGAGCTGGTTAAGACCCAGGACAAGACCCAACCGCTCGACTACCGGTTGACGGTGGACGACATGCAGGCCATCAAGGATTCCATTCCCGAAGTGGTGCGGGTCGCTGGCACGAGCGATTTGCAGATGTCAGTTGTTTCACAGGGAGTGGAACGAGCGGTCACTCTGATTGGAGTGACGCCGGGATACCAGGAAATCCGCCGTCTGGTTGTTTTGCGGGGAAGATATTTTGACCAATTGGACTGGGAAGCGCGGAGCAAGAACTGCCTGATCACTCCGGAGCTGGCCGCGCGATTGTTCGGCCAGGATAATCCGGTAGGACGCGACCTGCGCCTGGGTGAGCTCACGTTCACGATAATCGGGGTATTCAAGGAGCGCGTGGAGACGTTCGGGCTTTCGGACATTCAGACGGAAACGGTGCTCGTTCCTTTCGGCCTGATAAAGTATTACACGGGTGTCAGCACGCTCAAGGTGTTGGATGCGCAGGCGGCTACCGCGGAGGAAGTGCCGGCCGTGCGCCGTCAGGTGGCGCAATTGCTCAAGAGCCGGCATCCGGCCGAAGCCGAGTATAACGTCCAGACGTTGACCGCCATCTTGAGCGCGGCACGAAACATTTCCCTCGCGCTCACGATTGTGCTGATCGTGATTGCCGCGATCGCCCTGCTCATCAGCGGGATCGGCATCATGAACATCATGCTGGTGACCGTCAAGGAACGCACCCGGGAAATCGGCATCCGCAAAGCGATCGGGGCCTCGAGCCGGGAAGTTCTTTATCAATTCCTGATCGAAGCCTTTTTGATCAGCGGAGGCGGAGCCGTCATTGGGATCCTGATCGGGCTGGCGATTCCGGTGGGGGCGCAGTTTTTTCTTCCAGGAAACCTGCGTGTGCCCGTCTCTGAAGCGAGCGTCATTATCGCGTTCGTGGTGTCCTGCTCGACCGGCTTATTTTTCGGCTATTTGCCGGCAAATCAGGCGGCCCGGCTTCAGCCTGTGGAATCGCTGCGATATGAATGATCTCAGGGATGCCTCAATTGCCTGCTCGAGGTAAACGAAGGAGCAAGAGAATGCGCGCATTCAGCAATGTTGCGGGATCAATCTTGGTGCTAGGCCTGTTCGGCCTACCTGCCCTAGGGCAGGAGGCTGTGCCGCCCCCGAACTCGCAACCAACCGGGACGGCGCCCGTCGCCTTAACCCTGAAGAAAACGATTGATCTGGCCCTGGAAAACAGCAAAGACATTCAACTGGCCAAAATTCAGGAAAGGCTTGCGAATCACTCTGCTTTGATCTCGAAAGCCGCATTTTTGCCAACGCTCTACGCAGGATCTGGAGCGGGATACACCTACGGTATTCCTGAGACGCCTGGCGGTCGTGCCCCTTCGGTGTTCAGCGTGACATATAACGAACAAATTTTTAATGAACCGTTGCGAGGGCAAGCCAAGGAGCTCCAGGAACAGGCGCGAGCCCAAAAAATCAATCTGGAGGACGCGCGCAATACGGTGATTGCGCAAACAGCCAGTGCCTACCTGGAATTGGTGAAAGTGCGGCATTCGCTGGACTTGTTGGAGAAGGAGAAAGAGAGCGCGGAAAGAATTTTGGCCATCACTCAAGAACGCGAAGGCCAGGGATTTGAATTGCCGATGGATATAACTCGCGCCGAATTGACGCAAGCCCAGATCGCGCAACGAATCCTCCAACTCGAGGATCGCGACGACGAGCTGAGCACCTTTCTCCGCAACCAGGCGGGACTTGGCGCGGACCAGCCGATGGATTTGGCCGCCGCCGATCTTCCCGGAGCCGCCGAGCAGGAGGGCGACAACCTCGTGGCGCTGGCCCTGGAAAACAATTCGGAGATTCGCATGGCGGAATCCGACGTTAAGGCAAAAGAGTTCAGGCTGAAGGGTGAGAAGCGCGGTTACTGGCCGACGCTCGCGCTGGTGAGCATCTACAGCAGACTCGCGACATTCAACAACTACGAGAAATATTTCCAGCCAAATACATTCCAGCCTAACAATTACAATGCGGGCGTGGAGGTGCAGGTGCCCATTTTCAGCCCGGCCGTGAAAGCGAACGTGGGGGTTGCGGAGGTCAACCTGCAAGCGGCCAAAGCTGTGCTCGCCAACAAGAAAAGCCAGATTAGCTCCGACGTGCGAAAAATGACCAGGCAAGTGCGCGAAAAGGACGCGGCCAAGGAAGTCGCGCGCCTGGAGCTGCAACTGGCGCAGCAGAACGTGGCCATGCTGCAGGCGAAATTCGACGAGGGAAAAGTGAACTTGCGCGACATGGAAAAAGCCCGGCTGGATGAGAACGATAAGTGGCTCGCATATCTGGATGCCAATTTTGATCGCCAAAGGGCGCAGTTGGAGCTTCTGCGCACTGCCGGACAACTCGACAAGGTAATGGAATAGAACGGGCCCCACAATGTTGACGGACGATTCGTGCAATTCGAACAGGAATCACTAAAAGCATTCCGCGCTGCGCTTGCAAAGCTGGAAAATGGATTTGCGTCGCTTCCTGCGCACAACGCGCAGCCGCCAGGATCCGCGCACCTCGAGGAAATTCTCCTCGCCACTGCCGCAAGGCTCCAGGACAACTATCCCTACTTTCATCCCTTGTATGCCGGACAAATGCTCAAGCCCCCGCATCCAATCGCGAGACTCGCGTATGCCTTGGCGATGCACATCAACCCGAACAATCACGCGCTGGATGGCGGACGGGCCAGTTCCGCGATGGAAAAGGAAGCGGTCGCGGAAATCGCCGGGATGTTTGGCTGGAAGGAGTTTCTTGGCCATCTGTGCGGAGGCGGGACCATTGCCAATCTGGAAGCGCTCTGGGTAGCAAGTCAACTGCGCAGCGGGAAAAAGATCTTGGCGAGCGAGCAAGCGCACTACACCCACAAGCGAATCAGCGGAGTGCTCGGTTTGATATTCGACTCCGTCCGCTGCGACTCCCGCGGCCGAATGAACATGGATCATCTTGCGGCACTCGCCGCGAAAGGTGACGTGGGAACCGTCGTGGCCACAATGGGAACAACAGCGACCGGCTCCGTTGATCCTTTGCCGGAAATTCTGGCGCTCGGCGCAAAGCACGGCTTTCGCGTTCATGCGGACGCTGCTTACGGCGGATATTTTTCACTCGCACGAAATCTGGGCACAGCCGCCAAAGCCGCGTTTGCTCGTGCCGGAGAAGCCGATTCC